>Ga0247732_10000286_pt1 | contig 29105 bp, 27 predicted proteins | sample UWRJL163409C2_FD_180940 | JGI IMG/M metagenome (GOLD analysis project Ga0247732, IMG submission 180940) | Plant litter microbial communities from Arlington Agricultural Research Station in Wisconsin, United States - UWRJ-L163-409C-2 | ecosystem: Environmental > Terrestrial > Plant litter >...
GACGGTGTCGAGGCCGAGCCGGCGAGCTTCTGCCTCCGATCCCGAGCGGCAGCTCCCGGTCACGGATGCGCCGACGCCGACCGCGACCTGCACGGCCACCCGACCGACGCCACCCAGACAGCCGTTGACGAAGATCTCCTGCCCCGGCTGCAGTCTGCCGGCCCCGGTCACGGCCTGGTAGGCGGTGAGCCCGACGACGGGCAGGGTGGCGGCCTGGGCAAAGGTGAGAGCCTCGGGCTTGTGAGCGACGGAGCATTCGTCGGCGAGCACGAACTCCGCGAACGCGCCCGCGTGCTGCAGCCGCGCCGCCCCCAGCACCTCGTCGCCGACGCGGAAGCGTGTCACACCCTTTCCGACCCTGTCGATCACCCCGGCGAAGTCGTGGCCGACGCCTCGAGGGAACGTGCGGCCGGTCATGGGCCGCATCTCGCCTCGACGGATCTTCCAGTCCATCGCGTTGGCCGCGGCTGCACGCACTCTCACCAGCACCTGGCCCCGGCCCGGTGTGGGGGTGGGCGCCTCGGCGAGAGAGAGGACGTCCGGTGCGCCGTAGCGCTGGTATTGAATGCGCTTCATCGTGTTCTCCCGCCGCCTTCAGGCCGCGCTGCGCATGGGGGAGATGACCCTGCTCGAGATCAGCCAGCGACCGTCGAGAAGGGTGACCTCGTCGTCGTACACGACGCCGTGCGGGGTGCCGTCGGGCATGATCATCAGCGCCTTGGAGCGGACCGATGCCGTCGACTCCCCGGTTTCCGTGATGACGACGTTCGTCACGAAGTGCGAGAGCGGCGCGACGCCGGCGGCGACCATGTGACCCGCGGCAGCGCGCATGGATTCGATGCCCTCGAAGACGCCCATTCCCGAGCGGGTCATGTCGTAGGTGGCGTCGGGTGCGAACACCTCGCCGAGCCGCTCCAATCGGTTCTCGTCGACCACGAACGCGTGAAGGGCCAGGGTTTCAGTGATCTGCTGACGATCGACGACGGTGAGCATGGTGCCTCCTTGTTTTGGTACTCAGTACCGTAGCACACCCAGTACTGTTTGGGACTCTGGCCAAAAAGGCGTAGAGTGCAGTCATGTCAGAGAGACCGTCCGAGGTGGAGCACGCCCCGCAATCCTTGGTGGAACGGAAACAGCGCGCGGCACGCGGCCGCATCATCGACGCGGCGGATGCCCTGTTCGCCGAGCGGGGATTCGACAGCGTCTCCGTCACAGACATCGCGGAGCGCGCCGAGGTCGGACGCACCACATTCTTCCGGCACTTCGGCGACAAGTCGGAGGTCGTCTTCGCCAAGGAACAGGCCATGTTCGACGCGATCGCCGATGAGGGCTCCGCGGAGTGGGCTCCGGGACGAACCGTGGACTCCCTCGCCGATGCCCTGAGCGCCCTCGAACCGCTCGTGCTCCAGCTGTGCAGGCAGGCGACCGCCGACAGCGCTGCGTATCGGCGGCGCACCCTCCTTCTCGATGCCCATGAAGAGCTGCGCGCGCGCGACGCGTTGAAGAACCAGTACCTCTCGAAGGAACTCGAGAACGTGCTCCTGAGCCACGGCGCGACTCAGGCGATCGCCACCACGGCGGCGCAGCTCGCACTGGCCTGCCACGCGGTCGGCCGCAGTCTCGCCGCGACTCCCGACGACCTCGTCGTCGAAACGCGCGCCGCGTTCCGCCGCACGCTCGCGATGAGGTCAGCGACCCCGCACGGGTGACGCGCTCGAGGGCCGGATGCCGCCGGTCAGCGGCGCTCCAGCATGATGGTGCGGATCGCCTGCGCGGTCGCGAGGGCGGCCTCGGCGGCCTCGGCCCCCTTGTCCTCGGTCGAGTCCGGCAGTCCGGCGCGGTCGAGTCCCTGCTTCTCGTCGTCGAGCGTGAGAACGCCGAATCCGATCGGCTTGCCCGTCTGAATGCTCACGTGCGTGAGGCCGGAGGTCGCGGCATCCGACACGTACTCGAAGTGCGGCGTGCCGCCGCGGATGATCACGCCGAGCGCCACGACGGCGTCGGCTCCCGCCTCGAGGGCGGCTTTCGCGACCACCGGCAGTTCGAAGCTGCCGGGCACCCGCACCTCGCTGACCTCGGCGCCCGACGCGTCGAGAACGCGGTGCGCGCCGGCGAGGAGGCCGTTCGTGATGGTCTCGTGCCAGAGGCCGGCGACGATCGTGATCTTCAGGCCGGTGCCGTCGGTGTTCAGAGTGGGGGATCCTGCACCGCTCATGATGAGGGCCTTTCGTCGGGGGTTGTGGGGGAGAGCTGGTCACGAGTGACCCACTCGGGAATGACATGGCCCATCCGCGACGCCTTCGCGGTGAGGTACCCGGCGTTCGCCGCGTCGACGCCGACGATCAGGGGCACCCGTTCGGCGACGGTCACGCCGTGCTGTTCGAGCTGGCTCACCTTATCGGGGTTGTTCGTGAGCAGCCGAACCGATCGGATGCCGAGATCGGCAAGGATCGCGACGGCGGCCCCGTAGTCGCGGGCGTCGGCGGGAAGCCCGAGAGCGAGGTTGGCGTCGAGGGTGTCGAGGCCGTCCTCCTGCAGCCGATAGGCCCGGAGCTTGTTCAGCAGACCGATGCCTCGACCCTCGTGGCCGCGGAGGTAGATGACGACGCCGCCCGTTGCATGCACCTGGTCGAGGGCCTCCTGCAATTGGGGGCCGCATTCGCACTTGAGCGACCCGAACGCCTCGCCGGTGAGGCACTCCGAGTGCACGCGCACCACGGCGGAGGCAGATGTGGGATCGCCCGAGACGAGGGCCAGGTGCTCGTAGCCGGTCACGGTGTCGTGGTACGCCCTGATCCTGAAGTCTCCGTGCACGGTCGGAACCGTGGTCTCGACCTCGAAGGTCACGCGAAGGGGCTCGCTCGCGACCTCGGGAGCCGTGACGATGGCCTCGGGCGGTGTTCCGGCGAGCCGTGCCGCGGCATCCACACCGTCGAGGTAGTCGATGAGGGCGGCGATCGTGGTGACGGGCAGCCCGGACTCGGCCCCGAGCTCGAGCAGGCCGGGCAGGCGCATCATCTCGCCGTCGTCGGCGACGATCTCGCCGATCACGCCCACCGGGGTGAGGCCGGCCAGGGTCAGCAGGTCGACGGTCGCCTCGGTGTGTCCAGGGCGCACGCGCACCCCGCCGGAGACGGCGCGCACCGGCAGCACGTGCCCCGGCCGGATGAAGCTCTGCGGAGTCGACGTCGGATCGGCGAGGCGGCGGAACGTCTCCGCCCTGTCGGTTGCGCTGATTCCCGTCGTGATGCCCGACGACGCGTCGACCGTGACCGTGTAGTCGGTGCGCAGCGAGTCCTCGTTGCGTTCGACCATGCGGGGAAGGCCGAGCCTGTCGCTCGTCTCGGCCGTCATCGGAGCGCACAGGAACCCGGAGGTGTGCCGCACCATCCAGGCGATCCACTCGGGAGACGCGTGCTCGGCGGCCAGGATCGCGTCGCCCTCGTTCTCCCGGTTCTCCGCGTCGGCCACGATCACGGGTCGGCCTTGGCGGAGGGCGTCGAGGACCTCGGTCATCGGCGAGAGAGACGTCGGTGAAGAAGACGTGGCGGTCATGAGCGGGCTCCGAACGACAGGAGACGTTCCACGTGTCGGGCGAGGATGTCGGTCTCGATATTGACGAGGTCGCCCGGCGAAAGCGTTCCCAGGGTCGTGGCCGACAGGGTCTCGGGAATGAGGGACACCTCGAACCAGTCACCCTCGTCGTCGCGCCCGATGGCCGAGACGGTGAGCGAGACGCCCGACACCGCGATCGATCCCTTGTCGACGACGAGTCGAGCGTTCTCGCGCGAGAGGCGGAACCGGAGAACGCTCCATGCCTCGCCGGGGGAGACCGACAGGACGGCCGCCGTGCCGTCGATGTGCCCCTGCACGATGTGGCCGCCGAGCCTGTCGCCCACCAGGGCCGCGCGCTCGAGGTTCACCTCGGACCCCTCCACCAGCGAGCCGATGGTCGACATGGCCAGCGTCTGGGCCATGACGTCGGCGGTGAAGGTGTCCTCGACCCGATCGACGACGGTCAGACAGACGCCGCTCACCGAGATGGAGTCCCCGTGGCGCGCGTCGGAGACGGACAGGGGGCCGCGAACGGTCAGGCGCAGCGCGTCGCTCGATCGGGCGATCGCCGTGACCGTTCCGCGTTCTTCGATGATTCCGGTGAACATGTCAGTCGTCTTCTTTCGGTGGGGCGGAGCCGGTGTCGGCGGCGCCTGTGTCGGCGGCGCCTGTGTCGGGGGAGACCGCGGGGCGGGCGACGAGCAGCAGGTCGTCGCCGAGTCGCTCGACGTGGATGAATCTCATGCGGTGCTGCTCGGAGATGGTGCGCACCCCGATGTCGGTCACCGCGGTCGCGGGTCCGCCCAGCAGTGCGGGGGCGATGTAGACGAGCACCTCGTCTGCGAGTCCAGCGGCGAGAAAGGCGCTCGCGAGGGTCGGGCCGCCCTCGACGAACACGTGGCGCACGTGGCGCTCGGCGAGCGAGGCGAGCAGCCCCTGCAGGTCGCGATGCGGGTACTCGATGACGCCGGCCGGATGCGCGAGTACGCGCGAGTGGCGGGGCACCGCACGGCGTCCGACGATCACGGGAATCGGCTGCTCGGGCAGCTCCACGCCGTCGGCGTCACGTGCCGTCAGGCCGGGGTCGTCGGCCAGCACGGTGCCGGTGCCGACAGCGATGGCGCCCGCCTCTGCGCGCCTCCGATGCACATCGGCTCGGGCGGCAGGCCCCGTGATCCACTGGCTGGTGCCGTCGGCGGCGGCCGCACGGCCGTCGAGACTGGACGCCCATTTGACGGTCACGAACGGCGTGCCGCGTCGCATCGCGGTGAGCCAGGGCAGGATGTTCTCGGTCGCCTCGGCGCGGAGAAGGCCCTCATCGACGTCGATGCCGGCGTCGCGGAGGCGCCGGCCGCCCCCGGCCGACGAGACACCCGGATCGGCGACGGCGTAGACGACCCGGCCGACGCCGGCAGCGATGAGCGCCTCGCTGCACGGGCCTGTGGTGCCCGTGTGGTTGCACGGTTCGAGTGTCACGACCGCGGTCGCTCCCCGGGCGAGCGAGCGGTCGGAGAGGGCGTCGAGCGCGGCGACCTCGGCGTGCGCCGTGCCCTGCCCGCGATGCCAGCCTTCGGCGATCACGCGACCCGACGCATCCAGAATCACGCAGCCGACCCGGGGATTCGCACCGTTGGCCGGGCCGCGCCGCGACAGCTCGATGGCACGACGCATCGCGTCGGCTTCGTGTCGCTGCCTGGTCATCCGGTCTCCGTCTGGTCGACGCATTCCGGGGCCCCGTCGTGATCGACGAGTTCGCCGCCCGGGAGTGACGCGCGCGTGCGCGGTCGTTCGGGTGGCGCGTGCATCCTCTCATCCGGACTATGGAGGCCACCAGCTCGCCTCGTTACCGTCGGTCCCGGAATTCCACCAGGTCAACCGCAGAGTGTTCGCCCTCTTCAAGAGAGCGCGTCGACTGCGGCTCGCGGACTGTCACCGCCGGTTCGGAATTCCACCGACCCCGGAGCACGTAGTTCTTGTTGTGCGACCTGCCTTCGCAGGAAGGTCACTTACTACTTATACCCCCAACGCCGGGGCGCCGCGAATATTCCATGTCGCCGCGTGACGAGCCGAAGCGGTCGGCGAGTCCCCATGAGGTGACCTTAAGCAGTGCCTCGACCACGATCGACGAGCTCATCTTCGAGCTGCCCTCGACCCGCTCGACGAAGGTGATGGGGAACTCGCGCACGTCGCCGCCGGTCTTCTCGACGAGCCAGGCCATCTCGATCTGGAAGCAGTACCCCTGGCTGGCGACGCTTCCGAGGTCGATCTGCCGGAGCGTCTCGAGGCGGAAGCCGCGGAAGCCCGAGGTGATGTCGTGCAGTTTCGAGCGCAGCAGAATGCGCGCGTACGCCGTACCTCCGCGCGAGATGAGGCGGCGGTACAAGGGCCAGTTGCGGGTCTTGCCGCCGGCGATCCACCGGGCGCCGATCGAGAGGTCGGCCCCGCCCTCGAGCTGCGCGATCATGAGCGGCAACTCCTCGGGCTGATGCGAGCCATCGGCATCCATCTCGATGATGAAGTCGACGTCGTGATCCTCGGCCCACCGGAAGCCGGCGATGTACGCGGCTCCCAGCCCGTTCTTCTCCGTGCGGTGCATCACACTCACCCGGTCGTCGCGGGCGGCGATCTCGTCGGCGAGTCGACCGGTGCCGTCGGGGCTGTTGTCGTCGACGACGAGGATGCGCGTGGTCGGCACGGCGCGCAGGGTGCGCTCGACCGCGTCGGACAGGGAGTGCAATTCGTTGTAGGTCGGAATCACGACGAGGGTGGATGACATGGGGTGCCTCTCTCACGAGAACGATACGGCAGCCGATCTCGACTGGAGCAGTCGTCACTCTAGAGGGCGCCACCGCCCGGATCGCTGGGTGTTCGCTGGTGGTCTGTCGAGTGTTCTCCAGCGGCGGGGAGAAAAGATGGCCCGGAGGTTGATTCTGTGTGAACGTCAAGTCAAGCCTTAGCTGGCTCACAGTATCGGCGTCGGGTCGATTGCTAGCCTCGAAGAGTTCGACAGCGCCGTTGATCCGCCCCACCTTCATTTCGCGTTTGGAACATCCATGGCATCGATCGACCCGCTCGGCCTCGTGCCATCCCGCTACCGGCGCATCGTGCGCGAGCTCGTGCAGTTCGGCATGGTCGGCGGCGTCGGCTTCGTCGTGCAGGTCTCGGTGTTCAACGTCCTCCGCGCCACCGTCTTCTCGCCGACAGAGGTGCACAACGGTCCGATCTTCGCCATGCTCGTCTCGACGCTGCTCGCGATCGTCGTGAACTGGCTCGGCAATCGCTACTGGACCTTCCGCTCGAAGCGGCAGACACGCATCCTGCGTGAGAGCGTCGAATTCTTCGCGGTCAGCGTCGTGGGAATGATGATCGGCCTGGGATGCCTCTGGTTCTCGCACTACGTGCTCGGGTTCCGCAGCGTGTTCGCCGACAACCTGTCGGGCAACGTGATCGGGCTCGTGCTCGGCGCCGCCTTCCGGTTCGTGCTCTATCGCTTCTGGGTCTTCAACGCCAACCGCTCGCTCGACACGGTCTCGGTCACTGCCCCCGTGACGGTCGCGGCCGACAGGGCCACGCCGACCTCCTGATCTCGACCAGCGTTCGTTAGCGGCACACCGGTTGACCAATTCGGTGTAGGGTGGGGCCGTTCGACCGCACATGCTTTCACAGGAGATGGCAATCATGACCGCACGGCTTGAGGGAAAGACCGCACTCGTCACGGGTGCCGGATCAGGGATCGGCCGCAGCGTGGCCGAGAGCTTCGCCCGGGAGGGCGCCCGGGTCGTGTTCTCCGACCGTGACCTCGCCGCGGCCCAGTCGGCCGCGTCGGCCTGGCCCACGGCCATCGCCGTCGAGCTCGACATCTCAGACGAGGCGAGCGTCGTCGCCGCGTTCGCCGATCTGGATGCCTCGGGTTCGGCACCCGACGTCGTCGTCGCGAACGCGGGTGTGCAGCTCTTCGGTCACGACGCGAAGATCGCCGACCTCGACCTCGACGTGTGGAAGCGCACGATCGACATCAACCTCACGGGCACCTTCCTCACCGTCAAGCACGCCGTGCGCTCGATGCTCGGCCGCGGCGGATCGATCATCCTCACCGGCAGCCCGACCGGGCTCAACGGCGAGGGCCAGGACTTCACGGCCTACAGCTCGTCGAAGGCGGGCATCCACGGCCTCGGCCGCACCGTCGCGGCGGCCTACGCGGCCGACGGCATCCGGGTCAACACGGTCGTGCCGGGATATACGGAGACGCCGCTGGTCACGGCCATCTCGGGCGACGAGGAGGCCAGGGCCGCGATCGTGTCCCGCATTCCGATCGGTCGCGCAGGCAAGGCGTCCGACGTCGAGGGCATCATGATCTACCTGGCCAGCGACGAGTCCAGCTTCGCCACCGGCGCGTTGTTCCGCGTCGACGGCGGCATGACGACGCTCTGAGCCGCTGAATATCCGCGGCCGACGATGCTCACCTCTCCTCCAGCCGATCTGCTCCGCGCCGATGAGCTGACGACGACGCGCATCCGACGCGGTCCCTGGCAGGCCGACCTGCGCGCCGGTGAACTCGAGGACATCCGGCACGCGGGCAGGCCGGTGCTGCGCAGCGTGCGGGTCGTCGTGCGCGATCGCGACTGGAAGACCCTGCGATCGCGCGTCGAGAGGATCGATGGCGCGGACGGCGGCGGGCAGCTCGTGCTCCACGGATATGCGCAGCAGGGCGACGCCCTCGTGCGCTGGCGAATCACGGTCACCGCCGACGATGAGACTTTCCGACTGGCCATGCGCGCCGAGGCGAAGTCCGATGTGCTGCGCAACAGGCTGGGTCTGATCGTTCTGCACTCACCCGATCTCTCAGGCCGGCAACTGACGGTGGATCACCCCGACGGCGGCTCGACGAGCACGGTGTTCCCGATCGAGATCTCTCCCCACCAGCCGGCCCTCGACATCCGTGCCCTGTCGTGGAGAGGAGGGGACCCCGGCGACGACGTGGAATGCCGTCTCGAGCTGACAGGCGACGTGTTCGAGATGGAGGATCAGCGCAACTGGACCGACGCGTCGTACAAGACGTACTCCACCCCGCTGTCGGTGCCCTTCCCGGTCGAGCTTCGTGCCGGCGAGGTTGTCGAGCAGTCGCTCACGCTCACCTGCACGCCTGCCCGGGCGGGGTCGGGCGACGCGGATGACGCGGGCGACGCGGGCGCCATCGACGCCGTGTCGCTTACCATCGGCGAGCGCTTGCGGGACACGACCGTGCCCCGGCTCACGACGATGGCCTCGACGGCTGCCGGGGTGAACGGCGAGGGCCGGTCGGCCGCCTGGGCGCGAGAGCTGCTGGTGGAACTCGACCCGGCCACGCCGAACTGGGCGGCGGCCCTCGAGCGGGCCCTCGGCGATGCGGGCCTTCGCCCGCTCGACGTGAGGATCGTGGCCGCGGGTGTCGGCGCGGCCGAGCCCGTCCTTGACGCCCTTGCGGCGCATCCATCGAGTCGCTTCGCGCGGATCGGGCTGTTCGGGGGAGCGGGCCACCTCGCCGACACCGACACGTCACGTGCACTCGTGGCGGCGCTCGACGCCCACGGTCTCGACATCCAGGTCATCGCGGGAACCCGCGCCCACTTCACCGAGCTGAACCGCGGCATCGATCGCCTCGATTCGTGGCGCGGCCCGATCGTGTTCAGCATCACGCCGTTCATGCACGACACGTCCGGCTACCAGCTTGTTGAGTCGCTGGCGATGCAGCGGCAGGTGGTGACTGCTGCCAGGCGGCTCGCCGGCGGACGTCCGATGCACATCGGACCGATCACCCTCGGGGCCCGATTCAATGCGGTGGCGACCACGCCCGCCCCGTCGGCGCCCGGCCCGGACCTCGCGGCAGGCTACGGCGCCGCGCTGGTCGAGGGAGCGACCGATCCGCGAACGGGCGCGGCGTCGCTTGCAGCCTGGCTCGTGGCGAGTGTCGCGGCCCTTTCGGCGCCCAAGGTGCAGACGCTCTGCTTCGTCGAGGAGTGGGGGCCGCGCGCGGCGAGCCATCCGCAGGCCGTTCAGGCGCTCACCTGGCTGTCGCAACTCGAGGGGGCGACCCTGATCGAGGCGAGCGCGCCGGGGCTCGCCGTGATCGCGATCGCGTCGAGGGCGGAGGGCGGCACGGTTCTGATCATCGCCAACCTGAGCGCCGAGCGGAGTGCGGTGAACGTTCCTGGCGAGCCTTCGGCCGTTCAACTGGATCCCGGTGAGGTCACGCGCATCGAGCTGCGTCGAGGGTCCGGCCTCGCTAACGACCGGCTGGCCGAGGAATAGGCTGGGCGAGTGACCCCTCCGCCTGCAGACAGTCCCGGTCGGGGCGCGTTCGCCAGGCGGATGGTCGAGGCGGGTCTGGCCCCGGCGCGCTACGCCCGAGTGCTGCAGTCCGACGACAGGGCGCCGCTGCTGCAGATCGTCAAGACGGGTGTCGCAGCATCCCTCGCGTGGGTCGTCTGCCTCGCGATCCTGCCCGCGCAGCTGCCCGTCTTCGGGGCGATCGCCGCGATCATCGTTGTGCAGCCCAGTGTGAACCAGTCGTTCGCCAAGGCGCTGGAGCGCACGGTCGGCGTCATCGTCGGAGTGGTGATCGCCTACCTCGCCGGGCTGGTGTTCGGACAGTCGACCTGGATCGTGCTGCTCTCGATCGTGCTCGCTCTGCTCACGGGCTGGGCGCTGCGACTCAGCCAGTCGACCACCGTGCAGCTGCCCATCAGCGCCATGCTCGTGCTCACGATCGGAGCGCAGACTCCGGGCTACGCGGGCGGGCGCATCATCGAGACAGCCTTGGGCGCATTGGTGGCCGTGGCCGTGAACCTCGTCGTCGTGCCGCCCGTCAGGCTCCAGCCCGCCCACGACGCCGTGGCCGCGCTCGGCAAGGAGACCGCCGCGTGCCTCGACGGCCTCGCGAGGCTGCTCGTCGAGCCATCGACCGCCGCGCAACGCAACCAGGCCCTCGTCGAGGTGCGTCTGCTCGCCCCGATGCTCGCGAAGGCCCGTGCGGCGGTCACGAGTGCGGAGGAGAGCCTGCGCTTCAACCCTCGACGCCGCACGAACTCCGAGGCTCTCGAACTCGACGACGACCTGCTTGCCATGCTCGGGGTCATCGTCGGCCGTGTGCCCGGCATGGTCAGAGGCCTCGCCGACAACTACGACGAGTCGCTGCACACCGAGAGCACCGTCACGGGGCTGGCCGACGAGATGACCAGGGCAGCCCACGACCTGCGTCTGGTGATGCAGGACTCGGACCTCGACGGCGACGAGCCCGAGCCTCTCACGAGCGAGGTGCCCGCCCTGACGGCGCCTCTTCGGGTGATCACTCCGAGCCCGACCCACTGGATTCTGATCGGCTCGCTGATCGAAGACCTGCGCCGCGTGCACGAGGTGATCGTGGAGGCGGGGCAGAGCGTCAGGCGCTGACGCTCCGCCCCACGGCTCAACTGGAGCGCGGCAGGAAGCCGACCTTGTCGTACACGTCGGCGAGGGTGGCCGCTGCCACCTCGTTCGCGCGGTCGGCGTTCGCGGCGAGGATGCGGTCGAGCTCTGCCGGGTCTGCCAGCAGTTCGAGGGTGCGCTCGCGAACCGGACCGAGAGTCGATTCGACCACCTCGACCAGGGCCTTCTTCAGGTCTCCGTAGCCGCGTCCGGCGAAGTCCTCTTCGAGCGACGAGATGGGCACGTCGCCGAGCACCGAGAAGATGGTGAGCAGGTTGGCGACCCCGGGCTTGGCCTCGCGGTCGTACACGACCCGGCCATCGGCATCCGTCACGGCCCGCATGATCTTCTTCGCCGTGGTCTTGGCGTCGTCGAGCAGCCACACGATGCCGGCCGGCGACTCGGAGGACTTGGACATCTTCGACTGCGGGTTCTGCAGGTCGAAGATCTTGGCCGTCTCTTTGAGGATGTAGGGCTCGGGGATGCGGAAGGTCTCGCCGAAGCGCGTGTTGAACCGGGTCGCGAGGTCACGGGTCAGCTCGATGTGCTGGCGCTGGTCTTCGCCGACCGGAACCTCGGCGGCCTGGTACAGCAGGATGTCGCCGGCTTGCAGAATCGGGTACGTGAACAGGCCGACCGACGCCGCGTCGGAGCCCTGCTTGGCCGCCTTGTCCTTGAACTGGGTCATGCGGCTCGCCTCGCCGAAACCGGTGAGGGTGTTGAGCACCCAGGCCAGCTGGGCGTGCGCTGGAACCTGTGACTGCACGAAGAGGGTCGACTTCGCCGGGTCGATGCCGGCGGCGATGTACTGGGCAGCGGTGAGACGCGTGTTCTCACGCAGCGTCGCGGGGTCTTGAGGAACGGTGATGGCGTGCAGGTCGGCGATGAAGAAGAACGCGTCGTGCGTCTCCTGCAGGGCTTTCCAGCTCATCAGCGCGCCGATGTAGTTGCCGAGGTGAAGCGATGCGGCCGAGGGCTGCATGCCGGAGAGGAGGCGGGGTTTGGCGGTCATGGGTGTGTCGTTCCCTGAGTTGGTGTCGTTCCCTGAGCCCGGCGAAGGGAGGGGGTGTCTAGAGTGCGTAGTCGACGACCACCGGAGCGTGATCGCTCCAGCGCTCGGCGTAGCTTGCGGCGCGGTCGACCGTGTAGTTCGTGACCGTGGCCGCCAGGTCGGGCGTGGCGAGCTGGTAGTCGATACGCCAGCCGGTGTTGTTGTCGAACGCCTGGCCGCGGGCCGACCACCACGTGTAAGGCCCCTCGACCTCTCCGGCGGCGCGCCGGCCGATGTCGACGAAGCCGAAGCCCGCGCCGGCGTTGTAGTCGGCGTCGCCCTCGGCGCCGAGGAAACGATCGAAGTACGCGCGCTCCTCGGGCAGGAAGCCGGCGCGCTTCACGTTGCCCTTCCAGTTCTTGATGTCGAGGGTGCGGTGGCCGACGTTCAGGTCGCCCACGACGACGGCGAGAGGGTTGTGCTCTTTCAGAAGCGGCAGCCTCTCGACCATCGCATCGAGGAATTTGTACTTCTCGACCTGCTTCGGCGTTCCCGCCTCACCGGAGTGCACGTAGGTCGACACGACGGTCACGACTTTGTCGCCCACCTCGTAGTCGGCCTCGAGCCAGCGCCCGGCGCTGTCGAAGTCGTCGGCGCCGAGCGCCACGCGGTGAATGGATGCCTTGTTGCGGCTCGCGAGTGCAACCCCGGCCCGGCCCTTGGCCGTCGCGGCATCGTGAAGGATGTCCCACTCGTCGCCGAGCAGGTTCTCGAGGTCGCTCGTGGCCGCCCGCACCTCTTGCAGGGCGAGGATGTCGACCTCCCGGTCGTCGAGCCACGCGCCCATGCCGTTGCGGAAAGCGGCGCGCACGCCGTTGACGTTGACGGACGCGATACGGAGCGGGGTGCCAGATTTCGACGAGGACATCCGGACAGTTTAGCGAGGTGTCGGGGTCTCGTCCTTCAGCCTCGACTCCTCGCGCACCGCCGCCTTGAGCTTGCGCGACAGGCCCCGGCGTCGCAGTCCATGGGCCTCTCGCAGCTCATCCTCGAGGCGCTGCCTCTCGGCGGCGGCCACCACCACACGCGCCTCCGCGTGCTTCAGCTCCGCCTCCGCCTCGAGCTGTTCGGGCGACAGGCCACGAACGTCGAGGCCCACGTCTTCGACTCCGACGGAGATCCACGCGGCGGTGATGAGGATCACCTGGCAGATCAGGTTGAAGAAGATCAGCAGACCGGCGATCACGGCGAACGAGGCGATGAGCGGGTTGTTGCTCGCGCCTCCGAGCAGCAGACCTCCGAGTGCCTTCAGCACGCCCAGCGCCGCCGCTCCGATGAGTGCGCCGCTGATCACGCGGCGGAAGGGGATCCGGATGCCCGTCAGCACTCGATAGAAGACCAGCAGCACGAGCGTGTCCAGTGCGAACGCGATCAGCAGACCCACGATGCGGGCCACGACCACGGCGAAGCCGGAGGTGTTGTCGACGCCGATCAGGTCGAACGCCAGACCGATGAGGGTCGTGCTGCCGATGCTGATGCCGGCCGACACGACCAGCACGATGCCGAAGCCGAGCGCGAGCCCGGCATCCTTCAGTTTGAGCAGGAGGAAGAAGGTGGTGTCCGGGCCGACCGAGAAGATGCGCCGGATGGCGTCTCGCGCCGACGCGAGCCAGCCGAGGGCCGTGAAGACGAGTCCGACCAGGGCGATGACACTCGACCAACTGAGCGCGGGGGTGTTGAGCAGGGCGTCCGCGTCGACGGCCCCGCCGTCTCCGATGAGTCCGGGCACGGCATTGCCGATGATCGCGATCAGTTCTTCGAGCAGCGGGCGGTTCGACGCCAGCACGAGCCCCGCGATCGAGAACCCCGCCCAGAGTGCGGCGAAGACCGCGAACAGCGCCTGGAACGACATGCCGGCGGCCATGAGTGGTCCGCCGTTCGAGGCGTAGTGCTGGAACACCCGCACGGGTTTCAGCTTCATGACCCTCTGCACGAGCGCAGGGATGCCGGTGGCCGGTTTCTCGGTGGAGGTGCTGTCGTCGCTCACGAACCCACCCTATTCAGCCCGAGCACATCCGCGCTCCCGCTTGACGCCGACCTCCATCTCCCGAGTGAGCGCATTCTGCCGGTGAGGAGCTTCGCGACCGACAAGAACTGCACACTCGACGTTCCCTTGCCGCAGCGGGTGGGGATAACTTCCCCCGGCTCGCGTAGAGATCGGCATCATCGACGGATGAACCGACGCGCGGAACTTCCTGACGGGCTCGATAGACGCGCGTTCTCGGTAGGTGAAGCGCTCGACGCTGGAGTTTCGGCAGGTCGTCTCCGTCGACAGGATCTCGTGGCGCCCTTTCACGGAGTGCGAGTCCCGGCCGCGGATGCGTTCGATACAGTGTGCTCTCGCTGCCGTGCCTATGCGACGCGGATGCCACGCGGCCACGTCTTCTCGCACGTGACAGCCGCGGCATTGCATGGTCTGCCGCTGCCGAGCCGGTTCGATACGGGGTCGCTGCATGTATCGACCTTCCTTCCGCAGCAGAGTCCGCGCGCAGCCGGCATAGTCGGGCATCGTTTGAGACCGGGCAGCGTCGAAACGGGCTTCCTTCGGCGGCTACCGGTCGTCTCTCTTCTCGACGCGTGGTGCCAATGCGCACCTCTTCTGTCGCTTGATGAGCTCATCATTGCGGGCGATCACGTCGTCGGTGGCAGGTACCCGCAGAAGAGTCTCGAACAGCTGGTCTCTGCAGTGGATTCATACGCTGGCGGGCGTGGGGTCCGCACGCTGAAGCATGCTCTCGAGTGGGTGCGGCCGGGCTCCGAGTCCCCGAAGGAGACCGAGTTGCGACTGCTCCTTGTGCGAGGTGGCCTTCCCGAGCCCGAACTCAACGGCGACGTCTTCGGAGCGGATGGCGCTTTCATCGGCCGAGGCGATCTCCTCTATCGGCGATTCAAGGTGCTCGTCGAATACGACGGCTCGCAGCATGCTGACGACCGCCGTCAGTTCCACCGCGATGTGGACCGCCTCGAAGCGTTCTCTGTCGACGGGTGGCGAGTGGTGCGGGTGCTCAAGGAGCACATGAACGGAGACCGAGCCGACATCGTGACGAGAGTGCGCAGAGCCCTCATCGCGCGAGGTTGGCGTCCCTGACGGATGTCGAGTGTGCAGAAACGGCCCGTGCGAATGAACGCGACGGGCCGTTTCTGCACACTCGATCAGTGCACGAGGAGCAAGCGCTACGGCTTGCCTCGCATGATCGCCTGCTTGACCTCGGCGATGGCCTGGGTCACCTGGATGCCGCGGGGGCATGCCTCGGAGCAGTTGAAGGTGGTGCGGCAGCGCCACACGCCCTCTTTGTCGTTGAGGATGTCGAGGCGCACATTGGCGCCCTCGTCGCGGCTGTCGAAGATGAAGCGGTGGGCGTTGACGATGGCCGCGGGGCCGAAGTACTGACCGTCGGTCCAGAAGACCGGGCAGCTCGACGTGCACGCGGCGCAGAGGATGCATTTGGTCGTGTCATCGAAGCGTGCGCGCTCGGTGGCCGACTGCAGGCGCTCCTTCTCGGGCTTCGACGACGCGATCAGGAACGGCTGCACCTCGCGGAACGACGCGAAGAACGGCTCCATGTCGACGACGAGGTCCTTCTCGAGCGGCAGGCCCTTGATGGCCTCCACGTAGATGGGCTTCGTGATGTCTAGGTCTTTGATGAGCGTCTTGCAGGCCAGGCGGTTGCGGCCGTTGATGCGCATCGCATCCGAACCGCAGATGCCGTGGGCGCATGAGCGGCGGAACGTCAGCGACCCGTCCTGCTCCCACTTGATCTTGTGCAGCGCGTCGAGCACGCGGTCGGTGGGGTACATCTCGACGTCGAAGTCCTGCCACGTGGGCTCGTCGTCGGTGTCGGGGTTGTACCGACGCACGATCAGGGTGACCGTGAAGGTGGGGATGATGTCGTCAGCGGGGGCCGGCGGAGAATCCAGGGTTGCTGTACTCATTTAGTACTTCCTCTCCATGGGCTGGTAGCGGGTCACGACGACCGGCTTCCAGTCGAGTCTGATGTGGTCGCCGGCGTCGGCCGACATGGGATCGCCCGAGAGGTAGGCCATCGTGTGCTGCATGTGGTTCACGTCGTCGCGGGTCGGGTAGTCCTCGCGCATGTGCGCTCCACGGCTCTCCTTGCGGTTGCGCGCGGAGTAGACGACGACCTCGGCCAGGTCGAGCAGGAATCCGAGCTCGACGGCCTCGAGCAGATCGGTGTTGAACCGCTTGCCCTTGTCTTGAACGAGGATGTTCTTGTAGCGCTCGCGCAGGTTGTGGATGACCTCGGTCACCTCGGTGAGGCTCTCCTCGGTTCTGAAGACCTGGGCGTTGCGGTCCATCGACTCCTGCAGCTCGCGGCGGATGACCGCGATGCGCTCGGTTCCGTTGGAGTTGCGCGCGTTCTCGATGAGCTCGCGCACGCCCGCCGCGGGGTCGTCGGGCAGCTCGACCCAGGGGGCCGTCTGCACGTACTCGGCCGCGGCGTTTCCGGCACGCTTGCCGAAGACGTTGATGTCGAGGAGCGAGTTGGTTCCCAGGCGGTTGGAGCCGTGCACCGAGACGCACGCGCACTCGCCGGCGGCGTAGAGGCCGGGAACGACCGTGGTGTTGTCGGAGAGCACCTCTGCCTGCACGTTGGTGGGGATGCCGCCCATCGCGTAGTGCGCGGTGGGGAGCACGGGCACGGGCTCGGTGTACGGCTCGACACCCAGGTAGGTGCGCGCGAACTCGGTGATGTCGGGCAGCTTGGCGTCGATGACCGCGGGGTCGAGGTGAGTGATGTCGAGGTAGACGTAGTCCTTGTGCGGACCGGCGCCGCGGCCCTCTCGGATCTCGAGAGCCATGCAGCGGGCGACGATGTCGCGGGGCGCGAGGTCTTTGATCGTGGGGGCGTAGCGCTCCATGAACCGCTCGCCCTCGCTGTTGCGCAGGATCGCGCCCTCGCCGCGGGCCGCCTCGGAGAGCAGGATGCCCAGGCCGGCCAGGCCGGTCGGGTGGAACTGGAAGAACTCCATGTCTTCGAGCGGGAGGCCCTTGCGCCAGATGATCCCGACGCCGTCGCCCGTGAGGGTGTGGGCGTTCGAGGTCGTCTTGTAGATCTTGCCGAAACCGCCGGTCGCGAAGATCACGGCCTTCGACTGGAAGACGTGGATCTCGCCGGTGGCGAGCTCGAACGCGACCACGCCGGCCGGCTTCTGACCGCCGAAACCGTCGCTGACCATCACGAGGTCGAGCACGTAGTACTCGTTGAAGAAGTTGATGCCGAACTTGACGCAGTTCTGGTAGAGCGTCTGCAGGATCATGTGGCCCGTGCGGTCGGCCGCGTAGCAGGCGCGACGAACGGGCGCCTTGCCGTGGTCGCGGGTGTGCCCGCCGAAACGACGCTGGTCGATCTTGCCCTCGGGCGTGCGGTTGAAGGGCAGGCCCATGTTCTCGAGGTCGATGACCGCGTCGATGGCCTCCTTCGCGAGGATCTCCGCGGCATCCTGGTCGACGAGGTAGTCGCCGCCCTTGACCGTGTCGAAGGTGTGCCACTCCCAGCTGTCCTCCTCGACGTTCGCGAGGGCGGCGGCCATGCCGCCCTGCGCCGCACCGGTGTGGCTGCGGGTCGGGTAGAGCTTGGAGATGACTGCCGTCTTCGCCTTGGGTCCGGCCTCGATGGCCGCCCGCATTCCGGCACCGCCGGCGCCCACGATGACGATGTCGAACTGGTGGTAGTGAACTCCGTCGACGACGGATCCGTCTGCGTACTCGGTCATAGCGGTCGCCGTCAGCTCGCCGAGCAGAACGAGGCGAGGAGATCGGCGGGAGCGCCGGCGGGGCAGGGGTCGAACGTGAAGATCACAAGAGTTCCGAGCGTTATAAGGACGATGACAGAGAAAAGCAGGGCGCCCTTGAGGATGCCCCGGGTGGTGCGGTGCGATGCGTAGTCGTTGACGAGGGTGCGCATGCCGTTGGCGCCGTGGATCATGGCGAGCCACAGCATGAGGCAGTCCCAGACCTGCCAGAAGGGGTTCGACCACTTTCCGCCGACGAAGGCGAAGTCGATGGCCTTGATGCCGTCGCCGAGAACGAGGTTCACGATGAGGTGGCCGAAGATGAGCACGACGAGCACCAGGCCCGAGGCGCGCATGTACATCCAGCCCCACTTCTCCCAGTTGATGCCGCGCGATCGCGGGGCACGGGAGTACGGGCTGCGGGGAGCGTCGATCGTGGTGGCCATCAGTGCCCCATCTCGCTGAAGACGTTGATCAGGTGGCGCGGCACGAAGCCGGCCATCGTCACGACCCAGAGGCCGATGACGACGTAGAACATCACCTTCTGGTACTTCGGGCCCTTGGTCCAGAAGTCGATGAGGATGATGCGGATGCCGTTGTAGGCGTGGAACGCGATGGCGCCGACGAGCGCCGTCTCGCCGAGACCCATGATCGGGTTCTTGTACGTGCTCATCACGGCGTTGTAGGCCTCGGGCGCGACGCGCACCAATGCGGTGTCGAGAATGTGCACGAGAAGGAAGAAGAAGATGGCGATGCCCGTGATGCGGTGGAGCACCCACGACCACATTCCCTCTCGCCCGCGGTACAGAGTGCCCTGAGGCCTCTTGCCCGTGGGCGCCAGGGATCCTGGCGCATGGGTTCCTGTCTCGGTTCTGGACACGAACAACCCTCCTTGGTTGAGTAAGCCGTGCTGGAGATGGCTCGTCGCGGTCGTGCCGGTCAAGGAGTGCAGGTGGTTCAGGATCGGGCGAAGGCGAAGATGGTATCCAGTTTATAAGTTCTCACCGGTCGTGCTTGTTAGGTATCCCTAAGCCGGTCGGGCGCTTACACTGCCTCGCCGACGGGAACCGGCCGTCGGGCGGCGATCACCGCGGAGTAGTGGCCGAGCAACTCGGTGCACACGGAGTTCCACGTGGTCGCCCGCACGGCGCGGCGGCCGGACTCTCCCATGCGCAGGCGCAGGTCGGTCGAGACCACCAGGTCCTCGACGAGGGTGCGCATGCTCGTGTCTCCCGACCGCACGTCGGGATCGAAGAGGTACCCGTCGCTCCCGTCGTGCACCAGGTCGACGGGGCCGCCGGCGCGCGGCGCAACCACGGGCAGGCCGGCGGCGTGCGCCTCCTGAATGGTCTGGCCGAACGTCTCCTCGGTGCCGGTGTGCACGAAGACGTCGAAACTCGCGTACGCGACCGCGAGGTCGTGCCCGCCTTTTCTGCCGAGCCAGGTCACGGGCATCCCGCGCAGCAATCGCCCGACAGACGGGGTGGAGGGGCCGTCGCCGACGATGGCCAGCGAGATGCCGTCGATGCCGCGCAGCTGATCGAAGCGCTCGAGCTGCTTCTCGGGGGCCACGCGGCCGACGTAGCCGAGAACGACCTCGCCGTTCGGCGACAGGCGGGTGTGCAGGTCGACGGCATCCGGATGCGTGCGCAACCGCGGGTGGTATCGCTCGGTGTCGACGCCACGGCCCCACCGCGCCAATCGGGTGACGCCGGCGGCGAGCAGGTCGTGCTCTGAGCTCGACGAGGGCACGAGGGTGAGGTCGGCGGCCTCGTGGATCCACCGCACGAACCGCCAGGCGAGGGCGGCGGCCTTGCCGAGGTGGTTGCGCTTGGCGTAGCCCGCGACGTCGGTCTGGAAGATGGCGACGCTCGGCACGCCGATGCGGTTCGCGGCGGCGATCGCCTGAGCTCCGAGGAGGAACGGCGACGCCGCGTGCAGCACGTCGGGTGCGAACGCGCTCAGCACCTTCTGCACCTGGGGATGGGGGAGTCCGACGGGGAACTGCCGGTAGGCCACCGCCGGCACCGCGTGGATCGTGAACCCCCGGTAGCTCGAGGGCGTGTTCCGGGCGGCCGGGGCGATGAGGATGGCCTCGTGCCCGGCGTCGGCGAGGAAGTCGAGCACCTTGCAGACGCTGTTGGTGACGCCGTTGACCGTGGGCAGAAAGCTCTCCGTGACGACGGCGACTCTCATGGACTGCTCCCGTCGGCCCGGGGATGCACCGGGCACGTTCTGAACGCTACGAGCGGAGTGTGGCGGACGGGTTAATGACGGGTGGCGGCCAGGTGAGCATTCGTTCAATCGCGAGCGACGCCGGGATGGGTAGGGTGGGGCCATGGCTGAGAACTCTGCGATGGACCGTTTCTACAGCGTCATTCCGGCCGGAGGAATCGGCTCGAGACTCTGGCCGCTCTCCCGCGCCGACGCGCCCAAGTTCCTGCACGACCTCAGCGGCTCGGGTCGCAGCCTCCTGCGCGACACGTGGGAGCGGCTCGCGCCCATCTCGGGCGAGCAGCGGGTGATGGTCGTCACCGGCCGCGCCCACCGCGCCGCCGTCGAGAAGCAGATCCCCGAGCTCGCCGACATGAATGTGGTTCTCGAGAGCGAGCCGCGCGAGTCGTCGGCGGCCATCGGCCTCGCCGCCGCCATCCTTCAGCAGCGCGAACCGGGGGTCATCATCGGCTCCTTCGCCGCCGACCACGTGATCACCCAGACCGAGGCGTTCCGCGACACCGTGGTGCAGGCGGTGAACGCGGCCGATGCCGGCTACATCGTGACCATCGGCATCACGCCGACAGAGCCCTCGGTGGGGTTCGGCTACATCCTCACGGGCGACGCCCTCGACCTGCCCGGCGCCCCGACCGCGATGGTCGCCCAGCGCTTCGTCGAGAAGCCCGACCTCGAGACGGCCAAGAAGTATCTCAAGAGCAAGAAGTACCTCTGGAACGGCGGCATGTTCATCGCTCGCGCCGACAAGCTGCTCGAACAGCTGGGCAAGGCCGAACCTGAGCTGCTCGCCGGTCTGCTCGAGCTGGCCGAGGCGTGGGACACTCCGCGTCGCGGGGCCGTCGTCGACCAGGTCTGGCCCAAGCTCAAGAAGATCGCCATCGACTACACGGTGGCCGAGCCGGCAGCCCTCGACGGCACGCTCGCCGTGGTTCCGGGAGACTTCAGCTGGGACGATGTGGGCGACTTCGCCTCCATCGCCAAGCTGCACTCCACCGGTCGCGGCTCCGAGCTCGCGATCCTGGGCAAGAACGCCCGCGTGCTGTCCGATTCGTCGAGTGGCGTGGTCGTCTCGCAGAGCGGCCGCGTGATCAGCCTCATCGGCGTGAAGGACATCGTCGTCGTCGATACACCGGATGCGCTGCTCGTCACCACCAGCGAGCATGCCCAGCGGGTCAAGTCGGTCGTCGACGCGCTGCGCCTCGGCGGCTCGGGCGACGTTCTCTGATTCCGTCGTTCCCTGAGCTTGTCGAAGGGCCCCTTCGACAAGCTCAGGGAACGGGCCACCGACTAGTCTTTTGGCTATGTCGACCTCAACTGTCCTGCGCTCCGTCGTCGTTCTGGCCGCCTCGGCCCTGGTGCTGGCCGGATGCGCCCCGGCGCCCGAGACGACCGAGACGGCCAGCGACTATTGCGCGCGCATGGTCACCAACTCCGGCGGTCTCGAGGACCGCTCGTTCAACCAGTCGAGCTGGGAGGGCCTCGAGAAGGCCAAGAGCGATCTCTCGATCGACGCCGAGGTCATCGTGTCGACGAACGAGACAGACCTCGCGCCGAACGTCACCCAGGCGGTCGACAGCGGATGCCAGTTCGTGCTCACGGTCGGCTACGAGCTCGCCGACGCGACCTCGGCCGAGGCGAAGGCCAACCCCGACGTGCACTTCGCGATCGTCGACGAGCAGGTCGACGGCGAGAACATCAAGCCGATCGTCTTCGATACGGCGCAGGCGGCCTTCCTCGCCGGCTACCTGGCCGCGGGAACGAGCGCGACGGGCAAGGTCGCCACGTTCGGCGGCGGCAACCAGCCTCCCGTGACCCTGTTCATGGACGGGTTCGTCGACGGCGTCGCCAAGTACAACGCGGTGCACGGCACGGCGGTCCAGGCCCTCGGCTGGAACAAGGACGCCCAGGACGGCGTGTTCACGGGCGACTTCGAGGACATCAACAAGGGCAAGGTCACGACGCAGGCCTTCATCGACCAGGGTGCCGACGTCATCCTCCCCGTCGCCGGCCAGGTCGGAGAGGGGGCGGCAGCCGCCGCCCTCGAGAACCCGAACGTGTCGATCATCTGGGTCGACAACGACGGCTACGAGACCCTGCCCTCGTCGTACAAGCCCATCATCCTGACGAGTGTGCTCAAGAACACCGGCGACGCCGTCGTGCAGATCGTGGGCGACGACCTCGACGGCACGTTCGACAACACCCCGTTCGTGGGAACCCTCGAGAACGGGGGAGTGGCTCTGGCGCCGTACCACGACAAGGCTGCGGCCGTGTCGGCCGATCTGCAGGCCGAGCTCGACGGGCTGAAGAACGACATCGTGTCGGGCGTGCTCGAGGTCACCAGCCCCAGCACGCCGTAGTCGTCCGGGGCTTTTCTCCGGTGAACATTTCGGTGTTGTTTCGGCGCGAACGCGTCTTTGTAACGACTGGGCCGCGATGCCGTCCGCGGGCCGCAAGCGCCGCGTCACATTAGGTAACGTGAGAGACCACACAGCCCCTGCGCTCCGCATCTAAAACGGGGCAATCCTTGGAGGACACCTTGAGCAAGACCATTCGCCGTGCCGCCATGGGTGGCATCGCCACCCTCGGCTTCGCCGCACTCCTCGCCGGTTGCGCATCCGCGCCGGCCGAAACCGATTCGACCGACTCCGCAGACGCCAAGGCCCTGCCCTGCATGGTCTCCGACGCCGGTGGATTCGACGACAAGTCGTTCAACCAGGCAGGCTTCGAGGGCCTCAACGAGGCAGCCAAGTCGCTCGGTGTCGAGCCGGTGACGGTCGAGTCGAACTCCGAGACCGACTTCGCCCCCAACATCTCGAGCCTCGTCGACCAGGGCTGCTCGCTCATCGTCACCGTCGGCTTCGCGCTCGCCGACGCCACCTCTGCCGCAGCCGAGGCTAACAGCGACGTCGAGTTCGCGATCATCGACGACGCGAGCATCGATGCAGAGAACGTCAAGCCGATCACATTCGACACCGCCGGCGCCGCATTCCTCGCGGGCTACGCGGCCGCCGACTACTCCAAGTCGGGCATCGTCGCGACCTGGGGCGGCATGAACTTCCCCACCGTCACGATCTTCATGGACGGCTTCGCCCAGGGCGTCAAGTACTACAACGAGCAGAAGTCGAAGGACGTCAAGGTTCTGGGTTACGACCTCGACAACCCTGACTCCGCGACCTTCACCGGCGGCTTCGAGGCCAACGACGTCGCGAAGACGACCGCTCAGAACTTCATCGACCAGGGTGCAGACGTTCTGCTCCCGGTCGGCGGACCGATCTACCAGAGCGCCGGCGTCGCCATCCAGGAGTCCGGCAAGGACATCGCCATGGTCGGTGTCGACTCCGACCTCTACGAGAGCGACCCCACCTACAAGGACCTCTACCTGACCTCGATCCTCAAGGGCATCAAGACGGCCACCAACGCGGTCGTCACCGACGCCGCCGCCGGCAGCTTCAGCAACGAGCCCTACGTCGGCACGCTCGAGAACGACGGAGTCGGCATGGCGCCGTTCCACGACTTCGAGTCGAAGGTCAACTCCTCGCTCCAGGGCGAGATCGACGACATCAAGGCGAAGATCATCTCGGGCGACATCACCGTCACCTCGTACCTGAGCAAGTAGTCGCACCCAGTTCCACCCGCGTGAGATCGGGGGGCCAGCCACGGCTGGTCCCCCGACCACGTTAAGTCCCCTCTTCACGCATCGACCGGATGGGTAGATTGTCCCTATGAAGCTCGAACTCCGCGGCATCACGAAGCGCTTCGGCGCCCTCACGGCCAACGACCACATCGACCTCACGATCGAACCGGGGGAGATCCACTGTCTCCTCGGCGAGAACGGCGCGGGCAAGTCCACCCTGATGAATGTGCTCTACGGCCTCTACAAGGCAGAAGAGGGCGAGATCCTGCTCGACGACGTCGTGCAGCACTTCGCCGGTCCCGGAGACGCCATGGCCGCGGGCATCGGCATGGTGCACCAGCACTTCATGCTCATCCCCGTCTTCACGGTCGCAGAGAATGTGATGCTCGGCCACGAGAAGACGAATGCCGCCGGTGTGCTCGACCTCGGCGCCGCACGCGAGAAGGTGCGCGAGATCAGCGAGAGGTTCGGCTTCCACGTCGATCCGGATGCGCTGGTCGACGATCTGCCGGTCGGCGTGCAGCAGCGGGTCGAGATCATCAAGGCCCTGTCGCGTGACGCGAAGGTGCTCGTGTTCGACGAGCCCACAGCCGTTCTCACTCCGCAGGAGACCGACGAGCTCATGACGATCATGAGGCAGCTCAAGGCCGCCGGCACATCCATCGTCTTCATCACGCACAAGCTGCGCGAGGTGCGCGAAGTCGCCGACCGCATCACGGTCATCCGCCTCGGCAAGGTCGTCGGCGAGGCGTCGCCCACCGCGACGAACGCCGAGCTGGCCTCCCTCATGGTGGGCCGTGCAGTCGAGCTCACCGTGCACAAAGACCCCGCGCAGCCCGGGGCCGACGCCTTCGTCGTCTCCAACCTCTCGGTCATCGACCCGCACGGCCAGCTCGTCGTGAACAACGTCAGCTTCGACGTGCGCGCGGGCGAGATCCTCGCGATCGCCGGCGTGCAGGGCAATGGCCAGACCGAACTCACCGAGGCGATCATGGGCCTCCAGCCGCGCGTACGCGGAGACATCACCCTCGACGGCAAATCTATCCGCGGGCTCTCCGTGAAGCAGGTGCTCGCATCCGGCATCGGCTTCGTGCCCGAGGACCGCAAGGAGGACGGGCTCGTCGGAGAGTTCACCATCGCCGAGAACCTCATGCTCGACCGCAGTGACGGACCCCCGTTCGTGAAGGCGGGCACTCTTCAGCTCAACTACCTCAATGAATTCGCCGAGCAGAAGTCGAGGGAGTTCGACGTGCGCAGCCAGGGCATCACCACGCCCGTGGGCCGCCTCTCCGGCGGAAACCAGCAGAAGGTCGTGCTGGCCCGAGAGCTCAGTCGCGATCTGCGCCTCTTCATGGCCGCGCAGCCCACGCGAGGCATCGATGTCGGCTCGATCGAGTTCGTGCACAAGCGCATCGTCGCCACCCGCGACGCCGGAATCCCCGTCATCGTCGTGTCGACCGAGCTCGACGAGGTCGTCGCGCTCGCCGACCGTATCGCCGTGATGTACCGCGGCACCATCGTGGGCATCGTTCCGGGCGACACGCCCCGTGATGTGCTCGGCCTCATGATGGCCGGCGAAGTCCCCGATTCCGTCACCTCCCCACCCGAAGGAGCGGCAGCGTGAGCCAGCCCACCGTCCCACCCGTCGAATCCGGCCCGCCTGTCGTCTCCCCGCCCGCCAAGCCCGACGCATCCGCCGAGGAGCCGCGCTGGCACGGCGTGATGCGCGAGATCGTCGGCGGCAGCGCCATGATCTCCGTGCTGGCGGTCGTGCTGGCCATGCTGGCCGGTGGAATCCTGATCGCCCTCACCGACGACAAGGTGTCGGCCGCCGCGGGGTACTTCTTCGCCCGTCCCGGCGACCTCGTCAAGGCCGTCTGGGATTCGGTCTCCGGCGCCTACACGGCGTTGTTCCAGGGCGCCGTCTACAACTTCCGCCGCCCCGGCTTCATCGCGGGAATCAAGCCGCTGACCGAGACGCTCACCTTCGCCACGCCGCTGATCGCGGCCGGTCTCGGTGTGGGCCTCGCCTTCCGCGTCGGCCTCTTCAACATCGGAGGCCGCGGCCAGATGCTCATCGCGGCCGCATGCGCCGGATGGGTCAGCTGGTCGTTCGAGCTTCCCTACGGGCTGCACCTGATCCTGGCCGTCGCGGCCGGAATCATCGGCGGCGCCGTCTGGGGAGGAATCGTCGGTCTGCTCAAGGCCCGCACGGGCGCGCACGAGGTGATCGTCACGATCATGCTCAACTTCGTGGCGCTCTACCTCATCTCGTTCATGCTGAAGACGCCCGGGCTCCTCCAGGCTCCCGGCTCGAACAACCCCAAGACGCCGGCGGCGCTGCCGACGGCGGTCTTCCCCGACCTGCTCGGTCCGCAGTTCAACCTGCACTGGGGCTTCATCTTCGTGATCGCGGCCACCGTCTATGTCTGGTACCTGCTCAACCGCTCGAACCTCGGATTCCAGTTCCGGGCGGTGGGCGAGAACCCGAACGCGGCACGCGTCGCCGGCATCAGCGTGAACAAGATGTACATCTACGCGATGCTGTTCTCGGGTGGCCTCGTCGGCCTGGCCGGCGTGGCACAGGTGCTCGGAACGGTCACCACCGGGTTCAGCTCGGGCATCGACGCGGGTATCGGCTTCGACGCGATCACCGTCGCTCTGCTCGGCCGGTCGAAGCCCTGGGGCATCTTCTTCGCGGGCATCCTGTTCGGCGCATTCAAGGCCGGGGGATTCGCGATGCAGGCGTCGGAGGGCATCCCCATCGACATCGTGGTCGTCATCCAGTCGCTCATCGTGCTGTTCATCGCGGCGCCGCCACTCGTGCGTGCGGTGTTCCGGCTTCCCAAGCCGAGCGGCATAAGCCTGAGACGCCCGCGCACCTCCACCGCGGCGGTGACCAAGTGAGCATCGACGACCCCCGTGAAGGACGAGACGCCGTGAACGCAGAACGCCCCATCGTCGACGAGAACGTCAGCCGCACCGAGCTGAAGACGGCCGTCGCGGACGCGCCCCTGCAGCACAACCACCCGGATTCGCTGCCGCCGGCTCTCGAGACCACCGTCGTGAAGAGCTGGAAGGCCCCGATCGCCTTCGGCATCTTCTCGATCATCGCCATCCTGCTCTTCGTGGTCTTCGGCCGCGAGGGCACGAGCGGTTTCCGGCTCTCGACCGACTCCGACTTCTTCCAGATCCCCACGATCCAGGCGCCGACCCGCGCCACGGGCATCGTGCTGACAGTGCTGCTCGTGGCCCTCGCCGCGTACAGCGCGTTCCTCGTCTCGCGCAGCCGACCGGTGCGCCTCTGGGTCACCGTCGTCTTCGCCGTGCTGTTCCTCGTCGGCTTCCTCACCTGGGCATCCGCGGGCGCCACGATCCCGGTTCCCGGCCTGCTCGTCGGTGCGGTCGGCCTCAGCGTGCCTCTCGTGTTCGGTGCCCTCGGAGGCGTCATCTCCGAACGCGTCGGAGTGGTGAACGTGGCGATCGAGGGCCAGCTGCTCGCGGGCGCGTTCGTCTCGGCCATCGTGGCCTCGGTCACGGGCCAGCCCGTTCTCGGCCTCATCTCCGCGATGGCGGCCGGAGTGCTCGTCTCGTTCGTGCTCGCCGCCTTCTCGATCAAGTACTTCGTCGACCAGGTCATCGTGGGTGTCGTGCTCAACGTGCTCGTCACCGGCCTCACGAGCTTCCTCTACTCGCAGGTGCTGTCGAAGAACACCGAGCTGCTCAACAACAGCGGCACCATCCGCCTGCCGCGGCTTCCCATCCCCGGTCTCAGCGAGATCCCGATCCTCGGACCGGTGCTGTTCCGGCAGACGATCATCGTCTACATCCTCTACATCGCCGTCGCCGTGGTGTTCTTCGCCCTGTTCAAGACGCGCTGGGGCCTCCGCCTCCGCGCCGTGGGCGAGCACCCGCAGGCGGCCGACACCGTGGGTATCAACGTGGCGCGCACGCGCTTCTGGAACGTCTCGCTCGCCGGAGCGATCGCCGGCCTGGGTGGTGCGTACTTCACCATGGGCTCGGTCGGATCGTTCAACAAGGAGATGACCGCCGGCGCGGGATTCATCGCCCTGGCCGCGGTGATCTTCGGCCGCTGGGATCCGATCAGGGCGACGCTGGCCGCGCTTCTGTTCGGCTTCGCATCGAACCTGCAGAGCGTGCTCTCGATCATCGGATCGCCCGTTCCCAGCGAGTTCATGCTGATGCTGCCCTACCTGGTCACGATCTTCGCGGTGGCGGGGGTGGTCGGCCGTGTCCGAGGGCCTGCCGCATCCGGAAAACCCTACATAAAATCTTAGGAGGGCCGACATGACCGACACAGAACAGGCATCCGGCACCGAGCAGGCATCCGGAATCGACTGGGGACTGCTGCGGGCCGAGGCGCTCGTGGCGATGGCCAAGGCCTACGTGCCCTACTCGAAGTTCCCCGTCGGGGTCGCCGCTCTCGTCGACGACGGCCGTGTCATCTCGGGATGCAATGTCGAGAACGCCAGCTACGGACTCACGCTCTGCGCCGAGTGCGCCCTCGTGTCGTCGCTGCACATGACGGGCGGCGGGCACCTGGTGGCCTTCACCTGCGTCGACGGCGACGGCAACGCGCTGATGCCGTGCGGCCGCTGCCGCCAGCTGCTCTACGAGCACTCGGCCCCCGGCATGCTTCTGCAGACCGTCTCGGGCATCCGCACGATCGACGAGGTGCTTCCGGATGCCTTCGGCCCGCGAACCCTGCAGGCCTACGTCGACACGCACTAACACCCCCCGTTCCCCGAGCATGTCGAGGGGAACAACCAGAAAGGCTCCACCCCGTGTCAGAATCCTTCGACGCCGTCGATCTCATCCGCACCAAGCGCGATCACAAGACTCTCAGCACCGCCGAGATCGACTGGCTGGTCGACGCCTACACGCGCGGATTCGTGGGCAATGAGCAGATGGCCGCCCTGGCCATGGCCATCGTGCTCAACGGCATGGAGCGTCGGGAGATCCGCGACCTCACCCTCGCCATGATCGCCTCGGGCGAGCGCATGAGCTTCGAAGGCCTCGGCAAGGTCACAGTCGACAAGCACTCCACGGGTGGCGTCGGCGACAAGATCACCCTGCCGCTCATGCCGCTGGTCGCGTCGTTCGGCGTCGCCGTTCCCCAGCTCTCCGGTCGCGGCCTCGGCCACACGGGCGGAACCCTTGACAAGCTCGAGAGCATCCCGGGCTGGCGCGCAGACCTCACGAACGACGAGATGTTCGCGCAGCTGCGCGACGTCGGCGGGGTCATCTGCGCCGCGGGCTCCGGTCTGGCGCCCGCCGACAAGAAGCTCTACGCCCTGCGCGACATCACGGGCACGGTCGAGGCCATCCCGCTGATCGCCTCGAGCATCATGTCGAAGAAGATCGCCGAGGGAACCGATTCGCTCGTGCTCGATGTGAAGTTCGGGTCGGGCGCGT
>Ga0247732_10000287_pt1 | contig 29078 bp, 24 predicted proteins | sample UWRJL163409C2_FD_180940 | JGI IMG/M metagenome (GOLD analysis project Ga0247732, IMG submission 180940) | Plant litter microbial communities from Arlington Agricultural Research Station in Wisconsin, United States - UWRJ-L163-409C-2 | ecosystem: Environmental > Terrestrial > Plant litter >...
GAACCGGAGCACCCAGCGAGGGTCAGGGCGAGTGCCGAAACGGCGAGGATGACGGGAAATTTGCGCACGAACGGGCCTCACAGGGTGACGGGGATGACGAGATCGCACGGCACGGCGCGCGAAGGATGACTGTGGCCCAGTCTGGACCATCGACCGTGCGCGTTCCTGTTCAGCGGCTGGGAGGGGTCTCGTCGAGGACCCCGACGGGGTCGCGTTCGAACACGAGCTCCAGCCCGTCCTCCTCATCGACCTGCTGCCCGACCTGAACGAAGCCGAGGCGACGAACGACGGAGAGCGAGGCCTCGTTCTGCGGACTGACGCTCGCCCGCACGACACGGGCTCCGCGCGAGGCGGCCTCACGAAGCAGCACGGCGGCCGCCGCCGTGGCGTACCCCCGCCGGCGGTGGTCCTCGAGAACGGTGTATCCGATCTCGACCATGCCCCGGGCATCCGGAGCGGCATGGAACCCCGCATGACCGACGACGACGCCTGTCTGCCGGTCGACGATCGCCCTGACGAGAAGAGGTTCCGCCGACGGGTCGGCGGCGAGCTTGGCCCGGAAGACGGGCCACAGCCACGATTCGGTCGTCACGAAGGGCCGCGGCAGTTCGACGCCCGCGCGCAGCGACGCCCCGGCGAGATCGCCGCCCTGCAGCAGGGCGTAGACCTCGTCGCCGAGAAAGACCAGCCGCACGTCCGGTGACGTCATGCGGCGGTCGTCGACTTCTCTGCCGCATCCGAGCGGCGGGGGTTCACGATGCCGATCCCCGAGACGATGCCGCCCATGATGAGCAGGACGCCGGTGACGATCGCGGCGCGATGGAATCCGTCGACGTCGAGGTTCGCTCCCACGATGAGCCCGGCGGCCGCGACCGAGATGAGGCCCGCGACCCGGGAGACCGCATTGTTCACGGCCGAGGCGATGCCCGCGCGGGCCGGCTCGATCGAGCCGAGGATGGCGGAGGTCAGCGGCGCGACCGTGATGGTCATGCCCAGTCCGAACACGACGATTCCCGGGAAGACCTCGCTCCAGTAGTCGGCTGAGCTCGAGAGGCGCAGGAGCAAAAAGAATCCGGCCCCCGCGACGATCGGACCGATCAGCATGAAGAACCGCGATCCGTACTTTCCGGCGAGCCGGCCGACCTGGGTCGAGAGGCCGATGCTGATCAGGGTGGTGGGGAGCATGCTCAGGCCCGCCAGGGTCGCGGTGTATCCGGCCACCTGCTGCAGGAACACGGCGAGGAGGAAGGTGCCGAGCGAGAGCGCGCCGTATACGAGGAACGTCGAGACGTTGCCGACCGAGAAGTTGCGCACCCGGAACAGCGACAGCGGCATCATCGGCTGAGCCGTGCGCCGCTCGTGCAGGATGAAGAGCACGAACGAGACGACGCCGACACCCGCGGGAACGATGATGACGGGACTCGTCCATCCGAACCTCGACTGCTCGATGAGCGCGAAGACGGGCAGGCCGAGGCCGACGATGCCGAGCGCCGCGCCGAGAAGATCGACGCGGGATCCGGGCGCCGCCGGATGGTCGTGGGGAAGCCGGGCGAGAAAGAAGAGGGTCACGGCGATCGGGATCACGTTGATGGCGAACACGAGGCGCCACGAGACGAGGTCGACCAGAAGGCCTCCGATCAGCGGCCCGGCGAGGAAGGCCGTGCTCGTCCAGGCGGTCCACGACCCGATCGCCTTCGCCTGGGCCGGTCCCGAGAACGCGGAGAGGATCAGGGCGAGGGAACTGGGAACGAGAAGCGCCCCGGCGACCCCCTGGAGTGCTCGCGCCCCGATGAGGATCCCGGCCGTGGGAGCCACCGCGCAGATCAACGACGACACGCCGAACCCGACGACTCCCCAGAACAGCACCCGCTTGCGCCCGAAGACATCGGACAGCGAGCCGGCCAGCAGGATGATGGAGCCGAGAGTGATGAGGTAGGCGTCCATCACCCACTGCTGCGTGACGATGCCGCCGCCGAGTTCTCGTGTGATGGCCGGGAGAGCCACCGTGATGACGGTACCGTCGAGGAACGCCACGAAGGCGGAGAGCACGGCGACGATCAGTACCAGACGCTGCATGACGGGGGTGGGAGGAGTGGACACCTTCCTAGCTAACTGCACCCGCGACGAATCCGTTCCCATTCTTCGTCGTTAACCTCTCGTCCACCTGTGGCCCCTATGGTTCGAGCGCCGCGTGGGCGCGCGGCGACCGATACACCAGGAGATAGACGTGACCGACTCCCCCGCCGACCGCGGACTCCTTCTGGGCAGCGAGCGGACGCCGCCGGAGCGCACCCTCGTCGACATCCTTCGGGAATCGGCCGACAGGCATCCGGAATCGGCGGCACTGGCCGACGCGAACGGATCGATCAGCTACCGCGAGTTGATGCGGCTCGTCTCACAGGCCGCCGTCGCGCTGTCCATCGCGGGGGTCCGCCGGGGCGACAGGGTGGGAATCCGCATCCCTTCCGGTGGCCGCACGCTGTACATCTCGATTCTGGCCGTTCTGGTGCTCGGTGCCGCCTACGTGCCCGTCGACGCCGACGACCCGGAGGAGCGAGCCGAGCTCGTGTTCGGCGAGGCCGACGTCGTGGGCTTCATCGGAGCCGACGGCACGATCGTGCCCCGCACCTCGGCCGACGGAACCCGCCGGCTCGACACCCGGCCGAGCGTGGGCCTCGAGCCCGTGCGCACCGGAACCGGAACCATCACCACGCTCGGCTCCCCCACGCCCGACGACGACGCCTGGATCATCTTCACCTCCGGCTCGACCGGGGTGCCGAAGGGGGTCGCCGTCACCCACCGTTCGGCCGCCGCCTTCGTCGACGCCGAGGCCCGCCTCTTCCTCCGCTCGGAACCGCTCGACGAGGGCGACCGGGTGCTCGCCGGCCTCTCCGTCGCCTTCGACGCGTCGTGCGAGGAGATGTGGCTCGCGTGGAGGCACGGGGCCTGCCTGGTTCCCGCGCCCCGCTCGCTCGTTCGCTCGGGTGCCGACCTCGGACCGTGGCTCATCGCGCACGGCATCACCGTCGTCTCGACGGTTCCCACCCTGGCGGGGCTCTGGCCCGCCGAGTCGCTCGAGAACGTACGGCTGCTCATCTTCGGCGGCGAGGCATGCCCGCCCGAACTCGCGGCGCGGCTCGCCACTCCTGCCCGCGAGCTGTGGAACACCTACGGTCCGACCGAGGCGACGGTCGTGGCCTGCGGCGCGCTCCTCGACGGATCGACGCCCGTGCGGATCGGCCTCCCCCTCGACGGCTGGGACCTGGCGGTCGTCGATGCTGACGGCATCCCTGTGGGAGAGGGCGAGGTCGGCGAGCTGATCATCGGAGGTGTGGGACTCGCCCGCTACCTCGACCCGGCCAAGGACGCGGAGAAGTACGCGCCGATGCCGAGCCTCGGCTGGCCCCGCGCCTACCGCAGCGGCGACCTCGTGCGGTTCGAGCGCGCGGGGCTGGTCTTCCAGGGCCGCGCGGACGACCAGATCAAACTCGGCGGCCGCAGGATCGAACTGGGCGAGATCGAAGCGGCCCTGCAGGCGCTGCCAGGCGTCGCGGGGGCCGCAGCCGTCGTGCAGACCTCGGGCGCGGGGAACCAGGTGCTCGTCGGCTATCTCGCGCTCGATACGAGCATCGCCGACTCCGACTTCGACCGCGCGGCGGCCGTGGCCAGGCTCCGCGAGGAGCTGCCGGCCGCACTGGTGCCGGCGCTGGCCGTCGTGGAGTCCATTCCTACGCGCATCTCCGGCAAGGTCGACCGCTCCGCGCTCCCCTGGCCTCTGCCCGCGAGCGGCGGTGCCGGTCAGCCCGGCTCGACGGCAGAGCTCACGGGAACCGCAGGATGGCTGGCGGAACTCTGGACGAACGTGCTCGGAACGGCCGTGTCCGACGCCTCCGACGACTTCTTCGCCGTGGGCGGCGGCAGCCTCGCCGCGGCCCAGCTCACGAGCATGATCCGGGCCCGCTTCCCCGAGGCGCGGGTGTCCGACATCTACGACCATCCCCGCATCGGGGCACTGGCCACAGAACTCGACTCGCGCACTCCGCGCGAGGCGGCGCAGCCCCGCACCGTCGTTCCCACGCCACGTTCCACCCAGTGGGCACAGACCCTCCTCGGCATTCCGCTCCACATCATCGTGGGCGCCCGCTGGAGCGTCTACCTGCTCGCGGCCAATCTCCTCCTCGGCGCGTTCGCCGGCATCGACTGGCTGCCCGACGTCTCCTGGTGGTGGCTGATCGTCGGGTTCCTGGTGCTCGTCACGCCCGTCGGTCGCATGGCCGTCTCCGTCGTCGCCGCCCGCATCCTGCTGCGCGGCGTGCGGCCGGGATCGTATCCGCGCGGAGGGCACGTGCACGTGCGCCTCTGGCTCGCCGAGCAGGTGGCAGGGCTCGTGGGCGCGGCCAGCCTCGCGGGCGCACCGTGGATCTCGTACTACGCGCGCGCTCTGGGAGCGACGATCGGCGAGGGCGTCGACCTTCACTCGCTGCCGCCGGTCACCGGAATGCTCAAGCTGGGAGCCCGAGTCGCGATCGAACCCGAGGTCGACCTCTCCGGGTACTGGATCGACGGCGACGTGCTGCACATCGGCACGATCACGATCGGGGCCGACGCGACGATCGGCTCGCGCAGCACGATGCTTCCGGGCGCCCGGGTCGGTCGCGGCGCCGAGATCGCCGCAGGATCATCGGTGTCCGGCCGAGTGCCCGGCGGCGAACGCTGGGCGGGCTCGCCGGCCGAGCGGATGGGCAAGGCCCGCCCCGGTTGGCCGGCCGAGCGGCCGCCGCGCGCATCCGGCTGGGTCGCGGCCTACGGCGTGGGTTCCGTGGTCCTGTCGCTGCTCCCCCTCGTGGCGCTCGCGGCCGGCGCGCTCGTCACGGGTGCGATGGTGCGCGGCTCGGACTCGCTCGGCGAGCTCGCCCTGCGTGCCCTCGCGTCGGTTCCGCTCGCCACGCTGGCCGCGGGTCTCGTGTTCGCGGCGCTCGTCGTGGGCAGCGTGCGGCTCCTCGGCATCGGCCTCTCCCCGGGGCACTATCCGGTGCGCTCGCGCGTCGGCTGGCAGGTGTGGGCCACGGAACGCCTGCTCGACCTGTCGCGCACCATGCTCTTCCCGCTCTACGCGAGTCTCATCACCCCCGTATGGCTTCGACTGCTCGGAGCGAAGGTCGGGTCGAACGTCGAGGCCTCGACGGTGCTGCTGCTGCCGGCCATGACGACGATCGCAGACCACGCCTTTCTCGCCGACGACACGATGGTGGCCTCCTACGAACTCGGCGGCGGCTGGATGCGCATCGACGAGGCCAAGATCGGCCGGCGGGCGTTCCTCGGCAACAGCGGCATGACGGGTCCGGGGCGCACGGTGCCCAAGAACGGACTCGTGGCCGTGCTGTCGGCGACGCCGCGCAAGGCCAAGTCGGGATCGTCGTGGCTCGGCAACCCGCCGGTGCGCCTGCGCCGCGCCGTGGCCGAGTTCGACGAGAGCCGCACCTACGAACCGCCCCGCGTGCTGCGCATCGCCCGGGCGCTCTGGGAGCTCGGTCGACTCGTGCCGGTCATGGTCACGGTGGCCATCGGGCTCGGCGTGCTGCTCGCGCTCGAGGCTGCGCTCGTCGCCTGGGGTCTGGGGTGGACGATCGCCGTGTCCGGACCCGTGATGCTGGCGGCCGGAGCAGTCGCCGCCACGGTCACGACCGTCGCGAAGTGGACGATCGTCGGCCGGATCCGCGCCACCGAGCATCCGCTCTGGTCGTCGTTCATCTGGCGCAACGAGGTCTCCGACACCTTCGTTGAGATGGTGGCCGCGCCGTGGTTCGCACGCGCGGCGACGGGCACTCCGGCGCTGGCCATCTGGCTGAAGTCCCTCGGCGCGCGCATCGGCGCGGGCGCCTGGATCGAGACGTACTGGCTGCCCGAGGCCGACCTCGTCTCGCTCGGCGCCGGGTCGACCGTGAACCGCGGCTGCGTGGTGCAGACCCACCTCTTCCACGACAGGGTCATGTCGCTCGACAGCGTGGCCCTTGCCGCCGGCGCGACCCTCGGACCGCATAGCGTGATCCTTCCCGCGGCGCGCATCGACGACGGCGCGACCGTCGGTCCCGCCTCCCTCGTCATGCGCGGCGAGGTCGTGCCGGCGGCCAGCCGGTGGACGGGCAACCCCATCGCCCCGTGGAATACTTGAGCGACCGATGCCGCACACACCTTTTCACCCCAGTCACGGATCGCTCTCGATAGGCGACAGCTACGTTCCCTCGAGCGGCAACGGCGGATACACGGTCTCGTCGTACGACCTCGACCTCGACTACCGGGTCGCGAACAACCGCCTCGCCGCCACCGCCGTCATCACGGCCACGGCCACTCATGACCTGAGCCGGTTCAGCGTCGACTTCTCGGGACTCGTCGCCACCCGCGTCTCCGTCGACGGCGTCTCACCCTCGAAGCTCGTCGAATCGGCGAGGAAGCTCACCATCACGCCCGCCCGCACGATCCCGGCCGGGGAGCAGTTCGTCGTCACGGTGCGCTACGGCGGTTCTCCCCATCCCGTGCGCAGCCCGTGGGGCGAACTCGGCTGGGAGGAGCTGAGCGACGGCGTGCTCGTCGCCTCGCAGCCGAGCGGCGCCGCCAGCTGGTTCCCGTGCAACGACCACCCGAGCGACAAGGCCGCCTTCCTCATCCGCATCACGACCGAGTCGTCGTACTCCGTCCTGGCCAACGGCCGGCTCCTGTCGAAGGTGCGCCGGGCCAGCCGCACGGCGTGGACGTTCGAGACCGTCGAGCCCATGGCCACCTACCTGGCCAGCATCCAGATCGGTGCGTATCGCGAGATCGTCCTTGCGCGCTCGCCCGTGCCGCAGACGGTGTTCGTGCCGCCCGCGATCGTCGCACGGGCGCAGAGCGACTTCGCAGACCAGGAACGCATGCTCGCGCTCTTCGAGCGTTCGTTCGGCCCCTACCCGTTCGGCGAGTACTCGGTCGTCGTGGCCGACGACGACCTCGAGATTCCCGTCGAGGCCCACGGGTTCGCCGTGTTCGGCAAGAACCACATCGACGGCCTCGGCGGCTCGGAGAGGCTCATCGCCCACGAGCTCGCGCACTCGTGGTTCGGCAACAGCCTCACTGCGACCACCTGGAAGGACATCTGGCTGCACGAGGGCTTCGCCTGCTACGCCGAGTGGCTGTGGTCGGAGGAGTCGGGAGGGCTCTCGGCAGACAGGCTCGCCCACCAGCACTGGGCCCGGCTGTCGCACCTTCCGCAGGATCTCGCCATCGGCGATCCAGGCCCCGAGCTGATGTTCGACGACCGCGTCTACAAACGAGGCGCTCTCACCCTGCACGCACTGCGCATCACCGTCGGAGACGACGCGTTCTTCGAGCTGATCAGTTCGTGGGCGACCGAGAACCGCTACGGCAACGTCACCACCGAGGGCTTCTACCTTCATGCCAACGACCGCAGCCCGATCGATCTCGACGAGCTGTTCGAGACCTGGCTCTTCTCCGAACGGCTGCCGGTTCTTCCGCACTGACGTCGGCGTCCTACGCTCGGTCTGGCTTCTCCTCTCCTACTCGATCGGGTCGACGATCACGGGCTCCGTGCCGAGCATGACGACGCTGAGCACCAGGTCGGGGTCGTTCACGGGCACGTCCACGATGACGGCGTCGGCCGCAGAACCGGATGCGAGATCGACGGTCGTGAGGTCGAGGCGCAGGCCGCGGCCTGTCGCCTTGAGATAGGCCTCCTTACGGGACCACAGGCGCGTGCGCAGCAGGGCACGCGTCTCCGCCGGCTCGTCGTCGATGAGGTCGCGTTCCGCGTCGGAGAACGCCACCTCGTCGACCCGGGCTCGCGAGACGCTCGTGCGCGACTCGACGTCGACCCCGAGGTCTCGCCCCGCGGCATCCGACGACACGGCGATCGCGACCAGGCCGCCGGCCGAGCTCTTGCTCACCACGATCTCCGAGCCATCCGGGGCGCGGGGCGACGACACCCGCGGCTTGCCGTGCGGCCTGCCGCAGTCGTCGCACGACGAGTCGATCACCACCTGGTCGGGTCGAACTCCGGCGACGGATGCGACGGCACGTTCGAGCGCGTCGAGTGCGTCGAGTGCGTCGAGTGCCGGTGACGATTCCAGCACGACCCGCACGTGGCTGGTCGTCATCCGGCCTGCGGCTCGTGCAGTACGGGAAAGTTCACCGAGTTGGCGATGAAGCACTTCTCGCTCGCCTCGGCGTGCAGGGTCTGGGCGAGCTCCGCCTGGGCGGGATCGGCGAGCTCGACCCTCGGGTGCAGCGTCGCCGAGGTGAAGCGACCCCCGCCTGTGCGATCGAGGGCCAGCGTGCCGGTCGCCTCGTCGCTGTATCCCGTGACCACCACGCCGTGCAGCACGGCGACGTGCAGATACGAAAGCATGTGGCACTGGCTGAGCGCCGCGAGCAGCATCTCCTCGGGATTCCAGCGGTCGATGTCGCCGTGGAAGGTGCGGTCGGCGCTGCCCTCGACCGGATGCTTGCCCTCGGCGCGCACGAGATGCTCGCGCCCGTAGTCGCGATAGCCGCTCGTGCCCGTGCCCCGATTTCCAAGCCACTCTACGGTCACCGTGTAGGAATGCTGCGCTTTCACGCGATCAGCCTAACCGGGCGCCGAGCGACCCGGCGGTAAACTTGCTCGCATCATGACTGACACGCTGAGTTCCTCCTACACCGTCGCCCAGGAGCGGAAGGTCGTCACGGCGATCCCCGGCCCTCGAAGCATCGAACTGCACGAGCGACGACTGGCCGTCGTGCCGGTGGGGGTCGGCACCGCTCTTCCCGTCTACATCGAGAAGGCCAACGGCGCCATCCTCGTCGACGTCGATGGCAACCAGTTCATCGACCTGGGAGCCGGCATCGGAGTGACCACGGTCGGCCACACCTCGGCCCGCGTCATCGAGGCGGCGACGGCCCAGCTCGGCAAGGTGACGCACACCCTCTTCACGGTCACGCCCTACGAGGAGTACGTGCGAGTCGCGGAGCTGCTCGCCGAGCACACCCCGGGCGACTTCGCGAAGAAGACCGTCCTCGTCAACTCCGGCGCCGAGGCCGTCGAGAACGCGGTCAAGATCGCGCGCAAGTACACGCGCCGCACGGGTGTGGCCGTTCTCGAGCACGCCTACCACGGTCGCACGAACCTGACAATGGCCATGAACTTCAAGGCGGCGCCGTACGCCACCGGATTCGGCCCGCTCGCCGGCGCCGTCTACCGCGCGCCGAACTCGTACCCGTACCACGACGGCCTGACCGGCGCTGAGGCAGCGGAGCGCACCATCGGCTACCTCGAGAAGACCGTCGGCGCCTACGACCTCGCCTGCCTCGTGGTCGAGCCGATCCAGGGCGAGGGCGGTTTCGTCGTGCCGGCCGACGGCTACCTGCCGGCACTGCAGCAGTGGTGCACCGATAACGGGGTCGTCTTCATCGCCGACGAGATCCAGAGCGGCATGGCCCGCACGGGTGCGTACTTCGCGAGCGAGCACTTCGGGCTGGTGCCCGACATGGTGTTGAGCGCCAAGGGCATCGCGGGCGGTCTCCCCCTCGCCGGCGTCACCGGACGCGCGGAGATCATGGACGCAGCCCTCCCCGGCGGCCTAGGCGGCACGTTCGGCGGAAACCCCGTTGCCGCCGCCGCGGCCGTCGCCGTCTTCGAACAGATCGAGAACGACGACCTGCTGGCCGAGGCGACCCGCATCGAGCAGACGCTGGTCACCGGCCTCGAGACCCTCGCCTCCAAATACGACATCATCGGCGACATCCGGGGCGTCGGCGCCATGATCGCGATCGAGCTCGTGCAGCCTGGAACCGGAGCGACGACCAAGGAGCCCAACCCGAAGGCGGTCGACGCCATCGTGGCCTATGCGGCCGCGCACGGCGTCCTCGTCCTGAATGCGGGAACCTACGGCAACATCGTGCGTTTCCTTCCGAGTCTGGCCATCTCCGACGCACTCCTCACCGACGCGCTCGGCGTGATCGACGAGGCCATGGCGACCCTGTGATGACCTCTGTGGCAGCGGGCGCGGTCACGATCGACGGGGCCGTCGAGCTGGCTGTCCTCGAGCGCAGCGGGTTCATCGAGTCACGTCATGTCGGCGCCGCCGTTGTGGTCGCACCAGACGGCGCGATCGTCGACGAGCTGGGCGATGCCGGTGCGCCCGTGTTTCCGCGCTCCAGTCTCAAGCCCTTCCAGGCGCTGGCGATCCGCGAGGCGGGCGTGCAGCTCAGTCCGCTGCAGACAGCCCTGTCGATGGCGAGCCACGGAGGCACACCGGCACACGTCGAGATCGTGCGCGAGATCCTCGCACTCGCATCCTTGGGAGAGTCCGACCTCGGATGCCCGGCGGACTGGCCAGGCGACCGGGCCGCCCGCGACGAGGTGATCCGCGCAGATACCGGGGTTCAGCGTGTCTTCATGAACTGCTCGGGCAAGCACGCCGCGATGCTGCTGGCTTGTGTTCAGCAGGGCTGGAGCACGAGCGACTACCTCGACCCGAGCCATCCCCTGCAGCTGCGCGTGCGCGAGGTCATCGAGCGGGAGACCGGCGAGACCATCGTGGCATCCGGCGTCGACGGATGCGGTGCACCCGTGCACGCGATCTCGCTGCGAGGCCTCGCACGCGGTGTGTCACGGATCGCGCAGCGCACCACGCCCGATTCCGACTGGCTCGTCGATTCGGTCCTCGCCAACGGCTGGGCCGTCGACGCGCCCGGCGAACAGAACACGATGGTCATCGACGAGCTGCAGATCTTCGCGAAGCTCGGCGCCGAGGGAGTCATGGTCATGTCCACGCTCTCCGGCGTCGCGGTCGCACTCAAGATCCTCGATGGCAGCCTGCGGGCGGCCGCGCTCGTCGCACTCGAGCTTCTGGTGCGCGCAGGAGCAGTCGACCGCGGCGACGTCGACACCCTTCTCGCACGGTTCGACCTGACCGTGCTCGGCGGCGGCGAACCCGTCGGAGCGATCAGGGTCACCGCCTGAATCGAGAAGTCGCGGCGTACGCCACGATCACGACAGCCGGTCGAGTCTCTTCTGCCGCGCCGCTCGACCGACCTGGCTCACGACGACGATCGCGATCGCGAGGAGGAAGACGGCCGACGCGATGACATTCGCCTCGGCGGGAATGCCGCGGGCCGCCGCGATGTAGATGAACTTCGGGAAGGTGTCGACCGATCCCGCGTTGAAGTTCGTGATGATGAAGTCGTCGAAGCTCAGCGCGAACGACAGCAGCGCCGCAGCCAGGATTCCCGGGAGCAGCAGGGGAAAGGTGATTCGCCAGAACACCTGCCCAGCAGATCCGTACAGATCGCGTCCTGCCTCCTCCAGCGCAGGATCGAGACCCGCCACCCGTGCCTTCACCGTCACGACGACGAAGCTGATGCAGAACATCGTGTGGGCGAGGATCACCGTGACGATGCCCTTCTGCGTGCCGAGCGCCAGGAACTGGGCGGCGAGGCCCGCGCCGAGCACGACCTCCGGTGTGGCCATCGGAAGGAACAGCAGCAGGCTGATGCTCGACCGGAACCGGAACCGATAGCGCACGAGCGCGATGGCGATCGCCGTTCCGAGCGCCGTTGCGAGCACCGTGGCCACGACCCCGACGAGAATGCTGTTGCCGAACGCCTCGCAGAGCCCGGGTTCGTTGCACACGGTCAGCCACTTCTCGAGGGTGAAGCCGCGCCAGGCCAGGTTCGACTTCACGGAGTCGTTGAACGAGAAGACGAACGTGTAGCCGATGGGAATGAGCAGGAAAACGAGCGCCAGGGCCACGTAGATGGGGAGTCCGATGCCGGCCGATCCGCGGCGCGGGCGGCGCGCGGGTGCGTGATCGGGATCGGACTGATTCGTCGTGTCGAGGGGCAGGGCTGTCACAGCAGGTCCTCCGTTCCGCTGCGGCGCACATACACGCCGACGAGCATGAGGATCACGGCCATCAGGATGATGGAGAGCGCCGCCGCGACCGGGTAGTTCTGCAGGGTGAGGAAGTTTGCTTCGATCGCGTTGCCGAGCATCGCCGTCTTGCTCGAGCCCAGGAAGTCGCGGCTCGCGTTGATGTAGTCGCCCGCCGCGGGAATGAAGGTGAGCAGGGTTCCCGAGATGATTCCGGGCATCGACAGGGGAACCGTGACCTTCAGGAAGGTCGTGGCTGGACTCGCGTAGAGGTCGTTTCCCGCCTCGAGGAGGCGAATATCGAGACGCTCCAGAGTCGTGTAGAGCGGAAGCGTCATGAACGGGATGAAGTTGTACGTCAGGCCGAAGATGACGGCGAAGGGAGTTCCCGTCAGGTGACCGTCTGTCGGCAGGATCGCGACGGCCTTGAGTGCGAGCACGATAGGCGACTCGTCGGACAGGATCTGCTTCCATGCGAGGGTGCGAAGCAGGAAGCTGATGAAGAACGGCGCGATCACCAGGGTCAGCATGAGGCTCTGGAGGAGGGGCCAGCGGCGAGCCTTGACCCCGATGAAGTACGCGATGGGGTAGCTGATGACGAGGGCGAACACGGTCGCCACCAGCGCGTATCCGAAGGCCCGGAGGATGTGGGGCAGGTACTCGCTGGCGCTGTGGACGTAGTTCTGCCATTGCAGGCCCGGAACGTAGTCGCCGATGTCGCCGCCGGGCAGTTCCGCCTGGAACGAGGTGATCACGAGCGAGATCAACGGCGTCAGGAAGAACAGCACCAGGTACAGGATGCCGGGCAGCAGGAGCACAAGCGCGACCGTCGATGCCCGCCTGGCCGGTTTCGTGACGGCCGCGTCTGTCGATGCGAAGGCGGCGAAGGCCACGGGCTAGGCCCCTTCGAGTTCTGACTCGAGATCGGCACGACGCTGAACCGCGATCGCGTTCGTCGAGGAGTCCGACGGGAACCGGGATCCCTGCGCGGGTTCGTCCTCGAGTCCGAACCCGTGGTCGACCGTCCAGCTCACCCAGACCTCCGCGCCCTCGTTGACCACGGGGCCGAAGACCATGTTCTGGGCGAACACCGTCACTGCTCCGAGGCCGGGGATCTGAACGATGTACGAGGTGCTGACCCCCGAGAACGAGACGTCGGTGACCCGGCCGGGGCCGAGCACGTTGGTGCGGGCATCCACGGACGGTGCCTCGATGTGCAGCAGGAGCTTCTCCGGCCTCACGCCGATCGTCACCTCGCCCGTGTGCCGCTGCGCTCGAGTGCGGGGAACAACGATGCCCCTGCCCGAGATGTCGACCGTGATCGCCTCCGCGGTCGAACCCGTGACCGGTCCGGTGAAGAGGTTCGACTGGCCGAGGAAGTTGGCGACGAACGCCGTTCGCGGAAGCTCGTAGAGCTGTTCGGGAGCTCCCATCTGTTCGATCTCGCCCTTGTTCATGACCGCCACGATGTCGGCCATCGTCATGGCCTCCTCCTGGTCGTGGGTCACATGAAGAAAGGTCAGACCGATCTCGGTCTGGATGCTCTTCAGCTCGAGCTGCATCTGCCTGCGCAGCTTGAGATCGAGGGCGCCCAGCGGTTCGTCGAGAAGCAGCAGGGCGGGGCGGTTCACGACCGCCCTCGCCAGCGCCACGCGCTGCTGCTGTCCGCCCGAGAGCTGGGCGGGTCGGCGTGCCGCCACGTGGTCGAGTTCGACGAGCCGCAGTGCCTCGTGCGCCTTGCCGAGGGGGTCGTCGATCTTTCGACGACGGAGCCCGAATGCCACGTTCTCGAGCACCGTCATGTGGGGAAAGAGGGCGTACGACTGGAAGACCGTGTTGACCGGCCGCTGGAAAGACTTCGTTTGCGTCACGTCCGCGCCGCCGATGAGGATGCGTCCTTCGGACGGCTCCTCGAGACCGGCGACCAGTCGGAGCGTGGTCGTCTTGCCGCAGCCCGAGGGGCCGAGCAATGCGAAGAACGAGCCGGCCGGAATCGTGAGGTTGAGGTTCTCGATGGCGGTGAACCCGGGAAACCTCTTGCTGATGCCGACGAACTCGAGATCGGCGCCCGCCTCGGCGAACGTGCCCATGGCCGCCATCAGATGCCCAACAACACTTTCTGGAATTCGGTGCCCAAGGTCTTCTCTTCCTCTGCTGTCAATGTTCGGAATACGTGCGCGTCTCGAAGAGTCGTCTCGTCGGGGAAGATCAGCTGGTTGCCCGCCAACTCGGGATCGATGACCTCCATCGCCTCCTTGGCCCCGACGACCGGCGTGATGTAGTTGACCCAGGCCGCCACCTCCGCGGCGACTTCGGGTTCGTAGTAGTAGTTCATGAGCGCCTCGGCGTTCGCCTTGCGGGTCGATCCCATGGGCACGACGAAGGTGTCGTTCCAGAGGGTGCCGCCGGAATCGGGGAGGATGAACTCCCACTTGTCGCCCGCCTCCGCGTTGATGAGGGTGATGTCGCCCGACCAGCAGATGGCCGCCAGGGTGTCCTCGTTCTGCAGATCGTTGAGGTAGGCGTTGCCCTTGATGTTGCGCACCTGCCCGTCGTCGACCTGTTTGCGGAACAGATCGACGGCATCCATGAAGTCGTCTTCGCCCCAGTCGCCCGAGATGTCGGTGCCCTGCGACTGCATGATGACGCCGATCGTGTCCCGCATCTCGCTGAGCACGCCGACTCGACCCTTGAGTTCCGGATTCCACAGGTCGTCGACCGACTTGAGCCCCTTCGGCAGCCGCTCCTTGTTCCAGCAGATTCCCGCGAAACCTCCCTGCCAGGGAAGAGAGAAGCTGCGGCCCGGATCGAAGTCCGGCTCGGCGAGCGACGGCAGCAGGTTCTTCTTGTTCGGGATGTTCGCGGCGTCGAGCTCCTGCACGTATCCCTTGCGCACGAGGCGGGAGACCATCCATTCCGTGAGACAGACCGCGTCGGCGCCGATGTCCTGGCCGAGGGCCAGCTGGTCTTTGACCTTGCCGTAGTAGGTGTTGTTGTCGTCGACGGCCACGTTGTAGGTCACGCGGATTCCGGTCTGCTCCTCGAACCCGATCAGCGTCGGGTACCGTCCGTCGTCGTCCTCATCGAGGTAGGCCGGCCAGTTGTCCCACACGAGGCTCCTGTCGGTGTCGGACGAGTCGACGGCGGCCAGCGGAGCAGGCCGCGGTCCGGTGGAACAGGCGGCGAGGGCCAGCGCCCCCAGCCCCAATCCCGCCCCCGCGAGCAGGGATCGGCGCGAGAGCGAGACCTGCTTCGCGCGCTGCATGGATCGCGCGTAGGCGATCGCCTGCCGGATCATCGGGTCGTGCGGCAGTGGCGGGTTCATGACTAGGGGGTCTCCGAACTCTGCTGACGTCAGGGTGGTCTGATAGTGGCACAGCGGATGGCTGCATGGGGGAAATGAGGGGCAGAACGTCGATCTCGAAACATGATCTTCACGAAATCCGCTTCGATTCGGTGCCTGGGCTGGCGGAAACCTCCGCAAGGCGGAATCGGGAGATCGAGCCGTCGGGATCGAGAAGCCATCCTCCGGCGCGGCCGGGCTCGACGGGAGGAGGTAGGTCACGGCGGCGTGTGAGCGACCGGAAATCACCCAGCGTGCAGCCGTTGAAGTAGACGGGGATCGTCGTCCTCAGCACCGCGAAGGTGGTCCAGGCCGCGACCCAGGCATCCGGAGTGCCGACGATCCACGCCTGCTCGCCGGCGCGTGACGAGGACTCGGCCAGAGCCGCGCGATCGCCGGCGTCGATCAGTCGGGCGGCATCGGGAACGACACCATTGCTCCTGTCGAGGAAGGGGGCGGGACGCGACGAGACGACCAGCAGCCGCGGCGGTGGCGGGGAGCCTTCGAGCGCGCGATGGTCGCGCGCCGCACCGGTTCTCGACCGGGGCGGGGAATCGGCGACGGCGACCTGCAATCGCGCACCCCTCCAGTGGCCGCCCCCGGCCGCGAGTCGAGCGTCGTGATCGTGGGCGGCGCCCTCGGCGACGATGTACTCCTGCCGCGAGGCGAAGCGAAGGTGGATGCGCTCGGAGAAGAGCGGCGCGAGCGCACTCAGCGGGGCCGCGAGACGCTGGGCCGTGGCCACGAACGTGATACCGCACGACGGTCCATCGCGCAGGAGCGTCGTCAGCGCTGCGGTCAGTTCTGTCTGGTACTCCGCATCGAAGCGGCGCAGCACCGAATCGATGTCGTCGACGACCACGACGAGCGGCGCGTGCTCTCCGTCGTGCGCCCGCCGCGTGCGGCACAGCTCGACGATGTGATGCAGCGCGTCCCACGAGTCCTCGATCCCCGACCGGATCACCGTCACCGACGTCGACTGGTGAGCGATCGTCTCGAGCAGGGTCGTCTTGCCCGACTTCGCCGATCCGAGCACGAGGAGGTGCCCGTGCTCGACAGGGTCGTACAACGCGACCGGTTGAGCCTGCTCCTCAGGAAGATCGAACCGACCGATCGCGATGCCGGACGAGGGCGTCGGCACGTCGGCGAGCCTGATCAGGCGTGGCAGCGCAGGCAGCCAGGGCGCCCGCACGGTCTCACCCCTCGGTCCCGGTCGAGCGGCGATGGTGAATGGATCGGTGTGCGCGACCTGCACCTGCACCGGTGCACGACCTGCTGCAGAGACAAGGCATCGGCCGCGAAAGTCCGCCGAGAGGGTCGAGGCCGCATCGCTGCCGATGATGGCTACGGAGTCGGCGGCATTGTTCACCCGCAGCGACAGCCGGAGTTCGCAGTTCGCGAGGAGCGAGTCCCTCACGACGCCGGCTGGCCTCTGGGTGCACAGCACGAGGTGCAGTCCGAGCGAGCGCCCACGTGCAGCGATGTCGGCGAACACGTCGTGCAGTTGCGGGAACTCCGACAGCATGGCGGCGAACTCGTCGACGACGATCACGAGGCGCGGCAGGCGGCCGGCGAGGCGGGTGTCGGCGATGTCCCGGGCTCCAGCATGCCGGAGGGTCGTCTCCCGCCGCCGAATCTCGGCCCTGAGGCTGGAGAGCGCGCGTTCGGCGCCCTCCGGATCCAGATCGGTGATGAGTCCCACGCACTGCTCGAGACCGGTCAGGGCATCGAACGCGGAGCCGCCCTTGAAATCCACGAGCAGAACCGTGAACTGCGACGCATCGTATGCACGCGCGAGCGCGGCGACCCAGGTGACGAGGAGCTCGCTCTTGCCGCTCCCCGTTGTTCCCGCGACCACCGCGTGGGGCCCCTGTTCCACGAGGTCGAGCCTGAAGACATCGCCGTCCTCACCCACTCCGATCGGGGCGCTGAGGCCCGCCGACGGTCTCGACACGGAGCGAGGTCCACGGGCATCCGGCAGACCCTCGAGCTCGGTCGACGAGATACTGGCGGGCAGTCCCGCGGACGGGAGGGCGGCGCTCGCCTGCCGTCGTAGTCGCTCGCAGAAGGCCTCGGCCTGGACGACCGACACGAACTCGCCGTTGATGGCGAGCGGCGACGAGAGCGTCGGGTGACGGAGAACCGTCACCCCGGCGATCGAGTCGGCGGCCACGACGACGGTCGCCTCGGGCGGCACCTCGTCGAGAGATCCGGCCACCACCACGAATGTGGAAGGAAGGGGCACCCGCGCATCGCCGACTGCACCGAGTCGCACCTCGTCGTCGCCGAAATGCGGCAGGGAACGAGCCCACTCCCAGTGCTCCGAGTTCTCGTCGCGTTCTCCCGATGCCGTCACGAAGGCGGCCGCGGGCGGCGACAGGGCAGCGGCGAGCTGCACGGCGTAGCCGCGGGCCACGGCATGCGCGAGGGGTCTCGCGCCGACCACGGCGATGCGCACGGGCGGTGACGCGAGCACAGGTGCTCGAGCGAGTATCAGGGCATCGCTGCGCAACCGTCGCGCATCGGGATCGTTTTCGTCGAGACCTCCCTCCACTCGGACTCCGCTCCTGACGGGTCCGGCGCCGAGGGCGATGATCGCCTGGCCCGGTGCCGTCGCGGTGAACGGGTTCGCCGGGCGATCGAGAAGGGTGCGGGCAGACGGCGCTCGTCGATTCAGCGCATCGATCTCCCGTGCGTGGAACGCGGCGGCCCTGCGACGGAACGCCTGCCGCCTCCGCGCGACCTCTGCACCGTCTCGTCGACTCGCCCTCCGCGCGCCCGCCCGCCGATCGAGAAGTCCGGCCACCGCCATGACGGGTGACAGGAGCGCGAACAGGAAGGCGAGCGGCGACTGCAGAACGAACCAGACGAGAAGGGCGACCGCCAGCGGGGCAAGCGACCCCACGAGGGGGAACGGTGCCCTCGGAGGCGGGTCAGCGCGTCGAGGAATGACGAGCACCTCGTCGACGTCGACCACCTCGTCAGGCTGTGTGAGCTCGGCGCCGAACGGGAGACGGGATCGCCGGGTCATTCACCGAGTACACCTCGTGCACGCCTACCGTCGGGCAGCGGGACAGCCGACCGTGGAGAACGCGCGATGAATCCTCGCTGTGAGGAGAAGGTGGTGAGCTCGGCGTCAGAGAACGTCGAAGAACTGCTCGCCGATGCGGATGCGGGTCCCCCGCGCGACGCCGTACCGTTCTCCCGGCACGGCGTCCAGGGTCTCCTCGCCCGACACCGAGATGGACGTGCCGTTGCCCGAATGCCTGTCGCTGACCCAGAACAGGCCGTTCTCGATTCCGAACGCGACGTGCGTCTTCGACACGCTCAGCTGCGGATCGACGATGCGCACGATCTCGAGCGACGCGTCCGATGGCCCGGGCACCGGATTGCGTCCGATCAGACCCGGCCCGGAGACCACGACGTTCTCCCCGGTGCTGAAGACGAGGCGGAACAGCGCTTTGGCCGCGCTCGCCCTGGTCGGTACACGGGCGGGCGCGGTCACGGCCTCGCGACGACCTGCGACGGGAAGCGGCTCCACATGCTGGGTGTCGCTGAGCGCGGACGCGGCGAGGACCGAACTGCCGCACTCGCCGCAGAACATCGCCCCCTCGGGAAGCGTCGTGCCACATGTCTTGCATCTCACGGGATTCATCGTGTGCGCCCGCTCGGCCGTGTCGACTCGACCTCGTCGATGGCCAGCGCCACATCGAGCACCAGCACGGTCACGTTGTCTCTGCCGCCGTTCGCAAGCGACGCGGCGACCAGCTCGCTGGCCGCTCGCTCCGCCGACTCCGTCGTCGCCAGATAGTGCCGGATGCCGTGGTCGGTGAGCTCCTTCGTCAGTCCGTCGGAACAGACGAGGATGCGCTGGCCCGGCTCGACGGGGATGAGCGAGTAGTCGGGCACCGGCTTCTCGTGAAAGCCGACGGCCCGGGTGATCACGTTGCTGTCGGGATGGACGTCTGCCTGCTCCCGAGTGATGAGCCCCGCGGCGACCATCTCCTGCACGACGGAGTGGTCGGTGGTGATCTGCTCGAGCGCGCCGTCGGCGTAGAGGTAGACCCGGGAGTCGCCGATGTTGAAGACGGCCCACTGCGCCGTGTCGTCGACGATGGTCAGGGCCACGCCGGTGACCGTCGTTCCCGTGCCGAGGAGGCTTTCGTCACCCACTCGGTCGATGTCCGCAAGCGCGGACTCGAGCGCCTGGTCGATCGTGTCGGCGTCGACGTATGCCCGGCCGGTGATGTCACCGAGACGGGTCACCACTGCTGCACTGGCGATATCGCCCGCGGAGTGGCCACCCATGCCGTCTGCCACCGCGAACAGAGGGGGGTTGGCGACGACGCTGTCCTCGTTGACGGCGCGCTTGTTGCCCCGGTCGGACTGGAAGGACCAGGTCAGGGTCAGCGTCGTATCGGCGGTGCCGGGAAGGACAACGCTCACGTGGGCGTTGCTGTCACCGATCTGGGTCACGGGACTCTTCTCCTCGACATGCTGTTCTCGCACAGGCACGGGCACCTGCGCTGGTGCGGGCCGTCATCCACGGTCAATCCGCTCCCGGAAGAATCTCGATGACAGTGCCGTCACCGATCTCGATCCGACTGTACGGGGGAAGAACGATCGAGTCCCCCTGGGTCAACTTTATCCGAGGGGAACCGGGCAGAGTGACGGCCGTGCCGTTCGTGGACCTCAGATCGGTGACGACGACCTCCCTGCCGCGCTGTTCGACGAGAATGTGCGACGCCGAGACTTCGCGGGTGGGCGATGGCACTTCGATCAGCATCACCTGCTCTCCGCCCGTCTGACGCGGCCCTCGCGGCCGTCGGCCGATGTAGACCGGAACGTGCAGCTCGAACGGGGCCTGGGATCCGATCCTCACCCGGCTGGGTCTGGCGCGCTCCGGCTTCGCCGCCGACGGGCTCGCCACCTCGGGTGGTCCGCCGTGTCGGGCACGACGTCGCTCGGGAGCGCGTTCGAGGGTGATCTCGTCGTCGTCGCGCCCGGCCTCGCTCGACGGTGGCCCTGCGAGGCCGCCCCGCGGGCCGGCATCGACGACCGCGTGACGCTCGTCGAGCGTCCACAGCACCGATGAGGCGGATGCCGCGCCGAACACGAGGGGAAGTTCCGCTCCCGAGACGGTGGGCGCGTCTGCGACCGGATCGACCGACGAGCTCGACGCGAATCGGACGCCTGTGACCCGCGAGAACGATGCGAGATGCCATGGCTGGAGACCCTGCGAGGAGAATCTGCGGGGTGGCCGGTCTGTCGAATACAGGTCGACGACCGAGTCGCCTCGGGCGACGATCGAGACGAGCAGAGGATGCGCGTCACCGCCCTCGAGCGCAGCGACCGCGAAGGAGGCGACCCCGTCGGGTCCGAGCAGGGGAATCGACTCCACGACCTTCTCGAGCGACGGCGACGTGTTCGACATCTCCGCCCACACTCGAGACAGAACGGCCGGCGTGCACGCACCGCCCAGCACGGCGACCAGACCCGGGGCGACGAGGAGCACCTGCTGTCGTGACGACGCGGGCTCGTACACGACCCTGCCGACCGACTCTGGAACTGCTGTCACCCGTCGAGCCTAATCGCCGATGAACGACATCACGTGCTTGATCCGGGTGTAGTCCTCGAAGCCGTAGACAGACAGGTCCTTGCCGTAGCCGGAGTGCTTGAACCCGCCGTGGGGCATCTCGGCGACGATCGGAATGTGCGTGTTGATCCACACGCATCCGAAGTCGAGACGCCGAGCCATGCGCATAGCGCGCCCGTGGTCGGTGGTCCAGACGCTCGACGCCAACGCGTAGTCGACACCGTTCGCCTGCCTGATCGCCTCGGCCTCGTCGACGAAGGACTGCACGGTGATCACGGGCCCGAACACCTCGTTCTGAATGATCTCGTCGTTCTGATGAAGCCCGGAGACGATCGTCGCCTCGTGGAAAAAGCCCGTGTCGCCTTGCCTGCGTCCCCCGAGCTCGACGGTCGCGTGGTCGGGCAGCCGATCGAGGAATCCCTCGACCTGTGCGAGCTGAGAGGCGTTGTTGACGGGGCCGAACAGCACGTCGTCGCGGTCGGGAGCGCCGGTGCGCGCGTTCGTGCGGGCGTGCTCTCTGAGCGCGGCGACGAACTCGTCGTGGATCCCCTCCTGCACGAGGAGCCGCGTCGCCGCCGTGCAATCCTGGCCGGCATTGAAGTAGCCCGCTGCGACGATGCCCGCGACGGTCTTGGCGAGGTCGGCGTCGTCGAACACCACGACGGGCGCCTTGCCCCCGAGCTCGAGGTGCACCCGCTTCAGGTCGACGGCGGCCGCCTTCGCCACCTCCATTCCCGCTCGCACCGAACCGGTGATCGAGACCAGTCGGGGAACCCGACTCGCCACCATCGCGGCACCGGTGGACCTGTCGCCCAGCACGACGTTCAACACTCCCGGCGGAAGGAACTCCGCGGCGACCTCGGCCAGAAGCAGAGTCGAGAGAGGCGTCGTGTCCGACGGCTTGAGCACGGTCGTGTTTCCGGCGGCGATGGCCGGGGCGAACTTCCAGACGGCCATGTTCAGGGGGTAGTTCCACGGGGTGACCTGCCCCACCACTCCGATCGGCTCGCGACGCACGAATGAGGTGTGATCGGTCATGTACTCGCCGGCGCTGCGACCCTCGAGATGTCGGGCGGCACCGGCGAAGAATCGGATCTGATCGACGGAGAGCAGGACCTCATCGGCCACGAGAGAACCGCGGGGCTTGCCCGTATCGAGCGATTCGCGATCGGCGAACTCCTCGGCGCGCGCTTCCATGGCGTCCGCTATCCGCAGCAGCGCCCGCTGACGTGTCGACGGCGTGCTGTCGCGCCATCCGTCGAATGCGTCGGATGCCGCGCGATAGGCGGCCTCGATCTCCTGTTCAGAGGAGATGGGCGTCGTTCCGTAGACGCGCTCGGTGGAAGGGTCGACCAGTTCGAGGCGCTCGTCGCCCGTCGGCTCGGTCTCACGTCCATCGACGAAGTTCTTCAGCTCGTACCTGTCCATCGCACCACTGTGCCACGCGCCTCGGAACGATTCAACCGATTTCGCGGCCTCATCCTTAAAGAACGACGGATTCATTTGCCGACTCGGTATTCCACTGACAGAATCGTGCCATGGCTCCGAAATCACGACAGACCCATCTCGATGACACGTCCAAGGCGATCATCGAACAGCTGCAAGTAGACGGCAGGCGTTCGTATGCCGAGATCGGCAAGGCCGTCGGCCTCAGCGAGGCTGCCGTGCGGCAACGTGTGCAGAAGCTCACGGACTCGGGGGTGATGCAGATCGTCGCCGTCACCGATCCCCTTCAGCTCGGGTTCTACCGGCAGGCCATGATCGGGCTCAAGGTCTCGGGCGACACGCGCATCGTGGCCGATGCCCTTGCGGCGATTCCCGCCGTCGACTATGTGGTTCTCACCGCCGGAACCTTCGACATCATGGCCGAGGTCGTGTGCGAGAGCGACGACGATCTCATCAGCCTGTTGAACTCGCAGATCAGGCATCTGGAGGGCGTCATCTCGACCGAGACGTTCGTCTATCTGAAGCTGCACAAGCAGCTCTACAACTGGGGTACCCGATGAACACCGAGGCCTATTCAGACGCCGACGAGGCCGAACTGCAGCGCAAGGCCGCGGAGCACCTCTGGATGCATTTCAGTCGGCAGTCGGTCATGGAGTCCGGAGCCGGCGTGCCCATCATCACGCGTGGCGAGGGCCATCACATCTGGGACAGTCGTGGCAGAAAGTACATCGACGGCCTGTCTGGTCTGTTCGTGGTGAACGCCGGCCATGGTCGTCGGCGACTGGCCGAGACGGCCGCGCGCCAGGCCGAGGAACTGGCCTTCTTCCCGATCTGGTCGTATGCGCATCCGAACGCCATCGAGCTCGCGGAGCGACTGGCCCATTACGCGCCGGGAGACCTCAACCGGGTGTTCTTCTCGACCGGTGGCGGCGAGGCCGTCGAGACGGCCTTCAAGCTGGCGAAGCAGTTCTGGAGGCTGCAGGGAAAGCCCACCAAGCACAAGGTCATCTCTCGGGCGGTTGCCTACCACGGCACCACCCAGGGCGCGCTGGCGGTGACCGGGATCCCGGCGATGAAGTCGATGTTCGAGCCGGTCACGCCGGGCGGTTTCCGCGTGCCGAACACGAATATCTACCGGGCGCCCCAACACGGCGACGATCCCGTCGCCTTCGGCATCTGGGCCGCAGACCGCATCGAGGAGATGATTCAATTCGAGGGACCGGACACGGTCGCGGCGGTCTTCCTCGAACCCGTTCAGAACTCCGGCGGATGCTTCCCTCCGCCTCCCGGCTACTTTCAGCGGGTGCGCGAGATCTGCGACCGCTACGACGTGCTGCTGGTCAGCGACGAGGTGATCTGCGCATTCGGGCGCATCGGTCACATGTTCGCGTGCGACGAGTACGGGTACATACCCGACATGATCACCTGCGCGAAGGGGATGACGAGCGGGTACTCCCCCATCGGCGCGACGATCGTGAGCGACCGCGTCTATGAGCCGTTCCGTCACGGTTCGACCTCCTTCGCCCACGGCTACACCTTCGGCGGACACCCTGTGTCGGCCGCCGTCGCACTGGCGAATCTGGACATCTTCGAAGACGAGAAGCTCAACGAGAACGTGCGTACCAACTCGCCGCTCTTCCGATCGACGCTGGAGAAGCTGAGCGACCTGCCTATCGTCGGCGACGTGCGCGGAGACGGATATTTCTTCGGAATCGAACTGGTGAAGGACAAGTCGACCAAGGAGACCTTCGACGACGAGGAGTCCGAGAGACTCCTTCGGGGCTTCCTCTCGAAGGCCCTCTTCGAGGCCGGCCTCTACTGCCGCGCCGACGACAGGGGCGACCCGGTCATTCAGCTCGCCCCTCCCCTCACGATCGGTCCGCCCGAATTCGACGAGATCGAGCAGATCCTGCGGGGCGTGCTCACGGAGGCGTGGAGCCGACTCTGATCGCGGCCTAGGTCGGCGACCTGCCGATCCAGTCGGGCACCCGGCCCGTTCTCATCAGCTGTTCGAACAATCTGGCCAGTTCGTACCCTGGTCCGATCGAGAGGGCTTCGTCGAGGTAGTCGCCCGCTGCCGAACCTTGACCCCGGGCCCACTCGAACCAGGCGAGCATGGTGAGGGGTGCAAGCTGCCAGGGGCGCGGAGCCAGCGACACCAGATGCCTGAGGAGCCGCACGGCACCTTCGAGGCGCAGCCCGTCGGGAGCGGCGCGGCCGTCGCCGACGAACGTCTCGAGAATGGAGCCGGACGGTACCGGAACGCCTCGCTGCAACAGCTGCGTGTCGACCGATGCCCGGTCGCCGGCGTCGCCACCCCACGCCAAGAACATCACCACGCAATCGCGCACCCCTTTGTCTCGGATGCTCCACAGCAGGGCCGCCATCGCCGCGGGCGGGATGTCGCACGGGGCGGATTCGATCGCGTCGGCCCAGAGCGTGGATGCCTCGGACCATTCCCAGAGTCGCTCCCGCTCATGCACATCGTGCGTGATCGCCGTGGCCGACTCGGCCACCTCGGCGCGCTGTGCCGGGGGCATCGGAGTTATCGGCCGAGCTCCCTGCGTGATTCCGACGACATCGTGCGGCGCGCCCGCGGCGTCGAGCTCGGTCGAGATCCGGGATGTCTGCTGCTCGTCGATGACGCCGTGTTCGGCATCGAGGTAGGACGCCCAGTCACCCGCGGAGCAGCACATCGCGTCGACGATGCCGAGACCGGCGGACGCCATTCGCGTGACGATCGACTCCACGACGGCCGCGTGCGGAAGCCGATCAGGCTGCTCCCACTCCTCATCGGTGTAGACCACCACGAGCACGGCGTCGATACCGGGAACGCGGCTGATCAATCTGATGATGGCATCGGCGACGGCGGTCGGATGGGCGGAGCTCTCGTCAGGAGGAAGGTCGACCCGCAACGAGGCTGCGGTGCGTCTGCTCTGGAACGTCTGCACGACGATGCTGTTCGTGGGCGTGTAACCCAGGATCCGCGGCAGGGCGATCAGGAGGTCTGCCGGATTCTTTGCCTTAACCACTGAAGTCATGGCCGCAACGATGGCCCGCTCGGTACGAGGGCGGTACGCCGAACCGCCTCGATGGGGAGAGATCACCGAGTGCGACTGATGGGGAGGAGAGAATCCGAGGAGTTCCACGAGGGCCAGCCGAGGGCTCCCCCTGCACTGCTGCTCGGGCGGCCCACCATCATCGCGACGTGCGGCGATACTGTCGGAACCATGACACGAGAACTGATCACGACCGCCGCCGACGGCGTTGCACGATGCGGCTGGGTCTCCGATGATCCCGAGTATCGGCGGTACCACGACGAGGAATGGGGGGTGCCGCTGCACGGCGATCAGGCCCTGTTCGAGACGATCGCGCTCGAGGGCTTCCAAGCGGGACTCTCGTGGATCACCATCCTTCGACGGCGAGCGGCCTTCCGATCCGCATTCGACGACTTCTCGATCGCCCGTGTGGCGCGCTATGACGAGGCGAAGGCCGACGACCTCGCAGCCGACCCCTCGATCATCCGCAATCGCCAGAAGATTCTGGCCACCATCACGAACGCGAGAATAATCGAGAACCTCACCTCAGACGATCCGGGCGCCCTCGACCGCCTCGTCTGGGGCCACGCCCCTGCCTCGCACACCCGCCCCGAGACCATGGAGCAGGTTCTCTCGGTCACGGGCGAATCGACGGCCCTCAGCACGTCGCTCCGCCGCCTCGGCCTCAGGTTCGTCGGGCCGACGACGATGCACGCACTCATGCAGGCCGCCGGTCTCATCAACGACCACGCCGTCGGTTGCGTCCGAGGAGACGAACTGACGGCGAGCCGACACTGAGTCAGTACATCGGATTCTGCGGCCCTTGCGGGTTCTGGGGCTGCTGAGGCGGCTGCTGCTGTTGCTGCGGCGGGGGCGCGTAGACAGTCCGAGCCTGCGGCACGTAGCGAAGAATGGCGCTCGTGGGCCTGGCCCAGTCCGGTGCCACGAAGATGCCGGCGAGCGGCTGCGGATTCCAGACCGATCGGTCGAACGCGAGAATGCCCCACCACACATACGGAACGAAGATGTACAGCACCACCCATGCGCTGGACTTGGCGAACCGCAGGCCGATGTTGTACGCGGCGATGCAGAGGAAAACCGTCGATGCGATGCCCACGAACGGCACGAACGCGACAAGAGCCCACCACCCCGCCTGGCCGCCGAGCTCCAGGAAGGTCCAGGAGTTGTACACCGGCACCCACCCCTTCCACGCGGGCTCCCCGGCCTTCACGAAGATCTTGCTCAGAAACCACGACGTGACCACATAGACGGCCGCAAAGATCACGACGTAGAAGGCGGAGAACAGAATGGTGATGAGCAGGGCTGCGGCAGCGCCTGACGCGGAACCGTCGGAGTCATAGGTCGAGATCATGCAGCAAGACTAGCGTCACCGCGATTCCGGCAACGAGGAGTGCGGCGGGAGGACCGTCAGGGTGCGGGCGAGTAGAGAAGGACCTCGCCCGGTGCGCCGCGTTCCATGCGCATGCCGGCCCCCCGCGCCACAGCGATCACCTCGTCGATCGACGTCAGGTCCCGAGCATGCAGCAGCAGAGCCCGAGTGAGAAGCCCTTTCGACTTCTTGTTGAAGTGGTTGAGCGCACGCACGCTGCCGTCGTCGGATTCCGTCACGACGCGCAGGAACCATGAATTCGTGCGGCCAGTCAGAGGCGACAGCGCGACGTAGGCTTCCGAACGGCAATCGAGCACGAGCTCGTCGCCGGCGCCGATCTCGGCCGGTACGAGAGGTGCCCACGTCTTCGCCAGATGCACGCCGGGCAGCTTCGAGTCATGGGAGAGTCGGTAGGCCGGGATCTCGTCAAGGCCGCCGATGGGCCCGAGCAGGGCCGACTGGATCACAAGGTGGGACGCCGCGAAAGACCGCGCCTCCGGGGTCAGACTCTGCGCATCCAGAGCATCGAAGACGACACCGGTGTACCGGTCGATGGCGGGCATGGTCGGGGAGGTCGTCACCCTGCGGTTGCGCCCCACCTCGGGCAGCTGGCGGGCGCTGATCTTCAAGGCCTTCACACTCGCGGCCTCGTCACGAGACAGAGTGCGCACTTCGCGCAGCAGGCGTCGCCTCGTCGCGGTCAACGATGGGAACCGCAGCCGGGACACGTCGAGCGGCCCCTCGTCACCCCCCTCCCGCTTCGTCTCTGACGGCGGAAGGAGGATGAGCACGAGGTGGACTGCCTGCTTAGATTAAACGAGTGCCGCGTTGCGCGCGACGATGGTGATGGTGTTGTTCTCGACCGACAGGAAGCCGTCGTCGGCCTGGGCCGTGATGCGAGCACCCGACGCCTGGGTCACACGGACCTCGCCTTCGGCCAGGATGGCCAGAAGAGGTTCGTGCCCGGCCAGGATGCCGATCTCGCCTTCGACGGTCTTGGCGATGACCATGGTCGCCTCGCCCGACCAGACTTCCTGGTCGGCCGAGACGACACTCACACTGAGCGGCGAAGCCATGACTAGCCGTTCTCTTTCTGGATCTGAGCCCACTTCTCTTCGACGTCGTTGATGCCACCGACGTTGAAGAAGGCCTGCTCGGCCACGTGGTCGAAGTCGCCGTTGGCGATCGCGGAGAACGACTCGATCGTGTCCTTCAGCGGAACCGTCGAACCCTCCACGCCCGTGAACTTCTTGGCCATGTAGGTGTTCTGCGAGAGGAACTGCTGGATGCGGCGGGCGCGCGACACGGTGATCTTGTCTTCTTCGGACAGCTCATCGACACCAAGGATCGCGATGATCTCCTGGAGTTCCTTGTTCTTCTGAAGGATCGCCTTGATGCGCACCGCGGTGTTGTAGTGATCCTCGCCCAAGTAGCGGGGGTCGAGGATGCGACTGGTCGACGTCAGCGGGTCGACGGCCGGGTACAGACCCTTCGACGCGATCTCACGCGACAGCTCGGTCGTCGCGTCGAGGTGCGCGAACGTCGTGGCCGGAGCCGGGTCGGTGTAGTCGTCGGCGGGAACGTAGATCGCCTGCAGCGAGGTGATCGAGTGACCGCGGGTCGACGTGATGCGCTCCTGCAGGATCCCCATCTCGTCGGCGAGGTTCGGCTGGTATCCCACGGCGGACGGCATGCGGCCGAGCAGCGTGGAGACCTCTGAACCGGCCTGCGTGAAGCGGAAGATGTTGTCGATGAAGAGCAGCACGTCCTGCTTCTGCACATCGCGGAAGTACTCCGCCATGGTCAGTGCCGACAGGGCGACGCGCAGACGCGTTCCCGGCGGCTCGTCCATCTGGCCGAACACGAGGGCCGTCTTGTCGAAGACACCCGCCTCCTCCATCTCGGCGATGAGGTCGTTGCCCTCACGGGTGCGCTCACCGACACCGGCGAACACCGACACTCCACCGTGGTCCTGCGCGACGCGCTGGATCATCTCCTGGATCAGCACGGTCTTGCCGACGCCGGCGCCTCCGAACAGGCCGATCTTTCCACCCTGAACGTACGGCGTCAGGAGGTCGATGACCTTGATGCCGGTCTCGAAGAGCTCCGTCTTCGACTCCAGCTGGTCGAACGCCGGGGGCTTGCGGTGAATGGGCCAGCGCTCCGTGATCTCGATCTTCTCGCCCGGCTCAGCGTTGAGCACCTCGCCGATGACGTTGAAGACCTTGCCCTTGGTGACGTCGCCGACGGGAACCGTGATGGGCTCTCCCGTGTCGGTGACCTCCTGGCCGCGGACAAGACCGTCGGTCGGCTTCAGGGCGATGGCGCGAACCAGGTCGTCTCCGAGGTGCTGTGCGACCTCG
>Ga0247732_10000288_pt1 | contig 29017 bp, 24 predicted proteins | sample UWRJL163409C2_FD_180940 | JGI IMG/M metagenome (GOLD analysis project Ga0247732, IMG submission 180940) | Plant litter microbial communities from Arlington Agricultural Research Station in Wisconsin, United States - UWRJ-L163-409C-2 | ecosystem: Environmental > Terrestrial > Plant litter >...
GAGTTCATCAACTACCTGCTCTCGGCCGAGGCGCAGACCGCGTCCGCCGAGATCGTTGGTGACCTCCCCGTCAACCTCGAAGCGACCATCCCCGACAGCCTCACCGCTGTCGTCGGCGACATCGCCCTCGACCCGATCGCTGCTGGCTTCAGCACGCTCGACTTCGCCACCATCGTCACGAACTACGACGAGTGGGTCGACCGCTTCGCCCGCGAAGTGACCTCCAAGTAACACCGCACCACCCGCACGACCGGTGAACCCGGCCCCGCTTCGACGCCCTTCCGGCTCGGGGCGGGGCCGCCACCGCACCACCAACGACTTTCAGAAATCTGGCATCACCGTGACTTTCACTTCCGCAGACGCTTCCGCTGCACAGCATCCATCCGCCCTGCATGCATTTGCCGCTCGACTGCCCAAAACTGACCTGCACTGCCACCTCATCGGCACGGTTCGCCCGTCGACGTTTGCCGATCTCGCCCGCAAAGCCCAGCTCGAACTGCCTGCGGAGCCGGAGACGATTTTTCCCCGCATCGTGTCGGTGATGAAGGACTTCACCCCCTACGAAAACGCCCGCATCCCGATCATTGAAGATCACAGCAACGATGGCGACGGCGTTCGCTACTCCCTTTTCCAGGCCTCGGACTGGGTGATGCAGGCCCTCATCAGCGCCGATGACCTCACCCGCATCACCTACGAAGCGTTCGAGAGTGCGTTCCGCGACAGCAACACTCGCCACCTCGAGCTCTTTATCGACGACGTGCCGCCGGCCCTGCAGAGCCTCGGCTACAGCGGCGCCGTCGACGCGTACGTCGAGGGAATCAAAATGGCCGAGCGCGAGTTCGGTATGACCGGTCGCCTCATCGTGGGCATCGACCGCAGCAAGCCGGGCGACTACGCCGTCGGCCGTGTGCAGCAGATTCTCGACAACCCCAACGAATACGTCGTCGGAATCGGCCTCGACAACCTCGAAACCGTCGGCCCACCCGAGCGCTTCGCTGACGCGTACCAGCTCGCCGGATCCGCAGGTCTCAAGCGCACCGCCCACTCCTCCGAGCACGCGCCGGTCGCGATCAACACCATCACCAGCCTCGATGTGCTCGGCTGCGACCGCATCGACCACGGCTACTTTGTGATGGAAGACGACGACGTGATCAAGCGCGTCCGCGATGAGCAGGTCGCGTTCACCACGATCTTCACCACGTCGCGTCGGTCGTGGCGTCCGTGGCGCCGCGCGTCGATCAAGGCGATGGTGGATGCCGGGCTGAATGTACTTCTCGCCTCGGATGACCCGGGGATGTTCCCGACCACGCTGAACAACGAATACCGCATCGCGATCGACGACCTGCAGCTCGACCGCCAGTGGCTGCGCTCGTCGGCACTCGCCGGCGCGAACGCCAGCTGGTTGCCGGACGCCGAGAAGGCTGCCCTGCACGCGTCGATGACGAGTGAGATCGATGCCCTCGAAGCGGAGCTCTTTACGGGCGCGAACGCATAACGGGCGGGCTCTTCGGACGAGTGGGATTCTCGCGGCGGTAGATGACGAGTCACGGCGGCAAATACTCGCCGCGCACCCGGCCATGGTCATCCGATTGACCCCCTCGAGCGTCTCGCGGCGGCAGAAACGTTGGTGCGGCGGTAGTCCTTGGATGGGTGCAAACTTGAGTCACAACTGGCGGCTACAGAAACGCTGGTGTGGCGGGTGCAATAACAACCGCCGACCCGACGTTTCTCTAGCCGGTCAACCCTCGTTCCCCCGCCGCGGCGATGTTTCTACGGCCGGATTCGCTGCGAGCTCCCGCAGAACTCCCTGCACTCTCCGGCCGAAGTTCGGCGGAACGTTGGCGGGCAGCCCATCAACCGGCCACCACGCCACAGCTTCACTCTCGTCACTCACCGCGGTGATGGCGCCCTCCGGAGCCGTCACCGCGTAGCCGACATCCCAGTGCACACTGCAGCGCCCGAACCCATCGCCGAGCCCGTGCCGGTCGAGGTCGACAGGAAGCTCCCGCAGCGCAGCCAGCTCGGAGATCCCGCCCTCTTCACGCGCCTCGCGCAGCGCCGCGTCCGCCACCGAGGCGTCGCCCGCCTCGATGTGCCCGCCGAGCTGCACCCAGAACTGCCCCTTGCGGTGAAAGCACAGCAGCACCTTGGTGCGGTCGGCGTTGAACACAAAGCAACTCGCCGTGATGTGGGTCGGCCCGCCGTCGCGATCGAGTGAGGTGTCCCCCCGCTCGGTGATGAAGTCGTGGTACTCACCCCGCAGCGCCTGCTGCGCCGGATCGGATGGATGCCACGTGGCAAGAGCCGCCGCAAACGTGGCAACGGCTGTGTTCGTCAGTGGCGCGGGGCGGTGCGAAGTCATCCGTTCAGGCTACCCACCGGACGCACCCCCTGCCTGGCCACATCGCCGCCCTGGCCACATTGCCGCCCTCGCCCCATAGCCCTGCCTCACCGCCGACCTCCCACGCCCATAGCCCGGTTACACCACCGACCTCTTTCATAGCCGGGGCCACTAAATCAGCGACCCGTCAGACCAGGGGCAACCCCAACCCATCCGGGGCCGACGAATTCACTTCTGATGCACGGGCTGGCCCCGGCTAAAAAAGGCCCTGCGCCATCCGGCCCCACGTGAAGTCCGCCGCTGCGTGTACCGGCCCCGCGTGACTCAGGCACTGCGCGTTCTGGCCCCGGCTAAAAACGATCCTGCGCGTTCTGGCCCCGGATAGTTGCACCCCGTGCGCACACTGGCCCCCGGTACGGACACGAATATAAGTGAGTGATTCTCGTGCGGCGCGCTGTGCCGTCGCCGCCTCACGAGAGCTCGCTCGTAGGCTGGCTGGATGCCTGTCGAAGTCATTTCACGTCGTTACCGTGCCGCTGATGCTGCCGAGCTCACCAGCCTGCTCAATAGTGCGTATCAGGAGCTCGAGGACCGCGGAATGAACTTCACCGCCGCGACACAGAACATCGAGACGACCCGACGCCGAGTGTCCGAGGGTGCCTGCTGGGTCATCGAACACAATGGTCGCATTGCAGCCACACTGACGATGTCCGTGCCTCCGTCGGACGACATCGCAGCGCTCTCGGACTACGCGCAACAGCGGCAGACCGGCTGGCTGTGCCAGGTGGCCGTTGCTCCCGAGTTCCGCGGACGGGCGGCGGCGAAGATTCTTTTCGATGTTGCCTGCGAATGGGCTACCGGCGAGAACATCAGAACCGTAGGTCTCGACACCGCGGTACCCGCCGAGCACCTGGCGGCGATGTACTCCCGGTGGGGCTTCGCTCACGTCGACACCGTTCAGTTCGCCGGAAAGACCTACGCCAGCATTGTGATGACCAAGCAGCTGTTGTGATCTGATCACATCCAAACATAAGAAGTTGTCACCTTCGTGCGCGGATGTGGTTTGCTTCAAGAAATACGCCGCAAGTCAGGTGAACGGGTGTCGCCTGTGCCATGACCAGTAGTCAGTGAGAACCGATGAGTTTGTTGACCTCGATCCATACATTTGGCCCAGTGGCGGTCATCGTGTGCCTGGCGTTTGTTGTTGCTGAGTTGAATCGAGTTCTTCCGCGTCAGCGGGGTGCTGCCCTTGAGCGGTGGCGCATTCTTTTGGTGGGAGCAATCCTCGCCGCAGCGGTGGTCGCGGGCGCGAATGTAGTTGGTGAGTGGTGAATGCTCCACTATCCACTCGTCTTCGGAGAACGCCTTCCCTGTTGCGTGCGGTCCTCGCCTGGCTCGTCCTGTGTGTAGGGCTCGGAGCTGCGAGCGGGATCAGCATTGTTGCCGGCGAGTGGTTTGATCTGTCCGCGTTCGCTGGCGCGATCCTGTCCGCCTTGGTGATGTCGGCGATGGTTGTGCCGGTCATCGTCCTCCTGCGACGACGTCTCGACCACCGACCACTTGCTGGACTGGGCTGGTCGCGTCGAGTTGGCCGGCCGCTGCTGATTGGGACTGTTGTTGGGATCGGGACGGGTGCCGTGGTCTGGGTACCCGCGGCTTTGGTCGGGTGGATCGGTATTGAGTCGGTCGACCTCGGCGCGTTTGTGGGTTTTCTGCTCCTCAACGCAGTGGTGCTGGCGTTGTACGAAGCGTTGCCCGAAGAGTTGGCGTTGCGGGGCTACGTGTGGACCAATCTCCGCGACGGGTGGGGCGTTGCCATCGCCACAGTGCTCACGACCGCGCTTTTTCCGCTGAGCATCGCCGTCGCATCGGTTGTTGCCGCGGGCGTCGGCCTGGTGCTCGGCACTCCGACGATGGAGCCAACCTGGTCGCCCGGCGGGCAAGATCCTATCTCGTACTACCTGCAACTGATCGTGTTTGGGCTTGCGCTCATCGCGGCCCGACGGCTGCCCATTGAAGGTGCTCTGATTGTGGCGATGGCGTTCCACGTGACGCAGCTCACCGTGACCCGAACGCTGTTGGGTGGGTCAGGTTGGCTTGATTCGGGATGGATGATTTCCTGGCACGAACCCGATGCCATCGCGCTCGTCCTGGTACACAGCATCCTCGCCGGCGTCGTTTTTGTCGTGGCGCGGAAGCGGATGTCTCACTCCCACTAGTAGGCCAACCATTAACCCGCGTTCGGGAGCAGCACCTCTACTCGGCCATTGGTAATGCGGGTGTCGAACTTGGGCTGCGGAGAGGTGGCTGGCCCGCGCAGCACTTCACCCGTCTCGAGCGAGAATGTGCTGTCGTGCCACGGGCACGAGACACACGCTTCGCCGGAGCTGCCGTAGGAGATGCCGGCAGAACTGTCACCCGAGCTGCCCCCGTCATTCCCGCCGACAGAGAGATCGCCCTCATTGAGCGGCCCGGAGAGGTGGCTGCAGGTGTTGGACAGCACGTCAACCCGATCGCCCCGGCGCACGGCGACCAGTTGCACACCGCCGACGTCCTTGGTGAAGAGTTTGTTCTGCGGCAGGTCGTCGAGCTGGGCGAACGGCTGCCACCCCGGGGGAAAACGATGCGGGACGTCCTCGGCATGATTGGCTCCCGCCGCCTGGCGGTAGCTGAGGTGGCCACCGAGATACCCTCCGCCCGACACCACGGCAAGGCCGATCATGCTCAACACCTTGCCCCGGGTGGTGTGTCCCCGACCGCGTTCAATCCACGAGAACGTGTACAGCGCCGTCGCGACGATATTGGACGCGGCATGGACGAGCCCGACGCGCATCTGCTGTTCGTGCAGCTCAGACCAGTCCGTGTAACCGGCGGCGGCGGTGGGCACCACACTGACAATTCCGAGTCCCACAAGGATGCGTGTGGCCCGCTCGTTGCCGGGCACCAGATCGAGCACCGCCGCCGAGACCCACGCGCCGGTCGGGATGAGGACAAGCAGTGGGTGCACGGGATGCCCGACCGGCACACCATGGAGAATGTCCCGCACAGGCTGCGGGTGGATAACACCATTCACGATTCCTCGCACCCGATCGACGAGGGGATCGAGGGATGCCGCGTTCTCGAGTTGGCTGGTCAGTTTGACGAATCTGAATTCACGCATGGGCCAAGCGCACTCCGACCGAGGCGGGACTACAAGGACTTGCCGTGTGGCTTCCGTGAGATTAGGTGTGGTTTTTTCGCGTCTTGCCGGAAGACTGTTACTGGGCGATGTCGCTGCCGTCGCCGGCACGGAGTGCGCGAGTAGCGGCCTTCATCGCGGGTGACATGTAGCCGGTCGCTACGCGTTCCCCGTCCAACCACTCGGTGAGACGCTGGGCCTCCGCGTCGAGGGCCTGCCGCGCGGAGTCGGAGACGGGTTCGAGCAGGGAGACCTGTACAGCGCCCGACTCGGTGTGGATCCAGCATCCGACCACACGCCCGTCCACCCAGGCAGTGGTACCGGCGTTGCCGCGAGCCTCAAACACCTGGTCGCTGTGCGGTCCGAGGTAGAAGTCGCGCGCCTGCCAGCCCATCACGGTCGGGTCGAGAACGGGGAGGAGGGCGACCCACGGGTCGGGAGTCGCGACGTCGTCGAGATCGTTGGGGAGGAGCCAGCCGGTGCCGCCGCCGTCGAGCGACACCTCGACGGCATTCAGCTCGGCAAGCGCGGTACGCACGATGGACTTGGTCGCGCCCAGCCACCACACCAGGTCGGCTTCGGTGCCGGGACCGAACGAATAGAGCCAGCGCCGCACAATCTCGCGGTAGCCAGAGGTGGCGTCCAGCGCAGGGCCCTCCTCGCCCAGGCGGTTCTCGCCTAGCCAGTGGTTGGGCAGCGTCCAGCGCAGTCGGGCGGTGCGCCAGTGACTGGTGTTGGTCGCGCGCACCACGTCGCCGGCGGCACCGAGCAGCGTCAGCACGCGAGGTGCGCCCCAGGTTGCAGTGGGGGTCACCACCGAGATGTCGAGCATCGGCACGGCCTGCCGCACCTCGAGTGCGGTCAAGCCGTTCGGAACGGTCGCGAGCAGGCCAAGGATCTCGTCGCGGGCTCGGTCGAGCCAGGCGTGCCCGTCCTTGGTGATGCCCACGCTCACCAGGTCTTTGGCCATCCGGGCGCGTTCGGTTGTGGCGACGCGGGCGGATGCACTGGGCAACACCGCCGGCAGCAACTCCCGCGGAAAAACAAAAAGCGTGCGACGCATGGCCAGCTGTCTGACCAGGCTGCGGTCGGTGTAGAAGGCGCGATCGATGTCGTCGAACGAGACCGCGTTCACTCGTGCCCAGTACGACAGATACACGGTCGCCGGCTCGGTGGCGTGCATCACCGTTACCGCTGTGGTGGCGGCCTCGACGGTCTCGACGCGGGCAGATGGAGCGAGGGCGTGACGCGTGGCGAGTCGAGCTCGGCGCTGGTCGTCGGACACGTGGTGCATGGCATCAGTGTGGCATCCACCACTGACGACCCACCACTGACGACTGTCCACTGACGATCGAGGTGCCCCTCGACGACTCAGCAGTCGTTTTCGTTGGGTAGAGACATGAGGCGGACCCCCGCAGAATATGAAGTATGTCTCACACAATCGCACCCCGCGCGTCCCGGCGCATCCTGCTCTCGATGACTGCGGTCGTCTCTGCGGGACTGTTCCTCGCTGCGTGCTCCGCGACAACGAATAACCCCGCTGCGGAGGGCGAGTACGAGCACGTACCGGCATCTTCTGCGGTCGGGCAGCCGATTGAGATCAGCGACAGCTATCCGGGTAGCGCCGTCGACAGCGCCGACAGCGCCGACAGTGGCGAGCGGCCCAACGTCGAAGCGGAGGTGGCGATCTTCAACCCGGACGAGCCCGACTCGTTGACACTCGTCCTCAACGGCAGTTCGAGTTGCCCGGAGGAACCGATCTCGTACAGCACCAACGACGCAGGAATCGTCGATATCCAGACCGCGACGTCGGGAGCCGATCAGATCTGCACGAAGGACTTTGTTCCCACGACCTACGTGATGGTTGCCCCCGCAACGCTTGACCTCGACAAGGGGCTGACCATCAACAGCGGCATGGTGGAGATTCTGGTGCAGCAGTAAGCACCAGCCGGACTCCCGCCATAACAACGCTGCCGCCCGGCGACACCACAATCCGGGGGGACGGTCGCGGTGCAGCCGGGCGGCAGCGGGTCAGGGGGCGGCTGCGCATGCAGCCCGCCGGGTTACTCGGACTCGGTGGTGTCTCCGGTGGGAGGCGTTCCGCCGCCCATTCCGCCGCCGAAGCCTCCGGTTGCGCCCTCGGAAATGGAGGTCGCGGTCACGTCGCCGGCGTCGTCTGCCTCGCCGATCACGGTGAGCTCGTCACCCTCGGCGAGAGCGTCCACGCTGGAATCCTCGGTGGTGGTGACGGTGGTGTCATCGGACGCGGTAATCGTGACCTGCTCGCCATCGGACGTCTCGAGCACAATCGTGCTTCCATCCACCGACACCACAGTGCCCGAGGTGAATCCGCCCATCGCTCCGCCCGTTGCACCATCGGGTGCCGTGCCGCCATCGGTGCCACCGGGCATCCCGCCGCTGAAGCCGCCAGCCTGGGTGGTCTCGGCAGTGTTCTGGCCAATCATCACGCCGCCGAAAACGCCGACGCCGAGCACGGCGACAAGCACAAGCGCCGGGGTGATGAACCGCGTCGCGCTCTTTTTTGTGGGGGTGGATGCAGCGGGGGTCGAGGCAGGAGCGGAGGCGGGAGTGGCAGGCGTGGTCGGGGTGGTGTTCGACATAAGAATCTCTTTTCGTGAGGTGTGGGGGAGTGCAGGAGGGGAAGTGCAGAGGGGGAGTGCGAGGGGGTGGTCGAGTGGCAACCGGGTCTGATGATCGGGCGGGCGGGGGTGGATGCGTCGGCGTCAGCCATCCCGAACGGCCGACCTCTGCCTGTGCTGACCTACACGGCGCGCAACGCCTGGATCGGACGCATCGCGGCGGCGCGGGCTGCCGGGTAGACACCGAAGAACACTCCGATGGCGACGGAGACCCCGAGCGCGAGCCCAATCGAGTAGTCGAGCACCACGGGTTGGGTGCCGTTGATCTCGAATTGCGCGCCGATGAGGGCGGCGCCCACACCGAGGAGGCCGCCGACCAGGGTGAGGGTGGCCGCTTCGGCGAGGAACTGTCCGAGGATCGCACCGCGGGTCGCGCCGAGCGCTTTACGGATACCGATCTCGCGGGTGCGCTCGGTGACGGAGACGAGCATCACGTTGGTCACACCGATACCGCCGACGAGCAGGCTGATCGCGGCGACCGCGCCGAGTAGAACGGTGAAGCTGTCCGCGCTCGCCGCCTCGGTCTCGAGCAGGGTGGTCTGGTTGGTGATTGTGTAGGGCGCGGTGTCGTCGGCGCCGACGGCGAGAAGCTGGTCGAGCATCACACCGATCTCGCCCTCGGCTGCAGCAACGTCGTCCGAGCTGGTGGCCTGCACCAGCAGCGAGCTCACGGCACCGAAGCCGGTGAACGACCGCTGGATACGGCTGATCGGGGCGACAACCACGGTGTTCGGGTCGTCGGTTCCCGTGCTGGCCTGGGTGGCGAGCACCCCAACGATGGTCAGCGGGGTGCCGTCCACGGTGACGGACTCACCCAGGGCGGAGCCGGTCGGGAAAAGGGTGGTGGCGAGCTCCGACCCAATGACGGCGACCTTCGCCGCCGACGTAACGTCGGCCTCCGTGAATGCTTCGCCGGTGCCGACCTCCGAGGTGGAGACGTCGAAGTAGTCCGTGGTGGTGCCGATGATCGAGACGCTGTCGGCCGAGCCGTCGGTGGATGAAACGGTGAGCGAGGTGCTGACCTGCGGCACCACCGCTTCGACGTGGCCGAGGCCCGCGTTGGCGAGCTGGTCGCTCACGTCGACGGTGATCTCCTTGACCGTGCTGCCCTCGGACGTCGTTGCGCCCGGCCCGCCGCCGCCACCGGTCGAGCTCGCCCGCACGGTGACGGTGTCGGTGCCGAGTGCGGCGATGGAATCCTTGATGGTCTGTGCCGAACCGTTGCCGACCGCGAGCAGCAGGATGACGGAGGCCACACCAATAAGGACACCGAGCATGGTGAGCACGGACCGCATTTTGTTGGCGAGAACACCGCGCAGTGCCGACAGGAGGATGTCGAAAAGGCTCATGCGAAAATCTCCTTGTGGGCGCCGCGCGACGCCGCAGTTCCGCGGTTCGCGGTAGCGGGGCGGTCGGACACAATGAGCCCGTCGCTGATTTCCAGCACTCGCTGGGTGCGCTCGGCGACGTGGTCTTCGTGCGTGATGATGACGATGGTGCGACCCTCGCTGGCGAGCTGGTCGAAGATGTTGAGGATCTCGTCGGTGGACTCGGAGTCGAGGTTTCCCGTCGGTTCGTCCGCGAGCACCAGGGTGGGGGAGGTGACGAGCGCGCGGGCAATTGCCACGCGCTGCTGCTGTCCGCCCGAGAGCTCCTGCGGCTGGTGGCCGGCGCGGTGGCCGAGCCCCACGAGCTCCAGCGCGTCGAGCGCTCGGCGCCGACGTTCGGACCGTTTGACCCCGCCGTAGACAAGGGGGAGCTCAACGTTCGCGACGGCGGACATTCGTGGCACCAGGTTGAAGGACTGAAAGATAAAGCCGATTTCGCGATTGCGCACCCGCGCCAGCTCACTCTCGTCGAGGGTGCTGACGTCGTTTCCGGCGAGTGAATAGGTGCCCGAGGAGGCGACGTCGAGGCAGCCGAGCAGGTTCATCAGGGTGGATTTACCCGATCCCGACGGCCCCATAATCGCGACGTAGTCTCCGGCGCCGACCGCGAGGTCCAATCCACGGAGGGCGTGCACCGCGGCATCTCCCTCCCCGTAAACCTGGTGGATGTTGACGAGTTCGAGAACGGGCCGGTCGAGTGTGTCGGCGCGGCTGACGTGCAACGGGATCGGTTCGACCGTGCTGACGTCGCGTGACAGCGGCGCCGCGAGCGAGTCGAATGGAACAGCAGCCGTCGTCGCCGTGCTGTCGGTGGGCGCAATAGCCCGGCCGAACAACGCGTGCATGTTCTGGGTTGGTGTGGCGGTGGTGGAGATGGTGGGTTCGTCGTTGTCCGACGGGTTCTGTGTACTCATGGGGTGTCCTGGCCGTCGCAATCAGGCCGGGTTACTGTCCGCCGCCGGGAAACCCACCGGTCGGAGCCGTGCCGCCGCCGAAGCCGCCACCGCCGGTGAAGTCTCCGGTGCCGCCGCCCATCTGGTCGGTGGTGGTCGTGTCGTCCGTGGTCGCTGCGACCTCGCCGAGCACAACGGTGTCGCCGACCGCGAGGCCGGAGGTGATCTCGGTTCCCTCGTCGCCGACCACACCGAGTTCCACCGTGGTGGTGGTCGTGACGTCCTCGTCGTCGATCACGTCAACCGTCGACACACCGTCGGTGTCCGTCGTGATCGCCGCGGTGGGCACGTAGAGCGCATCGTCGGCGGAGGCAACCGTGGTGATGGACGCTTCCGCGGTCTGGCCGAGGCGTAGCCCCTCGGGAACCTCGCTCAGGGTGATGGTGGTCGCGTAGGTCACCACCGAGTTGCTCGCGGTCGCGGTCGGCGAGATTGCCGTGACGGTGGCCGCTGCGGTGGTGTCATCGAGTGCCGGGAACGCGACGGTCGCGGTCTGGCCGGTCGCAACGGCGGCAATGTCTGCCTCGGCGATGTTCGCGGTGACCGTGTAGCTCGAGGTGTCGGCGATGGTGATAAATCCCGATGATGTGGTGGTGGTGGATGCCTCGGCGCCAGCACTCGACGAACTCGACCCCGCTGAGGTTGTACCTCCCACTTCACCGCTCACGGCAATGACGAGACCGGAGATCGGGGCAGTGAGGGTGGCGGAGCCGACGGCCGCATCGGCCTCGGTGACTGCGTCGGTCGCGGTGTCGACCTTGTCTTCGGCCGAGCTGATCTGCGACTTCGCCGAGGTGACGGCCTGGGTGGCCTGCGACGTGTCGGTGGAGCTAGAGCTCGAACTCGAGCCGGAGCTCGACCCGGACGATCCGCCCGCCGATTCCTCGGCGCTCGCGGTCGCTGCCTCGGCGGCTGCGGTCGCGGCGTTGGCCGTCGCGGTGGCGAGTTCTGTTTTGGCGGTGGCCAGCGCGGTGTTCGCCTCGGAGAGCTCGGTGTTGGCGTCATCCAACGCGTTGTACGCATCGGTTTGTGCCTCGAGCAGATCATCCGTCACGAGCGTTCCCACCACATCGCCGGCGGCGACGGTGGCACCCAGGGCAACGTCGACGGTCGCGATGGTGCCGGACACGGCGAACGACGCGCTGACCTCGCGCGCGGCGGCGATCGATCCGGTGGCGGTGATGGTGCTGCTCACTGCGCCCTGCTGCACCGTTCCGGTGAGCTGTGTCGCTTCAACACTCGTGGCGGCGCTGACCGGGTTGATCACAAAAAAAGCGCCGGTTCCGGCAGCGAGGATCACTACCGCCAGGGTGGTGTTGACGACGAGAGGGCGAGAAAGTTTCATTCCCGTAGGTTTTCTAAACTTCCTATCTGAACTCTCTGCCGAATCTGAGAAAGTCCTGTGAAGCGAAAGCGCGTGGCTAAACTGGCCGCAGAAGTGAGGACGACATGACCGACGACTCCACCCCGCAGTTCGATCCGCGTTTTAGCCCGGAGTTCCAGCCCGGGTACTTGGCCGGTGATAGCGCGCCCGCCTTCGCAGCACCGGCACCAGCGACTCCCTCACCGCAGCCGCAGTCCCAGCCGTCCGCCGCTCGCCCGCCCGTGGGCCTCGCTCGGCAGGGCACCGCGTATCCCGTCGCACCCACCGAGCCCACGCGCAGCGCCGCTCGACGAAACGCGCCGGCCGCACCCGGTGTGGTCTCGGCTCCGTCGCCCGTGGTGACCGGTGCTTCGTCGACCGGTGGCTGGCCGAGTGACTCGTCTGCCGTGGTGTCGACCGACCAGACCGATGCCTTTGGGGCGGAGGACTCCGCGCCGTCTCTCGGCGCCCAGGTGCGCAACCCGTTCCTGCTGGTGCTCGGGGTGATCGCCGCCGCGCTCGTGATCGTCGGATCATGGATGTTCGCCCAGGCGTACTCCGCCTTCAGCGACACGGGCAACTTCGCTTCGCCCGCCGACTTCGTTGCGCTCGAGTCCGCCATGCGGGTCGCGCCGATTGTGATCCTCGCGGGGGTGGGCGTCGCTGTCGCCGTGCTGTTTATCTTCGCTCGCACCTGGCGTCCGCGCCGGTAAGTCCCGCAGCGAGGTGCGCCACTAGGCCAGCGACACCGTCAGTCGCTAGGTCTGGCAACGCGGGCAGAAGTAGGTCTCGCGCTGCGTGAGCGGGGTGTCGCCGAGGCTCGCCTTGCGGATGCGCGTGCCGCACCTCCGACACGGTTTGCCCGTTCGATGGGCGACCCACATCATTTGTCCGGGTCGCATGTCGCCGGTCGTGGTGCGCTCCACGCGGTCGCGATTGACGTGGATGAGTTTGTACGCCAGCGCGATCAGCCCGGGCACGTCGCGCACCTCGCTGACGGGTCGCGTCGGGAGCATCCCACGAAGAAAACACAACTCGTTGCGATAGTCGTTGCCCAACCCGGCGATGAGTCGCTGATCGAGCAGCGCCAGGCCGATGGGGCGCGCGGGGTCGGCGGTGAGGTTGCGGAGGGCGAGTTCCGGGTCCCAGTTCTCGCCGAGAATGTCGGGCCCGAGATAACCCACGGCCTCGAACTCTTTCTCCCGCGGGAGTATCTCGAGGATGCCGAGCGAAAATCCGACGGTCACCCATCCCGACGTCGCGAGAATCGCGCGCGCCTGCCAGGCCGGTCGCCGCCAGGGCGTCTCGGGCTGGTAGAGATGCCACGACCCCTCCATCTTGAGGTGACTGTGGATCGTGGCATCCCCAATCCGATGGAGGATATGTTTGCCGACGCTCACCACGTTCTCGACAACCTCGCCGCTGAGGTCAACCGTGGCGAATTTGGGAACGCGAATGTCGCAGCGCTCGAGCGTCTGGCCGGCCAGCGCGGCGTTGAGCGCATGGGCCGAGCGGTAGACGGTATCTCCTTCGGGCATCCACTAATTCTGCCCGACCATGCCGGGCGTGAGCCGAGAGCTGCACGCGTGAGCCGAGAGCTGCACGCCCGACCCGAGCGAATCGCCAGTACTGAGGGAGTATCGTTATCGCGCATGTGCCGGTTATCGGTCGGCACACATCCCATCGCAAAGAAGCGTGAGTCAGTGACACATTCAGCTCTGAAAGACGACCGCTGCGACCTCCCGTTCGCGCCTGACGCCGACCACAACCTCACCGACGAAGAGGTGCAGCTGCTCTGGTCGTTTATCCATGGCGACATCATGAACGAACCGACACGCGTGCGCCTGCGCAAGCATTGGGGACTCTGCGGCCGGCACGCCTGGGGCTCGGCCATCACCGAGATCGAGCTCTGGCAGTCCGGCGCCGGTGTGCGCGGCGGGCACCAGCCGTTCGATGCGGCGGTGCTCTACGACGACCTGCTGGGGCACATGTTCCACGCGCTCGCCGGTAGTCGCCGGTGGAACCGCCGCCGAGTGCTGCGCGGCAAAGGCGCGTGCATCATCTGTGACGACGTGCGAGAGCCAGCCCTCGCGGGAGAGGTACTGACCCACGGTGGGTTTACCGCCTCGATTCTCGCGGCCGAGGCCAACGCGCTGCATCACACCCGCGGGTGGTTGACCGAGACACAGGCCGAGTGGGCGGCATATGTCTGCCCCGATTGCGCGCACGAGAGCGCGGTGGGTGCGGATGCGGCTGCGGCTGAGGGTGCGGATCCGGATGCTCCCGCCCGCACCTCTTTCGTGTCTCCAGTGCGGTGCCGCCTGCACCTCATCGAGGCGGCGGCATTCGACGATGCGACCACCGCGGCCGTCAAGCTCGAGTTGGCGCACCTCCACGCGCAGGTGCGGGCGCTCGCGGAGTCGATGACGGCGCGGGGTGCGGCGAGTACTCCGGTCATCGATGCCTCCTGGGTGCGGGCGCTCGGCTGGTTTCATGGATGGGCGGTTCCGCTTCTGGTGGTGCGCGCGCAGGTGATTGACGGTGCTGTTTAGTTCGGCGGGATTCTGCCGAAGTGGGTGCTCGTCGATAGGCTTCCGCGGTGACTGAACGACGAGTTTCGGGGGACGGCGACGTTCGGCGCACGAAGCAGACTCTCGGAGCTGGCCTCCGCCAAGCGGGAATCGAGTGGGCGAAAGAAGTCGGCCCGACCTTTGTGGTGCTCCTGGGATTCTGCCTAGGTGCTCTCGGTGCCATCCAACACTCGCAAGGCGCGAGTGCTCTCGCCTTTGACGACCATCTTCGTGCTGCCGGTGTTGTGACGACCGGGCAGATCATTGAGGTAGAGACGTACCGGCAGCTCAGCGCCACCCGGGGCAGAAGCGGTACGACCTACTACCTCCCGGTCACGCGCCAGGTCGTTGGTGGGGTTACCTACGAAACACGGCTGGACGAGTACGAGATTACGAACGACAGCGATTTTTATCAGGTGGGCGACACACTCTCGATTATGTACGACCCGGCCAATCCTGACGTGGCCGGGATCAAGTCGGATCTAAACCGCTCGTTCTTCGAGTACAAAATCGCGTCGGGCCGCAATTTTGCATTGCCCGGTGTGGTGGCTTTTATCATCGGGCTACCTTTTCTCGGCATCCAAATCACGCGGTACGTCGTTATGCGCGTCAGAACTCGCGAGACGCGGAAATGGGCAGAAGCGCGGCGCCGGGTGAAGCGGGCTCGCCGTGCCGCCCAGAGAGCTGCTGGCACTCACGCATAACTGAGGGACTTCACCACGCAGCTTTGACAGCTCACCGCGCGTACACCTCTCCTTTGCCCGGACGTGACTCGCCGTCCATGCGGTGCCTCCAGCTTTAGGGTCGCGTACTTACGCGAATACCTTGGAGAATCTTGTCAGAGACGTCAACGATTGTTTTTTCGCTGTTCCCGCGGTCCGCAGACCCCATGCTGGCGACGTGGCGCTCGTTTTGCGCCGACGTTCTTGCCGCTGGCCAGCGCGCCACCTTTGCGGCAGAAACGACGCCGGATGTCGCCGGTGCGGCGCGTTCCGTGCCCGACGTCGCCGGTGCGCCGACGCCCGCCACCCGCGCCCTCGCTGACGGGCGCACCCTTGGCATCTGGCGACTGCTCGCCACTAACAATCGCGAGATAGCCCGCAGCGCCCACGAGTACAGCAGCCGCGTCGAAGCGGTCGCCGAAGTCACCTGGATTCGCGAGCACGCCGCCGATCTCGTCGCCATTCCTGTGGTGGGAGTGCAGCGCGCGAACCGGGGGTGGATCGCCACGCTGTACGGCGAAACCGTGATGACCGGCAGCCGCTGGTACGAATCGACATCAACAAGCACCGGGGCATCACACGACGCGCTGCAGGCCCTGCGCACCGCGGTGGTGTCGGAATCCGTTCGAGTAATTGTGCCCGCCGGGTCGCGCGCGCGGGGGAGCGCCGTTGTGCACGCAACGATGGCGTCCGTATGGTGACCTCGCCGCACCAGCCATCTCCGCCGGAGTCCCCGCTGATCTCCGGCACCTACCTGCTCGGCGAATTGCTCGGCACGGGAGGATCAGCCTCCGTTTTTGTCGCCACCGACGCGGTCGCAGAGGTGACCGTCGCCCTGAAGGTTCTTCACCCGCATCTCGCGGTGGACGCCGAGAACCGGAACGCCTTTTTTCGTGAAGCCCGCATCGCTGAGCCTCTCGACCACCCCAACCTTGTGGGAGTTCGTGCACACGGCGTCGACGATTCCGACGGCGCCCCGTTGGCCTGGATCGCCCTCGAGCACGTTGAAGGTCTCAGTCTGGGCGAATGGATCGACACGTTCGGTGCACTGCCCGTCGACCAGGCGCTCGCCGTGGCCGAGGGTGTGCTCGGCGCACTCGATGCCATGCACACGGCCGGGTTGGTGCACCGGGACATCTCGCCATCCAACATTGTGGTGCACGCCGAACCGGGGCAGCCCCTCGTGTCAGCCCGCACCCACCTCATCGATTTTGGTCTCACCGATGTTCCCGGTCGCACCACGCGCAGCACCAACGTGCTCCGGGTGACTGCAGCGCTGCCGACTGACGATGTGCCTGCTGATGATGCGGGGATGGATGCGCCGGGGCAGAACGCCCCGACCGATGATGGTGTTCTCGGCAGCATCCATTTTCTGTCGCCCGAACAGGCCCAGGGGCTCCCGGTCGACGAGCGCGGTGACCTTTACCAGGTGGCCGCCGTTCTGTATTTTGCGCTCACGGGCGCCGTGCCGTACAGCCGGGATACCTCGGTGGAGGTGCTTTCCGCACACGTTCACGCGCCGCCTCCCGTCCCCTCCGTCGGGCACGCAGGTATCCCGCGCGCCGTCGATCGTATTGTGGTTAAGGGGATGCTCAAGGATCGCGCCGCCCGATTCGCCACCGCCTCCGCGATGCTGCAGGCCGTGCAGTCCGCGCGCGCCGTACGGGTGGGCATGCGAACGGCGCCGACTCCACTCCTTCACGATGACCGGGATGCTCGGGATGCTCGGACGCGGGTGCTCCTCGCACACCGATCGCAGACTGCGGTGGGAGTGCCGGTGTCTCCGGGATTCACACCGGCATCCCCGAGTTCCGCGCCGCAATTCACCGAAGTGCCACCAACCCGGCGCCGGGTGCTCGTCGCGTCCCTGGCGACCCTGGGTATCACTGGTGCGATCGCGATCGTGTGGTCGCTGAGCCTCGCGGGGCCGTCCGCTGTGCCAACTGCGCTGACGTCGGCCACCCCCACGGCATTTGCGACGATCGCCCCCGTGGCATCACCCGTGCCGGATCCTGCCACGTCCGTTGACCTCGCCGCCTCACAGATCGCGCTCCCCGACCTGACGCTGATGACCCTCGGTGACGCCCGCGCCGCACTCGAGAACCAGGGAATGGTGGTCGGTGCACTGAATGTTGAGAACTCGGTCTACGCGGGGGACACGGTGTTGGGAATGACGCCGTCACCCGGCACACTCACTGACTTCGGTACACCCGTCCAACTACTGGTGGCCTCGGGGTCGAACGTGGTGCCAGCGGTTATCGGAACGTCGGGTGCTGACGCGATCGCTGCGCTCCGGGACGCTGGCCTGTCGGCGGACCTGGCGAGTGAGCACGCCGCGGCAACCGTGGTTGAGGTTCGACCCGTTGCGGGAACAGTTCTGCGTCTCGGCGCGACCGTCGATGTTGTTGTGGCACCGGCGCCCCCGGTCGCACCAACAACCCCCTCCACGCCGGTGCCGACTGCCACGCCCAGCGCCGTGCCGACTGTGCCCGCAGCGACGCCGACGCCCGGTCCCGTGCTCCCCACTCCGACTCCGACCCCGTCGACGGGCCAATAACGCCGCGCACCCGCAGAACCAGCGCAGTGCACGCGGGCTCTCCGCCATCTCCACATGGCGCGGCCACACCTTCTTTAGTCCACTGACCCCCACCGTTCACATCTCCCCTCGATCGTGGGGAAGTTGGATCGGCCCTCGCTCGTAAATCCCCAAGGACACGTATGAAAGACGCGCTCGACACCGCCTTCGGAGGTGCCGAACCGGCGACGATGCTGGACACCTCCGAGCATCCCGCCGCCGACGGCACACCAGGCAGCACCGCCGCCGGCACAGCAGGCAGCACCGCGGACGACAGCGACCTGTACACACGCCGGTCGTTCGCGTCTCGACTGTCGGTCGCCGACACCGTCTTCCGCTCCGTCAGTTACTCGGCCGGTGGGATCACCGTGGCGATTATGCTCGCGGTCGGCTTGTTTCTGTCGCTGCGCGCCGGTGACGCGCTTCGCGTTGCAGGGTTCTCCTTTCTCACTGAACCGGCCTGGTCTCCCGAGACCCAGACCTTCGGCATCGCCGCCGTGCTCTCCGGAACCATCACGATCGCGCTTGTCGCGATGTGTGTCTCTGTGCCCCTCGCGCTGGGCACTTCACTGCTGATCTCCGAGATCGTTCCCCCACGCCTCAAGGCGACCCTCGTCACCCTCGTTGACCTGATGGCCGCGGTGCCCAGCGTTGTGTTCGGACTGTGGGGCGCCTTTTTCCTCCAGGCCAACGTGATTCCCGTCGCCTCGTGGATCTCGACCTATTTCGCGTGGATCCCGATCTTTCAGGTGACCAGCGCCAGCGGCGCGCGGCTCACCGACGCCAGCGCTTTTACCTCGAGCGCGTTTATCGCGGGAATTGTTGTGGGCCTGATGGTGGTGCCCACCCAAACGTCGGTGATGCGCGAGGCGTTCTCGCAGGCCCCGGCCGGCGAGCGCGAGGCAGCGTTGGCGTTGGGATCAACACGGTGGGGGATGATCCGCGAGGTAGTTATCCCGTTCGGGCGCGGTGGCATCATCGGCGGCACCATGCTGGGCCTCGGTCGCGCGCTCGGCGAAACGATCGCGGTCTACATGATCATCTCGCCGGTGTTTGTTATCAACTGGGAAGTGCTGAAGACCGGCACCAACTCGGTTTCTGCTCTCATTGCACTCCGGTACGGCGAATCCAGCGAGTTCGGACTCTCCGCGCTGATGGCCGCTGGGCTTGTGCTGTTTGTGATCACCCTCGCCATCAACTTCACCGCGTCGTCGGTTGTGGCCCGGTCGCGCTCCGGCGCCGAAAGCGAGGCATGATGACCATCAACATCGACCGCGACCAGACGGAAGTGCTCCACGGCGGGTCGGCTGCTGGTGTGCCTGCCAGTGAGGAGGTGATGCGCCAGGAGGTCGCGCCGCGGAGCATCCCGAACGGATCAACGATGATCCCTGACCGTGATGGGCTCGAAATCGGACCTCGCCGCAAGGTACACGGCTCGACACTCGACGACCGGTTCAACCTCGTGGGTGCCCTGCTCGCCGGTGGCGCCCTCGCCAGCCTGCTGTTCGGATGGTTCACACCCATGACCGGCGGTATCGGCTGGGTTGTCATCGCGTTCCTCTCCTTTCTCGCGCTCTACGCGGTGCTGGTCGCGCTGCGCTCCGATGGCCAACAGGTCAAAGACCGACTAATCACGGTGCTGCTGTGTTCCGCGGGCATCCTCCTGTTTGCCGCCCTAGTGTTTGTGGTGATTTACACGGTGGTGCGAGGCAGTAGTGCCCTGCCGCACCTCAACTTCTTCACCCAAACGATGAAGCTGGCCGGCCCGCTCGACCCGCTCGACATGGGTGGTGTGCTGCACGCCATCGTCGGCACACTCATCCAGATCTCGATCGCGCTGGCGATCACTATTCCGCTGGGTATCACCACCGCAGTGTTTCTCAACGAGGTCGGCGGCCGGTTCGCCCGGCTGGTGCGCACGGTTGCGGATGCCATGACTGCCCTCCCGTCGATTGTTGCGGGCCTGTTTGTGTATGCGGCGGTCATCTCGCTGATCACGCACGAGCGGTCGGGGTTCGCCGCGTCGCTGGCCATCACCGTGATGATGCTGCCCATTGTGATTCGAGCCTCCGACGTTGTGCTTCGCCTGGTTGCCGGCAACCTCCGCGAGGCGTCCTACGCTCTTGGCGCCACCCGCTGGCGGATGGTCTGGCACGTGGTGTTGCCCACGGCACGCTCGGGTCTCGTCACCGCGGTGATCCTCGGTACGGCGCGCGGAATCGGCGAAACCTCACCGGTCCTGCTGACCAGCGGGGTGACGGCCGAAATGAACGTCAACCCGTTCAGTGGTCCGATGATCTCGTTGCCGCTTCAGGTGTTCGACTTTGTGAAGTCGCCGGAACCGAACATGGTCGCCCGCGGGTTTGGTACCGCGGCGGTTCTCATTGTCTTGGTGCTCGCGCTCTTTGCCCTCGCCCGCGTAATCGGCGGACAGGGGAGCACCCAGTTGTCTGGCCGCCAGCAACGCGCCGCTGCGGGAGCGTCGGCCCGAGACATCCACCGCATTCAAACCAAAGCCCGGGACATCGAAGCCGCACGACGCGCGGCCGCTGACCACACCGCCTCAACCTCCGCACACACCACAGCGGAGACCAGCACCGACACCGACACCGACACCAGCACCAAGGGGACCCCATCGTGATGCACCGCCGACTGCTTCGGTTTCTCCTTGCGGCCACCGCCGTGGTCGGGATGTCCCTCGGGCTAGCCACCGGAACGGGCACCACCATTGCCCACGCCGCCAGCTGGGAACCCATTTCGGGAACCGGCTCGACCTGGTCACAGAACGCGCTCGACCAGTGGCGCCGCAACGTCGCGACGAACTACGGGATGACGATCAACTACTCGGGGGAGGGCTCCTCCGCCGGTCGACGCAACTTCATCCTGCAGAACACCGACTTTGCGGTCAGTGAGATTCCATTCCAGCTGAAGCCCGAGGACAATTCCACGCCCGAACAGCCGACCACGGGCTACGCCTACATGCCCATCGTCGCCGGCGGCACCGCGTTTATGTACAACCTCAAAATCGGTGGAAAAAAGGTCACCAACCTGCGTCTCAGCGGCGAGACCATCACCAAGATCTTCACCGGCGGAATCACCAACTGGAACGACCCCGCGATCGTGGCAGACAACCCGGGCCTGGCCATGCCGGACAAGCTCATCACTCCCGTGGTGCGCTCGGACGGCTCCGGATCAACCGCGCAGTTCAGCCTGTGGATGTCAAAGCAGCACCCGGCCCTTTGGGACGCTTACTGTGTGTCGGTCGGACGCAGCGCACCCTGTGGATTGACGTCGCAGTACCCCGTGTCGGGAAACATCAAGGCACAGAACGGTTCGCTCGGGGTCTCCGGCTATGTCGCCCAGGGCTACGGCGAGGGCGCCATCACCTACGTCGAATATTCCTACGCGCTCAAGTCGGGCTTCCCCGTCGCGAAGGTGCTCAACAACGCCGGGTACTACGTGGAGCCCACGGCGTCCTCGGTCGCCGTTGCGCTGATGCAGGCCCAGATCAACACCACGCCGACGTCACCCGACTACCTCACCCAGATTCTCGACAGGGTCTACTCGAGCGCGGACAATCGCACCTATCCGTTGTCGAGCTACTCCTACATGATTGTGCCCACCCAAGTGAATAAGGTCTTCACCGCGGAGAAGGGCAAAACGCTCGGGAGCTTTGCGAACTACATGCTCTGTGAGGGGCAACAACAGGCGGGCGCTCTCGGATACTCGCCGCTGCCCATGAACCTGGTTCTCGCCGGGTTCGAGCAGATCAAACGAATCCCGGGTGCCGATGTGTCCGGGGTCAATATCAACGACTGCAACAACCCCACGTTCAAGGCGGGCGACTCGCCCACCAGCAACGCGCTGGCGACCTCAGCTCTCTCGCCGGCGGAGTGCGACAAAAAAGGACCGAACCAGTGCACCACCGGTACCGCGGGGGCAGTGGATGACACCCCAACCACCGGCACCGGAACCGGCGGAAGCGCAACGCCGGAGGTCGCCGCTGACGGTACCCCCGTGGCGGCAGCAGGAGGAGCAGCGGCGGTAGCAACTCCGGGGGAGGCCGTCGTCGCCGGTGCAGCACCGGTCTATGACGCGAATGGTGCGATCGTCAGCGGGTCCGCCGTGGCATCGGGGTCAACGCTCACTGCAGCGTCGTCGCCGTTCACCCTCTCGGATTCCGGCTGGGGTGGGCAGCAGTACGTGATGTTGTTCGCGGCCATCCTGTTGCTCGCCGCTGTGATCGTGCCGCCGGTTCTCTCGAAGAGATTAAAGCGATCGGTGGATGCTCCGCGGTAGCACGTCGCGCCCCGCACGCCCGAGGTGGCCTTCCGTCAGTTCTGACTGGCGGAAGGCCATTTTCGAGCGCGTTCGCGCTGGACGGAGCACCCCCGAAGAGGGGCAGAAAACGTCCCATACCCCCTTTGAGGGGGTCGAACCAGCCCTGTCCCAACCCGACAGCTTGCACCGATAGCTAGTTCCAGAACCGTTCATCTCGATGACACCAACCGCCCATAAATTGATCGCGGTCGCTGGCAATCAGCCTGAAAATCCCTTGGAGTACTCCGTGAAATCCCCCCTGCCTTCGAGCGCTCGGCGCCGCGAATGGGCGCCCTCCATCGGTGCCGGACTCGTCGTTGGGATCGTTGTTGCTGCGGTTCTTGGAGTTACCGGAGTGGTTATTCCGATCGGGTCCGCGAGCGCCGCGTCGTCGTCCGCGGTCACCGTGACGGCGAAGAGCCAAGACATCAACATCGGCACTGCACCGATGCCCGACCTGTCGATCACCGTGTCGCAGACGAGAGACCTCACCTCGCAGGGCATCGTTGTCGACTGGACCGGTGGCATCCAGTCCACTGCGCCCGGCAGCTCCTCCGGCGGCGAGAACTTTCTGCAGATCCTCCAGTGCTGGGGAGACGACCCTGACAACCCGGGAATGCCTGACCGCACCACGTGCCAGTACGGAGCGTTCAACGCTCCCGGCGCGCAGCGCGACAACTTTGTGCAGGACGAAAAGTCCATCGCCGACGAAGACGCGCAGTACAGCGTTGCGAAGCTCGATGTAGCGACATCCGCGTACACCTCGATCCCGTTCAAATCTGCCACGGGCGCAGTAATTCGGTCGGTGGAGTACAGCGAGAAGGACAAGAAAAACGTCAAGATCGACAACGTCGACGTCAATGTCAACCAGTTCTTCACCCAGTACACCTCGAACGAGGTGAAGTGGGCGGGCTCCGGCACCACGGGTAGCGGCTCCGCAAAATTTGAAGTTCAGACCGCGCTCCAGTCGCCCGGGCTCGGGTGCGGCAATCGTGTGACCGCCACCGACGGCGACGTCACTGGCGCACCGTGCTGGTTGGTGGTGATCCCCCGCGGAGTGGCCGACGCCGGCGAGAACCATATCGTCAACTCGGGCTTGTTCTGGGACAACTGGAAACACCGTATTGCCATCAAACTCGATTTCAAACCGCTCGGGGTGACCTGCACACTCGGAGCCACTGAGCGCCAGCTCGCGGGGAGCGAGATCATCGGCACTGCAGTCTCGTCCTGGCAGCCGACCTTGTGTAACTCCCAGGGCGGTGCCACGTTCAACATGTCGGCCGGCTCTGAATTCGAGTCCGTCGCCCTGGCAAACGGAACGGCGCCGTCCTCGTTGGCCCTGACCTCCCGTCCCCTTGACCCCGAGTCGCCCTCGCCGGACGTATTGCAATACGCGCCCGTGGCCCTGACTGGATTGTCCATCGGGTTTGCCATTGACAGACAGCCGACCGTCGGCGATATCCCACAGGACGTGATCGACAAAACGGCGCTACCGTTCGAGAACATCAACCTGACACCGCGCCTGCTGGCGAAGCTGCTGACGAACTCCTATCTGGACTCACTCCCCACGCTGGCCGATAAAGCCCACCTTGGGGTTGTGGATGCCAACGATCACGGCAAAAACGCACGAAACCTCACCCTTGACCCCGACTTCCTCGCGATCAACGATCCCGAATGGGCATACGAGTCGCTGATCAGCCCCGCCCTGTCAGACCTGTTGGTGTCGCAGGGTCGTTCGGACGCTGCCTGGCAGCTCTGGCGCTACGTGCTGGCCGACCAGGACGCCGTGGCCTTTCTGGCGGGAACGCCCGACCCCTGGGGCATGACGGTGAACCCCTGGAGCTCCACCAATGGTGACCTCAATCCGACGGGCGAGGGGATGTCCTATCCCCGTGACGACATTCCCAAGGCCGACCCCGTCGAACAGGCGGCGAGCGAGACGATCGGTGGCGCCGTGAACCTCGTGACATGGCGCCCGTATACCAACAACTTCGACCAGAGCGCCTACCTCACCCTTCGTGGAGACGGCCAGGTTCTTGGTGGGTGGGATCCCCTTGCGGCAACGCCGAAGTACAACAAGGCGGTGCGTGACCTCACCGGGCTCCAGCGTGTACTCGCCCTCACCGATGCCGCATCCGCCGCGAAATACCAGGTGATTTCCGCCTCGCTCCAGAACTCCGCGGGTAACTATGTGTCGCCGAACGACGAGTCGTTGCTCGCAGCGGCCGCAGCGATGACAGCCACCGCGCAGTCGCAGGTCTACGAGTACGATCCGGCGGGCGACACCGCGAAGGCAGCGGCCTCCGCGTACCCCCTGGCGATGCCCGTTTATGCAGCGCTGAACCCCAAACAAACAGACGCCGATCTTCGTGCCGATTACGCGACCTTCATCCGGTACGCAGCGACAGCAGGGCAGATCCCCGGTGGCAACGTGGGTGAGCTGCCCGACGGCTACGCGCCCATCCCCAAGGGCTGGGAGACACAAGCGCTCGCCGCAGCCGACATCATCCAAACCGGCGCTCTGCCGACCGCGCCGGCTGTCCCGACGCCCGTGCCCGCGCGGCCCACGGCGGCCGCTCCGGTTGTCCCGGCCGCAGTCCCGGCGGCCGCAGTGGTCCCGCCTCCCGCCGCCAGCGCCGTGGTGCCTGCCGTAGTGACAGACCCCGGAGCAACCGGGACCGCCGCCGCTGCGCTCGTTGGCCCGATCACACCGGACGATCCCGACACCGGAGTTATCTCCGCTGCAGTGCCCGGCGGACTCCTCGGAGGATTCAGTGCCGCAGCAATAGCGCCACTGTTCACCCGGCTCAGACGGAAGTTCTGATGCCCCCATTTCTTGGTACCGCGAGGAAACCGAATCGTTCCACGCTCTACCCAAGTCGCGGCAGCCGTACTCACGGCGGCTCGGTCAAACACCAAAAAAAGGATCCGAAGTGAAGAGAATCAAGGCTGTCGCAATTTGTACAGCTCTCGGCGTCGCCGTCGCTGGCCTCGCTTTCGCCGCACCCTCCTACGCCGACCCGGTCTCGAGCAGCTACGTACTGGTCGGATCCGACACCCTCCAGGACTCCGGCAACGCGCTCGCCAACGGCACCTCGGTCTCGGGCACTGGTGTGCGGGTAACTGCGGGGAACAGCGCCATTGGCTCGTTCGACGCGTTCGGTTCTGCAGCCATCCAGACAAAGCCGAGCGGCCCGTACTTCGCCCGCCCCGCGGGTTCCGGTGACGGAGTGAAAGCACTCAGCCGTTCCATTGACGGAGGTCTCTTCTCGGTCTCCGGGAACGCGACTCCTGCCATCACGATCACCGGTCAGGTCGACATCGCGCGCACGTCCAGCGGTCCCGTCGCCAACACCAGTGGTGCTCTCGCCTACGTGCCGTACGGCCGCGACGCCCTCTCGTACGCCTACGTCGGCACCGGACTGGGCGAGATCACCGCTGCCCAGCTCAAGTCGATCTACGAGTGCACGCTCACCTCCATCAACGGAGTTGCCGTCAAACCCGTACTGCCGCAGGCAGCATCCGGCACCCGCAAGTTCTTCCTCACCGCTATCGGTAACCCGACCCTGGGTTCGTGCGTTGTTCAGAACGGTGTGGCGGAGAACGACGGCACCGTGATCACCGCTGGCCAGATCATCCCCTTCTCCGTTGCAAGCTGGATCGCTCAGAGCAACGGTGCTGGCCAGGACCGCACCGGATCAGCCCTCCTCGGCAGTGCCGTAGCCGGCGTTGCGCCGACCACCGGTACCGGCACGGCGCTGGCACCCAACGCGACCTACTACGCGAACGCCACATTCGGCCGCGACACCTACCTCGTTGTGGAGTTCGCCCGAATCAGCTCGAGCAACGCGAAGTACGACCCCGCGCTTGCCGCCCTCGTTGACTCGACCAAGGCCAAGAGCCTGACGAACTTCGGTGCAACCGCGGCCACTTCAGGCGCAGTCAAAAAGAAGTTCGGATTCCTCGCACCGTCGACGACCGCCGTCACGCGCGCGAACCTCACCTAACCGCCCACCATCTACTTCAGAAAGGTAAAACAATGATCAAGCTAGACAGCAAGCGCCTTTTCGCCGTCACTCTCGTTGCTGCGGCACTGGTGGGTATGTCCGCCACCAGCGCCATGGCCGCCGACGAGCCAGCGCCGAAGCCTGTGTCCGACGCGCCCGTGTATCTTTTCGATGCCGGATCAGCGGAACTGTTCGACGAAACATCCGTCCACGAGTTCGAGTACGACGTTATTGGTGGTCCGTCCGCAACCGACATCGAGGCACGCTTTGTGTGCGGCGCTGACGCGCAGACCACTCGAACCTTCATTGCGCCGGTCGGCAGTGAGCGTGACACGTCCGCGTGGATCGCCTACGCATCGTTCCCCTTCCACCCGGAACACCCCCGCGAGTTCATGATGTATGCCATGACGTTGTCGGGGAACACCGAGGGTGCGCCGAAGTCCATCAAGACCAACGGCGGTACGTACAGCGCCGGAATTGCGTGCCTCAAGGACAACGACATCAACTTCGCGGAGTCCGGTCTGTGGTTCTCGACGATCGACGTCACGCCGGTCACCGGCGCGTGGACCGCTCGTGCGGTCGACGGTGGCGAGACGACCCCTCCGGTTGTTATCGCTCCGCAGACGGCCGAGATCGCCATCACGGCCGAGACGATCAAGCCGGTTGAAGGTGTGCTCAGCCTCAACGTGAAGTCGGGCGCATCGGCCACCATCGGCGACGCGACGCTGGTCAACGGTCTCTCGACTTCGACCGGCAAGCTCGGCGAATTCACTGTCACCGATGGACGGGTGACGGCTCGAAAGGGCTGGAGCCTCACCACCACGGTTGCCGACTTCGTCGGAGCAGACGCGACTACCACCATCCCGGCCGCGCAGTTGGGCGTTGCTCCGAAGGTTGTTTCGTCTTCCAGCGAGGGATCGACCGCGGCAAAGCCGCAGTCCGCCGGATCCGCTAAGTTCCCTGCGGACTTCGCGTCGGGCGAGGCCGGAAGCGCTGTTGCCGAGACCGTGCTCGACGCCGACCTGACGTTCGTCGCACCGGCCGACAAGGCCGCGGGCACCTACAGCTCGAAGATGACGCTCACGCTCACTTCGAACTAGGCGCAGCTCAGCACCACAGCACCACAGGAGGGGCCGCGCCAGTCGCGGTCCCTCCTTCCTGGGGTTTTCCCCGTTCATCGCCGCAGCGCACCCGCGCACATCGGCGCTGCAACATCTTCCCGCTCGTAACCCGTGGTTTGGCTCGTCGCCGCCCGCGAGACACCTTCGTTTGGACTAATGCACTGTGGCCTCAATCTCGGTACTCCCGCTTCGCATAGTGCGGGCTCTAGCGCTCTTCCTCGCCGTGCTCGTCGGGGCGGGGATACTGGCCACGCTCGCGGTATCACCCGCACACGCTGACGACACGGACGGCATCTCGGGTGCTCCCGCGGACGAGTCCGGCGCAGACACCCGATCGCGTTTGAGCTACCAGGCATCGCCCGGACAACACATCGACGATCTCTACGTTGTGAGCAACACCGGCACCACGGCACAGACCATGGTTTTGTTCGCGACCGACGCCTACAACACCGACGACGGTTCCTTCGGTTTGCTTGACACTGACGAAACACCGGTTGACGCGGGAACCTGGGTGACCTTCGAAGGTGGGGCCACGCAGCTCAGCATCCCGCTCGACCCGGGTGCATCCCAAATCGTTCCCTTTGCGATGGATGTTCCTGCCGACGCAACACCCGGCGACCACGCTGCGGGAATGGTTATCTCGGTGCAGTCCACCTCTGGTGAGATCCTCGTCGATCGACGTGTTGCCACCCGGGTTTACGTTCGTGTTCCCGGCGACTTACAGCCGGCTCTCACCGTCAGCACCATTTCCGCGAGCTACGACGCGGAGGTCAATCCCTTCGCGGGCACCACCACCGTCACCTACACGGTGAAAAACACGGGCAACGTCGCCCTCGGCGCCAGCATGATTGTGGGAGTAAAAGCACTCTTCGGCATCAACACCGCCACACCGGTGCGGGACGAGTTGCCGGAGCTGCTCCCGGGCAATGAGCGCACGTTCTCCGTCGACGTTGTCGGCGTGGGCCAGTGGGGTTATCTCAACCCCTACGTCCAGATGGCGCCGTCCGTCGACGCGGAAGCGCTGAACCCCGGACCGCTGTCCAGCGTCGAACGGGACCTCAGCATGTTCGTCACCCCCTGGTGGTTGGTCATCATCGTGGTGTTGATCGCTCTCGGCATCCTCATCTACCGCCTTCGAGCCATCCGCGATGACAAAAATGCCGCGGCCTGGGTCGCCTACACCGAAGCCGAGACACTGCGCCGGCTCGCCGAGGGTGACAGCGCCCACACCGGAGCAACAACGTCCACGTCGACCAGTAACCACGCGGGAGTGCGCTAACAATGCCGAACACTGTTGTTTCTCACGCCCGAGCATCCCGACCCACACCATCACGCACCGGAGCGCGCCGATTTGCTGCGGTCACCGTGCTCTGCGCTCTTGCCGGCTTCGGATCGCTCGGCGGCGGCATCAGCGCAATGGCCGCGGACGGCGATAGCGGCGGCGGAATCGGGATTTCCGTCACCGTGCCGTCGTCAACACCAACGCTAACACCGTCATCCACCGTGCCCGCGACCTCAACAACGGTGAACGGAAACACCACAACCACCACGCCGCGTGGGGGAACCTCGTCAGGCACTCCGAGCTCCTCGGTCCCGGCGGTCAACACTGTGTCAACTGACCCCCTCGACGACCAGGTCGGGCTGGGCGGAGTGGTGTTTATCAGCGGCCTCACCTCCACCAACAACCCCTCGATCAACCCGCTCGAGGGCACCCTCACCACGCGCTTCACCGTGCGTAATGTGTCGGACGACGAGTTGGACGCCTCGGCGAAGTTCTGGATCACCAATGTCGTGGGGGCAAAGCTCAGCTCGCGCACCG
>Ga0247732_10000289_pt1 | contig 28972 bp, 28 predicted proteins | sample UWRJL163409C2_FD_180940 | JGI IMG/M metagenome (GOLD analysis project Ga0247732, IMG submission 180940) | Plant litter microbial communities from Arlington Agricultural Research Station in Wisconsin, United States - UWRJ-L163-409C-2 | ecosystem: Environmental > Terrestrial > Plant litter >...
GTAGAGGGGAACGACCACGAACAGGCCGAGCACCACGATGGTCACCGTGCGGAACGTCTTCATTCCGACGGAATCACGCATCTTTGGACCTCCGGTTGCTGATGAAGAGATAGATACCGGTGACGAGTAGCAAGAACAGCAGCAACAGCACCGACATCGCGGAGCCGAAACCGAAGTTCAGGTTGACGAAGGAGGTGTTGTAGATGTGGATCGAGATGAGGTCTCCGGCCGGCGGCTGATTGCCGCCGAACAGGATGAAGGGGGTGTTGAAGTCGTTGAAGGTCCAGAGGAACATCACCAGCAGCAGCACCTTGTTCACCGGGCCGAGACCCGGGAGGGTGATGCTTCGCCACTGCCGGAACGGCTTCGCGCCATCCAGCGCGGAGGCCTCGTAGAGGTCTTCCGAAACACTCTGCAGCCCGGCCATGAGCATGAGGAAGGCGAACGGCCACATGCGCCAGATCGCCACGACGACGACCGACACGATCGCGTTCGAGCCGATGAGCCAGAACGGCTTCTGCCCAGGATCCACCATGTGCAGCGACGTGAGGATGGTGTTGATGGCACCGGTCTGCTGCTGGAACATGAACTTCCAGGCGATGATGCCGGCGTACATCGGCACCGCGTAGGGAATGAGGAAGAGCGTGCGGAGGAGGCCACGACCCCAGAAGGAGCGCTGCAGTGCGACGGCCGCGGCCATCCCGAACACCCAGGAGATGCCGACCACCAGGACGGTGAAGACGACGGTGGTGAGGAAGGACTGCACCAGCGCCTTGCCCTGCGCGCCGCTGAAATCGAGCGCCACCTCGTAGTTGCCGAAGCCGAGGAACGGCGCCGCAGACCAGTTGGCGATGTAGAGCTGGGTGAGCTTGACGAAGCTCATCCACACGCCGACCACCATCGGGGCGACATGGATGACGAGTTCGAGAACGACCGCCGGTGCGATCAAGACGAACGGCAGCCACCATCCGGCGGTGCGTCGCTTCTTGGGTTTGGGGGATTTCACTCCGAGCGGAGGCGGGGTCGCCAACCGCGGCGGATCTGTCATGACGGCCATGTCACGACTCCTTTCGTTGCACTACGGATCGGACGGGGTCCGGGGGCGCCCGCTCTGGAGCGGACGCCCCCGGTCGACGGGGCTAGCCCGCCGCGTTCGTCTTGTCTTCGGCCGTCTGCAGTGCCTTCTTCACATCCGAGGTCGACACCGTTCCGCCGGTGGCGATGGTGGCGAACAGGTTGTTGACCGCGTTGCCCACGTTGGTCTCGAATGCGCCCTCGAGCGGCACCAGCGGGTACGGCGCCGAGGCGTCGTTGTAGATGTCCTGGAAGGTCTTGGCCAGGGCCGGGTCGTCGGTGAAGGTCGGCTCGACGTCCTTCAGCACCGGAATCGACACGTAGGGCTTACCGAGCACATTCTGCGTCTCTGCACTCGTCATGTACTTGACGAACTTGAGGGCGGCATCCTTGTGCTTGGTGTTCTTGTAGATCGAGATGTTGATTCCCTGGATGCCGCTGGAGATTTTCTTTCCTCCGACGGGAGCGGGGATCGCGACCACACCATAGGCGTCGGCCTTCATGCCGTTCGACTCGAGCAGGGCGTTGGCGTTGTCCTGGTTGATGATCATCGCGACCTTGCCCTTGGCGAAGTCGGCGCTGGCCTCGGTTCCCGTCGTGTACTGGGCGTTCGAGGGGTCGACCACCTTGTCGGTCTGCATCAGGTCGAGGTAGCGCTTCACGCCGTCGACCGCGCCATCCTGAGTGAAGTCGGCCTTCTCACCCTTGAAGAAGCTGGCCTTGTTCTGTGAGGCGGTGATGAAGGCGAAGTGCACGTTCTCGGTGTAGCTACCTGCCTCCAGGCCCATTCCCCAGACGGTCGGCGTGGTCAGTTTCTTTGCATCGGCGACCATCTCCTCCCAGGTCGTGGGCGGGGTCAGTCCGGCGTCGGCGAACATCTTCTTGTTGTAGTACAGGCCGTACGCCAGTCCGTAGAGCGGCACCGAGGTGAGTGTCTTGCCTTCCTGGCCGCCGGTGGCCAGCGCGGTGGCGACGAACTTGTCCTTGCCGCCGATGGCCTTCATGTTCGCGCTGTCGTAGGGCAGGAACGCGCCGGTCGCCTGCAGGTACGGCGCCCAGGTGTTGCCGATGTTGGTGACGTCGGGGCCCGCGCCGGAGGTGACGGCGGTGTTGATGCGGTTCTGCAGGTTGTTCCAGCCGACCACCTCGAGATCGACCTTGATTCCGGTTTCCTTCTCGAACTTCTTCAGCACCGGGGTGAGCACCTCTTTGTCGTTCGCGAGGCTCGTGCCCTGGTTGCTGGCCCAGTACTTGATGGTGGTGCCGGATGCGTCCGACGAGCCTGATCCACCGCTGCTGCAGCCGGTGGCGAGGAGGGCGATCGCGGCGGCGCCGGCGATGACGGCCCCGATCTTCGTGCGTCGCGAAAAGTTCACGGAAAACTCCTTTGTATGCGTGGACTGGTGAGGGATGAGAGCGCTCTCTCGATCTCTGTGAGAGCGCTCTCACGAACCTAGGACAGGCTAAGGAGATTGATTGCCCGATGTCAAGCGATACGCCTCAAACCGGCGCGGGCAGCGTCTCATCGTGCGCGCGCCGAGTGTGCAGTTGTGGCGGGTGTTGCGCCCTCCGCACTCGCCAGAACTGCACACTCGGCAGGCGGCAGGGCTGCAGGATCAGGCCTCGGGCTTCGCCAGGATCTCCTGCGCACGCAGGGTGAGGCTCGGCGCGATGATGATCTCGTAGCGGCTCGCCAGCACCTGGTGGGTGGAGGTGAAGTCGCGCGTACGGCGGGTGATCGCATAGGAGGCAAGCCCGAACAGAATGCCGAAACCTGCGCCGATGGCGACGGCCGCCAGCGCGTACAAGAGCACGTTCGCCGACGGCAGCACGAAGGTGAGCAGTACGCCGAAGAACAGGCCGAACCAGGCACCGCTCGCCGCCCCGGCACCGGCGACGCGGCCGTAGGTCAGTCGCCCGGTGACGCGCTCCACGGTCTTCAGATCGCTGCCGACGATCGAGATCTGACTCACGTCCAGGTCGCCGTGGGCTAGGCGATCGACGACCTGCTGCGCCTCCGGGTACGTGTCGTACGAGCCGAGCACATCACCCTTCGGGATGGACGGCTGGAGGCGGGCACGGGGACCGAAGGCGCTCTGGTTGCTCATGCGCGATATTATCCTCCGCCCCCGCGGGCAAAGGGCAAGGGCCTGGTGGGGAAGGTCTAAGTTAGAAAGCGTGAGCGCCACGAGAGTCTTCGTCGCCCGACTGGCCGGGTGCTCCGTTTTCGACCCCGCAGGCGACAAGGTGGGGCGGGTGCGTGACGTCATCGTCGTGTACCGCAGCAAAGAAGCTCCGAGGGTGATCGGCTTCGTGGTCGAGGTACCGGGTCGGCGCCACATCTTCCTCTCCATCGGCCGCGTGACCAGCATCGGCTCCGGGCAGATCATCACGACCGGACTCATCAACCTTCGCCGGTTCGAGCAGCGCGGCGGAGAGGTTCGCGTCATCGCCGAGGTGCTCGGCCGCCGGGTCACCCTGGTCGACGGCTCGGGCACCGCCGTCATCGAAGACGTTGCCATCGAAGACAATGCGCAGGGCGATTGGGCGGTCAGCGACCTGTTCATCCGCCTGCCCAAGACCAGCTCCTCCCCTTTCGCCAAGGGCCAGACCCGGTTCGCCAAGTGGGCTGATGTGCGCGAGCGCGACACCGGCGAGGCCCAGTCCGCCACGCAACTACTCGCCACCTACGAAGATCTGCTCCCCGCCGACCTCGCCAACGCGATGCTCGACCTGCCCGAGGCGCGCATGCTCGAGGTGGCAGAGGAGATGAGCGACGAGCGCCTGGCCGATGTGCTCGAGGAGATGCCCGAAGGCGAGCAGGTCGACATCCTGAACCAACTCGACGACGAACGTGCCGCCGACGTGCTCGACCAGATGCAGCCGGATGACGCGGCCGACCTCATCGCCCAACTCTCCGACGAGCGGGGCGAGGCACTCCTCGACCTCATGCAGCCCGAGGAGGCGGAGGACGTACGCATGCTCCTCCTCTACGCGCCTGACACCGCCGGCGGTCTGATGACGACCGAACCGATCATCGTGTCGGCCGACGCGACGGTCGCCGAGGGTCTGGCACTGATCCGTCGGCACGAGCTCGCTCCCGCACTCGGCGCCGCGGTCTGCGTCACCTTGCCACCGTACGAGCCGCCGACCGGCCGCTTCCTCGGCATGGTGCACTTCCAGCGCATGCTGCGCTACCCGCCGAACGAACGCCTCGGCACGCTACTCGATCAGCGGCTCGAACCGGTCAATGTCCGCGCCTCTGCTGCCGAGGTCGCACGCACGCTGGCCAGCTACAACCTGGTCTCCGTGCCCGTGGTCGACGACAACCATCGACTGGTCGGGGTGGTGACCATTGACGATGTCCTCGACTATCTACTGCCTGACGACTGGCGAAGTCACGACGACGACCCGGTCGTTCCGACCGATACCCGCACGATCCCGATAGTCGCATCTGCCGGAAGGAGGCAGCCCAATGGCCGGACGCTCTGAACCAGGACTCGACTCCCCCAAAGGCCTGCGCTCCGGTCTGCGCTCCCGCTTCGCCGGAGGCGACCGCGTAGGCCGCTTCAGCGAGGGCTTCGCCCGCGCGATGGGCACCTCATACTTCCTCGTCGGCATGACCGTGATCGTCGTCGTCTGGCTGGTCTACAACTCCTCGGCGCCGCCCGCGGCGCAGTTCGACCCGAGCCGGACGAACTTCACGCTGCTCACGCTCATCCTCTCCCTGCAGGCCTCGTACGCCGCCCCGCTGATCCTGCTCGCGCAGAACCGGCAGGACGACCGCGACCGCGTGCAGTTCGAGCAGGACCGCCAGCGCGCGGAACGCAACCTCAACGACACCGAGTACCTCGCCCGCGAGGTGGTGGCGTTGCGTCTCGCCGTGCGCGACCTGGCCAGCAAAGACTTCATCCGCGCCGAACTGCGCTCCCTGCTCGAGGAGCTCGAGAAGGACAAGACCGCGGACGACAAGCCGAGTGCCTGAGCTCTCCGGCACCGAGTCGTCGGTGCTCGCCGCCCTCGCCCGCGTCATCGACCCGGAGATCCGCCGACCGATCACCGAACTCGACATGGTCGGCCCGGTGTCCGTCGACGACGCGGGGGCGGCATCCGTTCAGATCAAGCTGACGATCGTCGGATGCCCGGCCGCCGACACCATCGAACGCGATGTCGGCACGGCCGTCGCCGCGGTGCCGGGGGTCACCTCCGTCGCGGTGGACCTGCAGGTCATGACCCGCGAGGAGCGTGCCGCCCTCACCGAGAAGCTGCTCGCCGGTCGCGGTCGCACCATGCAGTTCGGTCCAGACTCGCTCACCCGGGTGATCGCGGTCACCAGCGGCAAGGGGGGTGTGGGCAAGTCCACGCTGACCGCGAACCTCGCCGTCGCGCTGGCCGCGCGCGGCCTGCGGGTGGGTCTCGTGGACGCGGATGTCTTCGGCTTCTCGATTCCCGGCATCCTCGGCATCGCGGGCTCGAAGCCCACTCGGGTGAACGAGATGATTCTGCCGCCGGTCGCCCACGGCGTGAAGGTGATCTCGATCGGCATGTTCGTCGACACCTCCACCGCCGCCGGGGCGGCCGTGTCGTGGCGCGGACCGATGCTGCACCGCACGATCCAGCAATTCCTCACCGACGTGTATTTCGGCGACCTCGACGTGCTGTTGCTCGACCTGCCGCCCGGCACCGGCGACGTGGCGATCTCGATCGGCCAGCTGCTGCCTCAGGCGGAAGTGCTTGTGGTGACCACACCGCAGCCCGCCGCCGCAGAGGTGGCGGAGCGCAGTGCCATCGTGGCGCGGCAGACCGGTCAGAAGGTGATCGGGGTCGTCGAGAACATGGCGGGGCTCGCCCAGCCCGACGGCAGCATCCTGCACCTGTTCGGCGAGGGCGGCGGCGCTGAAGTGGCTCGGCGCCTGTCAGCGGACTCGCCCGCGCCGGTGCCGGTGCTGGCGTCGATTCCGCTGAGCATTCCGTTGCGAGCGGGTGGGGACGCCGGTGCGCCGGTCGTGCTCTCAGCCCCGGGCGACCCGGCCGCTCTGGCCATCTCGGGTCTTGCCGACGCGCTGGTCTCTCTCGGCCGCGGGCTGGCCGGACGCAAGCTCGGCTTCAGCGTCCGCTGACGCTGCGCGAATCAGCGGTGCGACGGGACCCGACGGTAGCCGTCGCGGCTTGCCGCGACGATGGTTCCGGCGATCGCCCAGACGGAGACGGCGGCGAGAACGATAGAGATGAAGAGCATGGGACAACCTCGGGTCTACTGGTGGTGAATACCTCAATTCCACTCGCATCGGGGCTTTAGCACAATCAAATAGTTCTTGCACGAAAGTGTAGGTTTACTTCATGGACGTGCGACGTTTGGAACTGCTCAGAGAGCTGGCGGAGCGCGGCAGCATCACGGCCGTGGCGCGGGCGACGAATCGCACCGTCTCGGCGGTCTCGCAGCAGTTGAAGGTGCTCGAGCGCGAAGCCGGCATCCCGCTCACGGAGCGCTCGGGGCGCGGCATCCAACTCACCGGCGCGGGTCGGATGTTGGCGCAGACGGCCACGGATGTCGCCATCGCCCTGGAGCGAGCCGACGCCCTCTGGGAGGACTTCAAGCAGGCACCGCGCGGCGAGGTCACTCTGACGACCTTCCCCACCGGTGGGCAGATGCTGTTGCCGGGCCTGCTCGACGCCGTCGCGGAGATACCGGGGCTCACGCTCGTGGCGACCGATCAGGATCCGGTGCTGCCCGATTTCGCCGACCTCACTCCCGACTTCGACATCGTGCTCGCCGACTCCCCCGGCATGCAACCGGCCTGGCGGGAGCGCGGTCTCGCCGTGGTGAAGCTCATGGAGGAGCCGCTCGACGTCGCCCTGCCGGAGGGGCACCCGCTGGCCGCAAAGGCGAGCCTGTCGGCCAAAGACCTCATGGGCGAGACCTGGATCGGCGTGCCCAAGGGCTTCCCCTACGACCGCATCCTGCGCCAGCTCGAGGCCATCACCGGCGAATCCGCGAAGATCGGTCAGCGCTTCGTCGACAACGGCATCGTCGAGGTGCTCGTCGGCAGCGGTCATGGCATCGCGATCCTCCCGCGCTTCACCACGCGCGACCACGAGAACGGGCTCACCACCCGGCCGCTGTCGGGGGTACGGGCGGTGCGGCAGATTTCGGCACTCATGCGTCCCGATCGGGCCGAGCGGCCATCCGTTCGCCTGGTCGTCGAGGCCTTGCGATCGGTCGCAGCCCGGGTCGTGGCGGAACATCGCCCCGTCTGACCGCGACAGCGAGCTACCCTCGCCATAGGATGAGGCATGCCCGGAGCCCAGCCCGAGCGGTCGTTCATCGACGAACTCGACCGCGACATCCTCTCGTCAACAGGCAGCACCGCGCCCGTCTTCGCGCCCTTCACCGGCGAAACACTGCACGATGTGCCGCAGAGCAGCGCGCACGACGTCGCGGATGCCGCGGCACGCGGCCGCCTCGCCCGACGCGAATGGCAGGCGGCCGGCTTCGATCACCGTCGCCGGGTACTGCTGCGCGCGCACGACCTGCTGCTGGAGCGCCGCGACGAGCTGATGGACTGCGTGCAGGCGGAGACCGGCAAGACCCGCGGCCAGGCCTTCGAGGAGGTCTTCGTCGGCGCGACCACGACCCGCTACTACGCGCTCACTGCGCGGAGCGTCCTGCGCACGCGTCGACGACACGCGGCCATCCCGCTCGTCGTCACCACGCGGGTCGGCTACCAGCCCAAAGGGCTGGTCGGCGTGATCACCCCGTGGAACTACCCGCTCAGCCTGTCGCTGTTCGACGTCATCCCCGCCCTGGCAGCCGGCAACGCGGTGCTGCAGAAGGCCGACAACCAGGGCGCATTGAGCATCCTCGCCTCCCGCCGAGCGTTCATCGACGCGGGCGTACCCGAGGCCGTCTGGACCGTCGTCGCCGGCGACGGAGCAACCATCGGCGGGGCCGTGATCGACGAGAGCGACTACGTCTGCTTCACCGGCTCCACCGCCACCGGACGCACCGTCGCCGAGCAGGCGGCGAAGCGGCTCATCGGCGCCTCGCTCGAACTGGGCGGCAAGAATCCGATGCTCGTGCTCGACGACGCCGACCCGAGGGCCGCGGCGCAGAACGCCGTGTACGGCTGCTTCTCCTCCATGGGCCAGCTCTGCACCTCGATCGAGCGCATCTACGTGCACCGTGCCGTTGCCGCCGAGTTCACGGCGGAGTTCGTCGCGCGCACGAAGGCCCTGAAGCAGGGCGCGTCCTATGACTACTCGACGGATGTCGGCTCCCTCGCGCTCCCCCTCCAGCTCGAGCGAGTGCAGGCTCACGTCGCCGACGCGCTCGCCCACGGCGCCACCCTCCTGGCCGGCGGTCAGGCGCGCCCCGACCTCGGGCCGCTGTTCTACGAACCGACGGTGCTCACCGGCGTCACCGATGCCATGGACTGCTCCCGGGCGGAGACCTTCGGGCCGGTCGTCGCGATCACGGTCGTCGACACCATCGACGACGCGATCGCCCAGGCGAACGACACCGACTATGGCCTCAACGCCTCGGTGTTCAGCGGCTCGGTGCGGCACGGCATCCACATCGCCGAGTTCCTCGATGCGGGGAGTGTCAACGTCAACGAGGGGTTTCGTGCGAGCCTGCCCTCCGTCGACGCGCCGATGGGCGGCATGAAAGACTCGGGCGTCGGGCGGCGCAATGGGCCAGAGGGGCTGCTGCGCTTCGTCGAGCCGCGCACCATCTCGGCCGTGACCGGCATCATGACGCTGCCCCGCACCGGAGCCGAGTTCGCGAAGATGGCGCCGCTGATGATCGTGCTGCTGCGCACTCTGAAGGCGCTAGGGCGGCGCTAGCCAGATCGACCTAGGTCGCCTCGCTGTCGAACGGCGCGGGCAGCCCCTCCGCCATCTGCCGGCTGCGCTTGACCGCCGCCGAATCCGTGCTGGGCGGGCGCACGACCGCGACCGCCGGTGCCGGCTCGTCATCGAACAGAGCGTCACGGATGATGCGCCGGGGGTCATACTGTCGCGGGTCGAGCTTCTGCCAGTCGACGTCGTCGAACTCCGGGCCCATCTCATCGCGCAGTCGATCCTTGGCCCCGTTTGCCATGTCGCGCAGGGCTCGGACGATGTGGGCGAGCTTCGCCGCATAGGCGGGAAGACGCTGCGGACCTACGACGAACACCGCGATCACGGCGATCACGAGCAACTTGTCGAAGGTGAGTCCCAACACCCGTTCAGACTAACCCGTCGCGGGTGAACACCTCCTCTACGCTGGGGTACCGAGCAAGGAGTGCAGGTGTCAGACAAAGAGTCGAGCTGGAAGTTCGCGGAAGAGTTCGTCGTCGAACGACCGGAGATCGCCCTGGCGCGACAGCACTCCGTCGAGCTCGGAGTGGACGCCATCAGCCCCGCCACCGGAGCGCAGCTGGCGCTCGTCGCGGCGGCCGCCCGTGCGACCAACATCATCGAGATCGGCACGGGTGTCGGCGTGAGCGGGCTGTGGCTGCTGACCGGTGCGCCTGGCGCGACCCTCACCTCGATCGATTACGAGACCGACCACCAGGATTCCGCCCGTTCCGCTTTTCTGGCCGCGGGCATCCCGGGCAACCGCATCCGCCTCATCACGGGACGCGCGCTCGAGGTGCTGCCGCGCATGAACGAGGGCTCGTACGACATCGTGCTTGTCGATGCCGACCCGCAGTCGGTCATCGAATATGTGGAGCATGCGCTGCGCCTGGCCCGCCCGGGCGGCATCGTGCTGGTGCCGCACGCCCTGTGGCACGACAAGGTCGCGGATCCCGCTCAGCGGGGGGAGACCGTCACCGGTTTCCGTTCCCTGCTGAGGGAGATCGCGACCTCTGACGCCGTGATCAGTGCCCTGTCACCCGTGGGTGACGGATTGCTGCAGCTGACGAAACGCTGATGCGATAGTCCGGCTAGGCGGACGCTGCGACGACTCCTGCGAGTGCGTCATGGAGTTCGCGGGCCTCGGCGTCGTTGACCGAGACCACCAGACGGCCCCCACCTTCGAGCGGAACGCGCACGATGATGAGACGTCCCTCCTTAACAGCCTCCATTGGTCCGTCCCCAGTCCTCGGCTTCATGGCTGCCATGGTGAATCCCCTTTCGTGGAATAACCTCCATTATCCCGCACCCGCGCGCGAACCCGAAAACGGGGGCGTCCAGGCGACGCGCCGGTGGGGCGCGAATCGCACTACGACGGTCACGGTGGCGTCCAGTCGTAGCCGTTCGACCACCAGCAGATGTAGAGCCAGCCGAACTGCCCGGCGACGCACAGCACGACCAGCGTGACGCGGTACCAGAGCGCCTTCGGCACCGCCGCGGCGCCGAGCAGGGGAAAGAGCGGCACCAGAAGCCGGAAGGTGCTCGACTGAGGAAAGAACACCGCAAAGAGGTACAACCCGTAGCTCGCGAGCCAGAGCCGGAGGTCTGGACCCAGGCGTCGAACGGCCGGCACGAACAGCAGGGCGCCGAATCCTGCGACCACCAGCACTACCAGCGGATAGACCCACCAGCCGAGGTGCCATTGCCCGGCCCAGAATCCCGCCGCCTGAAACCACGACGTGAACGGCAGCAGGCTCTGGTAGCCGATGTAGTCGGCACGCCAGGCGAGTTCGGTATCCGTGTAGGCGGCGGGCTCACCGGTGACGACCCACGCAAGCAGCGGCCAGGCGAGACCCGTCAGCCCGGTGAATAGCGTGATGGCGATCGCGAGCACCCGCTCACGCACCGGGAACGGGTCTCGCGCCCGGGTCACCCAGCGCAGGATGACGTGCAGCCCGAGCGTCAGCGCGAGTGCGAGCAGCCCGGGCCTCGTGAGCCCGGCGAGCGCCACCACCGGGAACATCAGCGCATAGCGCCGCGTGACCAACAGCAGGAGTGCGAGCGCCAGCAGGAAGACGAACATCGGCTCGGCGTACGACACCTGCAGGATGGGCGAGAGCGGGGCAACACAGAACAGCACGACAGCGAACAGCGCCGTCCCCGTCGGCAGAACGTGCCGCATCAGCCGGTAGAACACCAGCGCCGCGGCCAGCGAAAAGGCGAACGAGACCACCACGGAGAGCACGTCCCAGGGCAGGTTCGTCACCGTCATGAGAAAGCGCACGAGCATCGGATAGGCCGGAAGGAACGCCCAGGAGTTCTGCGTGACGTGTCCAGCGGCATCCACCGGCAGGCTCGGTGGATAGCCCGACACGGCGACGTAGTGGTACCAGGTGCTGTCCCAGAGCTGTGCGAAATCGAGGTACCCGGGGTGCGGCCCGGTCCAATAGCTGCGGTCCTGCCACGAAGCGAACAGCAGCAGAAGGCTCGTGGTGACGAGGCGCGAGAGCGCCCAGATTCCCGCGACGCGCAGCCACCACGGTGTCAGGCGGTAGCGCACCGCGACGTGGCGGCGGGCGACGCGTGCAGGTTCGGAGTCGGCGGGCTCGCTCACGAGCCTGTCAGCCAGGCACGCAGTCCGCGCTCGCACTCCGCGATCTGCCAGACCGGCACCCGCTCGTCGTCGGCGTGCGCCAACAGGGGGTCGCCAGGGCCGTAGTTGACTGCGGGGATACCGAGGGCCGAGAAGCGGGCGACATCCGTCCAGCCGTATTTGGGCTTGGCCTCGCCGCCGACGGCCGCGACGAAGTCCATCGCAAGCGGGTCGGTGAGACCGGGGCGGGCACCCTCGGCGGAATCGGTGACGACCAGGTCGAAACCGGCGAAGGTCTCGCGCAGGTGGGCCTCGGCATCCGCTGCACTCGTGCTCGGCGCGAAACGGTAGTTGACGGTGATGACGCACGCGTCGGGGATGACGTTGGTGGCGACGCCGCCGGAGATGAGCACGGCGTTGAGGCCCTCGCGGTAGACCAGCCCGTCGACCTCCACCTGCGCGGGCTCGTAGGCGGCGAGGATGTCGAGCACGGGGGCAGCGGCGTGGATGGCGTTCTTGCCGACCCAGGCGCGAGCAGAGTGGGCGCGGAGGCCGGTCAGGCGGAGCTCGGCGCGCATGGTGCCGTTGCAGCCGCCCTCGACCTGAGCGTTCGTGGGCTCACCCAGGATGGCGAAGTCGCCGGCGAGCAGGTCGGGCCGATTGCGGGCGACACGGCCGAGGCCGTTCAGGTCGGAGTCGACCTCTTCGTGGTCGTACCAGATCCAGGTGATGTCCACCGGTGGTTCGGTGAGCTCCGCCGCGAGCTTCAGCTGCACCGCGACACCGGCCTTCATGTCGACCGTGCCGCGGCCCCAGAGGTAGTCGACGCCCGCATCCGTCTCGAAGCGCGTCGGCAGATTGTGGTTGATCGGCACCGTGTCGGTGTGGCCGGCGATGACCACGCGGCGATCGCGACCGAGGTTCGTCCGGGCGACGACGGTGTCGCCATCCCGCACCACCTCGAGGTGATCGAGCCCCTCGAGCGACCGGATGATGGCTTCGGTGATCGTCGCCTCGTCGCCGGAGACCGAGGGGATGTCGCACAGCGTGCGAGTGATCTCGAGCGAGCTCGCGGCCAGATCGAGCACGGGCAATTCGAGGTCACGAGAGGTCACGGGCCGAGTTTACCGAGGCCGGGCCGCCGCTACCCTGGGGGCATGACTGAACGCACCGCCTGGGGTTACGGACTCGCCACCATCACCGACGACGGCACCGTGCTCGACACCTGGTATCCCGAACCCGCGCTCGGGCCGATTCCGGCCGGCCGCGACCCGTACATCTCCCCCACCAGCCTCGAACCGCTCATCGGCAGCGACCCGCGCCGCGGCGTGCACGTCGACTTCGTGACAGTGCAGATCGACCTGGATGCTGCGCCCGCCACCACCTCGGACGCCTACCTGCGCCTGCACCTGCTGAGCCACCTGTTGGTCGAACCCAACTCGATCAACCTGGACGGCATCTTCGCCCAGCTGCCGATCGTCGCCTGGACGAACGCGGGCCCCGTGCATCCGGCCGACTTCGATCGCCTGCGCCCGTTGCTGCAGCGTGCCGGAATCGCGGTGCACGGCATCGACAAGTTCCCCCGGCTGCTCGATTACGTGACCCCGGAGCGGGTGCGGATCGCCGACGCCTCCCGCGTGCGCCTCGGCGCGTACCTCTCCCCCGGCACGACCGTCATGCACGAGGGCTTCGTCAACTTCAACGCCGGCACCCTCGGCACGTCCATGGTCGAGGGGCGTATCTCGCAGGGCGTCGTCGTCGGCGACGGGGCGGATGTCGGCGGCGGCGCCTCGATCATGGGCACCCTGTCGGGCGGCGGCACCGAACGCGTCTCGGTGGGCTCTCGCGCGCTGCTCGGCGCCAACTCCGGCATCGGCATCTCGATCGGTGACGACTCGATCGTGGAGGCCGGGCTCTACGTGACGGCGGGCACCAAGGTGACGGTGCTCGGTGGCGGCGAGCCGCGCACGGTGAAGGCCGTCGAGCTGTCGGGCGTTCCCGGCCTGCTGTTCCGCCGCAACTCGCTCACCGGCGCCGTCGAGGTGCTCGCCCGCGACGGCCGCGGTATCACGCTCAACGCCGCCCTGCACGCGTAGGCCCGGCGCGGCTCGCACGTCTGCCGCCCACGACCCGCGCGGCGGTCATTCGTCCGCCTTCTCGCAATTCTCGCCATCCTCGCCGTTCTCGCCATCCTCGCCACTCTCGCCGCCAACGCCTCCAGTTCGAAATGAAGGAAGTTCTTCTGCCGTGCGCGGGATTATCGGGGGACGCGCCCGCGGCATCCGCTCTGCTCCTTCATTTCGCGCAGGCGGGTCGAGTTATCCACCGCGGGGATGATCCGTGGCGCGCGGTTCCGCGCGCTCGCCCACCATTCCGGCATGACTATTGCCGACGACATCACCAGCCTGGGCGGCGTGGCCGCGACACACGAACTACTGATGCTCGGGTGGAGTTCGCGCTCCCTGAGCCGGGGCGTCGCGAGTGAGCAGATCATCCGCGTCCGACAGGGCTGGTATTGCCTGCCCGAGACCACTACCCCACTGCTCGAGGCCTTTCGAGTCGGAGGGAAGGTCGGCTGCGTGTCTGCTGCTGCCGAGCACGGGATGTGGGTCACCCATCACGGTCACCTCCATGTCGATGTCGCGAGAAACAGCGCGCGACTGCGCACACGATTCGACAAGGATGTCCGGCTCCGCCCCGGCGCCGACCAGACGATCGTTCACTGGTTGACCCCGACGGCCGATGACACCCGGTTTGCGACGTCGCCGCTCGGCTGCCTCCGCGACATGATCCGCTGTCAGACGCCGGAACGCGTCGTGGCGGCGGCCGACTCGGCCATACGGATGCGATTGGTCAGCCGCGAGCAATGGCTGCGTCTGATTCGAGATGCGCCGGAGCGTCTTCGCGCTCTACTTCACCAGGTCGATCCGCGCTCCGAGTCGATAACCGAATCCCTGGTTCGATTCCGACTGCAGCGTCTGGGACTCGAACCCCGCATCCAGGTGACGATCTCCGGCATTGGTCGGGTCGACATCCTCATCGGGTCGCGGCTGGTCATCGAGATCGACGGTCGGGCGTATCACTCCGACCCGGAGCAGTTCGAAGCGGACCGCCGGCGCGACGCCCGGCTCTCGGCACGCGGCTACCGAGTGCTGCGGTTCAGCTTTAGGCAGGTCATGAGCTCCTGGACCGAGGTGAAGGCTTCCGTGCTGGCGGCGGTGGCCCGTGGTGACCACCTGCCCTGACCGCTCTCGAACTCGGTACCTCGCATCCAACGGCAGGCACCTCGCACGTCACGCCGATGCGAAATGAAGGAAGCCGGATGACTCGCGCCCGAGGTTCAGTGCCTCGGTCGACCCGAGATCCGCGATCTTCCTTCATTTCGCCCTGAGCGGGCGTTTCGCGCCGACGGGGCGACCCGCGTGACGAGGGGTTCGTGCGGCGAAGGCTGCGTGAGCTTCGGATCTCGCCCCTCAGCGGAAAAGGGGAATCCCGGCGCCCGCGTAGAGGAGCGCCACGGCGAGCATGAACGAGCCAATCACCGATCCGACAGCTACCAGACCAGTCCACCAGGTCTTTCGTCCCCGCCTGCGCACCCAGAGTGTCAGCACGAGCGACACCATGAACGCTGCAGGAATCCCCAGCAGTCCGAACCACCCGGCGAACTCCATGAGTCCGAAGTCGCACAGCCCCGACCCGCAGGAGTCGCTGACCATTCCAGTGACGATCGATGCAGGCACGAGCAGCACGACGAGCACGCCCGCGGCGACGACCAGCACGGTCGTGAGACGCGCATCCAACCCGCCTCTTCTGTGCGAAATGAAGGAATCGCTCCCTCGCGAGCCACCTCTCCTGCCGGAATCGCCGGAGGTCACGACGAGCATTCCTTCATTTCGTGCAGAGCAGGGTCACGGAGGGCCTGGGACGGAGCGTCAGCGCGCGTGCGCTGGTCACGCGGGCCAACGCCTAGGCGGTCGGCCAGGCGCGCTCGGGCTCGCCGATGTAGAGCTGCTGCGGTCGGCCGATCTTTGTCGCCGGGTCCTGGTTCATCTCGCGCCAGTGGGCGATCCACCCCGGCAGGCGCCCGATGGCGAACAGTACGGTGAACATGCGCGGCGGGAATCCCATCGCCTTATAGATCACGCCGGTGTAGAAATCGACGTTCGGGTACAGCTTGCGCTGAATGAAGTAGTCGTCGGCCAGGGCGACCGCCTCGAGCTCCTTGGCGATGTCGAGCAGGTCGTCCTGCACTCCGAGCGCGGCGAGCACCTCATCGGCGCTCTCCTTCACCAGCTTGGCGCGAGGGTCGAAGTTCTTGTAGACGCGGTGCCCGAAGCCCATGAGCCGAACGCCGTCTTCTTTGTTCTTCACCCGCTCGACGAACTTCTCCACGGACTCGCCACTGTCTTTGATCTGCTGCAGCATGGTGAGCACCGCCTCGTTGGCACCGCCGTGGGCGGGGCCGTACAGCGCATTGATGCCGGCCGAGATCGAGGCGAAGATGTTCGCCTGGGTCGACCCGACCAGCCGCACCGTCGAGGTCGAGGCGTTCTGCTCGTGGTCTTCGTGCAGGATCAGCAGGCGCTCGAGCGCCTTCGACACGACCGGGTTCACCTCGTACGGTTCCGCCATCGTGCCGAAGTTCAGCTTGAGGAAGTTGTCGACGAAGCTCAGGCTGTTGTCGGGGTAGAGGAAGGCCTGGCCGAGGCTCTTCTTGTGCGCGTAGGCGGCGATCACCGGCAGCTTCGCCAGCAGGCGGATGGTCGACAGCTCGATCTGCTCGGGGTCGTGGATGCTGAGCGAGTCTTCGTAGTACGTCGACAGCGCGGATACGGCGCTCGACAGAACGGACATCGGATGCGCGGTGTGCGGCAGCGCGTCGAAGAACCGTCGCAGGTCTTCGTGCAGCAGCGTGTGGCGTCGAACGCGGTTCTCGAAACCGGCCAGCTCGTGGGGCGTCGGCAGCGAACCGTGGATGAGCAGCCAGGCCGTCTCGAGGTACGTGGAGTTGGCCGCGACATCCTCGATCGCATAGCCGCGGTAGCGCAGGATGCCCGCGTCGCCATCGATATACGTGATCGCACTCTTGGTGGCAGCGGTGTTGACGAAGCCGTAGTCGAGCGTCGTATGCCCGGTCTGCTTGGTCAGCGTCGAGATGTCGATGCTGGATGCACCATCGACACTCGGGAGGATGGGGAACTCCGCGGTCCCGCCGGGAAAACTCAGGGTCGCCTTCTGGGCGTCGTTGACAGCATCGTTCACGCCTACAGCCTAAAGGTGAGCGACGTCCATCGTCGCATCCGGCAACGGATGCGCGACTCAGTTGGAGAGAGTCGCCAACCGCGCGACCGCCGTCGCGATCGCCTCGTCGGTCGCCGTGAGGGCGATCCGCACGTGCTGCGAGGTTTCGTCACCATAGTAGGTTCCGGGCGCGACCAGGATGCCGAGGTCGGCCAGGCGCGCCACCGTCGTCCACGCGTCCTCCCCAGCGGTCGCCCAGAGGTACAGTCCGCCCTGGCTGTCATCCACCCGCAGCCCGGCGGCTTCCACGGCCGGCTTCAGCAGGTCACGGCGCGCGCGGTACAGAGCGCGCTGCGCGTCGACGTGCCGGTCATCGCCGAGGGCGGTCACCATCGCCACCTGTACCGGTGCCGGCGGCATCAGCCCGAGGTTCTTGCGCACCGCCAACAGCTCGGCGATGAGTTCGCTGCAGCCGGCGACGAAACCGGCACGGTAGCCGGCGAGGTTGGACTGCTTGCTCAGCGAATACACGCTCAGCACCGAGCTGCGGTCGCCCGCGATCACCCGCGGGTCGAGGATGCTGGGGGTCGCGATCGTGCGGCCGTCGGTGGTCGCATAGGGCGCCTCCCAGGCGAGCTCCGCGTAGCACTCGTCGCTGACGATGATCGCCCCGAGTTCGCGGGCTCTGGCCACCGCGGTGCGCAGCTGCGCGACATCCATGATCCGGCCGTCGGGGTTTCCTGGACTGTTGATCCAGATCAGCCGGGTGCCCTCCGGCCATTCGGCCGGGTCGTCACTGGCGACGACCGTGGCGCCGACGAGGGCGGCCCCCACCGCATAGGTCGGGTAGGCGCGCGCGGGCTGCACCACGACATCGCCGGGGCCGAGGCCCAGCCAGAGCGCAAGCCCGGCGATGAGCTCCTTGGAGCCGATGGTGGGCAGCACGTTGGCGACGCTCAGGTCGGTGACGTCGCGCCGCCGGGCGTACCAGGAGACGATGGCCTCGCGCAGGGCGACGCTGCCTGCGGTCGCGGGGTAGGAGTGGGCGTCGGTGGCCCGGGCGAGAGAGTCACGGATGATCGCGGGAGTTGGATCGACCGGCGACCCGACCGAGAGGTCGACGATGCCGCCGGGGTGGGACGCGGCGCGCGCCGCGAAGGGCTCGAGCGAATCCCAGGGAAAGTCGGGCAGCTGCAGCGGCGTGCGGGGCATGCCGCTAGGCCGCTGGGCCCTGCGGCGGCAGGGCGGTGATCACTGCGTGATCGTGGTGGATGACTCCCACCTTCGAGGCACCGCCGGGCGAACCGATCTCGGAGAAGAACTCCACGTTCGCCTTGTAGTAGTCGGCCCACTTGTCGGGCAGATCGTCTTCGTAGTAGATCGCCTCGACGGGGCAGACCGGCTCGCAGGCACCGCAGTCGACGCACTCGTCGGGGTGGATGTACAGCATCCGGTCGCCCTCGTAGATGCAGTCGACGGGGCATTCGTCGATGCAAGCACGGTCTTTCACATCCACGCACGGGAGGGCGATGACGTAGGTCACGAGGCGGGATTTCCCTTCGGTTGGGCAGGTCCCTCCAGCTTATCGCGGCGCGAGAAGGTCCCCGGCGCAGGCCAGGCGAGCACGACGAGGGCGATCACCGCCGGGCCGTAGGTGAGCGTGTAGCCGGCCGCATTCGCGGGCACGAGTACCGAGCCACCGGTTCCCGGCACCGAGAGAAGCCCGACCACACCGATGAACCCGATGGCTGAGAACAGGGCGACCAGACGCTGCCCGAAGGCGAGACGGGCACCGATGAACAGCCCGGCCGCAACCAGCACGCTTACCGCCGCGCCGACCGGCACCGACCACGAACCGACCTGCACGGTGAACTGGTGCTCCACGGTGGAGACTCCGCCCAGACCGGCACCGACGATCACGGCCAGCGCGCAGACGAAGATCTTGACGCTCAGTGACTGCTCTTTCCAGGACGGCGGATGCGGCGCTGCCGCGCGCACGCGGCTGTACGACTCGCTCGCACCGATCGGCCGTGCCGGTCCGCCGGAGAGCGCGAAGTCGTCGCCGTCGATGGTGAGCTGGCTGCGGTGGGCGGCCATGGCCGCACGTTTGCGATCGAAGGCCACGCTGACATCCACCGTCTGCTCGCCCGTGGTGCCATCGGGCTGCACGGCGAAGTACGGCACTCCCAGCACGTCGGCGGCACGCCGCGCGGCTTCGGCGACGCGCACATGGTCCGGGTGCCCGTAGCCACCGGTGCTGTCGTAGCTGATCACGGCGGTGGGACGGGTCAGATCGATCACTGCGGCGATGTCGGCGGCGACCTCGCTGAAATCGGCGGAGCAGAGCGAGTCATCGGCGACCACGTCGAGCGGCACCGGCCCCGAGCGCCCCCACTGCATTCCGGAATCGGTGTACACGCGGGGCTCGCGGTCGGGCCAGCGCGCGCTCCGCTCGCCGAGGAACCGGTGATCGGTGACGCCGAGGATAGCCAAGGCGTCGGCCAGCTCGCCCGTGCGATGGGCGGCCAGGGCCGGGCCATCGCCCTGCAGCACGCGGATGTCGGGCGGCACGACCTCGCCGTGCTCACCCCGGGTGCAGGTGAGCACCGTCACGATCGCGCCCCGGTCGACCAGTGTCGCGATCGTGCCGCCGGTGGTGATGCTCTCGTCGTCCGGGTGCGCGTGCACGAACAGCACCCGTTCCTGCGTGCTCTCCATCGTCTCTGTACCGTCGCCCGCCATGTGGACAGGATATTGCTCCACCATTAGAGTCGATCCGGTAAGGTAAGCCTTACCAATCCCGTCGGCAGATCGAAATGTACCCGTGCTCCCCAACTTCCTGATCGGCCTGCGCGAAGGCCTCGAGGCCGCTCTGGTCGTCGGCATCCTCATCGCTTACGTGGTCAAGGTGAAGCGCACGGATGTCCTCCCCAGAATCTGGATCGGGATCGCCATCGCCGTGGTGGTCTCGCTCGGCGTGGGCGCCATTCTCACCTGGGGGCCCTACGGCCTGTCGTTCCAGGCGCAGGAGGCCATCGGCGGCGGCCTGTCGATCGTCGCGGTTGGATTCGTCACCTGGATGATCTTCTGGATGGCGAAGACCGCCCGCAGCATGCGTCACGACCTCGAGAACCGCATGGATCTCGCCCTGCTGGGCGCCGGCTGGGGCATCGTCGTGCTGGCCTTCCTCTCGGTGGGTCGCGAGGGCATCGAGACGGCTCTGTTCGTCTGGGCCAGCGTCGCCTCGAGTTCCGGCACCGTCATCCCGGCCCTCGGAGCGGTGCTCGGCATTCTGGCCGCTGTGGTCATCGAGATCCTGATCTACCGCGGTTTCGTGCGGATCAACCTCGGCAAGTTCTTCACCTGGACCGGCGGATTCCTGATCATCGTCGCGGCCGGCGTGCTCGCATACGGCATCGGCGACCTGCAGGAGGCCGGGCTGCTTCCTGGAGGATTCGCCAAGGCCTGGGATCTCAGCGCCGCCATTCCGGCCAGCAGTTGGTACGGCACCGTGCTGCAGGGCATCGTCAACTTCAACCCGAACCCGAGTTGGGCGCAGGTCATCGGTTGGGCGCTCTACCTGGCGATCACCGTTCCCGCATTCATCCACCAGCATCGCCGTCCGCGCACCGTCGCGACGCCGCCACCCCTCGCCCGAGCCACCACAGGAGAGCACGTATGAAGCAGCACACCCTCATCGCCGGAGCTGCGGCGGCCGGAGCTCTCGCGCTCATCCTCACCGGGTGCGTGCCGAACAACCAGACGGCGTCATCCGACTCCTCCGCCGCGAGTGTGAGCGTGAAGGCCTCCGACGACGCCTGCGACCTCTCGACCACGACCGCACCGAGCGGCGCGATCACGTTCACGATCTCCAACTCGGGATCGGATGTCTCGGAATTCGAGATCCTCGCGGAAGACAAGCTCCGCATCATCGGCGAGAAGGAGAATGTCGGCCCCGGCACGACGCCGAAGTACGTCGCCCAGCTCGAGCCCGGCACGTACTACACCAGCTGCAAGCCCGGCATGGTCGGCGCGGGCGTCGGTGAGACCAAATTCACCGTGACCGACTCCGGCGTTATAATCGTGCCGGCCAGCGACAAGAAGGCGATCGCCGGTGCGGTCGCCCAGTATGTGTCGTACGCCAAGGATCAGGTGGGCGAACTCGTCACCGACACCCAGGCATTCGTCACCGCCTACGAGGCCGGCGACACCGCCACCGCGCAGAAGCTCTACCCGACCGCTCGCGCCCACTACGAGCGCATCGAGCCGCTGGCCGAGAAGTTTCCCGACCTCGACACCGACATGGATATCCGCGAGGCCGACCTCGACGCCGGTGCCACCTGGACCGGCTGGCACCGCATTGAGAAGGACCTCTGGGCCCCCGCCGGCTACACGCCGGTGAGCGCCGACGAGCGCAAGTCCCTCGGCGACAAGCTGAACAGCGACACCAAGAAGCTCTACGACCTGTTCTACGACAGGGACTTCAGCGTCACCCTGGGCGACGTGAGCAACGGCGCCATCGGCCTGATGGACGAGGTCGCCACCGGCAAGATCACCGGCGAGGAGGAGACCTTCTCGCACACCGACCTCTGGGACTTCCAGGCCAACATCGAGGGCGCCAAGATCTCCTTCGAGAACGTGCGCGACATCGCCGAGGGCAAGGGCGCAGCCGGCAAGAAGCTGGTCAGCCAGATCGACGGGGACTTCGCCACCCTGTCGACGACGCTTGCCAAGTACGGCTCGCTCGACAGCGGCTACACGCTCTACACCGAGCTGTCCACCGACCAGATCAAGGAGCTGTCCGACCAGGTCAACGCCCTGGCCGAGCCGCTCTCGAAGCTCACCGCGGTGGTGCTGAAGTAATTTGATCCGTCGCAACAAGAACGCCCCCACCCCGTCCCCTGCCGAGGACGGGGTTTCGGCGTACCCCGCAGCGGACGCGGATGACCGCGGCTCCGGCATCAGTCGACGCGGGCTGCTCGGGCTCGCGGGGGCCGGGGTCGTGGGAGCGGGTGCGGGAATCGCGGTCGACCACTTCGCGATCGCGCCGGCCACGGCATCCGGAAGCTCCGGTGCGTCGGCGGTCTACCCGTTCTACGGCGAGCACCAGTCGGGCATCACCACCGCGGCCCAGGACCGCCTGCACTTCGCGAGCTTCGATGTGGAGAACATCGACCGCGCCGAGTTGATCTCGCTGCTCAAGGACTGGTCGTCGGCGGCGGCACGGATGACCGCCGGCAAGACGGTCGGCACCGGTGCGGTCGACGGGCCGCTCGATGCGCCCGCCGATGACACCGGCGAGGCCCTCGACCTGCCGCCCGCCGGGCTCACCATCACCTTCGGATTCGGCCCGTCCCTGTTCGATCACCGATTCGGTCTCGCGAGCAAGCGCCCGAAGGAGCTCATCGACCTCCCGCACTTCGCCGGCGACGCTCTCGAGGCCACGCTGAGCGGCGGCGACCTGTGCATCCAGGCCTGCAGCGACGACCCCCAGGTGGCGGTGCACGCCATCCGCAACCTCTCCCGCATCGCGTTCGGGCGGGCGTCCATCCGCTGGTCGCAGCTCGGGTTCGGGCGCACCTCCTCGACCACCCGAGGTCAGGTGACGCCGCGCAACCTGTTCGGCTTCAAGGACGGCACCGCCAACGTGAAGGCGGAGGACACCACCCAGGTCGACGAGCATGTCTGGGTGCCGGAGGGCGACTCCGCGGCGTGGATGACCGGCGGCTCGTATCTCGTCGCCCGCAAGATCCGCATGCTCATCGAACCGTGGGACCGCACCTCGCTGCGCGAACAGGAGCGGGTGATCGGCCGCAACAAGGGCGAGGGTGCTCCGCTCAGCGGCGGTAAGGAGTTCACCGAGCCGGACTTCCATGCGAAGGCGCTCGGCAGCACGCTGATCGACAAGCAGGCGCACGTGCGACTGGCCCATCCCGACCAGAACGAGGGCGCGCTGCTGCTGCGCCGCGGCTACAACTTCGTGGACGGCAATGACGATCTCGGGCGGCTCAACGCCGGGCTGTTCTTCATCGCCTTTCAGCGGGACCCGGCCACCCAGTTCGTACGCGTGCAGCGGAGCCTCGCCGGTCACGACGCGCTGAACGAGTACATCCGCCACGTCGGCTCCGGTATCTTCGCGGTGCCACCGGGCGCGAAGCCGGGAAGCTTCGTCGGCGCGGAGCTGTTCGCCTGACCCTGGACTCAGGTCGAAACCGGAGCTACGCCCAGGTGATGGATGCCGAGCTCCGCACCGCTATCGCCCACGACGAGCTGTTGCGCGATCGGCGACGGCTCTCGAACGGCCTGATCACGCTCGCCGTGATTCTCTTGGTGGTCGCGTGGTTCCTGCTGCCCGGCGGCATAGTTCTCGTTGTGGTGACGGCGAACCCCTCTAGTGCCTTCCTGATCGGGGCCGGCGCGCTGGCGTTGGTCGCCGGTGCCATCCTGCTGATAACGGGGCTGCGGATGCGCAGGGCCGTCGCCCGCGGCATCCACAACCCCGAGTCGCCGCCAGGCAAACCCAACGCTCGTTACCAGGAGGACCGAGCCTTCAAGTCGAGCACGAACGCGCCCCCGTTCAACTGGACCGGAATGGGCCCTGGGGGCGTGTGAACCGCCGAACGCAAACGAGCCCGGCACCACCAATCGGTGGGCCGGGCTCGTTGCGTATCGCTGAGACTTAGGCGTTCTGCTTCTTCAGGCGCGAGGTCTTGCGGGCGCGCGCGTTGGCGTCCAGCTCGACCTTGCGGATGCGCACGAACTCCGGGGTGACCTCGACGCACTCGTCCTCGCGGGCGAACTCGAGCGCCTCCTCCAGCGTGAGACGACGCGAGGGGGTCATGCGCTCGAACGTGTCCGAGGTGGACTGACGCATGTTGGTGAGCTGCTTCTCCTTGGTGATGTTCACGTCCATGTCGTCTGCACGCGAGTTCTCACCGACGACCATGCCTTCGTAGACCTCCTGCGTGGGCTCCACGAAGAAGGACATGCGCTCCTGGAGAGCGGTCATGGCGAACGGGGTGGCGACACCGGCGCGGTCGGCGACGATCGAACCGTTGGTACGGGTCGTGATCTCGCCGGCCCAGGGCTCGTAGCCGTGCGAGACGGCGTTGGCGATACCGGCACCGCGGGTGATGGTGAGGAACTCGGTGCGGAAGCCGATCAGGCCACGCGACGGAACGACGAACTCCATGCGCACCCATCCGGTGCCGTGGTTCGACATGCCCTCCATGCGCCCCTTGCGGGCGGCGAGCAGCTGCGTGATCGCACCGAGGTACTCCTCGGGGGCGTCGGTGGTGAGGTGCTCGAAGGGCTCGTGCACCTTGCCGTCGATCTGCTTCACGACCACCTGCGGCTTGCCGACGGTGAGCTCGAAGCCCTCGCGACGCATCTGCTCGACCAGGATGGCGAGCGCGAGCTCTCCGCGGCCCTGGACCTCCCAGGCGTCCGGGCGCCCGATGTCGACCAGCTTGATGGAGATGTTACCGACCAGCTCGCGGTCGAGGCGGTCCTTGACCATGCGCGCGGTCAGCTTGTGGCCCTTGATCTTGCCGATCAGCGGCGACGTGTTGGTGCCGATGGTCATCGAGATCGCGGGGTCGTCGACCGTGATGGTCGGCAGCGGGCGAACGTCGTCCGGGTCGGCCAGGGTCTCACCGATGGTGATGTCTTCGAAACCGGCGACGGCGACGATGTCACCGGGGCCCGCGGAGTCGGTCGGGAAGCGGTCGAGCGCCTTGGTGATCAGGAGCTCGGTGACGCGCACGTTGTGCACGCTGCCGTCGTTCTTGACCCAGGCGACCGTCTGACCCTTTTTGAGGGTGCCGTTGAAGATACGCAGCAGGGCGAGGCGACCGAGGAACGGCGAGGAGTCGAGGTTGGTGACGTGTGCCTGCAGCGGCGCCTCGTCGTCGTAGGTCGGCGCCGGGATGTGCTTCAGGATGGCGTCGAACAGCGGCTCGAGGTCGCCGTTGTCGGGCAGCTCGCCGTTGGCGGGCTTGTTCCAGCTCGCGGCACCGTTACGGCCCGATGCGTAGACCACGGGAACATCGAGGATCGCGTCCAGGTCGAGGTCGGGGTGCTCGTCGGCCATGTCGCTGGCGAGGCCGAGGAGCAGGTCCTGGCTCTCTCCGACGACCTCGTCGATGCGGGCATCCGGGCGGTCGGTCTTGTTGACCAGCAGGATGACGGGCAGGTTCGACTCGAGGGCCTTGCGGAGCACGAAGCGGGTCTGCGGCAGCGGGCCCTCGCTCGCATCGACGAGCAGTACGACGCCGTCGACCATGCTGAGGCCGCGCTCGACCTCACCACCGAAGTCGGCGTGGCCAGGGGTGTCGATCACGTTGATGACGATCGGGCCATCGCCACCGTGCTCTGCGGCGTGAATACCGGCGTACGAGACGGCGGTGTTCTTCGCGAGGATGGTGATGCCCTTTTCGCGCTCGAGGTCGTTCGAGTCCATCGCGCGCTCTTCGAGGTGCGCGTGAGCTGCGAAGGAGTTGGTCTGGCGGAGCATTGCGTCGACGAGGGTGGTCTTACCGTGGTCGACGTGCGCGACGATAGCCACGTTGCGCAGGTCATTACGAGTGGCGATAGCCATAGAAGTAGTTCCTTTTGAGGAGAGTGGCCGATGACAGAGTCGCTGCTACCGACGGGGAGCTGGCACGCAATCGGGCATGCCGCATGGCAAGTCTATCGCGCAGGGGCGTTTCGCCCTATTTACAAGGGAGAACCGGTGGTGACGCCCATCTATTCCCCAGGAATCCCCCAGGCGTCACTACCGTGGCTTACTCGGCGCCGGCCGCGAGGATCTTTGCCCGCAGCTCACGCCGCTCGCGCTGCACCTCGGGGTCGGGCAACGGGACAGCCGCGATGAGGCGCTGCGTATACAGGTCCTTCGGGTTGCGCAGGATCTCGTCGCGCGTGCCCACCTCGGCGAGCTTGCCGTTGTGCATGACGGCGATGCGATCGGCCAGCACGTCGATCACCGCGAGGTCGTGGGTGATGAACAGGCAGGCGAACTGGAACTCACGCTGCAGCGTCTTGATCAGCTCAAGCACGGTCGCCTGCACTGAGACGTCGAGAGCGGATGTCGGCTCGTCTGCGATCAGCAGCGACGGCTTGAGTGCCAGGGCGCGCGCAATACCGACACGCTGCTTCTGACCGCCGGAGAGTTCGTGCGGGTAGCGGCTGTAGTACGAATGCGGCAGCTCCACCGAGCTGAGCAGGTCTTTCACCTCACGCTCGAGCGGTGCACCCTTCGTGCCCTGCGCCAGCATGAGCGGCTCACCGATGCTCTGACCGATGGTCATGCGCGGGTTGAGCGATGACGCCGGGTCTTGGAACACGATGCCTGCCTTGCGGTGCACCTCGCGCACCAGGCGACGGTTGGGCTTGGAGAGATCGGTACCCACCACGTCGAGCTTGCCCGAGGTGATCGGAAGCAGGCCGATTGCGGCACGTCCCAGCGTGGTCTTGCCCGAGCCGGACTCACCGACGAGGCCCATGACCTCACCGGCGTGCACCTGGAGGGACACGTGGTCGACGGCGCGGAAGGCCTTGACGCGACCGCGTCCCGGGTACTCGATCACGACATCCTGGAGGTCGAGCACGACCGGCACCGACGCGAGCGCCGCATCTGCCGCCTCGGCCGCCTCGGCGGCGATTCGCTCGTTGGCCTCGATCTGCGCACGCAGCTGCTCGCTGACGACCGCGCCGTCGCCCTCCGCCATCGTCGCGAGCGCGACGGTCATGTCGATCTCGTCGTCGCCGGAGTTGCCCTGGCCGAGGTGCGGCACGGAGGCGAGCAGCGCCTGAGTGTACGGATGCTTCGGGTCGCGGAAGATCTCGAGCGACGGGCCCGCCTCCACAACCTCGCCCTTGCGCATGACCGCGATGTGGTCGGCGATGTCGGCGACAACCCCCATGTCGTGGGTGATCAGCAGCACGGCGCTACCGAGACGGTCGCGCAGGCTGCGGATGAGGTCGAGGATCTCTGCCTGCACCGTCACGTCGAGCGCGGTGGTGGGCTCATCCGCGATCAGCAGCTTCGGGTCGCAGGAAATCGACTGCGCGATCATGGCGCGCTGGCGCTGACCGCCCGACAACTGGTGCGGGTACGAATTGAAGGCCTTCACGGGGTCGGGCAACTCGACGAGAGCGAGCAGCTCGATGGCGCGCTCTTTCGCCTGCGACGGCGACATGCCGAAGTGCAGGCGCAGCGTCTCGACGATCTGGAAACCAACGGTGAACACGGGGTTCAGGGCCGTCATCGGCTCCTGGAAGATCACCGCGACATCCTTACCGCGCACGTCGCGCAGGTCCGCGGGCTTGGCGCCACGCAGCTCGACGCCGTTGAGCTTGATGCTGCCGGACACACGGCTGTTCTTGGGCAGCAGGTCGAGGATCGACATCGAGCTGACGCTCTTGCCCGAGCCGGACTCGCCGACCAGGGCCATGACCTCACCCGAGTTGATCGTGTAGTTGAGGTTCTTGACCGCGGGGACCCAGACATTGTCGACGGCGAAGTCGACGCTGAGGTCGGTGATCTCGAGAACGGGGGGCTTCGGGGTGGCGTCCACTTAGATCGCTCCCTTTCTGGCCGACGCGGCCGTGACTGTGGGCTGCGCCGCGAGGGGCTCAGCGGATGCTGCAAGGATGAAGGAATGCACAAAATCGATAGCGCCCGCGACAGCTTTCATTCGCGGTTCAATCGCATTCTCGCGGTGGTGGCTTGGGCGTTGACCCTGTTCGCGCTGATCACCAGCGCCATTGCCGGAGTTCTGGCGCCGGCGACCGCGGCACGCATCGTGCTGCCGCTGGCGCTCGTCGGCCTGGCCGCCTACGCGGTGCTGTGGCGTCCGCGGCTGGTCGTCGACGACGACGCTGTCACCGTGGTGAACGTGCTGCGCACCATTGTGATCCCGTGGAGTGCGCTGATCGACGTAGACACCAAGTTCTCGCTGACCCTGCGAACCCCGAACGGTCGCTACAGCGTGTGGGCGGCTCCGGCGCCCGGTCGCACCGGCGTGGCGATGGCCCGTCGGGCCGAACGCCGCCACGGCAACCAGAACCAGACCGCCGCGATGGGCAACCGCTCGCGCCCGGGCGACATCGTGACGACCGAGTCCGGCGAGGCCGCCTACCTGGTGCGCGAACGCTGGAACGCCCTCGTCGAGGCCGGCCGTATTGAGGCTGGAATCGCGGAGAGCACGGCGGTCCAGGTGCGCTGGCACTGGGCGCTCGACACGGCGTTGGCACTGCTCGTCATCGCGACAGTCGTCACCGCAGCCGCGGGCTGACACCGCGACGGGGGTGCGGCGGGTCATTACCGAGGCCCGTTCGACAGGTCGTCGCGCAGAGTGCCGCCCGGGAGGTCATCCGAGAACTGCGGCTGGGCCGCGCTGATCTCGTCGTTCTCCTTGGTGCGACGCAGGCTGAACCGACGCTGCTGCGGATCGAAGGCATCGCGCAGGCCGTCGCCGACGAAGTTCACGCAGAGCGCGAGCAGCACGATGAAGCCGGCGGGCCACCAGAACAGCCATGGCCGAGTTGCGAATGCCGACTGGTTCGAGCCGATCAGCAGACCGAGCGAGGAGTCGGGCGCCTTGATGCCGTACCCGAGGTAGCTGATGGCCGTTTCCAGCAGGATGGCGGAGGCGATGAGCAGGGTCGAAGAGACGATGATGACGCCGATGGCGTTCGGCAGGATGTGGCGGAAGATGATGCGGCCATCCGACGCACCCGCGACACGGGCCGCCTCGACGAACTCCCGCTCGCGCAGAGTGAGGAACTCGCCGCGGACGAGTCGGGCGATGACCATCCACGACACCAGACCGAGCAGCACGGCCAGACCGAAGGCCCCGAGACCGTTAGACGACTTACCGACGACGGCACCGATGACCAGCGCGGGAATGACGATGAAGACGTCGGTGATGCGCATCAGCACGGCATCGACCCAGCCGCGGAAGTATCCGGCGACTGCTCCGACGACGACACCGAGCACGGTGGCGAGGAGGCCGATCACCAGCATGACCAGAACGGAGTTCTGCACGCCGCGCATGTTCAACGCGAAATAGTCGCGACCAAGACGGTCCTGACCGAAGGGGTGGGCTCCGCTCGGGGCACCGCCGTTGACCTGCGGGTTGAGCTGGCTGTACGGGAAGTGCCACCAACCGGGGATGGGGCCGAGACCGATCGCGGAGATCGAGAACACGATGATCAGCA
>Ga0247732_10000290_pt1 | contig 28944 bp, 28 predicted proteins | sample UWRJL163409C2_FD_180940 | JGI IMG/M metagenome (GOLD analysis project Ga0247732, IMG submission 180940) | Plant litter microbial communities from Arlington Agricultural Research Station in Wisconsin, United States - UWRJ-L163-409C-2 | ecosystem: Environmental > Terrestrial > Plant litter >...
TGCCACCAAGTCCGGCTTGGGACGGCCGTCCCCGGTGGGTCCACGCGAGGAGAAGAACGAGATGCCGTTGGTGTGTGGAGCGTCTCGGTGGGTGGAGCCGACGGTGATGGCATTTTCCGCGTTGCCGGGATCGTTGATCGTGATGGCTGCGCTGAAGCGCGTCACGTCGGACTGGCTCGCGTTGAGCGTGACGTATCCGGAGTTGCCTGCCGCGACCACCACCACGACCCCGGAGAGCACCAGTCGGTTCACTTCCAGGCACAACGGGCTCTGCCCGCAGCCGAACCAGTCGGCGAGGAAGTCGTAACCCAGACTGATGTTGACGCCATGGATGCGGGGCAGCTTCCCGGCGGCGGCGTTGACTTGACGGACGTACGCCAGTGCGGCCATCACGCGGGCCGTCCGCGCGGAGAGGTCGCCGAACTCGCTGAGCACCTTCAGGCTGACCAGCTTGGCAAGGGGTGCAATGCCATTCAGTAGTTCGACGTCGACGTTGCGCGGCACCAGAATCGGGTCGTTGCCGCCGACGGCACCGTTGTTCTTCCGCTTCTCCACCGCCAGCGCTCGACGTTCGGGATCGTCCTTCTTCCACCGCTGCAGGCCACCGGCGACGATTCCGGCCACGTGCGTTCCGTGGCCGTCGTCGTCGAGCAGCGCTTGTGCCGGATCCTCACTGCCGGAGACGAAGTCGCGATGCAGATCGGCGACCGAGGGGTCGTCGAGGGTGTGGTCGCCCAGGAATTGCGGGTGGGTCCCGTCGATACCGGAGTCCACCACGGCCCACACGATGCCGGCACCGTAGGCGGCGAACGACCGCTGCGCAGGCAGCGCCTTGACGGTGGCACCCGACGCGTCGATCTGGCGGTGCACTTGGAAGTCCGGCCAGATTCGGAAGATGGCCCGCTGAGGCCAGCCGCCACCAGCCGAGTCCGCCGTGGTGATGTTCTGGATTTGCTGATCGGTCAGCTCACCAGCCATGTACTGCTCGGCGACCACGACGGGATGTCCTGTGGCGCCGACCAATTGCCACAGTTCCTCCACGCGGGCAACCGCACCGCTTAGCGCGCCGCCGCCATACTGGAGGTTCAGTTCGATCATCACCGGCTTGGGTTGATCGACCGTCGATTCCCCCACGGGCGCGGGGGGAACGCGGGTGGGCGGCAGTTTGTCCTGAAGCGGCACCACGACGACGCTGGCCATCACCGGACCCGCGGAAGCAACATGCTCGGTGGCTGGCGTCGTGTCTTCGGCAACCATGGCGCCGATGCGGCACGCCTCGTCGGCCTGTCTACGGCCGGTGGCGGTGCTCTGCACCACCTCGTCGCCCTTGCGGCGGCGAAGCAGCTTCTCGGTGACGAGAACGTCGACGGCCTCCGCCACCCGCTTCTCCCACGACGGCCGCGCGCCCTCGTACAACCGGTCTCCCGGCAGGAACACCGAGGCGAACTTCGCGCCCACCATCTCGTTGAGCCGCGTCGGCGTAGCGGGCTGGTCGACGGCCTCAAGGGCCTGAACCGCGCACAGGACCCTGGCCTGCCAGGCGCGTTCCGGTGGCGGCGGGGTGACGTCGTCGACGGCTGGGCCGCCGGTCATGACGGGCCGGTCTGGACGGTCCGTGTGTGGTGACGGATTGCCATGGTGTCATCCCCCAAACGATGCGCACTGCCGTTGAGAAGCAGCTACGACCATCCCCTGCAAGCTACCGCGCATCGGCTGGCCCGCGCGGAGGTTTGAGCATTCGTAGGGCGATGCTTGAGGTCGGGCGCCCACAGTGGCTGTACGGCAACGGCTTTCGCCGCATTTATCAGACGCGTCGCCGAGCCAGCCACACGGTTCGCGATCCGCACGTCGGGTCTTCCTCGACGTGGTCGACGACGTCGAAGCCGCTGGCACCCAGTAGCCCCCGATACTCGCCCGGGTCGAGGCTGCCGTGATGGAGCGGCACGCCGTCCAGTTGGCCGATCGCGATTCCTTCGGAAGTTCCGCTGGTGAACATCAGCGCCGCGCCCGGTGCGGCATGCGTCGCAAAACGGGGGAACATCACACGCTGATCCCCCGGCGAGAGGTGAAAGAAGCTGTCCCACGCGAGCAGACCCGCGAAACGCCGACCGAGGCTCAGTTCGCGCATGTCCCCGAGGTGCACCGGTGTACCTGGCAGATTGCGCTCGAACAACGCGACCATCGTCGGGGCGCCGTCGAGCCCCGTGACATTCAGGCCGCGCCGGATCAGCTCGCGCGCAATCGGTATGCCGGAGCCGCAGCCGATGTCGAGCACCGTCGCTTCGGCGGGAAGTAGGTCGCAGAAACGATCGAGCCAAGAACCCTCTACTAGGCGGTCATCGCGGAGCTTGGCCCATGCGGAGCCGTGTTGCTGGTAGACGGCGAGCACGGAGTCGTCGACGGGGCCGGTCATGTTCCTAGTCTCGGGCCTGCGCCGTCCAGTTGCGGATCGCTGCGACGAATTCCTCGGGTGCGTCGGACTCCACATAGGTGCCGGCCCCCTCGACGATGACGGTCTCGTGATTCGGGAAGGTCTCTTCCAGTCGCTCCCGCTCCTGGGCGCGGAAGGCGATGTCGGCGTCACCCCACACGATCAGCGTCGGCAGGTCGGCGAGGCCCGCCAGACCCGCCTCGACCTCGGCGAAGAAGGCGCGGCTGCCCAGAATCCGGCTAGGCAGCACGGCGCAGGCGTGCCGTCGTTCGGCGGTGTCGAGCGCTCGCCGGTAGTGGGTCATCTCGGCGGCGGTCGGCTTCCGTCTCCGATGGCCGGTGGGGATGAAGGCGTTGACGACGACGTTGAACTGCCGCACCAGGAACCGCATCGGTAGTCCGCCGACGATGCGGGAGAAGGCTTCGAAGTGGAGGACCCCGTTGACCGGCCACGCCCAGGTGTTGACGAGGACCAACCGGTCGAAGGCACCCGTGCGGCGTTGCACCGCAGCCAGACCGATGGGGCCGCCCCAGTCCTGGCCGACCAGCGTGACGTCGCTGAGACCGAGAGCATCGACGAAGCCCGTGACGACGTCGGCGTGCTCTTCGGGCAGGTAGCGGTAGCCGGCCTTGGCGGTCGAGAGCCCGAAGCCCGGGTAGTCCAGCGCGATGCACCGAAAGTCGTCGCGAAGTGCGGAGATGACCTCGCGCCACAGAAACGACCACGTCGGATTGCCATGCAGCAGAAGCAGTGTGGGGCCACTTCCCTCATCGACGTAGTGCACGGTGTTCCCGTCGACGTCGACGAAGCGGCTCTCGAACGGGAACAGGTCGTCGTCGACCCAGGCGGGGCGGACGCTCTTCGTGGTGTCGGGCATGTGCCGCGTCTCCTGGCTCGGGTGGGTGTGGTTGAATATTTCACGAGCACTTGAGAAAGTAAAGTATAGGGAGCTGCGATGCGGAGCTACGGTCAGTACTGCGGCCTTGCCCGATCCCTCGAGGCGGTCGGCGACCGGTGGAACCTCCTCATCGTGCGACAGCTCCTCGCCGGCTCCGCCCGCTACCGCGACCTGGTCGAAGGCCTGCCCGGCATCGCGACCAATCTGCTGGCCGCTCGCCTCCGCGACCTTGAGTCCTCGGGTGTGATCGAGCGGCGACTGGCCGATACTGGCAGCGTGGTCGAGTACGCCCTGACGCCATGGGGTGCGGAGCTACGCCAGCCCATTGAAAGCCTGATCCGATGGTCCACTCCGCTGATGATTCGCGGTCCGGAGGGTGACGCGTTTCGCCTGGAGTGGTTCGCCCTAGCCGTGCCGGCCCTCCTCGAAACACGCATCAAGACAAGGACTTCCACGACGATCGGCCTCGCCGTCGGCGGGGACGCCATCCTTCAGCTCCGGGTCACGCGCTCCGGGATCGAAGTCGGCCCACACGACGGGCGTGAAGTCGACGCCACCGTCCGAGCAGAGCCCATGTGCGTCCTTGGATTGGCGGCCGGTGCTCTGTCACTCGACGACGCCCGCGCACTCGGGATGATCGAGATCGACGGCGACGAGTCCCTCGTCCGCACCGTCTTCGCCGCCTGACCTCACTTTGCCAGCGGCACGACCGTCTCGGCGGGGTGACCTGAGGTGCCGACACGGCGCTGACTCATCCAAGGCCATGTCCACTTCCGTGGGGTCCTCGTCCGTCTTCGTGGTACCGGCCGGGGCGGTCCGCGCAGAGACTGGAACCAATCCAATCGGACCCAAGGAGGCATGGATGTTCACGTCCACGCGAGACGCCGAGGAGCTGTTGCGCAACGCATCACTCCGCGTCACCGCCCAGCGCAGCGCGGTCCTCCACGTACTCGGGCAACACCCGCACGTCGACGTCCGATCGCTGAAGGCGTTGGTGCTCAACCAGATTGGCTCGGTATCGACCCAAGCCCTCTACGACGTTGTGGGTGCCCTGGTCGGCCCCGGGCTGGTCCGCAGGGTCGGATCGGCTGGCTCGGCGTCGCTGTTCGAACTCGACGGTGGCGACAACCATCACCACGTGATGTGCCGCCGTTGCGGCGCGCTCGAAGACGTCGACTGCGTCAGCGGCGAAGCGCCGTGCCTGACGCCGCAGATCACCAGGGGCTTCGTCGTCGACGAGGCCGAAGTGACCTTCTGGGGCACGTGCCGATCGTGCTCGGAAACCGAAAACGACGGCGCGCAGTCGCCGTCCACGACGAAGGAGATCATCTGATGGCGTTCGAGGAGAACACCGAGCCGTTGACGACTGCGGCGGGTGCGCCGGTGGTCGACAACCAGAACAGCATGAGCGCCGGACCGCGGGGCCCGTTGCTGCTTCAAGACTTGTGGCTGATCGAGAAGCTCGCGCACTTCAGCCGGGAGGTGATCCCCGAGCGGCGGATGCATGCCAAGGGCGCCGGGGCATTCGGCACCTTTAGAGTCACCGGCGACATCTCCGCCTACACCACCGCGGCGATCTTCAACCAGGTCGGCAACACCTGCGAGATGTTCGCCCGCTACTCCACCGTCGCCGGGGAACGGGGTGCCGCCGACGCCGAACGCGACATCCGCGGTTTCGCGCTGCGGTTCTACACCACCGAAGGAAACTGGGACGTCGTCGGCAACAACACCCCGGTGTTCTTCCACCGCGACCCGCTGAAGTTCCCCGACCTCAACCGCGCCGTCAAACGCGACCCCCGCACCAATCTGCGCGATCCGGAGAACAATTGGGGCTTCTGGACCGGGCTGCCCGAATCCTTGCACCAGGTCACCTACGTGATGGGTGACCGCGGCATCCCGGCGTCGTATCGGCACATGCACGGGTTCGGGTCCCACACCTTCAGCTTGATCAACGCTCACGGGGTGCGGCATTGGGTGAAGTTTCACTTCCGCACCCAGCAGGGCATCGAGAATCTGACCGACCAGCAAGCCCAGGCTGTCATCGGGGCCGACCGCGAATCCCACGGCCGAGACCTCTTCGAAGCGATCGAGCGTGGCGAGTTCCCGCGGTGGAAACTGTTCATCCAGGTCATGCCCGAGGACGACGCGCTGACCTATCGTTACCATCCGTTCGATCTGACCAAGGTGTGGAGCCAGCAGGACTACCCGTTGATCGAGGTCGGTGAGTACGAGCTCAACCGCAACCCGGACAACTACTTCGCCGAGGTGGAGCAGGCCGCGTTCACCCCGGCCAACCTGGTGCCGGGAATCTCCTACAGTCCGGACAAGATGTTGCAGGGCCGGTTGTTCTCCTACGGCGACGCCGCCCGCTACCGGGTCGGGGTCAATCATCATCAGATCCCGGTGAACTACCCCCGCGCAGCCACTCTGGTGAACACCTATCACCGCGACGGGGCGATGCGGGTGGACGGCAACCAGGGTGGGGTTCCGGGGATGGAGCCCAACAGCTTTGGTCGCTGGGCTGATCAACCGGCCTACGCCGACCCACCGCAGGCGATCGGGAACGTCGCCGATCACTTCGACTTCCGTGCTGACGACGACAACTACTTCGAACAGCCCGGCAACCTCTTCCGGCTCATGACCGGCGACGAGCAGCAGCGACTGTTCGACAACACCGCCCGCGCGATCAAGGGTGCCCGGTCGGTGACCGTGAACGCGCACATCGAGAACTGCACCCGGGCCGACCCCGCCTACGGGGAAGGCGCCCGCAAGGCCTGCGAGGCAATCGGGGCCCTGTAGGCCTGCCGGGTGTTCGATACTGGGTCGATGCCGAAGAGCTTCGTGCCCCCCGAGCAGTACTACGCACGGCTCGCCCGAGTGAGGCAAGGTGCCGGGGCACTCATCACCACTCCTGACGGGCGGGTCGTCATGTACGACGTGACGTACCGCGACTATCTCGAATTGCCCGGCGGCGCAGTTGAAGTCGGCGAGTCCCCGCCGGCGTCGTGCGCGCGGGAGTGCCGGGAGGAACTCGGCGTCGACGTCGTGGTCGGTCGGTTACTCGTGCTGGATCACCAGACCGACGGAGGGGACCGGGGCGACTCGGTCATGTTCGTCTACGACGGAGGCGTCCTCGACGAGGCAGACCTCGCGGACGTCCCCGCCGACGACGAGGGGCGGGGGGTCGTCCTCGTCGATCCGTCAGACGTGGATCAGGTCACGATCCCGCGACTGGCCAACAGGATTCGCTCCGCGCTGGTCGCACGCAAGACCGGACGCGTGGCCGAGGCGGTCAACGGGGTGATCCGAACGTCTTAGATCCCGATCATCGTCTCGAGCCAGCCGCGCGCGAAGTAGACGACGAACCCCGCCGTCACAACCCACAGCAGCGGGCTGATCTCGCGCACCTTGCCGGTCGCGGACCGCGTCACCACCCATGCGATGAAGCCGATCCCGATGCCGTTGGCGATCGAGTAGGTGAACGGCATCGCGGCGACGGTGAGCACCACCGGCATGGCGACCGAGAACTCGGAGACGTCGATGTGACGCAGCTGCGAGACCATCATCACGCCGACGACGACCAGCGCGGCGGCGGCCACCTCGGTCGGCACGATCGACGCGAGCGGCGAGATGAACATCGCCGCCAGGAACAGCACGCCGGTGACCACGTTCGCCAGTCCGGTGCGAGCGCCCTCCTCGACACCGGCGCCGGACTCGATGAAGACGGTGTTCGACGACGCCGAGGTCGCGCCGCCGACGACCGCACCGGCGCCCTCGACGATCAGCGACGCCTTCAGTCGCGGGAAATTGCCCTTCTCGTCGGACAGTCCGGCCTCGCGGGACAGCCCGGTCAGCGTGCCCATGGCGTCGAAGAAGTTCGCGAACACCAGGGTGAACACCAGCATCACGGCGGCCAGGACCCCGATGCGGCCGAAGCTGTCCAGGGTGAACGCGCCGACCAGGGACAGGTCCGGCAGCGCGAACGGCGAGCCCGACAGCGTCGGCACCGACAGGCTCCACCCGCCGGGCTTGTCGACCGCCGAGCCCAAGTGCCAGATGGCCTCGATGACGACGGCGACCACCGTGCCCGTGACGAGGCCGATCAAGATGCCGCCGCGAACCCGCCGAACCACCAGCACGCCGGTCAGCAGCAGCGTGAACACGAACACCAGGACGGGCACGGTGCTGATCGATCCGGCCCCACCGCTGCCCAGCCCGACGGGTGGGGACGGCACGCCGGTGGCTCCGACGAAGCCCGCGTCGACCAACCCGATGAACAGGATGAACAAGCCGATGCCCGCGGTGATCGCGAGCTTGAGTTCCATTGGCACTGCGTCGAACACCAGCCTGCGCAGTCCGGTCGCCGCCAGGATCACGATGATGACCCCGTTGATCACGACCAGGCCCATCGCCTCGGGCCAGGTGACCGACCCGACCACCGTGGTCGCGAGGAACGAGTTGATGCCGAGGCCGGCCGCGAAGGCGAACGGCAGTCGCGCGATCACGCCGAACAAGATGGTCATCACGCCGGCCGCGAGCGACGTGGTGGCGGACACCTGCGCGAAGTCGAGGCTGTTGCCTGCCACGTCCGGCGCGCTGGACAGGATGATCGGGTTCAGCACGATGATGTAGGCCATCGCGATGAACGTGACCAGTCCACCGCGGATCTCGGTGCTGATGGTCGACTGCCGCTCGGTGATCTCGAAGAACCGGTCGAGACGGCTCACGGTTGCGTTCTGCTTCACGCAGACGACCCTAGAGTCGCGCGCCGATTTCTTCTCATCTTTGCGCGGCCGGTCTTGGCGCGGCGACGGCGAACTGGTCGTCTAGGACACCGAACAATGCTCGGGGACATGCGAACTTGCCCAGTACAGGAGCACGGCGGACAGCAGGCCGAACTTCGTCAGCGCTGCCCGACGGGCGCGTGCTGCGTGCGCCTGCCGATCCCCGCCGCGCAGAACGTTCAGCAGCGCCACGCCCTCGCGGGCGTCAGCGGCTACGGCTGCCGCGCATGCGACCTGTGCCCACGGCAGCGGTCGGACACCCGACCGTCGTCGTGCGAAGCGGCGGTCGGCGCCCTCTGCGAGCAACGCGGCAAACACGCCGTACGTGGACATGTAGCCGAAGTCGAGCCACAACGACGTACGAGCGGCGGCAACGCCTTTGGGCCCCCAGCCTTCGAGAATCGCGCTCGCGCGGTCCTCGTTGCCGGCCAACTCGAACGCGATGATGCCGGGCCCGCCCGTCGCGTGCATCGCGCGCTCCGACCGAAGCATCACCAATGTCGCGGCCAACCACAGTCCACCCGCCCATCGGGTGGCCGTCCGCACCTGACCGTCAGTCGCCAGTTCGGTCCGCGTTCGCGTGGATCGCCTCACGACAGTAGGCAGCGAGGCCCGGGAGACCGAACGATTCGTCATAGTTGGCAACATATCTGGGGTCGCTGACGTACAGGTCGCCCAGGTTTCGATGGAAGGCCGGCGGGCAGTCGTAGAACCAGCGATTCACGTGAAGCCGGTGCTGTTCTGCCGCGTCCATCGCCACCTCGGAGTCGGCCGGAAGTCCGGCGCGGAATGCGTCGGACAACGCCTTCTCGACGGCTTCGCCTTCGGACTTGATCTGGATCCATTCCTGCTTGCCGTAGGACTTCGTTCGCCGCTGCGATTCCTTCCACTCTTCGGTCTCGCCCCACTTCTGCTCGGCCTCTGCCTGGTAGTCGTCGAAGCTGTCACCGAAGAGTTCGCGCATGTCGTCGTCGGTCATGGGGGTGTTGGTCATCGCCTTCTCCAATGCGTGATCGATTGCCTCGACGAGTGCCTTCATCTCGTCGAGCCGGGACGTGACGCGTTCGCGCTGACGAATCAGGTGGCTGACCTCGTCGCCGTCTTCCAGCAGGCTCGCGATCTCGCCGAGAGACAGCCGGAGCCGGCGGTAGACGATGACCTGCGACAAGCGCGTCAGGTCCGCCGACGTGTAGACCCGATAACCGGCGGCCGAACGCCGACTGGGAGTCAACAACCCGATGTCGTCATAGTGGTGCAGCGTCCGGACCGTGATGCCAAAACGCTGAGCAACTTCACCCACGGTGAGTTCTTCCACCTGAAACTCCTGCGTCACGTCGACCATGTTGGGGCCTCACGTCGCGTGAGGGTCAAGCCGAACTCTTCCATTGCGGGATCAGTGATTTTATGGCTTCTGAGGTGGGTCGTTAACGTCCGAAGCATGGAGTGGAACTTTCGGTCGGCCGGAGAATTGGCGATCGCGTTGCGCGCTGGCGAGGTGTCATCGGTGGAACTCACCGAGGTCGCGATCGCCGGAATCGAACGGCACGACCGGGCGATCAACTCGATCTGTGTGCCGAACTTCGACCGTGCGCGGGAGGCCGCGCGGAACGCCGACCACACACGTGCCCGCGGTGAGGATCGGCCGCTGCTGGGTGTTCCGGTGACGGTCAAGGAGTCGTTCGACATGGCGGGACTGCCCACGACGTGGGGCATGCCGGAGCACCGGGCGTTCGTCCCGTCCGAGGACGCGGTCCAGGTGGCGCGGCTCAGGGCCGCCGGCGCGGTGGTGCTCGGCAAGACGAACGTGCCATTGGGGTTACAAGGTCTGCAGAGTTTCAACGACCTCTACGGCGTCACGAACAATCCGTGGGACCACGGTCGTACGGCGGGCGGGTCGTCGGGTGGCTCGGCGGCTGCTCTGGCGTCCGGGTTCGGGGCACTGTCCATCGGTTCCGACCTTGCCGGTTCGCTGCGCACGCCCGCACATTTCTGCGGCGTCTACGCGCACAAGCCGACACTCGGGTTGGCGTCGATGCGCGGCATGACTCCGCCACGCGCGCAGGCGTTTCCGACGGACCCCGACCTCGCCGTCGTGGGCCCGATGGCACGCACGGCCCGCGACCTTTCGCTCCTACTCGACGTGATGGCCGGACCGGACCCGCTGACGCTCGGCGTGGCGCACACGGTGGCGCTGCCACCCCCGCGGCACGAACGACTCGGTGACTTCCGAGTACTGGTTCTCGAGGAGCACCCGTACATAGCCACCGGGACCGCGGTGCGCGCCGGCGTCAATCGGGTGGCCGATGCACTGGTGTCCGGTGGAGCCCACGTCGAACGGCACAGCCCGCTACTGCCCGACCTGACCGAAGCCGCCTGGCTGTACACGCTGCTGCTGTTCTCCGGTTCAGTGGCGCGCTTTCCCGTCGACCAATACGAGGAGTTGCGGACCCGCGCAGCACTTCTGAGCGCCGATGATCGCAGCCTGGACGCGGCGCGGCTGCGCGGAATGGTGTTGAGCCATCGCGAATGGATCGTGGTGGCCAACCGTCGCGAGCTCCATCGGCACGGCTGGCGACAGCTGTTCGGCGAGTTCGACGCCGTGGTGTGTCCGATCACTCCGACTCCCGCGTTTCCGCACGACCACGATCCGGATCTGCTGGGTTGCCGGATCGACGTCGACGGCGTGGAATATCCGTTCTTCGACCAACTCGTGTGGGCCGGTCTGGCCACGATGCCCGGCCTGCCCGCCACCGCCATCCCCGCGGGACGGTCCGCCGACGGCCTGCCGGTGGGGGTCCAGATCATCGGTCCAGCATTCGAGGACCGCACTCCGCTGCGGCTCGCCGAGTTGCTCGAACAACGGATCGGCGGCTTCCAAGCACCGAGCGACGACGCACAGCCGACCTAATTCGCCTCTGACAGAACGCGTATCGCGATCTCGTCGAGCGTGGCCACCGTGTTGGCGAGGATCACCACCGCCGAGGCACGACTGCGGTCGAGGACCAAGATGCTCGAGAAGCCGCCCGTCGCGCCGTTGTGCCACGAGATGTCCGTGCTGCCAACGTGATCGGTAAACCAGGCGTAACCCACTCGGTGCCCGTCTCCGGCATCCCACCGCGGTTCGAGCGCATCTAGGCCCGGCGCACTCCCGTCGAGCAGGGCTCGTGCGTAACGAGTCATGTCGTCCGGTGTCGAGCGCACCCCGCCGGCCGGCGCGTAGGCGTTGATGGTCCACGCCTGCTGGTGCTTGCCGGCCGAGCTCCACCCCGTCGGCGCATTGGGGGGCAGGTCGTCGGCAGACAGGGGTACCGACGATTGGGTCATGCCGAGACGGTGGAAGAGCCGACGACCCAGCAGTTCTGGGTACCCGACACCGGCGCGGCTGGCCAGTGCCTGGCCGAGAAGCGCGGCGCCAAGGTTGGAGTACGAAAAGGCCCCTCTATCAGCGATCTTCGCCGCGTCGGCCTGTACGAGCAGCGTCTTGACGTCGGCGGTGTACGGGTTTCGGTGCCGCAGCACGGCGGAGAGGATCTTCACCTGATCTCGGCGGCGCCGGGACAGTCGCGGGAGCCCCGACCGGTGACTCGCCAACTCTTCCAGCGTCACGCCAGCCACCTGACCGCGCACGTCGACCAGGCTGCCCAAGGTGGTATCGGCTCCCAGCTCGCCGGACTCGACGGAGTCCGCGAAGAGCAACGATGTCATGGTCTTCGTGACCGATCCGATTTCGTAGACCGTGACAGGCCCGGCACCGAAGTGCGCGCAGACGGGAACGTGGTCCTGAATGTGGACGACGCTGACGCGGTCGGCGAGGCCAGCGCCGCGGAGCAGCGGTTCTACCCGCGCGATCAGCTCGGGGTCGCCCGTAGCCGGCCCGAGTCCAGGCGGTCGTGACGGTGCGGCGCTCATCACAGCGTCGCGCTGATCACGAGGAACGGCGGCAGTCCGAGTCGATGCGGCGCCGCGGCGCGTACCTCGTCAGACGGCGCCGGTTCGTCGAGCCTGCGCAGTAGGAAGCCGTGGCCCAACACAGCCGTGACGTAGGTGGTGATGGTGCGATGGTAGTTGCCTGCTCGACGGACGCTGTGCGGGTGCGGTGACCGCCAGTGCCCCTCGACGAAGTAGTCGCCGACCGCGCGGCGAATCCCGCCCGGCGTGGAGAACGTCTCCGTACCAGGGGCGTCGAAGCAGGGGTGCGGCACCGTGAACACGAGAAAACCGCCTGGACGCAGCACCCGCCGGGCGGATTCCAGTGCGGCGTCGAGATCGGCGATGTTGTTCAGCGACAACGCCGCCGTCACACCGTCGACCGACTCATCGGGAACCGTCTGAAGGCCTGATCCGTCATCAATGCGGTAGACCGCTCCGGTCGGGTTCGCGCGCTCGGCAGCCTCTGCATGGGCGACGAGTGCGCGGGTGGGGTCTACGCCCACCACCCACGCTCCTAGGCCGGCCAGCGCCCGGCTGACGATGCCTTCACCACAGCCGACATCGAGTACGTCGAGCCCAATCACGTTGACGGGCAAAGCCTCTAGCAAGATGTCACGGGAGAACCGATGCATCGCCGATCCGCCGCCAACAAGTTCGGCGTACCACTCGGCGATACCGTCCCAGTCATCCTCCACCGGTCACAGATCCTATCCCGTGCGGCGCGGCAATGACCGTCGCGGTCAGCGCACGCTTTCCGCAACCACGACACGGTCGCCGCCAGTCGCCTTCGCGTCGTACATCGCCGCGTCGGCAGCTTCGATCACCTCACGCAGAACTGATCCCGATGGTCTGCATGTCGCGACGCCGATGCTGACGGTGACCATGGGATCGGCGATCACGGACACCGCCGCGCGAATCCGCTCGGCAACCATCGTTGCTTGATCGGTGGCCATTCGGTCCACCACCAGGAATTCTTCGCCGCCCCACCGTGCCACCACCGCCGAACTGCGTGCATTGTCACGAATGCTGCGCGCCGTCCGGATCAGGACCTCGTCGCCCACGGCATGACCGCGGGTGTCGTTCACCGCCTTAAAGCGGTCGACGTCGATCAGCAGCGCGCTCAGGTGCGGATCCGTGGCGGCGGCAACGTTGAGCCGCTTCACCGCGACGTCCAGTCCGCGGCGGTTGGTGAGGTCGGTGAGGGGGTCGGTCAGCGATTGCATCGAACTGCCTTGCAGCAACCAGAATCCGAACTGCAGGGCAGGCAGGATGCACACGGTGACCAGGAGTGCGATGACCCCCCGGGACACGGCCAGTTGCAGGCCGTGGCCGGGTGTGGTCACGGCCAGCCAGATTGCGATGCCCACCACCGACAGTGTGCACCAAGCGATGTGGGCGACATGCAGCCGTGGGCCGTGGAAGAACACCACGTAGCCGCCAGCGCACAGAAGAATGGGGATTCCCGACATCGCCAGGTTGGGGTCGCCGAACAACAACGCCGACATCGTCATGATGACGTCGACGAACACGAGAAGCGCTGCCGAGGCGCGTGCAGTTGGCCACGGCCGAAACGCCCAGCGGGCCGCCCAACCCAAGGAGCCAACGGCGACGACGGCCCAGCCGATTCGCACTACGGCGTAGTCAACACCGGGCGGGGCGTAGACGTTCAACGCCGCCAGCGTGCCCATCGTCGCGCCGATGCCGGCAATGAGGTGGCGCAGCACTGGGAGCAGACCGCAGCTGCGCAGGAACTCGATGCGCCATCCGTAGTCGTCCCCCTCCCTCCACCACTGGAGCAGCAGGCCGCGGCTCGCCTCGGCACTCACCGAGGTAGACCTCGAAGTTTCGGACAGACCGGCGTCGGGAACGACTCGCACCTCGTGCTGGCCCGGTACTTCGACATCTGCATGCGCCCCCGCCATACGTAACCCCACCCTGCTCCGAGGGCCTCACTTCCGTCGACGACGCGTGTCCGGATCTTCCGGCGCCGGCCCTCCCCCGTGCTCATTTGGCAGTATCGGGCAAACGGACTCCGTGGTGGCGGCATTCGCGACATTGCCGGCCGTGGTCGCCGGTGCATCCAGCGGCAACGTCGGAAGGCAGGCGCTGGCGCGTACTTTGAAGCCATGGCGTCGGAGCCGGACGAGTTGAACGGCCCCGCCCAGTGGTGGGACGAAACGGGTGAATACGAACTGCGTCAGATACTCCACTGGCGCTGGGACCCGATCGGTATCGCAAACGTATTCCCCTATGCCGCTCACGAATACGACAACTATGCGCCGATGCTCGTCGAAGCCCTTAGGGCGCGGGCGTCGGCCGACGACATCGCTCACCTGCTCACCACCATCGAAGACGACCGCATCTTCGATAGGGCTCCGACATCTAGTGGAGAGCCGGTCGGCCGCCTGCGTGATCTGGGCGAGGCAATCGTCGGTTGGTACGAAACCTCCCAGCGGCGTTGGGCCGAGTTCGGGCCGCTTCCTAGGTAGTCATCAGGTGTGATGGGAGCCGATGAGGATGAAGAAGTACTCGCGTGACGATCAACGGACGATGGCGCGGTGGGCGCTTGACTGCGCCGAGCGGGTCCTGCCCATCTTCGAGGTGGTTCGCCCAGGTGACGTGCGCCCCCGACGCGCGATTGAGACCGGACGCGAGTGGGTGAGCACCCGGGAATTCAGCACGGCGGTAATCCGTAAGGCCTCGCTCGGATCGGGCCTTCGCATCTCAATTAACAAGGGGGAGGGCTTCTGACGTGGGAGCAGGCCACGCCATGTCGCTCTCGAGCGGTCGGCGGCCGGATGACGACGCGAAGCCCAACCAGGTGTGCCGGTTGCCGGCCCAGCACCAGCCGATCTTCGGCGCGTTCCGATTGGCTGCACCGTCACGTCCCGTGCCGTTGCTGATCCAGATTGCCGGAGTGCGGGTGTCGAGCGCACCCCCGGGCTTGCGCTTGCGCGAGCCAATCGTCATGAAGCAGTGGTTGCGCTGCAGTGCGGCGGGCTGCTGGAGCAGCCACGTCAGCCCCTCCGTCAGGGTCAGTGGAGTCCTGCCGACGGCAGTCAGGTCGCGATCCACCTCGTTGGGGCTCCAGTTCGCATAGTGGTCGCCGCGATCAACGTCTTCCAGGAGGTAGACCGGCGAATCCGGCAGCTCGACAACGGGTTTGAATTCGTCGACGTCGTTCATGTCGGCGACGACGAAACCTGGCTTGTCCGAATGGCGGATCAAGGGTGCGAGGTACGACGCGGGCACCAATTGCGGGTGGACGACCAGCAGCCCCGACTGGCCGGCCGCCCCAGCGGCGATGTCACGCAGCCGAGAAGCGGACACGCCCGCGCGTCGGTGAACGTCGAGTTCGACGAGTCGGTTGGCTTGGTCGATCAGGCCGAGCATGGGTGGGGCGACGGTGACCATGGGGACGCAACGAGCCCGGCGTCGGCAGAGTTCCGCGTGAGCTGCGAGTGTGCGTTCTCTGCGCATCCTGGCTCGGCATTGACGTCATCCCACCACGATGGGGCAATCTTTGTCCGGCGGATCCAAGGGCGACGGACACGACTGGGAACCCGTGGTGAACTGGCCATAACCAGCCGGAAGGGTCGGCTGCTCGACTGGTTCGCCCCGGGAGAAGATCGGTCCTACACCGCGGTTGAGCGTTCTCAATTCGATGTCCGATTGCTGACTGTCGCGGAATCGGAGCCAGTAACCGTCGGGGTCCGGCACGGCGGGGTCGAACACGATTCGGATGACGCAGTACAAACCGTCGTCGAAGAGACGCGATCTGCCTGTGGTGCGGTCCTCGACCCGCGCCGTCGCGAGCGTCTCGTCGGTGAGTCCCGTTGTCCGGCCGCGGAGTTGGACTCGTAGGCCCGCACCCATGTTGTTGAAACTAGAACGCCCGCTGCAACTTCCATTGGGAAATACGTCGAACGAGTCGGCCAACTGCCACCCGATGGAAACAGTGTGGTCAATTGCTGAAGTAGCGGGCGGTGGGCTCGGTAGAGACCGCGGTGTTCCCGTCAACGGCTGTGGAACGCTCGTCGTACATGCAACGAGCGCGCAAGCCAAGCATGCGATGACCGACAACCGAATCCACATGGAAGAACACCCCGAAAGTAGGGTAACCGGGCGAAAGCACTACATGTCTGAATGCAGCAAGTTTGCTGTTCGGAGAAAACACCAGGTGTTGTGGTGTAGCGTGGGTTGCAACGCCGGTCTGCAGGGACAATCGCGCGTTCACCCCGATGCCGTGGGAGCCGGACCCATGAACACCATCGTCGCGGTCGCTCGAGAGGTCGAGCCCCATGACCAAATCGGCGTCGATGCGTGGCACGGCGGCGTGAAACGTCGGTCGTCGCGGACCAGAACGGGCCGGGACCGTCGTTGACTTCCGGAGGAGTTCCATTTCGAGGAGGCCCTGTGCCGTCACGCTCAGCGCCGATCCTGGGGCACCCTTCACGCGCGCGCCGGGCGAGCACCGTCCTGACTGTCACACTGGTCGTGCTGATCTCGGTGGCGATGCTCGGCACCTGGAGCCAGTCGGAGCTGTTGCGCAAGACGAACGCGGCCGCCTCGGAGACTCGCTCGTACCAAGAGGCCAGCACACTCGTGACCGAAGAGCACTACCTGATGCAGGCGATGGTGGCCGACCCCTCAGTAGAGGAACTGGCCGAGCTGAAGGCCATCCAGCCCCGCGTCGTTGCGGCGTTCGACGGTCTCGTCAAGAACGGTGACGGTGAAGATGGTGAAGCAGACCGGTTCACCGTGATGCTGGGCAAGGAGCAGGAGCTGCAGGCGGCCACGGCCCGGATCCTCGCCAACCTTGATCGGGGCAGCTTCGCGGCCGCGGTGCGCATCATCGAGGACCAGGAACGCCTCATGTACGACCTCCGCACGTTCGTGCGAGCGCAGGAGGTCGAGCACGCCCGGACCAACGCCGCCGAGATCGAACGCATCACGCAGGCCTCTAGGTTGCTTTCGTTCGCGATGACGGCGCTGTTCCTGCTCGGGCTGGTCGTGCTGGTCGCCACCGGTCGCAAGAGCCGGCACGACCGCCGCCTGATCGAGCGGATGGCGGCTGAGGACGCGCTCACCGGGCTTCCGAACCGCGTCGCCTTCGCGGCGCACGCCGAACTTGCCCTGCGCGCCGCCCGTGACGGAAACCGACTGCAGCCGACGGTGCTCATGGTCGACCTCGACGGGTTCAAGGACGTCAACGACAGCCTCGGGCACCACGTCGGCGACCTACTGCTGATCGAGGTCGCCGAGCGTTTCCGCACATGCGTCCGTGGGCAGGACGTCGTCTGCCGGTTCGGGGGGGACGAGTTTGCCTTCCTCCTCACCGACGCTGATCCTCAGGTCGGTGAGGACACCGCCGTACGCATTGCCCGGATACTCACCCGTCCATTCGTGATCGAGCACCTGAGTCTGGAGGTGGAGGCCAGCGTGGGGATTGCCACGGCCTTGCCGGACCAGCAGGTGACCGACGTGATCCGCGACGCGGACGTGGCGATGTACGTCGCCAAGGAGCACCGCCTTGGTTACAGCCGGTTCGAGCCGGACCAGTTGGTCGACGCCGCGAGCCGGCTCACCCTCATCAGTTCACTGCGGACCGCCCTCGACACCGACCAGATCGTGCTTCACTTCCAGCCGAAGATCTCGGTCGATACCGGCCGGCTGATCGGGGCCGAGGCGCTGGCCCGCTGGCAGCACCCGACCCGTGGGCTGCTCCCGCCCAGCGAATTCATCCCTGCCCTGGAGCGGACCAGTCTCATCGAGCCCTTCACCACCCACGTGCTCACCCAGGCCTTGAAGCAGGCTCGCACCTGGATGGACGACCTGTGCCCGATCCCGGTCGCGGTCAACGTGTCGACCCGCTGCCTGCTGGACACGACGTTCCCCGACACGATCGCCCAATGCCTGGTGGGCGCGGGCGTGCCCGGCGAGCTGCTCTGCATCGAGATCACCGAAAGCACGATCCTCGCCGACCCCGAGGTCACCATCGACGTGCTGCGACGGATTCGCGCCCTGGGCGTCCGGGCGTCGATTGACGATTTCGGCACCGGCTACGCGTCGATGTCCTACCTCAAGATCCTGCCCGTGGACGAGGTCAAGGTCGACGGATCGTTCGTCAAGGACATGGTCACGCGAGGAACGGACCGCACGCTCGTGAAGTCAGCGATCGAGCTGGGCCACAACCTCGGTCTCACCGTCGTAGCCGAGGGCGTTGAGGACCAGGCGACCCTGAAGGCGCTGGAACACCTCGGCTGCGATGCCGCCCAGGGCTTCTTCGTCGCCAAGCCCCTCGACGCAGCGACCTTCACGGGATGGGTGAAGAACTTCGCGGCCCTCGACGCCATCGGTCCGCTCGATGACCTGAACGTGCCGCCATCGGATGCCCTCGATGCCGAGGATGCAGCGCTGGGGCTTCGCCGCCCGTGACGAGGGCCAATCCGTTCCGCACCCCGTCGTCGACTGAACCGGCGCCAGTGCTCCTAGAGTGAGCCCGTGGACCTGGTCGACCGACTGCGGCTCGATCATCCAATCGTTCAAGCGGGCATGAGCAACATGTCGCCGGCACCCCTGGCGGCCGCCGTCGCGCGTTCTGGCGGTCTAGGGACGATTGGGACGTGTGCGCCATCGACCCTGGCCGCGGGCATCGACCAGGTGCGGCAGGAGGCACCCGGCCGCGCCGTTGCGGTCAATCTGCTGATGCCGTTCGTCAACACCGGGCACGTCCAGGTCTGCATCCAACACAGGGTCGACGTGGTCGTCGTAGCGTTCGGCGGCGACGCCGACCTCTTCGACCGGTTTCGCGAAGCGGGCATCATGTCCTTCGCCATGGTCGGCACCGAGGCGCAGGCCCGCACCGCGGTGGACGGGTGGGGTGCCGACGGCCTCATTGCGCAGGGCGGCGAGGCCGGTGGCCATCTCACGGGCTCTCAACTGGCTCACGAGATCCTGCCGACTGCACTCGAGGTTGCAGGGAGACACCGCCCTGTATTTCTCGCAGGCGGCATTGCCGACGCTGCCGACACCAGAGCTGCCCTCGCAGCGGGAGCGGCGGGAGTCGTTGCCGGAACGCGATTCCTCTTGACGCATGAGTCCCCCGCGCACCCGGCGTATCAAGCGCGAATATTGCAGGCGGACACAACGATTCGCACGGGTCTGTTCGGGCTGGGCTGGCCTACGCCTCACCGCGTGGTTCCAAACGGCGCGACTCGCCGCTGGTGTCATCGCGACGGATCCGCGAAGGCGCTACCAGCGATGCTGAATGCCGGTAGCGCGGTCCTGGCTCGTTTCGCTCCTGAGGATGCTGACCCCAACGCCATCGTGCGGCTGCAGCGGCCTGGTTTGCCCTTCTTCACCCCGGCTGCACCGGCACGGGGTATGCCAGAGCAATGGATCGAACGCTCCGCGCTCTACGCGGGCGAGTCCGCGCGGCGGATCGACTCCGTGGTGAGCGCTGCAGAGGCGGTTGCCCTGCTCACCCCGCACTAGCGACGATTTGTGATCGGGAAATCGATTGTCTCCGCGGAGGAGCGCGCTTACGGTCGCAGGTATGCCTGCCGATGCGCCAACGATTCTGGCCACCAGCGGAGGAATTGGTGCCGGCCGGCGCACCCGGTTCACCTTCACCGCCCTGACGGACTTCGCCGTTGAGCTAGCCGGAGTCAACGGTCGGGCTCCGCGGATGTGTCTGCTCGCCACGGCGATGGGTGACGACAAGGCCGTGCTGCACTATCTGACAGAGGCTGCGCAGAGCCGAGGATTCGTGGCGTCGCACGTGTCGTTGTTCCCCATGCCCAACGTCGATGACGTCGCCGCTCATCTGCTCGAGCAGGACGTGGTGTGGGTGTTCGGCGGGAGTGTCGCCGGCCTGCTGGCAATGTGGCGGCTGCACGGAGTCGACGTCGCCCTGCGCGACGCATGGCAGGCGGGCGTGGTCTTGACGGGAATCTCGGCCGGATCGATCTGTTGGCATGCCGGCGGCACCACCGACTCGTTCGGTCCGCAGCTGCGACCGGTCACCAACGGACTGGGTTTCGTGCTTTACGCCAACGGCGTTCACTACGACTCCGAGGCCGAGCGCCGCCCCCATCTGCATTCCCTCGTCCGAGACGGGGTCTTGCCCGCCGCATACGCCACCGACGACGGTGCCGGGCTGCTCTACCGCGGTACCGATTTCGTCGAAGCCGACGGTGAAACGGGTTCGGCTGGAGCATATTTCATCGAGGCGTGTGACGGTGGCGCGGCGGAGACGGCCCTGGACGTCCGACGGTTGTGACCATGCAGACGATTTGCCTCAGAGCTGCTGCCGACGCCGACTTCGAGTTCTTCTTTCGGCTACACAAACAGACGCTGGGCCCCTACGTCGAGCAGGTGTGGGGGTGGGTCGACGCGGACCAGCGTGCTTACTTGCAGCGCACGATCGACGTCGACGCCACCCAAGTGGTCGTCGTCGACGGCGTTGACGTCGGGCGGCTCAACGTTGGTCATCTCGCGGGCGACGTGTACCTCGGTCTCATCGAGATCGCTCCCGACCACCAGAAGCGGGGCGTCGGTGCACGCATCCTGCGAAGCGTCCTCGACTGCGCCTTCGCCGAGGGCAAGGGGGTGCAATTACACGTGCTGGACGTCAACGCGAGCGCATGCCGGTTGTACCGCCGACTCGGGTTCGACGAAGTGAGCCGGGAGGGCACGGCCCCGGCAATCCGCATTCACATGCGGGCTAATCCCGCTGGCGCTGGCCATGTGCGCACTCTTGATCGAACCATTGGAGGGCCGTGGCACCTGCGTTCTGCCACCCCGGACGATCTTGAGCTCATCGTCGAGATGGCGCGGCACGCCTGTGTCATCGAGGACCGGCCACTCCCTGACCGGGATTCCGAGGACGTCCACGACCTCTTGCCGTCCAATGACGACACGGTGCTCGTTGCCGCCGATGTACTGCGCCGCCCGGTAGCCGCAGCATGGACCTTTCACAGCGACCCGCCACTCATGCTCGACGAAGGCGGTGCCTCGGTACCGGAAGTGTGCATCGCCGTCGTCCCCGAGAGCCGCGGACGCGGTGCGGGTGGCTCGCTCCTGGACGAACTGGCACGGCGCTGCGCGCCTCAACATGCCGCGCTCTGTCTGAACGTTCATCAGCGCAACACTGCAGCTCGTAACTTGTACGCCCGCATGGGGTTCCAGGAGACGGGACAGGGGCGTGGAAGCCTGGGTTTGGCGATGTTGAAGGAACTACGCCGGGACTGTGCGACGTGACGATCGACTATCGCCTGCCGGAGCGTCTGACCAGTCTGGATGCAGTGCCAGCCACGTTGCTCGAGGGGCTTGGTACCGATCCCGTGACCCTCTGTGCGCCTGTCCATGCGTTGGTCATTCAACCGACTGATCCAGCGGTGCGCGGATTCCTTGAGGAGCGTCTGTCGGAGAATCAGATCCGACCGGCCGCGGATCTGATTAGCAGGCTGGAAGCACTCGATCCAAGGCCACTCACTGCGCCGCGAGAGCCAGCCAGGCGTGTGGTCGGCACCTGTCGGCATTTCGCTGTACTTGCCTGTGCGTTGCTGCGTTATCGAGGTGTTGCGGCTCGGGTCCGCTGTGGGTTCGCAACCTATTTCGAAGAAGGCCTGGCAGTCGATCACTGGATCATCGAGTACCGCGACAACGTAGATGATCGGTGGGTTCGCCTGGATCCGGAGATCCTTGGGCAGCGGATCGTCGAACATCCTGAGGACCTCGCGAAAGGGCAATTCCTTTCTGGCAGTGAGGCGTGGAGTGCATTCCGCCGCAATGACATTGATGCTGCCCGCTTCGGCGTGCACGGCACCGAGAATTGGGGACCAGCCGAGATCCGCGGCAATGCCGTCAAAGATCTCGCGGCGCTTAACAAGGTCGAGATGCTCCCCTGGGATGAGTGGGGCCGGATGACCGATGCGTACGACGGCAAGACGGGTACCGATTACGACGCCCTCCTCGACGAGGTTGCCGCCGTTTGCGCAGCCGATGACACGACTGCCATCGCAGAGCTCTACGAAGCCGAGGACCTTCGTGTCCCAGATGACCTGATCCGCTGACGAGTCTGCCAAGGTTCGGTTACGTCGACCCGCAGGGCAAGTGAGGTAGCCGCGGACCTGTCTCGTCTATGGAAACGAGGTCGGTCCATCAGTCCCGGCTCCAGCAGATCACTGGGGTGGAACCCAGCCGGTCAGCCGAATCACGTCGGCGGCGACTGAGCCAACAGTGCGGGCGTCGGTAGGAACCCGGTGCACGGTTGTGGGGCATCTGGATTCGAGCGTCACCGCCATCTGTGCACTTGAGTCGATGTGACGACCTAGTTCCGACCCCTTCACACGCTGACCGAGGCGTTTGCGGGCCGTAGTTTCGGTACAGGTCAGCAGGACGGCGACCGTCTCGACGTCGCGGCCCATCGCTTGGAGAAGTGAGTCCATGACGGTGGGGAGCACGCACACCGTGTTGGTGTAGATCAACCGGTTGTAGCCCAGCGCTTGATAATTGGACCACATGGCCGAGAGGTTGCGTTCGGCCAGTCCGTGTTCCCACGGTGTCGGGTGCGCCATGTCGAGGAAGTCGCCGTCGATGACGCAGTGGGCGACGTCCATGGCGCGCAGCTGCGCGTGCATCTCATAGGCGACGCTGGTCTTGCCGACCCCTGATCGTCCTCCAATGAATGTCACCTCGCAGGCCATCCTTACAACCTGCCACTCGGGACTATCTGGCCGCGACAGAATATTGAGTGGGGCGTCTCGTCATTGTAACTGGAGACCAATCAGTTCCTGTCTCACGTGGTCCTCTTGGCGTCGCCGAGTGACCGGCGCTGAGTCCAGTCGCCCTCGACCGTTTCGGGCAACGTTGTCGCGCACCCGCGCCCAGAACACCACGACAGCCAGCTACACGCTCCGCCCCCGACACCAATCACGATTGGTTCTCAGCTGTCGAAACACCCTTGTGGACAACATAATCAATGGCCTCAACGCAGTCGTTGGCGACGAACGTTGGCTGATACTGGTCTTCGATCCAGCGGCGGCCTCGGTGCAGCCAGACACTGTCGATCGAGATCCTATTGGCCCCTCCGATGTCAGCGGTCGCAGAGTCGCCGACCATCCAAGCCCTCTCCAGCGATCGTCCGGTAAGACGTGCAGCTGCGCCGAAGATCGCTGGGTCCGGCTTCTTCGCGCCGACAGCCTCCGAGATCACCCACGTGTCCACCAGGCGGTTCAGCCCGGTAACCGACAACTTGCGTTCCTGCTGAACTACCCGCCCGTTGGTGACAATCACTGGCACCCAGCCGGCGTTCCTCGCCCGCGTCAACGCCATTGGGACGGCAGGATCGAGCACCAGGTCGTCGGCCATCCCCGAGTCCAAGTCTGCTTGCAATGACGAGAACGCCGAATCGTCAAGGAAGTACTGGGAGCGAATCCGTTCCGCCAGCCGGGCACGTGGTTCATACCCATCAGCGTCGGCCTCGACCAACCAGTCGACATCGCCGCCGTGGGCCACGGCAAATCGTTCAGCCCACTTCAGGAACGCCGCCGCGCGATCCACCAAAGTGTTGTCCAAATCAAGCAACAACAGCGGCATCGGTCGAGTGTCACATACCGCAATGGCGGCACGTCTGATCGTTGATCGTTGCACGCTGCCGGAAACCTGGGTCAAAACGCAGCCCTGGGTACCGCCCATCCCGGTGGTACCGAACGGTTCCCCTCGTGTTGGCTGGGTTACACCAGCAACGTCCTCTCGGCGGGCGTCGACGTAATGGGCGCTGTGACGGTGGGCCATGCGAACATGGGGTTCGCCACGACGGTGTACCCGATGTCCCCCAAGACGCCTTGCTCGATCGCCCCGAGCGTCCTGATCCCGGGACCCGCCCCGGTACTGCTGTTCATCAGCAGTTGATTCGGTCCGCTGAAGACGTAGTCGGCGAGGTGGCTCACCGAACTTCCGGGCTTGTAGGGATTGGACGAGTACAGCGGGACGGGCCGGCCTCCGTTGGCTTCGACGGCATCTGACCCGTTGAAGTACAGACCGCCCTCGTATCCGGTGATGTTCCAGTTGTAGTAGTCGTTCCAGAGGAACGTGGTGGGGTCGATGGGAGATCGGCCGTCCCAAGTGCTGACGAATTGGTCATACGTCGACCACACGTTGAGGCTCGGGTAGCTGTCGGGCGCTCGGACGTTCGACAACCAGCCCAGCGAGTGCAACAACTCGTGCATCGCCACCGCGGTCATGTCGTATTGACCCGGTGCCACGGTGCCGGCCGACCACGAGTAGCTCCAGTTCCAGTTGATCACCCCGTCGGCCGCCGCTTGGTTGACGTCCTCACCGGTGAGCAATTTGCGCTGCACGATGGTTTGGTGAAAGCCGGGAGTGAGGCTGTCGAAGGTGCTGCCCGCGTTGGCGAGGAACGCACCCGGCTGAAAGACCGAGTTGACCGCATAGGTCAATTGGGTGGGCTGCTTGACGAGCAGATAGGCCGCAACTCGGCGCGCAGCGTCGTAGAGAGCGTTCTTGGCCTGATCGGTCCAGAGGTCGGCGCCGGTGTCGAAGGACAAGTCGAACGTGATGGCACCTTGGTTGACCAGCAGGCCCGTGCTGGCGCCGCGCTGGAACGGCGCGAGCATGTTGATGTGCAGGCCGGGGTCGGTGGCGGCAATGCTGAAAGTGTCAACCCCCTGGAAAGTCGGTCCTGGCGTGTAGAAGTAGGTGCCGTCGACGTTGAGGGTGACGCGACCGTACTTCGGCCCCTGGGTGATGGCGAAGACTATCGGGTCGTTCTCGGGATCGGTAGCCAGGATGCGGCCGGCGATGGGACCGCCGAGCCCGTTCGTGATCGTCACCGAATGGTCCACCGTGGGTGCGAGGTTGAAGAACGACCGACGCAACGTCCACATGGTGCCGGCCAGCGCGTCTTGCAGCTCGGCTGGCAGCGGCGCGTGGGCAATCAGGAACTGCAGGTGCGCCGTGATGGCGGTAACGAGCGACGCGGCGTTGAGCTGCCATGCGTCCGCGTCGAGCTGTTCGTACTGCATTGCCCATGGATCGTTGGCGGTGGGCACCACGACGGCCGCGGTGGTCGCAGCGGCGAACGCGTTGCCCTGGGGTTGCACGACGGCTGAGGTCGGCGACGCGGCGGCGGGCTCGTTGGGCGCTGGTGCGACGCCGGAGATCGTTGCGTTCTCAGCCGCATTCAGGTGGTGGGTGCCAGATTCCTCGGGGCGGGTGTCGGAGCCGGTGACCGTGGGCTGGTCGGGGTCGTCAACGATTGGCTCACCGGCGTCGTCAGGGGTGCCGGTAGCGTCGTCGGCGCTATCGTCTGCCGGACCGTCCACCGCGGTCAGATCCGTGGACTGACTTTCCGTCGACGTCGACGCTCCGGCCGGGTGCAAAGTGTCGGTACTCCCCGTACTGCTTTCTCGCACTGGGGAATTCGAGGATGAGGACTCCACGGAAGAGGACCCGGCGTAAGTGGTCTGCGTGCTCTGGGCCGATACGGTCGAGCCAGTCATCCGTTCGCCGGGTGCGTTATCGGAACGGTTCGAAGTCGTCGCAGCCGAGGCCGAACCCGACGCGGAGTGGGACGAAGAGCCTGACGCCGACGCCGAGTCCGACGAGGAACTGCCCGACGAAGAACTGGACGACGTTGACGACGGACTACTCGACGAGCTGGCGTCGTCGGCGGCCGCGACACCCACCTGCGGTCCGACAAGAGCTGCGCTCCACATCGCCGCACCCATGCCGGCTGAGGCCACCCCCACGCGCAGCCAGCTCCGCACACCAAACGTCTCCGCGCGCCGCGCGCGATGTCGACCGGACATAATTAACCCCCCCGATAATAAATTGGAGCGAACTATACGATCGCGTCTCGCGCTGCGCAATAGGTAGATCGAGGTATTCAGCTACGTCGAAGGGCTGGGCGTTGACGGTGACGCAGCGGCGAATCGCCGAGGCCGCGTGCCTGTTGCGTCAGCGTGTCCTTCTCCGCACCCATGCCCGGCGAACTCTCGCTGCCGTTGCCGCTTGCGTTGTCGGCGTACACAACGCGACCAGTTGCGACTTTGCCGCAATCCGCACCGTCACAGATCTCGGTCTTCGACGTGGAGGTTGCTGCCGACTCCGCTTGGCAGAACTCAGCCCACCGACCGTCATGCAGCACGACCTAAACCCACGGCTCTTACGCACTCACTCAACGGATTTGACATTTAACGGAGCCAAATCGCGCGCGTGGCCGGGCTTCCCTATCAGCGTTGGGTCTCATCGGGTCGCATCTCACGGAGCTGGTCGAAGGCACGTCCGATCGGTTCTTGATGGTCGTCCAAGTAGGCGCGGATGTGTGCCGAGCAGTCTTCAACCGTGGCAACGCCGGTGCTGACTTCGATGTCGTACAGGCCGTGGGTGTGAACGCTGGCAACTTGACTGGCGGCGATTCCGACTGTGCGGTCTCCGCGCAGGGCTTCACGCTCGTTCAAGTCGGCCACAGAACAGTGCACGCCGACGAAGACGACATCGATGTCAACCATGACGGCCAGGAGGTCGCTTAACCGCCAGGGCTCACTTAGGACGTGGTCCATCACGATGTTGTTGCCTGCCTTGGCCATTCCGGCAACCTCCCGGTGGAATCCGGCCCGTGTGCGGTGCAGCACATCACGGACGCCTTCTGGGGTGAGTTCGTGGGTTCTCCGCTCAGCGCGCATCGCGCCGAACATGTCCACCCCCATGTGAAACCACGGTGTATCGAAGTCCGTCAATAGTTGGCGAGCGATCGTGGACTTACCCGAACTCGACGCACCGTTGAGCAACACCACCTGACCGGGAGGGTTCGGCGTACTCATCGGGGACAGTTTGCCCCTTGCGTTCGCATAGAAGCGAGCACCGGATGTTCTCGTTTCTAGAAACCCAAGACGGCTCACATTTCGTCTCACTCATTGGGCGCCACCTGTCGCCGTTGGTCAGGTCAGGCCGAGGCCGCCGTCGAGGGTCAGGATCTCGCCGGTCATGTAATCCGATTCGATGAGTGAAAGGGCGGTGTCTGCCACATCGTCTGGTGTCGCGGGACGCCCCATCGGAGCCCGTTCGCGCCACAGCGCTTGCGCATCAGCCCATTCCGCGGTCATCGGAGTGTCCACGAGGCCGGGTGCGATCGCATTGACTCGGATGTCGGGGGCAAGGGTGAGTGCGAGGAGCTTGGTGGTGTGGATGAGGGCGGCTTTGCTCGCCGAGTACGGGATGGACGCCCCCTTGGGGCGCATCCCGGCGTGCGAGCTGATGTTGACCACCGTCGAGGGCCGGCCCCTTCGTGCTGAGGCGCGCAAGTGCGGTTCGGCTTCGGCGACGAGGCGAAATGGTGCGATCGTGTTGACCTCCAGTAGTTTCCGCCACATCGACGTTGAGGCGCTCTGAAGATCGGAGTGCGGGATCACTGCGCTGATTCCAGCGTTGTTGACCAATACGTCAAGACGCCCGGCGAGGCGAACGGAATCGGCGACAAGCCGCTGTCTGTCCACATCGTCTGCGAGGTCCGCTTGGACGTAGTGGGCGTCGCCGAGTTCGGCAGCCAATGCGTTTCCGGCCTCGGTCGACGACCGTGAATGCACGACCACGCAATAATCGCGCCCGGCGAGGCGGCGAGCAATGGCCAGGCCTATTCCCGAGGTCGCTCCGGTCACCAATGCGACGCGCCTGATTTCACCCATGATCACAAACTAACTCTGGCGACCAAACGAGCCCGGACCGCGCTGAAGGTGGGGTCCCGTCTCATTTGGTAGAGATTTGAGATCGATCAGATCCTGTCTGGCGTGGCCTTCTGTGAACGAATCTGTCGGGCCTAAGCTAGCGATCGCCGAGGCGAGCCTGCACGAACGAATTAAGATCCAAGAGCGCCTGATGCTGCCCCTCGACGGCGGAGCGGGACGTATCGCGAGAGTCCCTTCGATTGGACCGGCGGCCTGCGACAGCCCGTCACCCCACCAAAACACAAAGGCCACGACCTCTTTCGAGATCGTGGCCTTTAGCGCCGCGGTTTAGAACCGCTCATTGTGGGCGAAGGGGGACTTGAACCCCCACGTCCCGAAGGACACTGGCACCTGAAGCCAGCGCGTCTGCCATTCCGCCACTCGCCCCAACAACCGGGAGAGACTATCACGCACTCGGGCCCGCCTCCCAACCGCGCAGCTAGGCCCATGCGCGCCGCCGGCCGAAGCCCTGACCAGCCTCGATCCGATCGACCCCATTGCTTGGTCACGTTCTGACGCCCGTGGCCGATACCATGCCAGGAGGAATCGACACCCGCGACACGCAGGTTCGTCTACTGCGTCGAGCGCGACCATCACGACGAACAGCGAGGCAGGCGGTGACATGGGACTCGTCGACCGCTTCGAGCGCAAACTCGAGGCAACCGTCGGTGACACCTTTGCGCGTGTCTTCGGCGGCAGCATCGTTCCGCAGGAGGTCGAAGCGATCCTCCAGCGCGAAGCCGACGCAGGCGCACGCGAAGTCGGAGGCGGCAGAATTTTGGCCCCAAACGACTACGTCATTACCCTCAGTGCATCCGACTTTCACAAGGTCCGCGCTGACCCCGACCTCACACCGACGACATTCGCCCGATACCTGGAGGGATACATCCGTGATCAAGGGTGGCAAACGTATGGTGATGTGGTCGTTGGATTCGAAGCGTCACCGCAGTTGCACACCGGCCAGTTTCGCACTCGTGGAACGGTCAACCCAGACTCGACCAGCGGCGCAAGCGCCTCTGTCCCCCCAGACCGTGCTCACACCGAACCAGGAGTTCCACCGATGACCGACAACCCGAGCTACCGCGGCGGCGGCCAGGGACCAGCGCAGCCTGGCGACGACTACTACGAGTACGGCCGTCAGGGCGACGA
>Ga0247732_10000292_pt1 | contig 28694 bp, 25 predicted proteins | sample UWRJL163409C2_FD_180940 | JGI IMG/M metagenome (GOLD analysis project Ga0247732, IMG submission 180940) | Plant litter microbial communities from Arlington Agricultural Research Station in Wisconsin, United States - UWRJ-L163-409C-2 | ecosystem: Environmental > Terrestrial > Plant litter >...
CGTTGTGGCCGCGGACGCTGGTGGCCACCGCGGCCGTCCAGAACCTCCTCGGCGGCGAGGAGGCGATGAGCCGCGCACGCAAGCCCGACGTCTACGCCGACGCCGCCTACGTCGTCTTCAACAAGCCGGCCCGCGAGTACACCGGCAACAGCGTGCTGTGCGAGGACGTACTGGTCGACTCGGGCGTCACGGATCTGTCGGTGTACGACTGCGTCCCAGGATCCGAACTCGGCGTCGACCTGTGGGTGGAGACGCCCAACCCGCCCGGGTACGGCGCCTGATGTGGGCCGAGGGCCGCTATGAGTCGGTGGCCGAACGCATCGCCGTCGTCGCCGGCGAGACCGTGGCGGCCGCGGAGCGCCGCCGACCGCTCGACGGTGCCGCATTGGTCGACCTGGCCTGCGGCACCGGCAGCGCCGCGTTGGCTGCGGCGGCCCGGGGCGCGGTGGTCACCGGTGTCGACCTGACCCCCGAACTGGTTGCCATTGCCGAGAGCAAGGCGCGCAGCGCGGCGCTCGACGTGACGTGGGTGGTCGCCGACGCGACCGAGACGACGCTGCCCGACACCACGTTCGACACCGCGGTGTCCAACATGGGCGTCATCTTCGTCGAGCCGGGGCGACAGGTCGAGGAGATGAGTCGGCTGCTGAAACCCGGTGGGACGCTGGCTTTTTCGGCGTGGGTGCGCAGCGCCGCCAACCCGTTCTTCGATCCGATCGTCGCGGTCCTCGGGGCGCCCCCGGACAAGGGGTTCACCCCCGATCAGTGGGGCGATCCCGCGATCGCGACCGAACGGCTGGCTGCCGACTTCACCGACGTCGAGATCGCCGACGGAACGCTCGTCTGGGCGTTCGACTCGCTGGACGCCGCCCGGCACTTCGTGCGGTACGAGTCACCGATGCACGTCGACCTCTTCGGTCGCCTCGACGGTGATCAGCACGATCGTCTCCTGGCCGCGTTCACCGACGCGCTCACCCCGCACGTCGGCGAGGACGGCGGCGTCCGCTTCGACGCGCCGTACGCGATCATCACCGCCACCCGCCGCTAGAGCAGCGTGCCCTGCTCGGCCTGCGGCTGCGCGGGTTCGATCAGCTCGGGTCCGTTGTTGCGGACGCTGTTGACCAGCCGGGACACCTCGCGGACCGCGATGCGGTCCAGGTCGCCGTGACCGCGCAGCAGGCCCTCGTCCATCGGCGCGTCGGGATCCAGCCACCGGTCCCAGTCACGCTCGCTGATGCTCAGCGGCATGCGGTCGTGAATCTCGGCCAGCTGGCCTGCCGACTCGGTGGTGATGATGGTGCAGGTCAACAGCGGGGGGGCGTCCTTGGCGGGCCGCCACGTCGACCAGAGGCCGCCCATGAACAGGGGCTCGCCGTCCGCGCCGTGCATGAAGAACGGCGTCTTGGCGCCCTTCTTGCCTCCGGCGCCCTCCGCGCCCGGACGCCACTCGTACCAGCCGTCCATCGGCACCAGGCACCGCTTGGTCTTGGCGGAGGCACGGAACGCCGCCGAAGTGGTGACCGTCTCGGCGCGGGCGTTGATGAGCAGCGGCCCCTTGGTCTCGGGAGTGCCGTCGTCCTTGGCCTTCACCCAGGGCGGCACCAGTCCCCACCGCATCGAGCGCACCCGCCGGGTCGACTCGTCGTCGGGTTCGGCGTGCCTCTTGACCACCGAACTGATCGTGGTCGTCGGCGCGACGTTGAAGTTCGGCTGCGGCGGCTCCTTGGCCTCCGTCGCCGCGATGGTCTCGTCGATCGCCTTGATCTTCTCGGCCAGCAGCGCCGGATCGGTCGTCACCGCGAATCGCCCACACATGTATCCCATGGTTGCAGAAGGAGGCGACAAGGCAGGATGGACGCCATGACTGAGTACGGAGGTGGGTGGCAGGCGCCGTCGACCACGACGCCCATCCACGCGACCGTCGAGGTGCCGGGCTCCAAGTCCCAGACCAACCGCGCGCTGATCCTCGCGGCATTGGCGAGCCCGCAGGGTTCGTCGACCGTCAGCGGCGCGCTGCGCAGCCGCGACACCGACCTGATGATCGGTGCGCTGCGGACGCTTGGGCTCTCGCTCGACGGCGCCGGAACCGACCTGACGATCGGCGGGGCGATCTCGCCCGCGTCGGACGCCAGGATCGACTGCGGCCTCGCGGGGACCGTCCTGCGGTTCGTCCCGCCGCTCGCGGCACTCGGCAGCGAGGTCGTCACGTTCGACGGCGACGAGCAGGCCCGGTCACGTCCGATCGCTCCCCTGCTCGACGGCTTGCGCGGCCTCGGCGTGCGCGTCGACGGTGACGCGATGCCGTTCCAGGTCCGCGGCGAGGGTGCCGTGGCCGGGGGCACCGTGCACATCGACGCCTCGTCGTCGTCGCAATTCGTCTCGGGACTGCTGCTGTCCGGGCCTACGTTTCGGGACGGACTCACCGTCGTGCACACCGGCAAGTCCGTGCCGTCGGCGCCACACGTCGCGATGACGGTGACGATGCTGCGCGAGGCAGGCGTCTCGGTGGACGACGCGACACCCAATCGCTGGATGGTCCAATCGGGCCCCGTCGCCGCCCGGCACTGGGACGTCGAGCCCGACCTGTCGAACGCGGTCCCGTTCCTGGCCGCCGCCATCGTGACCGCGGGTACGGTGCGCATCACCGGGTGGCCACAGGTCAGCGTGCAGCCGTCGACGAACATCCTCGACTTGCTCACCAAGGCCGGTGCGACTGTGCACCAAGGTGATTCACACCTCGAAGTGAAGGGTTCCATCGACGGCTACCCGGGTTTCGACGTCGACCTGCACGAGGTCGGCGAGCTGGCACCGTCGTTCGCGGCGCTGGCGGCTCTGGCCGAGTCGGGTTCGGTGTCACACCTCAGCGGCATCGCCCATCTGCGTGGCCACGAGACCGACCGGCTGGCGGCGCTGACGGCCGAGATCAACGGCCTCGGCGGACGATGCGAGGAGACCACCGACGGGCTGACGATCACCGCCACCCAACTGCACGGCGGGGTGTGGCACTCCTACGCCGACCACCGCATGGCGACCGCGGGCGCCATCATCGGACTGCGGACACCGGGAGTCGAGGTCGAGGACATCGGCACCACCGCCAAGACCCTGCCCGACTTCCCAGGGATGTGGGCCGACATGTTGGCCGGGCAGGTACCCGAAATCCCTTGAGAGAGAACGACGTCTCTTGAACGAGAACGACTACGACGAATCCGACGTCCGGGTACGCCCCGGCCGGGGTTCCCGGCCGCGCACCAAGACCCGCCCCGAACACTTGGACGCCCAGGCGGCGATGGTCGTCACCGTCGACCGTGGGCGGTGGGGCTGCGCGCTCGGTGGCGACCCGCAACGGGTCGTCACCGCGATGCGGGCCAGGGAACTCGGCCGCACCCCGATCGTGGTCGGCGACGAGGTCGACGTCGTCGGCGACCTGTCCGGCCAACCCGACACGCTCGCCAGGATCGTTCGACGCGGCGAGCGGCGAACGGTGTTGCGGCGCACCGCCGATGACACCGACCCGACTGAACGCGTGCTGGTCGCCAACGCAGACCAACTGCTGATGGTCGTCGCGCTGGCCGACCCACCGCCGCGCACCGGCTTCGTCGAGCGGTCCCTGATCGCCGCCTACGTCGGCGGACTCGAGCCCATTCTGTGCCTGACCAAGACCGACCTGGCGCCTCCGGAACCGTTCGCGGCGCAGTTCGCCGGGCTGGATCTGACGGTCGTCACCGCCGGTCGCAGCGACGACCTCGCCGTCGTCGACGATCTGCTGGTCGGCAAGTTGACGGTTCTGGTGGGCCATTCCGGCGTCGGCAAGTCCACGATGGTCAACCGACTGGTGCCCGAGGCCGGCCGCGCGGTCGGGGTCGTGTCCGGTGTCGGCAAGGGCAGACACACGTCGACTCAGTCGGTGGCACTGCCGCTGCACGACTCGGGGTGGGTGGTCGACACGCCGGGCATCCGGTCCTTCGGGCTCGCCCACATCGCGCCCGCCGACGTGATGATGGCGTTCTCCGACCTCGCCGAGGCCATCGAGAAGTGTCCCCGCGGCTGTGGGCACCTCGGGCCGCCATCGGATCCCGACTGCGCACTCGACGAGCTGACGGGTCACACCGCCGACCGCGTCGCCGCCACCCGCCGACTGCTGTCCGCGATGGCCGCCGACTAGGGATGGACTTCCTCGACCGCACGCGCGACGGATACGACGCCGCCGCAACGGAGTTCGCCGCAATGTTCGAGAACTACCTCGACGACAAGCCGATCGAGAAGGCGCTGCTGGCGGCATTCGCCGAACTGGTACGCGCCACCGGGAACAGCTCGGTCGCCGACGTCGGCTGCGGCACCGGCGTCACCACCAGGATCCTGGCCGACCTCGGCGTCGATCCCACGGGAATCGACCTGTCCCCCAACATGATCGCCGAAGCCCGCGCGCGTGCCGCCGAACTCCGGTTCGAGGTGGGGTCGATGACCGCGCTCGAGCTCGCCGACGCGAGCGTCGGTGGAGTCTGTGCGTGGTACTCCACCATCCACGTCCCGGATTCGCATCTGCCGCAAACGTTCTCCGAGTTCCACCGCGTGCTCGTCGACGGCGGTGTCGTGCTGCTGGCGTTCCAGGTCGGCGATCGGCCTCGGCGGTTGACCGAGGCGTTCGGCACGCCGCTCGACCTTGAGTTCGTCCGGCGCGAACCCGGGGCCGTCGCCGCCACGTTGGAGGCGGCCGGGCTGCCCGTCTATTCGACCACCGTGCGCGAGCCGGACGACGACGGCGTCCAGACCACGCCACAGGCCTTCCTCGTCGCGCGCAAGCACTCCACTCGATAGCCTGAGACGGACATGACACCGGTACCCGAGATCACGCTCAACGACGGCGCACGCATACCCCAGCTCGGATTCGGCGTGTACAAGGTCGCCCCCGACGAGACCGCGGCGGCGGTCCGGACTGCGCTCGACGTCGGATACCGCCACCTCGACACGGCGGCGATGTACCACAACGAGGCCGGCGTAGGCCGCGGCATTCGCGAGGCGGGCGTCGACCGGGCCGACGTCTACGTCACGAGCAAGCTCGACAACGGATTCCACGAACCCGACGCTGCGCGTAGGGCATTCGACGACACGCTCACCGCAATCGGGTCGGACTACGTCGACCTGTACTTGATTCATTGGCCCTTGCCGACGCGCTACGGCGGCGACTTCGTCTCGACCTGGCGCACCCTCGAGGAGTTCGCGGCCGACGGTCGCGCACGCAGCATCGGGGTGTCCAACTTCCACGTCCCGCACCTTCAGCGGCTCGCGGCCGAGACCGAGACCGTGCCCGCGGTCAACCAGGTGGAGGCGCACCCCTACTTCACCAACGCCTCGGTCCGGGACTACTGCAAGCAACACGGCATTGCCTTTCAGGCCTGGTCGCCGCTGGGCCGCGGCACGCTGCTCGACGACCCGGTGGTACAGCGGGTGGCCGCCGCGGCAGGCAGGTCGCCGGCTCAGGTGGTCCTGCGCTGGCATCTGCAACGCGGCGACGTCGTCTTTCCGAAGTCGGTGTCACCCGACCGCATCGCCCAGAACTTCGCGGTGTTCGACTTCGAACTGGGTGCCGACGACGTGGCGGCGATCGACGGTCTGGACCGGGGCGCCGCGGGCCGCGTCGGCTCCAACCCCGACACGTTCGACGTCATCACGCGGTGAGATCCGAGTCGCCGAAATTCGCACCGCCGCACTAAAGATCACCCGTCGCGCGATATCCGCTCCGGTGACAGGGTGCGACGCTGAACCGCGTCCGCGCCACCGACGTCACCGTTTCCCCCGACGAGACAGCGTCTGATCACGGTTTGTGTTCCGGCCGGAACGGGCACGCACAGTAGGGCAAATTGCCAAAGGAGGCTCATTCATGACGAACGTACCAATGATCGAACTCAGCACCGGTGCGCACATTCCGCAGCTCGGATTCGGCGTCTACCAGATCGATCCCGACAAGACCGCAGACGCGGTCAAGACGGCACTGGACATCGGCTACCGACACATCGACACCGCCGAGATGTATCAGAACGAGGCCGGTGTCGGCCAAGGCGTCCGCGACTCCGGGCTGGACCGCGCGGACGTGTTCGTCACCAGCAAGCTCAACAACGGGTTCCACGAACCCGACGCTGCACGCAAGGCGTTCGACGAGACGCTGAGCAAGCTCGGCTTTGACTACGTGGACCTCTTCCTCATCCACTGGCCGCTGCCGACGCGCTACAACAACGACTTCATCTCGACGTGGCAGACGCTCGAGGAGTTCCGGCGCGACGGCCGAGCCCGCAGCATCGGTGTGTCGAACTTTCAGGTCGCGCATCTCGAGCGCCTGGCCAACGAGACCGACACAGTGCCGTCGGTGAACCAGATCGAGGTACACCCCTACTTCGTCAACGACGAGGTGCGTCAGTACTGCATCGAGCACGGCATCGCCGTCGAGGCCTGGTCCCCCATCGCCCAAGGCAAGGTGCTCGACGACCCGGTCGTGACGCAGATCGCCGAGGCGTCGGGCAAGTCTCCCGCCCAGGTGGTGCTCCGCTGGCACATCCAGCGGGGTGACATCGTCTTCCCGAAGTCGGTGACGCCCAAGCGGATCGAAGAGAACTTCGCGCTGTTCGACTTCGAGCTGAGCGATCACGACGTCGAGGCGTTGACCGCCCTCGACAAGGGCGAGGAAGGCCGCACCGGCCCCAACCCGGACACGTTCGACTACATCCCGGACTGACCCCACAGCAGAAAGACGACGGGGAGATCGCGAATCGCGATCTCCCCGCCGTCTTTTCGCGAGGTGCTAGGCAGGTTGCTTGGTGCGCCGACGGGCTCGCACCGCGGCGATCGCGGACTTGAGTCCACGACGCTCGCTGGGCTCGAGTTCGGCGAACATGCGCTCGCTGCGGGTCTCCGGGGCGTCGTCAGCGGTGTCGCGCAGGAACTTGTCCGGCAACGACAGCTTGGCGATGGTGCGCCACGTCTTTCCGTACTGCACCGCGAAATTGCCTGTCGTGTAAGGCAAGTCGTACTTCTCGCAGATCTGCTTCACGCGGACGCTGATCTCGTGCAACCGGTTGCTCGGCAGGTCCGGGTACAGGTGGTGCTCGATCTGGTGGCAAAGGTTGCCGCTCATGAACCGCAGCGTGGGCCCAGCCTCGAAGTTGGCGCTTCCCAACATCTGTCGCAGGTACCACTGGCCCCTGCTCTCGCCCACCATGTCGGTCTTGGTGAACTTCTCCGCGCCGTCTGGGAAGTGGCCGCAGAAGATCACGGCGTTGGCCCAAACGTTGCGGATGACGTTGGCCACGGCGTTGGCCGTCAGCGTCGACTTGTACGTGGCGCCTGGCGACATCGCCGTCAGCGCCGGGTAGGCGACGTAGTCCTTGAGCACCTGGTGACCGGCCTTGACGCCGAACTCACGGATGCGCTCCATCGTGGCTTCGCGGTCGTCGCGGCCCTTGGAGATCTTTCCGAGTTCGAGGTGCTGGAGTCCGACACCCCACTCGAATCCGATCGCCAGGAGCGTGTTGAACAGCAAGTTGCCGTACAGGTTGAACGGCGTCCACTTGGCGTCCCGGGTCACGCGGATGACGCCGTAGCCGACGTCGTCGTCCATCCCGAGGATGTTGGTGTACTTGTGATGCATGAAGTTGTGGGTGAACCGCCAGTGCTTGGACGCCCCACTCATGTCCCACTCCCACGTCGAGGAGTGAATCTCGGGATCGTTCATCCAGTCCCACTGGCCGTGCATGACGTTGTGGCCGATTTCCATGTTCTCGACGATCTTGGCCACGCCGAGGGTCACGGTGCCTGCCCACCACGCCGAACGCTTCGAGCCCGCGGCCAGCATCAGGCGGCCTGCGACCTCGAGTGCGCGCTGCGCGGCGATGGTGCGGCGGATGTAGCGAGAGTCGCGTTCACCGCGGGAGTCTTCGATGTCCTGCCGGATCGCGTCGAGCTCGTTGCCCAAATTTTCGATGTCCGCTTCAGTCAGATGCGTGAATGCGGGTACGTCGGTAATTGCCATCGTTCAGCCTCCTGTCAACTGCCTACGCTAGCGTAACCTACGATGCCGTAGGTTACTAGCGGGTAAAGCTCAGACGTCCAGCACGCAATCGCCAGAAGCAGCGGAAACACACGTCTGCACCCGGCTACCCGGCTCGTGCTCGACGCCGGTTCGCAGGTCCCGAACATGCCCCTCGACCAGTCCGACGACACAGGACTGGCAGATGCCCATCCGGCACCCGAACGGCATCCGAATACCCGCGTCCTCCCCCGCATCCATCAGCGAGGTGGCGGCGTCGACTTCGACGGTCTTGCCGCTGCGCTCGAACGTGACGGTTCCGCCCGTGCCGTGCACGGGGGCGCGCGTGGCGGCGAACCGCTCCAGGTGCAGCCTGTCGCCGACGCCCGCCGACGACCAGACGCGGTGCGCGTCGTCGAGCATTGCCCCGGGACCGCACGCCCACGTCTGACGCTCGCGCCAGTCGGGTACGACCTCGGCCAGATTGGCCAGGTCGAGCCGGCCCTGCGTGCGGGTCGACCGCACCGTCAACAGATACCCGTCGTGCGCGTCGTGCAGCCGGGCCAGTTCATCGGCGAACATCACGTCGGACTCGGTCGGCGCGGAGTGCACGTGGACGACGTGACCCGGACCGCCGATGCCGTCGCGGCGCGCGAGTGTCCGCAGCATCGACATCACCGGCGTGATGCCCGACCCGGCGGTCAAGAACAACACCGACGGCGGCGCGGGATCCGGCAGCACGAAGTTGCCCTGCGGTGCCGCCAGCCGCACGATGGTCCCCGGCGTCACGCCGCCCACCAGGTGACTGGACAGGAAGCCCTCGGGCATCGCCTTGACGGTGATGGTGATGGTCCGGTCCCGGGTGACGGGAGTAGAGGTCAGCGAGTACGACCGCCAGCGCCAGCGCCCGTCCATCAGCACGCCGATGCCGACGTACTGACCGGGCTCGTAGCCGAAGTGAAAACCCCAGCCCGGCTTGATCACCAACGTCGCGGAGTCGACCGTCTCGCGGCGCACCTCGACCACGCGGCCGCGGAGTTCACGCGCCGACCACAGCGGGTTGGCCAGCTTGAGATAGTCGTCAGGCAGCAGGGGCGTGGTGATGCGCCCGACGACCGAACGCAGTGCCTGCAAACCGGGATGCTTGGTGGCGCCCTTGGCAGTTGGGCGAATGGTGTCGGCCACGTTGGCCGCAATCTTGATCTCGTTCTTGGCCATGACGGCTCCTGCTCACCTTCGCCCGAATGTCCGCGAGCCAGCTCGCGGCCAGCAACCTACGGTACCGTAACTTACGACGTGCCAGCCAGGCCTCAGAGCAGCTCCAGCAGAAACGGCAGCTCCTGGGTGGCGTACCAGGCCAGGTCGTGGTCCTGCGCGTCACCGACGGTCAGCTCGGCATCCTCGTCTCCGAAGTCGGCCAGGTCGACCACCTCGATCGCGGCCCTGACGGACGGCTCCGCCCCCGCGTTGTCGAGGTACGCGGCGACGACGTCGCCGACGCCGATCGGACCGGCCAACCTCACGACGGCGTCGTCGAGATCCGGGCGGATCGTCGCGCCCTCGACGTCGGCCACCAACACCGCCCGCCGCAGCGGCAGCCCACCGGTATCACTTCCCTCGGCCGCCAGCAGCCGCAACGACGCCAGCGCCGCCTCACGCAGCGCGACTTCGGCGAGTTCGTCGTCGTCGCCTTCTGCGTAGGACTCCCGCAGCGTCGGAGTGACCGCGAACGCCGTCCCGCTCAAGGCATGCATGGACTGATCGGCGACGAGGCGCTGAAGCATGGCCAGGGTCGCGGGAATGTAGACACGCACCAAGGCAGACTAGCGGTCTACTCCCTGTCCCCGATCAACGTCGCGACATGGTCGGGCACGTACGTCGACGACGAACGCGGCGGACGCTCGTAGGTCTTGCTGACGATGGCTCGCTCCGGCAGCGTCACCCTCGGAAGGTCCACCTCGTGGTAGTCGATCGTGGACAGCAGATGGCTCATCATGTTCAGCCGGGCGTGCTTCTTCACGTCGGACTCCACCACGTACCAGGGGCTCGCAGCGGTGTCGGTGTGCGCCATCATCTCGTCCTTCGCCCGCGAATAATCCTCCCAGCGGTACACCGACTCCAGGTCCATCGGGCTCAGCTTCCACTGCCTGACCGGATCGTCCATCCGGGATCTGAACCGGCGAAGCTGCTCGTCGTCGGACACGGAGAACCAGTACTTGCGAAGGAGGATGCCGTCATCGAGGAGCATCTCCTCGAAGATCGGTGTCTGACGCAGGAACAGTGAATGTTGTTCGGGCGTACAGAAACCCATGACCTTCTCGACGCCGGCCCGGTTGTACCAGGAGCGGTCGAACAGCACGATCTCGCCCTTGGCGGGCAGCTCGGCGACGTAACGCTGGTAGTACCACTGGCCGCGTTCGGTGTCATTGGGCGCGGGCAGGGCGGCAATCCTCGCGACCCGGGGGCTCAGGTACTCGGTGATGCGTTTGATGGTGCCGCCCTTGCCCGCCGCGTCCCGGCCCTCGAACACGACGGCGACGCGGGCCCCGGTGTGGCGGGTCCACTCCTGAAGCTTCACGAATTCAGTTTGGAGGCGAAACAATTCGGCCTCGTAGACGGCGTTGAGAATCTTCGGCTTCTTCGACTTCTTCGCAGCCTTGCTCTTTCCCATCGCCGAATCGTAGTGCGATGGCAGCTACTGCGCGGCCTCGAGCAGCTCGTCGAGTGACTCCCGCAGCAGGGTGGGCAGCATGTCGACGTCGCTCATCGCGTCACGGTCGGCGTTGACGCCGAAGTAGAGCATGCCGTTGTAGGACGTCACGCCGATGGCGAGCACCTGCTTGTTCAGCAACGGCGGAACCGAGTAGGTCTCCAACAACTTGGTGCCCGCGACGTACATCTGCTTCTGCGCGCCGGGCACGTTGGTGATCAGCAGGTTGAACTGTCGCGCCGAGAAACTGGTCGCAACCCGAGTTCCCATGGCGTGCAACGTCGGTGGTGCAAACCCGGACAGCGTGACGATGGTCCTGGCGTCGACGAGGCTGGCCGCCGTCGAGTGCGACTCGGTGGCATGGGCGATCTGCGACAGCCTCACCACGGCGTTGCCCTCACCGGTCGGCAGGTCGACGAGGAACGGCGAGACCTCACTGATCGCCTGGCCCGGCCCCGACACGTCGAGCTCCGCCTCCGGGTACACCGACATGGGCACCATCGCCCGGATCGTCGATGTCGCGGTGACGGGCTCCCCGCGCGACAACAGCCAGTTGCGCAACGCCCCGGCGATCACCGCGAGGATGACGTCGTTGACGTCGCAGTCGTAGCGCGCCCGCAGCTTCCGGTAATCGTCGAGCTGATGCCCAGCCACCGTGAAGCGACGATTGCGGGACACCGTCGTGTTCAGCGGACTGCTCGGCGCCGTGCCGCGCGCCAGCGTCCGGGCGACGTCCGCGAACCTTCGGCCCGTCTCGGCCAGCTGTCCGGTACTGGTGACCGTCTCGACGACCGCCGAACGCACCGCCGCCAACTGGGCGCCGGGCCTGGCGACGAACTCGCCGACGGCGCCGACGGCCAACCAGGCGTCGCTGGGCTCCCGCGCCGGAATCCAGATGTCCTCCCCGAACTCGGGAGCCTTCTGCGTGCGGTCGGCGATCACGTGGCCGATCTCCAACGCCGTCATGCCGTTGACCAACGCCTGATGGGACTTCGTGTAGATCGCGATGCGATTCTTGGCAAGGCCCTCGACGAGGTACATCTCCCACAGCGGGCGGGACTTGTCGAGCGGCCGCGAGCCCAGCCGCGCCACCAAGTCGTGCAGCTGCGCGTCGCTGCCAGGAGACGGCAGGGCGGAACGCCGAATGTGATAGGTGATGTCGAAGTCGCGGTCGTCGATCCACACCGGGCGCGCCAGCCCGTGGACCACCTCGCGCACCTTCTGCCGATACCGCGGAATCTGCGGCAAGCGCTGTTCGACCGTCTCCAACAGAGTCTCGTAGCTCAAGCCGTTGCGCGGCTTGCGCAGAATCGACAACGACCCCACGTACATCGGGGTGGACGTGTTCTCGAGGTGATAGAACGACGCGTCGGCGGCCGACAACCTCGTCACCATGACAGCCACCTCCCTCGTCCCATTTCCGATCCCCGTCACGGTAACGGGCGAAACCCGTGCACCGCATTACGGGTGCGTAGAGGTGTCCCTGGGCCGTGGGATCATGAATCGTCTGCGCCTCTCCAGCAGATGCCGTCCATTCGCGTCGACCGCTGGAGACCTGCCGTGACCGCATCACGCATACCGACTCGTCGTACCTCGTTCACCTCACCGGTCGTGGACTACGAGCCACCGCCGGTCTCGTCTCCCCCGATCGGACCATGCCCGCCGCCAACGTCCGCGGCCATGCACCGCCACGCCGCGAGACCGCTGCGGGCGGTCCCCGCCGCCACTCCGCACGACGTTGAACCGCCCCCGCCGCAGGCCGCCGCCGCCTTCGCCGAGACCGCCCTCCGCCGGGTTCTGGAGGTGTCGGATCGACGCCGACCCGTCGCTCAGCTGCGGCCACTCGTCGCACCGGCACTGTTCGACGCGGTGACGGCGTTCACCAGAGCCGGTTCACGCGACGGCGCGGCCGTCCTTCGACGGGTGCGCCTGCGATCGGTGCACGTGCTCGACGGTGAGGCGGCGGCCGCGGAGGTGTTCGCCACCTACTCGCGTGGGCGTCGCGTCCGTGCCATCGCCGGGCGCGTCGAACTCGTCAAGGGACGATGGATGATCGTCGCGCTACAAGTCGGCTGACTCAGCCGCGGCGAGCCTTCGGCGGGCCGCCCCGCGTCTGGCGACGCGCCGCTTCCCGACGCTCTCGCCGTGAGCTACCCGTGGGCGCCGCGTGCCTTCCACCGCCGCCCTCGCGCTGCACCTCGGCCGAACCGTCCTCGGCCGGACCCGTGTAAGTCATCGGCCGCGACTTCTCGTCGTCGATTCCCTTGACCCGCAACGCAGCTGGCGCCTGCTGGACCGGCTCCGGAGCCACCTCGTCCTCGTCGGAGTCCGTGAGGGCGTCGACCTGGCTCGCCCTGGCGGCGGCGTCGGCGGCAAACTGCGCCAAGTTCGGCGGCGCTGCCGTCGCACCCACCTGCGACGCCGGGGTGGGCGCCGCCTGGACCTGGGCGTTGAACAGCAGACCGACTGACTCTTCCTTGAGCCCGTCGAGCATGCCCATGAACATGTCGTAACCCTCGCGCTGGTACTCCACCAGCGGGTCGCGCTGCGCCATGGCGCGCAGCCCGATGCCCTCCTTGAGGTAGTCCATCTCGTAGAGGTGCTCGCGCCACTTGCGGTCGATCGTGGTTAGCAGGACGCTGCGCTCGAGCTGACGCATGGCACCCTCGCCACCGATGGCCTCCAGCTCGGCCTCGCGCGCCGCATACGCCCGCCGGGCGTCCTCGATGAGCGCCTCGCGCAACTCTTCGCTGGTCAGCTCACCGGGCTCGCCGACCGCGTCCGAGTCGACCAGGTCGTGGTAGTCGATGCCCACCGGGTAGAGCAACTTCAAGGCATCCCACAGGGCGGCGAGGTCCCAGTCCTCCGAGTAGCCCTCCGACGTCGCACCGTCTACGTAGGCGTTGACCACGTCTTCGACCATCTGCTTGGCCTGCTGTTGTACTTCCTCGCCCTCGAGGATGAGCCGCCGCTCGGCATAGACGACCTTGCGCTGCTGGTTCATAACCTCGTCGTACTTGAGGACGTTCTTGCGGACCTCGAAGTTCTGCTGCTCGACCTGCGTCTGCGCGCTCTTGATGGCCCGCGAGACCATCTTGGCCTCGATCGGGACGTCCTCGGGAAGGTTGAGGCGGGTCAGCAGCGACTCGAGCGTCGCGCCGTTGAAGCGCCGCATCAGCTCGTCGCCGAGCGAGAGGTAGAAGCGAGACTCGCCGGGGTCACCCTGACGGCCGGCACGACCACGAAGCTGGTTGTCGATGCGGCGCGATTCGTGACGTTCGGTGCCCAACACGTAGAGGCCGCCTACTTCGCGGACCTCCTTGGCCTCCGCCTCGACTTCGGCCTTCACCTGAGCCTGCACGTCGTCCCAGGCGGCTTCGTACTCCTCGGGGTTCTCGACGGGGTCCAGCCCGCGGTCGCGCAGCCGCTTGTCGGCCAGGAAGTCCACGTTGCCGCCGAGCACGATGTCGGTACCGCGACCGGCCATGTTCGTGGCGACGGTGATGGCGTTGCGCCGTCCCGCCTCGGCGATGATGTTCGCCTCCTGCTCGTGGAACTTCGCGTTCAGCACGTTGTGCGGGATCCGGCGCTTGGTGAACTGCTTGGACAGGTACTCCGAGCGCTCGACGCTGGTGGTGCCGATGAGGACCGGCTGCCCCTTCTCGAAGCGCTCACTGACGTCGTCGACGACGGCGATGTACTTGGCTTCCTCGGTCTTGTAGATCAGGTCGGACTGGTCGGTGCGGACCATGTCCCGGTTGGTCGGGATCGGCACCACGCCGAGGCCATAGATCTCGTGCAGCTCGGCGGCCTCGGTCTGGGCGGTGCCGGTCATGCCGGAGAGCTTGTCGTACAAGCGGAAGTAGTTCTGCAGCGTGATCGTGGCCAACGTCTGGTTCTCGGCCTTGATCTCGACGTGTTCCTTGGCCTCGATCGCCTGGTGCATGCCCTCGTTGTAGCGGCGGCCGACCAGCACGCGGCCGGTGAACTCGTCGACGATGATGACCTCACCGTCGCGGACGATGTAGTCCTTGTCGCGCTGGAACAGCTCCTTGGCCTTGAGGCAGTTGTTCAGGTAGCTGACAAGCGGTGAGTTGGCGGCCTCGTAAAGGTTCTCGATGCCGAGCTGATCTTCGACGAATTCGACGCCGATCTCGTGCACGCCGACGGTGCGCTTGCGGATGTCGACCTCGTAGTGGACGTCCTTCTCCATGAGCGGGGCGAGACGGGCGAACTCGACGTACCAGTTCGACGCGCCGTCGGCGGGCCCGGAGATGATCAACGGGGTACGGGCCTCGTCGATCAGGATCGAGTCGACCTCGTCGACGACGGCGAAGTTGTGACCGCGCTGCACCATGTCCTCGACCGAGTGCGCCATGTTGTCGCGCAGGTAGTCGAAGCCGAATTCGTTGTTGGTGCCGTAGGTGATGTCCGCTGCGTACGCCACGCGCCGCTCGTCGGGCGTCATCTGGCCGAGGATCACGCCGACGTCGAGGCCCAGGAAGCGGTGCACGCGACCCATCCACTCGCTGTCGCGCTTGGCCAGGTAGTCGTTCACGGTGACGACGTGCACGCCGTCACCCGAGAGCGCGTTCAGATACGCCGGCAGCACACAGGTCAGGGTCTTGCCCTCACCGGTCTTCATCTCGGCGACGTTGCCGAAGTGCAGCGCGGCGCCACCCATGATCTGGACGTCGAACGGGCGCTGATTGAGCACCCGCCATGCGGCCTCACGGGCGACGGCGAACGCCTCCGGCATGATGTCGTCGAGCGTCTCACCACTGGAGACGCGCTTCTTGAACTCGTCGGTCTTACCGCGCAGTTCGTCGTCGGTGAGCTTCTCCACCTCGTCGGACAGGGAGTTGACATAATCAGCGACCCTCTTGAGGCGCTTGACCATGCGGCCTTCACCAAGACGGAGCAACTTCGACAGCACGCTAATTTCCCCTAAGCCTGGACGCGGCCTCGATTGGCCTCGATCGCTTCAAACGAGGTCCATCGTAGGTGACTGGCCGGGCCAGCCGGCCGAACGCGCCGCACAGGGCGGTCGCGCCGGCCGCTGGTGACTGCCGGCTAGGACAGCCGGATGAGTCCGTAGTCGTAGGCGTGACGACGGTAGACGACGGTCGGCTTGTCGGTTTCCTTGCAGTGGAACAGGAAGAAGTCGTGGCCGACGAGCTCCATTTCGTAGAGCGCGTCGTCGACGGTCATGGGTGTGGCTGTGTGCTCCTTGGTTCGCACGATCCGACCGGGTTCGTGGTCCTCGAGAGCCGGGCCTTCGTCTTCGACGGGCGCTGACAGCGGCTCGACGAGATGACTGATCGCGGTGGCCTCGGCGAGCGAGACGGGCGTCTTGTCCCCGTAGTGGATCTTGCGGCGGTCCTTGCTGCGGCGAAGGCGGTTCTCGAGTTTGCTTACCGCCGATTCCAGCGCCGCGTAGAAGCTGTCGGCGCAGCCTTCGCCGCGCGCAACGGGTCCTCGGCCCCTGGCCGTGATTTCGACGTGTTGGCAGTTCTTGCGCTGCCGGCGATTGCGTTCGTGGTCGAGTTCGACGTCGAACAGGTAGATGGTGCGGTCGAAGCGCTCGAGGCGCGCCAACTTCTCGGAGACGTAGGTGCGGAAGTGATCGGGAATTTCGACGTTGCGGCCCTTGACGACGACCTCGGCGTGGGGGCCGTCGTGCGGCTCCTCCTCGGCGCCCACCATCGTTGACTGGTTGGTGTCCATGGATTGTATTGACATACTTGGCAACTCGCTTCCTCTTCGACGGCGCACGCGCTGAGGCGTGCCGGCAAAAAACAGGAGCGCAGCGAAGGAACCCGAATGAAGTCCGCCCGCGGCGCAAGGTGTCGAGAGCTCACCTCCTCGCTTTTCGGGCGATGTGGCGCCAATGGTTCTAGACGCCGCCGTGAGTCGTTCACGGGTGGTTGGTCCCGACGGTAGTCCGTGTTCACCCGCCTGTGCCACATATTCGGCACACGTGTTTTCAGTAATTCATTCCGGTTTGATCTCACGGTAATTTGACGGCTCCGCCGGATGCGGGATCAGGCGTGCGCGACGGCGAGGACAGCGACGACGCGCGCTCCGGTGGTTTGCAGGACGCGGACCGACTCCCGGGCGGTGGCGCCCGTCGTCACGACGTCGTCGATCAGAAGCACTTCCCCGCCCACGGCCCCGCGGACCCTGACCCGGCCCGCGATGTTCCGCTCCCGCTGCCCCGGCGACAGCCCCACCGAATCCCGCGTGAAGGCCCGCATACGCAACGCGGGGAGGACGACGGCTCCTGGGACGACCGCGGCTTCGGCGATGGTCGCCACCGGGTCACCACCACGCCGACGCGCCGCCGACCGCCTGCTGGGCGCGGGGACCAGCGTCAGTGGGGCTTCGACGACACCCCACGTCAGGAGGCGCGACAGTCCGGCGGCGACCGCCGTCGCGAATGGTCCGACGAGGTCGGTGCGGCCGTGTTCCTTCATCGCGATGATCGCCGCGCGACGCGACCCCGCGTAGCGGCCGAGCGAGAAGACGGGCACACCCGGGTCGAGGCGCGGCGTGATCACCATCGGTTCGTCGGTGTGCACAGTGAGCGCCCCTGCGCAGGTCTGGCACCACCGGGTGCCCGGTGCACCGCATCCGCCGCACTCCAGCGGGAGGACGAGGTCGAGCAGCATGGGGTAAGTGTGGCGGCCGGGTCCGACACCGGTTCTTCTGTCGCCGAATGTGGAGTTGTGTCACGCATTTCGGCGAATTCGCGCCAACAACTTCACACTCGCGGGGCATCAGGGCGGGGGTGCCGCAATCCACCGCGCCGCCAGGGTGTTGCAGATGGCGCGCTGCTGATCCTCACTCAACGGGTGCATGAGCAATCCCTCGATGGTGAACACGCCGATCATGACTTCGGCGTCCAGGCCGTCCGCCGCCGCGCCGGCAGCTTCCAGTTCGAAGCGAAACAAGCTGGAGGTCAGCAAGTGGAAGTTGTCGTGCCACACCGCGACCGTGGGTGAGCGCTCGGCCCGGGCGTGCACGGTGCTGACGAGGCGGTTCATCTGTTGCAGCTGACGCACCACCCACAACAGTCGAACGGGGATGGGTTCGGCGGCCACGGACTGATATTGCCCCCACGCGTCGGTCATGACCTCGTCCAGGACCGCGATCAGCACCGCGTCCTTGTCGTCGAAGTACCAGTAGACGGTATTGGCGGAGACCCCGGCCGCCGCCGCAAGGCGGCCCATGGGGGTGGCGTCGTAGCCGGCGTCGACGAAAAGCTCGCGGGCGGCGGCGACTATTTCTGCGCGCTTCTCCTGCGGCGCCTGGGGACGCTTATTCCTCGGCATCCGACGAGTCTAGACGACCTTCTTGAACGTCATTCAAGACACTGCTACCGTTTCTTGAATGACGATCAACAACGCGCCTTCACCGCGGGAGGCCCAGCCAGAGCACACCTACGTCCGGCACGATGTCACCTTTTCTTCCGAGGGCGTGGCGTGCGCGGCGTGGCTCTATCGCCCCGACGGCGTAACGAACCCACCGATCGTGGTGCTCGCGCATGGGTTCGCCGCGTTCCGAGAACTGCGCCTCGACGCCTATGCCGCGCGATTCGCGAAGGCTGGGTACGCCGCGCTGGTCTTCGACTACCGCTCCTGGGGCGCCAGCGCCGGTGAACCGCGCCGGGTTCTCAACATCGGCGCCCAGCATGTCGACTGGCAAGCCGCGGTGGCCTTTGCCCGCAGCCTCGACGGCGTCGACCCCACGCGGGTCGTCGGCTGGGGGTCCTCCTTCGGCGGCGGACACGTCTTGGACCTGGCCGCCCGGGACCACGAACTGGCTGCCGCCATCGTGCAGGTGCCCCACGTGACCGGCCCCGCATCGGCGTTCGCACAGCCCCCTGCCCTCGTTGCCCGCCTGGCAATGGCGGCGGTGCGGGACCAGATCGGGGCCTGGCTGGGCAGCCCGCCCCGTCGGGTCAAGTCGATAGGAACACCCGGAGAGGTCGCCATGATGACCTCACCCGGCGCATATGACCTGGTGCTCAAAATGGCCGGGGACAAACGCGGCGAACTGCTAGCCGAAAACGACGTCGCCGCCCGTATTGCGCTGCGAGTGCCGTTCTATTCACCGGGACGCCACGCCGCCAAGATCACCGCACCCACGCTGGTACAGCTCGCCACGAAGGATGACGTCACCCCGTATGCGAAGGCGCAGAAGATCGTGGCTCGCATCCCCAACGGGAAGGTGTTGTCCTATGACTGCACGCACTTCGAGCCCTACCTCGACCCGCACTTCGAACAGATCGTGACTGATCAGATCGCGTTCCTCGACCGCCACGTCGGAGCTGTCCGATGACCGCACCGACCCTTCCCGCCGCAGTGCACACACTGGTGGTCGGCGCGGGATTCGCCGGGTTGGCCGCCGCCGCGGCGGTGCTGCGCGAGGAACCCCAGGCCGACCTACTCATCATCGAACGGGCCGACGAGGTCGGCGGAACGTGGCGCGACAACACCTACCCCCGCTGCGCATGTGACGTGCCGACGTCGCTTTACTCGTTCTCCTTCGCACCCAGTGCGGAGTGGAGCCACACCTTCGCCCGCCAACCCGAGATCTACCGCTATCTCACGACGGTCGCCGATCAGACCGGGCTGCGGCGGCGCCTGGTCACGGGATGCGAGCTGCTGGGCGCCGCCTGGGACGACGGCCTGCAGTGCTGGCAGGTCCAGACGTCGCTGGGAGACCTGACCGCCACGGTGCTGGTCGCCGCGACCGGAGCGCTGTCCACCCCGAAGTTGCCCGACGTGCCGGGACTAGACCGATTCGGTGGCAAGGTGTTTCACTCCGCCACCTGGAATCACGACCACGACCTGACCGGGGAACGCGTCGCCGTCGTCGGCACCGGAGCCTCGGCCGTGCAGTTCGTGCCCGAGATCGTCGATCGGACCGCGCATCTGACGGTGTTCCAACGCACGCCGGCGTGGGTGATGCCCCGGCTCGACCGCACGCTGGGCCACCTCGAGAAGTCCCTCTATCGCCGAATTCCACTGCTGCAGAAGCTTGTTCGTAACTCCGTCTACACCTACCGAGAGGGCTACCTCGCACTGCTCGCACACCTGACCTGGCTGCTGCCGCTCGTCCAACTGGTCGCCAAGGCTCAACTGCGCCGCCAGGTACCCGATTCGGCGTTGCGCGCGGCGTTGACGCCGGACTTCCGTATCGGGTGCAAGCGGATACTGCTGACCAACGACTGGTTGCCCACGCTGGCCCGCACGGACGTGGACGTGGTGACCACTTCTCTGGCCGAGATCACCGATACGGGGGTCCGCAACGGTGCCGGCTCGCTGCACGAGGTGGACACGATCATCTTCGCCACGGGATTCACCCCCACCGAGCCACCTGTCGCGCATCTACTGACCGGCACCGACGGCACCACGCTGGCGGCGCACTGGGCCGGCAGCCCGAAGGCACACCTGGGAATCGCCGTGGCAGGGTTTCCGAATCTGTTCCTGATGTACGGACCCAACACCAACCTGGGCCACAGCTCCATCGTCTACATGCTCGAATCCCAGGCCAACTACCTCGCCGCCGCCCTGGGAACGATGCGCACCGAGGGCCTCGCGTCAGTCGACGTCCGCGCAGAGGCTCAAGCCGCGTACAACACCTGGGTCGACGGCGCCCTTCGGGGCACGGTGTGGAACTCTGGAGGATGCTCCAGCTGGTATCTTGACTCCCAGGGCCGCAACTCGGTGATGTGGCCGACGTTCACCTTCCGGTTCCGCGCCCGCACCAAGACCTTCGACGTGGAGAACTACCGCACGCGATTGGCATGGCAGCCCTCGACGTAGTCACCGCCTGCTCGCCGAATGTGAAGTTGTGCCTCACTTTTCGGCGGAAAGGCGCGAACAACTTCACACTCGCGAGGGTGTCCGACATCGCTAGCCGTACTTCTTGGCGATGGCCAGATGAGCGGCCTCGAAGTCACGCTCGATCTGGCCCCGAAGCCATCGGAGCCATTTCGCCCACGTCACGAAATTGGCCCGCTCGGCTTGGAGCACCTTCACGAGCTCCTCGAGCGGAAGATTTGGCCTCGCCGTGAACTCCTTTAGGTAATGCCACATTCCACCTCGGCCATACAGACCCGGTTCATTCTGGGCATCGATGGGCGCGATCATGCAATTGATCTCACCCGCTCGGGACGACCAATACACCTGCAGTCGGCAGTCATTCGCGCGGTAGTAGACGACGGACCCTAGACGGCCCCCCTCGTCGACGGCGTCATCGACGGCTTCGACGGCGAACCCGAGGTTGACGAGCGTTGGCCCGAGGATGTCCTCGACCATTTCCGGGAAGTTCTCTTCTTTGGTCATTAATCCTTCACCCATGACGCCTGGGATGGAGTCCGCACATCGCTTGGTTCCGGTAGACACATCGTCATTAGCGAACGGCGTTCAACTCACACCCAACACAAGGCGACGAGGGGCGAACAAGTCATTCAACGGCTGGGCCGCCAGCAGGATCCTGGAAAGCCGCCACTAGATCTTGGACCGATCCCGACAACAGGTGCGAGAGCTTCACCAACGCCGCAACGCTTGTTCGCCCCCTCGACTTTGCGACCAAGCCTTTCGAATTACGGAGGCGAATATAGCCATCTGCGTCGACTTCATCGAGCGAATACCCCGGCGCTAGCTGCTCCTCTTTCGAAGCGAATTTGAGGCGGGGAAGCCCACGCTTTGCACGCATACTTGTTCCAAAGACACCGAGTAGATACCTCTCAATGGTTCGCAACGACGTACCGTAAAGCTCAAATTGCTCTGGAAGAGATCGTTCCGCCACGGAAAGGGTGAACGACTCTTCGCCGTCACTTCGGACATAAAACCGGATTTCGCCGCCAGGGTTCGTCCAGAAAATGGCGGAGTCAGACGTACCTGCAGGAGTGAAAGCGTACCCGGCCAGTGCCGCCAATCCGGTCAGCTCATTGGATATTTCTACTTGTGTCACTCCAGAACCCCATCGAGTTTTCGTATCGGTACCTTTTGACCATATTCATCGTAAATTAGCACTTGGAGCGCTCCACCATCGCGCCCAAACGCTGGAGCAATCTCCGACACTTCAATCGTCCAACCCTCAGGCAAGTTGGTAAGGCGAAAATCGTTGTAGGGCTCGTTCAGTGAGGCAACCGGCAAGCCTCGCTCTTCGAACGATGGCGGCACCCCGTCTGGCATAACTCCAAGATATGCGCCGTTGTCATCACCGATTCGATCGAGGTACGGGCCATAGTCTCGGAGATACGCATCGCCGGAATCGTAGATTATTCGAGAACCTGGGACCGCGCCGTCGTTGGGCGGGTACGCCTGCCATCGTTCACCGTCAGGGCCGAGCTTGTTGTATCTCTCCTCATACTCGTCTTTGGCAAAGGGTGTTCCGTCGACATCGTGGCCGAAGGGTTCGTCGGGATGCTCGACCAGATCGAATGTTCTTGCGTTAATTTCGGTTTGAGTGGGATAGTCGTCGGCAGTCCAGTGGCGTTCAAGCGGCTCGCCATAATGGGGATCATCGGGTTTGTCGTCAATTCGATGCCAGCCGTCACCCTCCGGTTCATGCGAGTGCACGGGATCGTGGCGACCGCCGTCTGAGTGGTCACCGCCATGCTGCCCACCGTGGTCGTCTCCCGACGAGTCATGGCTTCCATGCCCCGCACCGTCGCCCGACCCACCATCCGATCCATGCCCGGACCCGCTCGAACCATGACCAGAGCCACCTGACCCGTGGTCGCCGACGCCATGCCCTGAACCACCGGCGCCGTCACCCAACTCTCCGCTGTGCGCGCCGACGCTGACGGGAACCTTGTCGTCGGCTCCCGCAGGAGAGGACAGCTCACCACCGTGGCTGGCCGCAGCGGGCGGTTCAGTCGCGACGGGACCCGGCTCGAAGGAGCCTCCCGGTGGGCGCGAGGGATTGCTTTCCGCGACCTGCGCCGGCTCGGAGCCATGAGATGGGGGCAGCGGCGCATCGCCGTGCGGCGGAGCAGGTTCCGAGGCAGGTCGCGCGACGGGAGCGTCGCCGTGCGGCAAAGCAGGTTCCGCCGACGACGGTGAAACCGGTTCTGGTGCATGCGGTTCCGGTGCCGGAGCAGGAGGCGGCGCGGTATCGACCGGTGCGCGCCCACCAGGAGCGTCCGGGCCGGGGGCGGCCGGAGTGTCGATCGGCGGCCGTCCCGTCGGCGCCGACTCCCCCGGCGCGGCCCCGGGCGTCGAACTCTCGGGCACCTTGATGGCGTCGAGGTCACTGCTGACACGACCGGCCTGGGTGGCGATGGACTTCGATTCGGCGGACGCGACCCCGAGGCCCGGAATTCCGTCCCGGGCTGCACCGGCCGCGGCCCGCTCCTCGGCTGAGGCCGCCCGTCCGGCGATGCCCGCGCCGTCGGCGGCCGCGTCGGCCTCCCCGGCGCCGGGGATGAGGAAGGAGCCCACCTGCGCGACGTCGTACCCGAGGGCGCGGAAGGGGTGCCCGGCTTCGACGTCCTTCCAGTCGACGACATCCTTGACCGTGTCGAGGGCGCCCTGTGGATCGCTCGCGATCGTCTCGGCCAGCAGGGCCGGGTTCGTCAAGACGGCGGCCGTCTCGCCCAATCCCTCCCACGTCTTCGCCGCTCCGGACGGGTCGTAGAGGAACCGAGTCGGATCCAATTGTTCGATGCCCTGCGCGGTCTCGGCGACGAACTTCAACGCACCCTCGGAGCCGTCGACGATCGCGTTGAACTCGAACGCCAGCGCGCCTCCGACGTCTTGACCCAAGACGCTGGTGAACTCCTTTGTCGCCCACGCCTCGAGCGAGTTGGTCGCGGAGTCCAGCTCGTTGATCCCCTGGTTGAAAACCGTGGTGAGTGCGTCCGCCTCGCGCTTCATGTTGTTCAGGACGGTCTTGATCTCGTCGGCGATCTTCTTGATCTCGTCGATCGGGTTGTGTCCGGTGAAGATGCCGCCGATGGTCTCCAGTACCCCGGCCGGACTGAGCTGATGCAGAAGGTTGCGGACGGCCGTTTGGGTGGCTTCGACCGTGCCAGCGAATCCGTCGACGGAGGTCGCCAACGTTTGTGCTCCGCTGGCGATATTCGTCAGGCCGCCGCCGATCGTCCCGAGAGCGTCGATCATCTGGCCCGACTCGGGAATCTGCTGCGCGCTCAGGCCGGGACCTGCAGCCTCGACCTGCCCGGCGAGGCCGGTGATCGTCGTGGCGAAGGCTCGCCAGGCGCCTGCCGCGGCGCGCATGTCGCCGGGGTTGCCGTCGGGCCATACGTCGCCGACGAACGCCTCCACCAGCGCCCAGCCCATTGGAGCGGCGACGCCTGAACCCAGCGGCGGCGGCATGCCGGGTGCGGTGAACCCCGCCGGAGCGGCCGGCGCGGGGACCGCCGACGTCCCTCCCCCGACGGTCGAGGAGGCGTTGGCGTGGCCGTAGTTCGCCGCGGAGGTCTGGATGCCGAATCCCACCCGGCGGCCCGCGTTGACGGCCGACGCGGCGGCGTCGAGCAGCGCCTTGCCTGACGCGGTGTACCCCTGGGCGAAGACCAAACCCGCGGCGTCGTGGCCGAACAGCGCGCCTGCGCCGGACAGGGACGAGTCGAGGGAACCGACGGCGGCGGCAATGGCGTCACCCTCTCCGGCGACGGTCGTACCGATTGCAGCCAACGCAGTCGGGTCCACCGTGATGGGTGGTGCCACGCCTTAACCCCAGTTGCGCACGTTGGTCTGCGCGGCGCTGGAGTAGTTCTCGTGGGCACCCTCGGCGATCCGACGCAGACGGGCCAACGCGTCACGCATCTCCTGGGCGCCGTGATCCCACTGTTGTTGCGCCGAACGCTCGGCTTCCCCGCCGTCGCCGTACCAGGACGTGCCCAGCGCGGCGACCGAACTCCTGGCGTGAGCCAGGTGGGCTTCCAGTTGCGAGTCGAATTCCGACATCCGGTCGACGACCGCCAGCAGCGCCGCGGGGTCGACTTGGAAGCCGCTCACAGGCCGATCTCCGACACGCGGGCGGCACCTGCCGCGTCGGTCGCGTCGTACCGTTGCGCCGCGTCGCCAATCAGCCCGGACATCTTCGCGAGCCCGTCGACGACGTGTTGGGCGCCGTCGTGCCATTCCCGCCACACCGCGTCGTACGCCGACGCCGCCTCGCCCGACCATCCCGGGCCAAGCAATCCGGACACCTCACCGTCCAGCGAGCCAAGACCGGTGCGCAATCCGGTGGCCACCGACTCCAACTCACCCGCCACCGCGCCAAGCACGGATGACGTCACGTGCAGATCCGACATCGAAATTCACCCCCGCTAGATCGCCGACCCGTTCAGGGTAACTCGATGCCGAGAGGGCCAAATGCACTGAATCAGAACGCTTTTGACAGCGGACTCACAGGACTTTGGTGGGTTCCAATCAGCCGGGAAGTACCGGAATGGCCCCCGCGACCATGAGCGGCCGCACCTCGGTCCACATCAGGTCGTTCTCGGCGGCCGATCCCGAAAGCTGCAACACGCCACGCTGATCGGCGACGTACAGCGTCGACGGATTCGCCGCGACGGTCGACACCGGCGCCAGCAGGTTCCGGCTTGGACCGTCGGAGTTGACGCCGTCGAGGTTGACGTAGGAAACCGGATGCTGCGGATCGGTTCGGCTGACGACGATGTCGTCACCGGTGCGCCAGGACAACGACACGGCCGTGTCGCCTAGACCGAAACCCAGTCGGCGCGGGTAGGTCAGGGCGTAGAGCCCACCTTGGGTCTGCTCGACCCCGGCCAGGATGACCTGGCCGTTGACGACCATCGCCGCGCGGGTGCCGTCTCGCGAGAGTTGAAGTTCCGACACCGGCCCGGGGAACTTCGTGAAGACGGCGGTGGCGTCGACGGGAATTCGGGCGGGCTGACCCGAGGCCGCTTCCTGGATGACGCGGACGATGTTGTTGCCGTCCACCACGACCCAGATCGCGTCGTCCAGTGACCAACTGGGGCGTGACAGCGTGCGGCCGTCGATGGCTTGGGACGAGTCGCCTCCGAGTTGACCGATCCACAGCGACGACGCCATGTCGGGCGCACCGGGTCGCAGCGTCACCACCGACGCGACCTCTTGGCCGCTGCGTGACAAGGTCGCCGCCGTCTGCCCCGGCAGGTTTCCGAAGGAGCCCGCCACTCGCGGCGCCTTCTGCCCGTCCAGCGACACCAGTGACCCGCCGATGAGAGCGTGCAATCCCGCGGCGGCCCCGGGGTCCGCGCCGGGGTCGGTGGCCGCAACGTCGGAGGAATTCCACCCCTCGGCGAACCGGTCGTCGAGCGCAGCACCGTCGGCGTTGATCACGTAGGGTCCGTTGACACCGGCCCGGTTCAGCGTCCAGATGATCTGTGCCGCAAGCAATTGTCGTGAATGCGGATCGGTCGTCGACAAGTTCTCGAGGTCGACCCGCGCACCGCCGTAACCCCGTCCGACGCCAGTCTTTCCACCGTCGGCCCTGGTGACCGGCCCCCGCAACCGCAACGGCGCGCCAAGCAGGTTGCGCACGGTGTTCGCCATTTCCGGCCGCGGGCCTGACACCAACTTGCTCACCAATTCGGTGGGCAGCTGGTCCGGATCCGACACGGCGACGTAGCGCGGATCGGGAACGACGGTCTTGCCGGTCGGGTCGACGAAGTACAACGTGCTGCGCTTGTAGGTGGCCAGAAACTGCTGCCAGTCCAGGAATACACCGTTGGGCAGCTTGTCGATTCGCCAGCCGCCGGTGGTCTTCACCAGTTCGATCGGTCCGGGGTCGGGCAACGCGCCGTCGCCGGTCTCGAACACCCCCATGTCGGAAAGGGAACCGAGGATGTCCGCCTTCATCGTCACCGAAACACGATCGGGCTGACGGGTTTCCACGAACACCACCCGGTCGATCAGCAGCGCGCTGCCCGCGTCGTCCCACTCGTTGGACGCCGACTCGGTGAGAAACTGACGAGCGGCCAGATGGCGGTTCGCGGGATCGGCCGTCGCCTTGAGGAACTCACGCAGCAGGACGTCGGGATCCATGCCAGGGGTCGGAGTCGGAAGGCTCGGCGGGGCAGGGCGGTCCATGGTGCCGAGCGCTTGCGGCGCCGACGAACTCGGCACACCGGCACATCCGGTGAGGGTCAACGCGACAGTCAGGACAAGCGTGATGGCGACCAGCGCGCGTCTCACGCGCGTTCCCCGGCGGTTTCCCGGTCGCGCGCCGGTGTGACCGAAGGCTTGTCCTGGCCAATGGGCTTGAGCGGCAACGGACTTGCCGTCACCTTGTGGCCCCGCACCAACGGCAACGTCAACCGGAAGCACGCACCCTTGCCTGGCTCTCCCCACGCCTCGAGCCTGCCCTGGTGCAGCCGTGCGTCTTCGATGGAGATGGCCAGCCCCAGCCCGGTGCCACCGGAGCGGCGCACCCGCGACGGGTCCGAGCGCCAGAACCGGCTGAACACCAGCTTCTCCTCACCAGGGCGCAGCCCGACACCGTAGTCGCGCACCGTGACCGCGACGGTGTCCTCGTCGGCCGCCATCCGAATCCGCACCGGCTTGCGTTCGGCATGGTCGATGGCGTTGGCGATCAGGTTGCGCAGGATGCGTTCCACCCGCCGCGCGTCGACTTCGGCGATGACCGCCTCCGACGGCATGTCCACGACCAGCTCGACCGAGGCGTCCTTGGCAAGATGACCAACGTTCTCCAGAGCGCTACCCACCGTCAACCGCAGATCCTCGGATTCCACCGACAGCTCGGCCACACCGGCGTCGTGGCGGGAGATCTCGAGGAGGTCGCTGAGCAGCGTCTCGAACCGGTCCAGCTCGCTGACCATCAATTCCGTCGCGCGCCGCAGCGCGGGTTCGAGGTCGTCGCTGTGGTCGTAGATCAGGTCCGCGGCCATGCGCACGGTCGTCAACGGCGTCCGCAGCTCGTGACTGACGTCAGAGGTGAAGCGGCGCTGCAGGTTTCCGAACTCCTCCAGCTGGGTGATCTGACGCGACAGGCTCTCGGCCATGTCGTTGAACGACACTGCCAGTCGCGCCATGTCGTCCTCGCCACGCACCGGCATCCGCTCGGTCAGGTGCCCCTCGGCGAACCGCTCGGCGATACGCGACGCCGACCGCACCGGAAGCACGATCTGCCGGGCGACCAACAATGCGATGGCGGCGAGGAGCCCCAGCAGCACGATGCCGCCGGTGGCCATCGTGCCGCGCACCAACGCGATGGTGCTCTCCTCGTTGTTCAACGGAAAGATCAGGTAGAGCTCAAGATTGGTGACCGGGGACGACGTCGGGCTGCCGACGATCAGCGCCGGCCCCGAGAAGCCGTCGGTGTTGACCGTGGCGTATTGGTAGCTGACCTGTCCGGCCTTGACGAAGTCGCGAAGCGCCGCGGGGATCTGCTGCACCGGCCCCGCCGCGGTGGCGGCTCGCGGCCCGTCGCCGGGCACCACCAGCACCGCGTCGAACGCGCCGGCGAGACCGGCCCCCGAATCGACCTTACGGTCGACGAGCGTGTTGCGCGCCAACTGGAGACTGCTGTCCAGCGAGCGAGTTTCCTCGCCTCCGACGATTCCGCTGACCGTCGTGCTGGCGCGCTCGATCTCCTCGGTGGCCGCACGCACCTTGATCTCGAGGATGCGATCGGTGATCTGACTGGTCAGCACGAAGCCGAGCACCATGATGACAGTCAGGGACAACCCGATGGTGAGCGTCACCACCCGAAGTTGGAGGGAGCGTCGCCACGCGAAGCCGAGCGCCCGGCCCAACGTGCCGAGACCCCGCAGCATCGGAGCCGAACGGCTCCGAATGCGTCGGCGGGAACCCCAGATCACGGGGGTCCGGCCTTGTACCCCACTCCTCGAACGGTGAGCACCACCTGCGGGTTCTCCGGATCCGTCTCGACCTTGGCGCGCAACCGCTGGACGTGCACGTTCACCAGCCGGGTGTCGGCGGGATGCCGGTA
>Ga0247732_10000293_pt1 | contig 28679 bp, 31 predicted proteins | sample UWRJL163409C2_FD_180940 | JGI IMG/M metagenome (GOLD analysis project Ga0247732, IMG submission 180940) | Plant litter microbial communities from Arlington Agricultural Research Station in Wisconsin, United States - UWRJ-L163-409C-2 | ecosystem: Environmental > Terrestrial > Plant litter >...
ACGTGCCGCTTCAACCGCCGCGTTCAGTGCCAGAATGTTGGTCTGGAACGCAATGCCATCAATGACGCTGGTGATTGCGCTGATTTTCTTCGAGCTGCCTGCAATATCATTCATGGTTTTCACCACGTTGCCGGTCAGTTCACCGCCTTTTTCTGCGGTATTCGACGCATCGCGTGCCAGTTGCGTGGCCTGACGGGCATTCTCGGCATTCTGTTTCACGGTGGCGGTCAGTTGTTCCATGCTCGCTGCGGTTTCTTCCAGCGCCGACGCCTGCTGTTCAGTCCGTGAAGACAAATCAGTGTTGCCCGCCGCGATCCCTTTCAGGCCGGAGAACATGGTGTCAGCGCCGTGACGCACGGTGCGGACGGTGTCTGCCAGCGACGTTTGCATCTGCTGCAGGCTTTCCAGCATGACTTTAATTTCGTAGCGCCCTTCTGCAACGATGGGCGAAGAGATATCACCGGCCCCGATGCGGTCGAAATGTCCGCGCATAATGGTCAGCGGGGTAAACAGAATGCGGCGGGTCACCACCAGCGCCAGTACCGTCAGGGCAATCAGCAGAACCAGGGCGACGGAGGTGTTGATCATGACATTCTGGTAAGACGCTGCGGTTTGCGTTTGCGCTTCCCCGAAGCGGGCACTGACGTAGGCAGTGTAATCACCGACATCTTTCTGGAACTGATCCTGATACTTTTGCGCCGGGCCGTTCAGAAAACCGTTCATGTCGCCGCTGGACAGCAGCTCAGTCAGCGTCTGCAACATATCGTGCAGTTGCTGATAACTCGCCTTGTTCACAGCGGTCAGTGCCACCGCTTTTTCTGTTCTGCGGGGCAGAGCCAGAAATGCAGCGTAAGCGTCTTCGGCCTTTTTCAGGCTGGCTTTGGCATCCGACATCAGCTGAGTGATGTTTTCCTGGGGCTGTTTCAGCGCCAGACGCGTTGCCGCGCGGTTAAGGGTATTACGGGTCTGCAACAGATAAGACCAGGACTGGCTGAGCGCATCACGCTGTTCAGCGGTGTTGGATATCTGCTCAAAATTCAATTTATCCGTGTGGGCGGCCTGCAGCGATAACCCGCTGTTAACCAGTTGCATAACAAAGAACACTATCAATAACAAAAACATGCAGGTGGACACACGGATGTGCTTAAACATGGATAACCTCATTAGGTGCCAGCCCAGACCGGCACCTTTATTCTTATACCCTTCAGACTCGGGACTGCCTTTGCGTTAACGGCAAACCTGACTCTTTCGGGTCGCGATGTTATGTACGTGCTTAGAAGGTTTCCCAGTTTTCGGTTAAATCTGTTCCCTGCGCTCCACCCTTACCGGCTTTAGAACCAGAAAGGTTCGGAGTCAACAGAGACAGCCTCGCCGAAGATGCCGGATTCTGGCGCACGTTGTTATTTGCGGTCTGGCTCAGCGTAAACACGGCCACTGATTGCGTCAGCAGGCTCGCCTGCTCTTCCAGCGCCGCAGAAGCGGACGCGGATTCTTCAACCAGTGAGGCGTTCTGCTGCGTCACCCGATCCATTTCAGTGATGGCTTGTGCGACCTGCTCAATCCCGCGGCTTTGTTCATCCGATGCCGAGGTGATTTCGCCCATAATGTCAGTCACACGCGTAACGGCATTCACCATGTCATGCATGGTTTCACCGGCACTTTCCGCCAGCACTGAACCGGTATTAATGCGGCTGACAGAATCATCAATCAGCCCTTTAATTTCTTTTGCTGCCTGCGCGCTGCGTTGCGCCAGGGTACGGACTTCACCGGCCACGACCGCAAATCCACGGCCCTGCTCACCTGCACGCGCCGCTTCAACGGCGGCGTTCAGCGCCAGAATGTTGGTCTGGAAAGCAATCCCGTCGATCACACCGGTAATGTCGGTGATCTTTTTCGAGCTGCTGGCGATGTCATTCATGGTATCGACCACGTTTGCTACCACTTTCCCGCCCTTCTGTGCGGTTTCGGACGCGCTCAGTGCCAGCTGGCTGGCCTGACGGGCGTTTTCGGCGTTCTGTTTCACGGTCGCGGTCAGCTGTTCCATACTGGCGGCGGTTTCTTCCAGCGCAGACGCCTGCTGTTCAGTACGTGAAGACAAATCACTGTTGCCTGCGGAGATCTCGCTCGCACCGCTGTAAATTGCATCAGCGCCATGACGTACACCAGAGACCGTGCGGATCAGTTCGTCCTGCATGTACTTGAGACTATCGGCAAGCTGGCCGATTTCATTACGGCTTTTCACGACTATTTCGTGCGTCAGATCACCGGTTGCAATTTTACGGATGGTATCGACGATATTTTTCAGCGGATGGATCAGGATGCGTTGCACGCCAGTCCAGGCCAGCAGGATGAAAATCGCCAGCACAATCAACACGGTACCCAGCATCCATATGGCATGCGTGAAGGAATTCTCGCTCACTTTCACCGCCTCGTTATACAGACGGTCGTTCTGATCGATATAGGTGACGAAAGCTTTTTCGAAGTTGTCCTGATACTGCTGAGTCGGTTGTTCGAAGAAGTCATTGATACGCCCCAGACCAATCAGCTCAATCAGTTCCGAAAGCGCGTCATGCAGCACCTGATATTGCTTTTTGGCGTCGGCGGCAAATTGCGGGTTCTGGCTGGCATCAGCGGGGATTTTTTGATAACTGGCAAAGTGCTGATCGGCGATTTGCAGATCTTTGGTGGCGGTATCAATCAGTTCTTTGACCGTTGCGCCGCTGCCCATCTGGTTTGCGTCGAGCATGAAACGGATACCCGCACGGTTCACGGTGTTGCGGGTTTGCAGCAGATAAATCCAACTGGCGTTAAATTCTGCCTGTTGTAAACGGATTTGCTGAGACGTGGTGAAATTATCTTTGTCTGTCTTTAACGATTTAAAGAACAGGCCACCGGATACCAACTGTAAAGCACCGAAGACCACCAGTAAGATCACGATGCCCGTGACCACTTTCATACGGTTAAACATGTTGTTCCTTTTCAAATGAGAATTATCTGGAACAGTTATCGGCAGGAAGAACAGGAACTTTATGTGATGGGGGTCAAATTTTTTCGGGGGAAGTGATCAGGCAACGGTGGCGACAAAACTCTTTAAAACTGCGATGCGATGGGCATCCGGATTGACCAGAAGGTCGTGATGAATCATCAGCACCACGCCTTTAAGTAACTCTGTGGTGTTGTCGATCTGGGACAGGGATTTGAGTTTTTCGATATCATTACCGATCTCGCGCCCTTTCAGGGAAAGGCGCTTATTGGCCAGACCGGTCGCCAGTTCGGACGTCAGCAAGGTCACCAGGCGCAGGGCCGCTTCAGGGTTTGATGCCAGCTGATGAATATAATATTTGAGCAGTAACGGCACGAAATCAGGGGTTGCCCCCAATTCCGCACTCGCCATGTTCAGCAGATCAATCATGTGCGCAGGCACACGGGTTTCCACGGCTTTGCGTTGTATCTGCAACTGCTTTTTGATGGCAGGCACAGACTGAAAAGGGATCACCGCAACGCTGTCGCAGGTTTTACATACGCCCGCAATGATATTTTTCACCATACCGCTGCCGTCATCAAACGGCACATCGCGCAGCTGATAGCTGACAATGCGAAAAGCCTCACAGACACCACACATCGCCTTTTTCTCGTCCCCGACTTTATAAATAATCATATTCTTCCTTAATGATGAACGCTGATAAAAACACTGGTGGGCTCTGTAAAATACCACTTGATGTACCAGGGTACTCCGGCACTACTGACGGTGATGATGTGGACATCAATACTGCTGTCAAAATGGTAGGGGCGAACCTGATAATGATCTCCGGATGCCCTGCCGATTAAGGCAGCCACTTCAAAGGGCGAGATGTCACCCGTACTTAACAAATTCTTAAGCTGAATCCCGCGTCTTGCCTCAAATTCAATATTTCCATTCTTCAAACATTCGATCACCTTCCATTTGATCTCTCTGAAACTCATGAGCCCTCAATGTACGCCAGTTGTCGTACTTAATCAAATTATCATTTTGCATCACGACTATTTCCGTGAAGCCCCGTCCCGCAGGGCTATCACGCCATATTCAGTAAAAAGATGCGCAGGGAAAATGATTATTTTTCAGACAAATGGAAGACATTACGCAAAAACGCGCTGCACGATATGCAACGCGGATTTGTAAACTCAGGACGGCTCGCAAGACACCGTTTTACGCCGCCCCCTGCCGTTAAAAAGCAAATAACTGAGAAGTGCCAGTACCCATACGCCTGCCGCGCCATAGAGCAGAATGCCTGCAAAGCCATCAGTCAGTGCCTGCGCAATCTGTGCGCTTTGCAGGGGTTCAATGGCTGAGCCGCCTGCAATACGTTCTGCCAGCGAAGATAATTCCCCTGCTGCGGGCATGACTTTTTTCAGGCTCGCGGCAATTCCCGCCACCAGCAGGTTTCCCATGAGCGCAATGTTGATCGCCAGGGTAATCAGGCGCGCACTGATATCAATCCCCGACGCCATTCCCGCGCGGTTGGCCGCAACAGAGCCGGTCGTGGTATTGGTGACCGGTGTATTGGTCAGCCCCAGCGCAATGCCTGCCAGCAGCGCACCCGGCAATAGGCTAAGGTGATGAACGACGGCGATTTGCATCAGCATAAAACCTGCGCCTATTGTGAATAATCCCAGCGGGATCAGACGTGACGCGCCAAAACGTGTTGTCAGTTTTTCACCGAGCGGTGGCATCAGCAACGTGGGTAACGTATAAGCCAGCAGTGCCATACCGGTAGCGACACTGCCATAACCCAGCCCGCCCTGATAATACACCGGCAGATAAATCATCAGCGGCCAGAAGCTGAAATTCATCCCTACCGACCCCATCAGCGCACCAGAAAATGCCCGGACGCGGAAGACCGAAAAATCAAACATCGGGTGCGGATGGCGTTTTTCAATGCGGATGAACATCACCGCGCTGACGGCGGTAGCCAGCAGAACAGCGCCTGCTGTAACACTGCTCCAGCCCAGACTGCTGCCCTGAGTAATGAGGAACGTCGCGCCCAAGACCGTGACCGAAAGGGTAATCAATCCCCCCAGATCCAGTTTTTTAGCCTGTCCGTCACGGGATTCCACCACGTTTTTCAGCGCCAGAATCAGGGTCAGTACGGCGATAACAACGTGGATCAGAAACACCCATCGCCAGCTCAGCCAGGCGACCAGCGTGCCACCAATGATCGGGCCGAACCCTAACCCGAAACCAAACGTAATCCCCCATGCGGCAAACGCCTGACTGCGCGCTTTCCCTTGCGGAAACTGCGAGGAAAGGATCGCAATCAGGCAGGTCAGCATTGCGCCGCCGCTCAGTCCCTGAAGAAAACGTCCTGCGATAAGCCATTGTGCGCTACCGGCGAGACCGCACATCAGCGAGGTCAGCCCGAACGCTGTAATGCTGATGATAAAAACACGTTTCCGTCCATAGCGGTCTGCCAGCGTACCGGTCGCCATCAGTACCGTGGTGCAGGCGAGCGTGTAAGCGTTCATGATCCACTGAAGCTCGCGGAAACTGGCATGCAGTTCCTGTTCGAGTACCGGTGATAATACGGGGACGCTGGAAATTTCCAGCCCCGACATCAGGGCGGCCAGACAAACCGCCATCAGTGCGAGTGTGTTTTTCATGATTAAATCCTGCGGGGATAAGAGACGCATAGCATGGAAGATTGGCGTCAGAGTAGAAATCTGCCGGTATGCCATGTATCGTCAAGATCGTGCCAACCTGAGGGTTATCCTTTCATGCAAAAAGTTGATCTGCCGCTGATGTCTTCCTCCCGCCATCCCGCTGCGCCCAACCGGCGACTGGTGCTGCTGGCTTATGAATGTCTGTGTACCTTCGAGTTTGGCATCGCCGTCGAAGCCTTTGGCCGTGCCGATGAACTCACGGGCGAACCGCTGTACGAGTTAGCCGTCGCGTCGGTAGAAGAAGGGACTTTCGGCGCGCAAGGCGGCGTGCGGCTGGTGGTGGATGGCGGGCTGGAACTGCTGAAAGACGCCGGTACGATTGTGATCCCCGGCTGGCGAAGCATTCACGAACCGGCGTCTGAGCGGCTGATTGCTGCGCTGCAAAAAGCCCATCACAACGGGACAAGAATTGTGTCGATCTGCGCGGGAAGTTTCGTGTTGGCCGCTGCGGGTTTGCTGGACGGTAAACGCGCGACGGCGCACTGGAACAGCACCGATGTTCTGGCGCAAAAATTCCCTGACGTGCAGGTTGAGCACGGCATGATTTATGTCGATGAAGGCAGCATCATCACCTCTGCCGGTGGTGCGGCGGGCGTCGATTTGTGTCTGCATCTGATCCGCCGTGATTATGGTATCGAAGTCGCTAACCGTACAGCGCGCCGCATGGTGACGCCGCCGCTGCGCGAAGGGAATCAGGCTCAGTTGATCCAGCAACCGGTACCACGGCATCAGACAAAAACGCTGGCGCCCTTGCTCGATGACTTACGCGGCCATCTCAATACACCGCTGGTGATTGATCAGCTCGCCAGACAAGCCGGTATGAGCCGCCGCACCTTCCTGCGCCGCTTCCATGATGCTACCGGCACCACACCGGGAGAATGGATGCTGACCGTGCGGCTGGAAAAAGCCTGCGCCCTGCTGGAAAACGGCACACTGAGTATTGACCGCGTTGCCGAACAGGCCGGTTTCGGTTCGCCGGAAACTTTACGTCATCATTTCCGCCAGCGGCTGGGCATGTCGCCGACACAATGGCGCAAGGGGTTTGTTGAACGGGATTTGGTGGGATGAGTTTTGGGGGGCTGGCAGCAGTGGACTTCCGCCGCCCTGGTGACGCATTTCTAAGCTGCCTGTGCGGCAGTGAACGATAACTGGACTACATCCCCCCGTGCTGATTGTTTCTAAGCTGCCTATCCGGCAGTGGGGTTAAAACCGCATTATAATGCTTTAAATCAATTAGTTAACACTCATTCTTCGCGTGAAATTAATGCCTTTGAGTGTTAAATAAATCCCTTTTACTTCAGATAGTTGAGAATGGTTTTGGGGAAAGGTTTTTGCCTGTCGGTTGAGGAGGCTCAATACGTATATTCGGTATTGAGCCTTTTTCATTAGTAAGCGGATTTAAACTTTTACCCTCATCAAGTCGCTAAAACGAGTCGTGTATGCAGGAGAAAGCATCTGACGTTTCATCTCCCAGCTCTTTTGAATACCTTGCCCCGCAAACCACACCCGCCCTTTTCCGCTATGATTGATGCCATCGAGAACAGCCATGAGTTGTTCACTGTTAGAACGTGGCTTGTACTCGTCGAAAAGGCCAAGCTGGGCAACTCCCTGACTGTAGAAGTCACCCAACATCACACCGCATTTTTGGAACCGGTGACCATCTTGCCAGATTGCATCCAGGCACTGCGTGGCAGCGGCTACTATATCGCGGCTGTCTTGAGTAGGTATCTGCAGTTTTGTACCTGCAGTTTTGCCGTAATAGACTTCATTCGTAGCGAACGGGCTGGTTTTGATGAATGCAGAGATGTGCCGACAGTACTGATGCTCACCGCGCAGCTTCTCTGCTGCCCGCACTGCATGGCTGCAGATAGCTTCACGCATCAGGTCATATTCGGCCACGCGGTCACCAAATGAACGAGAGCAGACGATCTGCTGCTTGGTTGGGGCAAACTCCTCAAGCTCTAGGCAAGGCTCCCCACGCAGTTCTCTCAAAGTTCTCTCTAAAACTATGTTGAAATGTTTGCGGATCAGTGGTGTAGGCGTATCTGCAAGCTGGAGTGCGGTTTTAATTCCCATATCGTTTAGCTTTTTAGAAATTCTGCGTCCGATTCCCCAAACCTCCCCAACCTCGACAAGAGCCATCAGTTTTCTTTGACGAGCCAGTAACGATAAATCAACGACACCACCGGTCTTCGTCCATTTTTTTGCAGCATAGTTAGCCAGTTTGGCGAGTGTCTTAGTCGGTGCAATTCCAACGCCTACGGTCAAACCTGTCCACTGAAGAACCTTGGCCCTCACCTCACGCCCAAACTCTTCTAAATTCTGGCAATTACTAATCCCTTGCAGATTCATGAATGCTTCATCTATTGAGTAGACTTCCACAGCTGGAGACATTTCTTCCAGAATGGTCATCACCCGTGAGCTCATGTCCGCGTAAAGCGCGTAGTTACTGCTGAAGGTAACAATCTTATGCTTTTCGAAGATGTCACGCATCTTGAAGAATGGCTCGCCCATTCGGATGCCTAATTTTTTTGCTTCTATACTGCGGGCTATTACGCAACCATCATTGTTACTTAGAACGACGACAGGTCGTCCCCGTAAGTCAGGGCGAAACACCGTTTCGCAACTGGCATAGAAGCTGTTCACATCAGCCAGAGCAAACATTATTGAAACCCGTTAATACTGAAGGTGACGACGCCGAAGACTTCCAACTCATCACCGCCGTCATGTAAGACAATTGGGGGGAAATCTGGATTCATAGGCACAAGCTGGAAGACTGGATGCGTACAAAGCCGTTTGACTGTGTATTCTCCTGCCAATGAAGCGATGATTATGTCCCCGTGCTTTGCCTGCAGGCTACGGTCAACCACAAGTAATGATCCCTCATAGATGCCCGCATCCACCATGCTCATGCCCGTTGCCATTACAAAGTAAGTCGCTGCGGGGTGATTTACACAAAGCTCATTTAAATCAATACCTTTCTCAATATAATCCTGTGCTGGTGATGGGAAACCGGCCTGCACCTTGTCTTGGAAGAAAGGCAAAGAAAGCTTAATTGGGTCAGGGATTGGATAATAAATATTCATAAGTCACACTCGCACAATACTGTTTATGCATACAGTATAATCATAAGAGTTTTTGATTGTGAAGTAAGGAAACTTGTGAATGTTTTATGCCGCTGATCGACAAGGAAAGATAGTTATGAGGCCGGTTCGCCATTGCCTGGGGGTTCAAATCCCCCCAGCTCCACCAATTTAGATAGGACAGTGAAGGGACAAACTCATATAAACCAGTAATTTATGAGTAACGTTAGGACTCAACACTGACACCATCTGGACAGAAAAGGATACGTAAAAGATACGCGGCTCCTTCTGTTGAGAGAACCTCCGTCACCAACGGAGGTTTTTTTTCGCCTCAAATGCACGGTGTATCGTCAAACACCTGGTTACCAGCATCATTGATGATGAACGTCACCACGCCTTCAACAACAATCCCGTCATCTAAGAATTCATCACCAAAAGCAATGAAATCATCTTTATCGATCAGCGACTCCAGCCCGCGCCGGACAATTGTCACCAGCCTGTAAACCACAGTATGTGGCCGTCTACAGGTTTTGTTTCATTATCAACAAGCGGCATTGCCCCTGAATTTATGTGTTCTCCATGGTACTGTTTTGCAAAATGCAGACGCTAAATCAAAAAAAAACTAACATTTCCTTACGTTTCCTTGCCTTCTATGAATCAAATGCTACGATCCTGCAATCTCTCTTATTCCGAATCTTCTCATGTTAAAAATTTTCGTTAAGTATGCATTTATTGGTGGTCTTAATACCGCAATCCATTGGTTAACTTTTGCAGCCGTATACTACTCGTTTGGTCATGAGCAAATGATCAGTAACTTTGCGGGATTTTGCGTCGCTGTCACATTTAGTTTCTTTGCTAACGCCAAGTGGACTTATCAGGCAGAACACACAACTACAAAATACTTTCTGTATGTTGGCTTCATGGGGGCGCTTGCTCTGGCCTGCGGTTACCTTGGTGATGAGGTCGAGCTTAACCCAATATTAACCCTGATAGGTTTTTCAGCAATAAGCCTCCTTATTGGGTTCCTATACTCGACATTCATCATATTTAGAGAAGAATAATGAAAATATCTCTTGTCGTCCCTGTCTTCAACGAAGAGGACACCATCGCTATTTTTTATCGGACAGTCCGCGAACAACTGTCTCAGCATGAGGTGGAGATTGTTTTCATTAATGACGGGAGTAGCGACAATACAGAAAGCCTAATTAACGCGCTGGCAAAATCAGATTCGCTCGTTAATGCGCTATCCTTCACCAGAAACTTTGGTAAAGAGCCCGCTCTATTCGCAGGTCTAGAAGCTTCAACAGGTGATGTGGTAATTCCTATCGATGTCGACCTTCAGGATCCAATTGACGTGATCCCCCGACTTATCGAGAAGTGGCAGGAAGGTGCTGATGTTGTTCTGGCTAAACGAGCAGACAGGTCGTCAGACAGCCATTTTAAGCGTAAAAGTGCTGAGTGGTTTTATAAGCTCCATAACATGATCAGCAAGCCTAAGATTGAGGAAAACGTTGGCGATTTCAGGTTAATGTCTCGCGCTGTCGTAGAAAACATTAAGTTGCTCCCTGAACGAAACTTATTCATGAAAGGGGTTCTGTCTTGGGTCGGTGGTCGCACTGAAGTTGTCGAATATACCCGAGATGAACGCGTTGCCGGTTCGACAAAATTCAATGGTTGGAAACTGTGGAACCTTGCTCTCGAAGGCATCACATCGTTCTCAACTTTTCCACTGCGAATGTGGACGTATATAGGTCTTTTTGTGGCAGGTCTGTCTTTCGCCTACGGTGTATATATGATTATTGACACACTCGTTTTTGGCAACCCCGTTCATGGTTACCCGTCTATTCTGGTTTCTATTCTTTTCCTAGGTGGAATTCAATTAATAGGCATTGGCGTACTTGGTGAATACATTGGGCGTATATATTTAGAAACAAAACAAAGACCAAGATATATTGTTAAAAGGAATAAGAATTGAAAGCGTTAAATCTTTTTTTCTGGCTGGGTGTTTTTATATCTATAATCATGACTGTCTTGTTTTTTTTCTCATGGAATAATTACAAGGCGGTTGCACTTCCAGAGTTTGATGAAAAAATTGGCCTCTACTCAATAGATCAATGCACGCTTACAGATAAATTTTTATCCATCCACGGATGGGCAGTTTCTGAACAAGATCCAAAAAGTAAAGTTAGGATTTATGCAAAAAAAATGAATGGTTCCGAGTGGGTTAAGGTAAATTATGCCACTCAAAGCAGACCCGATGTAAGCAAGTTTATCGGAACTTATAATGCTTTTGATAAATCAGGTTTTGAGGGGGCGATAAGAAATATTAAATTTCTTGGTGGTTTATCAGGAGATATAGCCATCACGATGGCCGATACAAGTGGAAAAGTCAGAGGGGTTATGTATGAATGCAAGTAAATGGAAGTTCTATTTTGCGACAGGTCTAATCGTAGTGTTCTACATAACCATGTTTCAAACCCTGAGATTGAGAACCAGTAATGATGATGTTTTCTTTTATAACGCACTGAATACAAGAAACGTTTTAGAATTCATGCTTTATAGATATGATACTTGGAGTGGTAGATTTACAATCGAGGGTCTACTAGCATCAACGATACATTTTAGCACTTTCTGGAAGGTTATAATACCTTCAGCATTCATACTTCTTGCCTGTTCGATAAGTCGTATTGCAACTGGCGAGATACGGCTTAATTTTGTGCTCGGTTCATCAGCTCTATTGCTTCTTGTACCTAAACTAATAAATATTGATTCTTTTTATTGGGTTACAGGTGCTTATAATTACATCATCCCATTCTCTCTTGCTACTTATTCCCTTTCCATTTTTTTAAAGCATGAACGAGGGTTAGTTAATTCTTCCTTATCATTAGTGGCGTTAGTTGTTGCTGGATTTTCAGAGCAATCCGCAGTCTTTTTGCTACTAATTTGCTATAGCTTAATTGTGTTGAAAAAGGTTAAAATCTCATGGTATTCAATTGGTTTTATTATTCTATTGTCCATATGTTCTGCATTCCTTTTCCTTGCTCCTGGAAATGAAATTCGGTCTTCTGCAGAATCCATTAATTGGATGCCGCAATTCTTCGAGTACAGTATATTATTAAAATTAATGTTTGGGTTAGATAGGGTCGGAATGGCAATGAGCATGCCATTTAACATCCCACTTATCACTCTATGTATTGCTTTGATTTTGAAAACAAACAAAAAAGCATTAAGTAATTATATTTCATCAGCCATCATACTGTCTTATGTATTTCTTAACTTTTACATAAGCTTAAAAGGCTCGGCTTTTCATTCGTATTTCTTTAATTGGCTAAGTCCTGACCTACTATATCCGTGGGCGGAAAAATTCTCGTCTATAACTGGCCAAGCTTATCTTTTATACACCATGTTGTTTATAGTTTGTATCATGTTCAGATCATCGCTATTCATAGGCGGCCTTAACCGGAGCCTTATTCCTTTGGTGGCAACATCTTGCGCATTTGCCAGCATAGTCATGATTGGTTTTTCTCCAACAATCTATGCATCATATTTTAGAATTTTATATATGTTTAACATCTGCGTTATTATTGCCACATGTAACATTATTTATATGAAAATAGAAAATGAGTGATATTGGAGGGGGGGATACCCCCTTCTTTTTCTACACGTAATCCTTTGTAAACTCTCCTGTTTTCGAATCATGCGAATCACCGATCCCACCAGTGGCAGGATCGTCCACCCTAACAGCAATACAACCATCCGGCGGAGCCCATTCCTTAATACCATCCCAGGCGACACGATTGATAACAATGTTTGTTGAGATATCAATCACTGCGTAAGTGTAAGTTTCATCATCCATCATGCATACTCCCAAACAATAAACATACCCTTGGTTGCGTTACCGCCATAAACAGCCGCGCTGTTTGTTGCCACGCCAGCGCCGCCCCCGCCCGCCCCGTAACCCGCAGCATTACCACCTGCATTTCCACCCGCAGCAATTGCCACATTACCTCCGCCGGTGCCAAAGCGTGATGCCGCCCCCTGACCAGAAGCCGCGGCGCCGCTAAACACTTTACCGGATTGCCCGAAGACCCCTGGTGTTACAAGACCACTAATGTGTCCACTTAAGGTAGGATTTCCACCTACGGCCCCGCCTCCATTTTCAAAATAAGCCACAGTGGAAGCCTGCGCTGATGCCCCACCGCCTCCGCCACCTGGTATGCTCATTAGTGACCCGAACGTTGATGTACCACCTGCTGCGCCGCTGGCGTAGTTTAGTGCGCCAATTGCGCCTATCGTGACAGCAACACTGCTAAACCCGGATGTATACCATGCTTCAGCATAACCGCCGGAAGCACCACCACTGCAACATGTACAACCGTTTGAGCCAGATGCAATACTCCCAGCACCATTACCACCAGTACCGATACCCTGAACAAAAATCTTTTTCGTTCCTGCGGTAGGCGTGTAGGTGGTGCTGGCAGTGATGTATTTCACGGCTAACAACCGACCGGGTCCCGTTAGCGATAACAATGATGCTAATAATTGCGCATCATTAGACGGGTCGAGTGTTAACCCTGCACCGGTCACTACGTTCGCAATCTCACGCTGAATAGTATTCAGCCACGCCGCATCCAAAATGGTCGGTGCAGTTCCCGCAGCTACATTGCCATTTGTCCACTCGCCGTTAGCATCCGCAGTAGGCGTTATGTTCCCAATTTTTTGCATAGAGATTCCCTCACCAGTAAAGGCGCTGATAAAAAATTTTAAAAAGATTAATGATTAATTCGAATAACCGAAAAGCACAACTGTATGAGATGGCGCAAGTGTATTGAGACGACACTCAAGCCGCTTATTTCCCCAAGAGCGCAAAGGGTCACCGGCATAAGACTGGCCAGCCTGAGCATAGGAAATAGTTGTTTCGGGCGCTGTTACCAGCCAGGTGAAGGGCCAGTTCTCTCCGTTAAGCGCATCACCGCAGACCGACATTCCCGCCCGCGCCTGACGGTAAAACGTCACGGTAATGTCATAACCCAGCGCTTTGGCTACACCGATGAAATAAGCAGCGGACTGACCGCCCGTACTGAAAAGCTTCGAGACCACTGACTTTTGCCTGATGGCAATGCTGTCATTTTCCCCTATGGCACAATCATCCGGGAGCCCGAGCGTTTTCTCCCAGTCGGTTAACATGATTGTCGCTGTTGCGGGAAAGGTGCCGGTCAGCAATGATACTGCCGCATCATCACTGTCCTGATATGACTGTGCCAGCGCCCGCAATACGGCGGTTTGAACACCATCAGTTTTGCGTGACCAAACCAGTCCGGTTGGCATTAAATTTTGCAGCGCTGACGTGTAATCTTCTAAAGTAAACCGGCTCATGTATAAGTCACCGTACCCCTTACCGGCAATTGCCCGGTCGTGGTGGTAATATTTGCCGAGGGAGAAGTCAGGATAAACCCACCCGTACCGCTGACATTACTGATGGCAATCAGCAGATCAGACAGATAAATCGTGGCCCCCTGAGGGTTGCCGGACTCGAACAACACCCCATCAATGGCAGCGGCAATCGCGGCAGTTGTTGTACTGTTAGCCGATGCCAGGCCGCTAATCGTAAAATTGATGGTCGTTTTAATTGGCGAACAGACATACACCAGTGCCGTGACGGGCTGAAGCGGGTAGATATAATCCGCCACCCTTTTTTGATCCCCGGTCGCCTTGGTGCCCGACCAACTGTCGAGTGAGGAAATACCATCGGTACCCACGGGAAAACCATTATTTGAGGTATCAGTTCCGTCAATCATTATATACACGCCAACAGTACCGGCCCCCATAAGCCTGCGTACCGTCCACGCCCGCGTAACACCTGCTACGGCAAGCGCCCAGGCTTCATAGTCATCATCATTTCCGCCCTGTGGTGTATTTTGGTAGGCAAGCAGTGTCCGGGAACGGAAAGCATCTTCGGTTTCGATATCTGCGCCATCCGTAATGGCCGTGCTGATAGTCGCTATCGAGTCAACGCCTGAAATGTTTACATCCAGCGAGAGTTGTGTGCCTGCCGGAGTATTTCCCGCATCACCGCCACCCGTCGGGTCATCATTAGGATCAGGCAATACCGCTGTGATTGCGCCGGTAGCCGTGCCTGACGTTCCGATGTCAATCTCTGCATCTGTCGTGTACTGGTAGCCATCACCCCGGTTTAATACCGTCCCCGCCGGAATAGTTGCCCCATTAGTACCGGTGAAAATAGTGGCATTGTTAGTAGCGGCGTTGGCCGATTTTTGCGTCACGCTTTTTAAGGCAGCCCACCCCGCAAGATTTTCATCCGTCGCGCTCCATGGCACTGACTGCTTCGCAATCCAGTCTAAATAGCCGAAATGGAGATAAGCCAGCCCCGCATCTGCAGTGCCGAGAATATTTAAGTTTGAAAACCGTAATGGGGTACCCACCCCTTTTAATTCTGATTCAATCGCGGCGAGGTTACGCGCGCGCAGCTCGGTGAGCGTTGGCCGGTTGTATGGCATCGATTATGACTCCCAGACCCAGAAATAACGCTTCGATACAGCGTCCTGTCCCGGCTTTTGGTAGGTGATAAAAAGGTTGAGTCGGTTCGGATACACGATTTGTGTAACGGGCGTAATGCTGGCCACAACTCCGTCATCCGTAAGCCACTTCAGCGCCTCTGCGGCAAAGTCCTGTGCTTTGTTTGCAACAGCCAGCGTCAATTTCTGACGGCGCAACAGCCAAAGACGTGACCCGATGGGATAATCCTGATCTTGATCTCCCCACCAACCGCGGCGATTATCGCCATCATATTCGTCATCTTCCCGCGCCAGCCGATCGGTAAAAAGACTGATTAGAATGGCAGTTTCAAGGTCAGAGCCTGACTGCAAGTCACCAGAGGATTCTACCCAGTCGCCAACAGATTGTTCGGCATTCCAGACAGTTGTAATGTCAGTCATTCAACTAACTCCCCGGGTTTTTCGCTCGTAGGCGATGAACTGCCGCTCTGCACATTTTTAACAACGTGATCGTGCATGTTGTAAGTGTCGCGCAGATCTTTCAGGGTGGTGGTATTGCTCCCGGCGTTGTCAATGATGTCCCCTGCACATTTCAGCACCGGTGTGTCAGCATAGATTTCTTCTGAAGCGACGATGGTCACCTTCGTTGAGTTAACCACCGTGACCGGTTTCCCTTTGGCGTCTATCTCTATGCCTTCCTCCATCAATTTAAAATGCATACCCCACAGGTTGTAGAGGATCGTTTCGCCCGGGTTTAGGCCGGTTTTTCGGCTACCTTTATGCCCGGAGGCAATCACTACCGCGTTCGACCGGTCGCCGGAAAGATAGGCAATTAGCACATCAGCGCCATCAGGCAATGAGGAGGAGAAGCCAAACTCCATCAGGCGGGGTGTATCGCCGCGCACTTCCATCGGCGTGTTGTATTGCACCTTCTGGATCCCACCGTCGTCATTGGTCAGTGATACGCTGCCTACGCCAATCATCATCATCGCCCGGCGGTAAAGCGTATTGAGCAGGGTCATTGGTTCAACTCCTGGATCACGTTGTAGAAGCGGTAAGGCTGAACCGAAAACGCCGCCGGCGGCATCAGTACCATCTGCGCGACCGTGCCCTGGTCATCTTTGATGAAAGTGACTTCAGCCAGCAGCCACAGCGCATCATTGATGCCCATTTTGGGGATATTCACAGGGATCAGGGTATTGGGTTCCCAGAGATTGCCTGCGCTGTCGCGCCAGTTATCAATGGTGACCTGCAGCACCTTCGAACGGCCGTATCGGCGGTTCATTTCCCAGTCGATCGCCTGCTGGGCCAGCTCTTTGGTGTTCATGGTACTTTCGACGATGATAATCCGGTTGCGGTACCGCATTTTGGCAACGTCCGGGTCATTTGCAGTGGCTTTAGTCACGGCACCATAACCACTGTCATCAACCAGCGGGTTAACCGTCATTGAGACGCCGGTGTATTCTGAGAACCGCTCGTCCATCGAGGCTTCATAGGCTGCTGCCTCGATATTGACTCCCTGTGCGACGCCACTGGCGGCCTTCTTCGTACCCACTCGGGTCAGGTAGAGGCTGCCATCAGGCAGATCATAGTAGAGAAGCGCCGCCCAGCGGGTGATGCGGTCAATGATTTCCTGAGAGCTCTCCCCCCAGTTCAGCGTGAACTGTGGAACGTTATTTATACCGGTAACATCGCTCGATACAGTGATCCCGTATGGCGCGGCCAGACGCTGCGCAATCTGCAATGGAGTCGCGCCGGTGATCACGTTGTTGTCCCATTTAGCGGAGCAGTCTACGAGGTCTTCACACTTGCTGCGTCCCGTTGCCCGGACCTCATGCCTCGAGGCGGAAATCATCGGCGCCCACCGGTCGATGTAACCAGTAATAACCGTATCACCCCCGAGTTTAACCACACAGGCATCCCCCTCTTTAACCAGTTGCTTTTCACCGCTTGCTGGATATTCATCCATTAATGACAGGTCAAAATCACTCGGAAAGCGCTCAATGCTCCGGGTTACGCGCACAGAATCCCAGCCGGAAATCACCTTATCCCCCACGGTTAATGTCATTTCATCACTCATGAAGAAAGCGCCTTGAAGGAAAGTGGCATAAATGCCGGATGAATAGGATCGGCCATTTTTACCAACCCTTCGGTACGGCTCGCATCCTGATAGAGTCGGTTTGACAGGTTTAGTGCAGGCAGTGACGCACTGAATATTACAGTTGATACATTGGCCAGTTGTGCCCCTTTATCCTGCAAGGTTGTTTTGACCGTGGTCTTAAGAACGGACAACTCGCTAAATACCTGGTCATAACCCGCATCTGCCGCAGCCAGTGATACCGTATCGATAACGGTGACCACGCGCTGAAGAAGTTCGGCGGCATCGTCATAGCTTACTGGATCGTAAAGAGACGCCGCATAGGCCATTGCGCCAACGCTTAGCGTGACGAGGTAAATTTGTGCAGCAGAAGCAATGCCGCTGTCGCTGCTGTCTGGCCGGTAAGTGGTGTCTGCGAACATCGCCAACGTTTCCAACAGGCGAACCAGATCCAACCCTTTCGCCTCACTGGAAAGTAACGCATTGACCACATCCTGCGCGCCGTTGGCATACGCGGATACACTGGTTGATGCCAGAAGACTGGATGTTAACGCCTTGACCTCTGCCCTATTTTCGACTGACGCGGCCATTTTCTGTGAAACGAGAAGGTCATAATCGTCAGTGTCTTCGGTAGTCTTCGTGCTATTGGTCGCACCCGAGGAATTTCCGCCTACCTTGCCTGTGTTATAACGGCTATATCGGCTGCTGCCGAACGTCGATTTCAGCGTATTACTGAGGTTTGTCGCCTCGTTGGCCGTGCGGGTCACCATCCCGGTCCAGAACGAAACCGTGCTTTTGAGTGTTTTTATTGCCTGTGTAACCGTGCGTAAATCAGAATTCACCTCTGCAATAAACGTGGCCGCTGATTTAGCTGCCAGCGCCAGCCAGGATGTCTGAACGGTTGAAGCTGCTGAAGCAGCGCCGGTTATGGCAAAAACGCGCAGGCCAGACTCGATGACGGTCAGAGAAAATTCAAAAACACGCTCGGAGTCTTTGCTTTCCCTAATCTTAAGGCCTCCGTCAGGTATGCTGACAGTTAGCTCTCCAAGCGTAGGATGCACCAGCGTTCCCGGTCCCAAGGCTTCACAGGCCGCAATAAGGCTATCCCGCTGGGTCATAACATCGGCGGCGCTGTAAATAAGGCTGGATTGAATGATGAATCCATTTAAGGTCAGGCGGCGCGTCCCCCGCCCCAGATCCTCTATCCATGCAGTGTCACGATATGGGTATTCGTGGACAGCCTGCCTACGCCCGAAATTTCCTTCCGCATCGATAATTGCAAAGGGTACGCCGCGAAAAGATGCCGGGTGAATATGATCCTGCCAGTTCCAACTGTCGCCGGAGAAGCCTAACAGCGAAGACAGCGCATTTTGTAACAGTGGCATCCTGTCCTCCAGAAAGGAAAAACCCGCCGAAGCGGGTCAGGTTGATATTTATGGCATCGACATTGCCGTGGTGACTTTGCCACCGCTTCCAGAGACTTTTTTGCGCTCTCCGGTTCGTTCATTAATCAGCGTCAACTCGATTTCGCTTTTATTTTCTTTCAATGACTTAGATAAAGTGTCAGCAAGTTGTTTCATGTCAATTCCACCACCAGATATTCCATTTGAACCTGCTGCCGGCGCGTTTATATTTGGCTCTCCCCCTTTGCCTGTCTGGTTAATTTCAGTGTTCCCTGAATATCCTTGCGGTACTCTCCAGCGGGGATCGGTCATCGATGTATTGATACCATTATCAATATCACTTTCGCTGTAGGGCTGGCTTCCATTTTCATGGCGGATCATCGCGGTCATCAGGCGCTTTAGGGTGGCTGGGTCACTCAAATCCAGTTTTTCATGCGCGCCAAATCCCGTATCTTTGGTCACTGCATTGATATAGGCCTGTGAGTCATTTTCACTGGACGGGGCGTAAGTGTGGATAATGCCATAAGGCGTGTCATTCCCCCTTCCACCATACAACTGAAGCTGCCTGCTCATCGCTGCCAGGCCATCGTTCGGGTTACTGAAAATAGGGAAACTGCCATCATTGCCTACCGCGTTAGGCGCGGACCGTAAATTACCCGGGTTATTGTTACGGATCCCGCGGGCATTATTATTACCGGGCTGATTGAACGATAATGGCGGCACTACGGAAGATGGCGGCTGCGCATACATCGCTTGCACATCTTTTTGAAGCTGGCTCGCCTTATCCGTCGGGCCATAATAACTGTTAAGCTTTTTGACTAAATCACCGGAGGCATAGCCCAGATTAAGGTCAAGCTTTTCATCCCACGAAAGTGTGGATTTAAACTTTTCATCCTTCAGGGCTTCCCTAATGCGATCTGCCTGTTCTCCCCCGCGGTTAAAGGTCATTAATGATCCGACCGTCGCAGTATCAAACCCATGCTGCATAACTTGGGAAGCATCATCAAAACTTTTCTGAACTATCGGGGCCTGTCCCAGCCACGCCTGCCCCTTCATCAGCATGCCATCCCACGACGCCGAGATCTGGTTTACCTGATTACGGAATGCCAGCGCGTTCTGCACATCTTTATCTGAGAAAATCAAACCGTCACGCTGCGCCTGATCTTTAAGGCGCTGGACCTGCTCGGTGCTTTGCCGCAGGTAGTTCAGAAGATCTGGCGAGAACTGCCCTACCTGCGCAATCACAGACTGGCGAGCTGGTGTTTGTTTCAGCATGGCTCGATTCAGGTCATCCATCAGTTTTACAACGTCAGCCATACCCTCTTTGGTTTTGCTGATCTTAATGCCCATCTGCGCCATAAGGGCATTGAAGGGATCATCCCGACCGTTAAGTGCATCATTGGCACGCTGATAAAGACCGGTAACAGAGCTTTCAGCAGAATCCCGCGTTGCCCCATTTTCAATCATCGCACCGGTCAGTTCTTGATAGGCCCGGGTGGTTGCGCTGATATTTTTGGCGGTGGTATCAATTTTATAGCCGGAATCCGCATATTCCTTGATTTGTGATTTTACACCATTCAAGACAGTGGCGAGACCGCCCAACCCCAAGGTCAGGCCGCCCACCATTTTTAGCGGTGGTACAAGGTCCCCGACAAACTGGACACCATCCCGCGCATTTTTTGCCAGCTTCTCAAGACGCCCACTGACCTCATCAAGACCTTCAGCGGAACGGCGGCCGCCAAGCTGAATGACTTTTTGCGCATCATTGAGATGGGGTGTCAGTTTTTTCACCGCATCATCAATGTTCTGAATTGACTGTGAAACCTGATCATCTGCTTTCAACTGGAAATCAAATACATTACCCATTATCTTTCCTTTAACTTATTGATGCGCAATGCCTGATCCCGCCACCAGTTGAGTTTCGACCATGTTAGCCGCCCGGCCTGATCCGGGCCCCAGCCGTAGTAATACGTCACATCGGCGATGCGTTCACGCCATCTCCCGCCGTCGGGGAGAAGTTTAAAAAACCCAGCATGTAACCCTCGCAGCGCTTGTAATCCGTAAACGGCAGACGGTTAATGACCTGCGGAGGAATGCCGGAGATTTCGGCGATCAGCGCGGACATCGCCGCCAGACCGCCTTTCACTGTCTGGGTTTTATAAAACTGGTCAACCTGGTCAAGACAGGGTTCACCAAGATCGATACCTGCCCAGTTATGCTCCCCTTTGCCGTCCTGAAGGGCTTTTGGCAGCACGATCACCGTGCTGCTTTCAACCGGCATAACGGGTTCGGGGATGTAATTTAAGAAGGTGAGAAGAAATACCTCACACTGTTTGAAAGTGGTAAACGGTATGCGCCTGACAACCTGCGGCGGGATCCCCGATAACAGCGAGATAAGGAGCCCCATCGCCGCCAGCGCGCCGTCCGTTTTCTGCTTATCAAAGAACTGATTCACTTCGATCAATGCAGGCTCATGCAGTTCAATGTTTTCCCAGACCAGTTTACCGCTGGCGTCAGCCAGCGGTTTATCCAGAGGAATGACAATACTTTTTTCCTGCTCTTCCACGATCAGCTCTCCACGACTGAGAAGCTTTCCCAGCGGACATCGAACACAGCGTCTTCACTGTCCACTTCCTGTGATTCGACCGTCCACATCCCGGTACCAATAATCGTTTTACCGTTGGCGAGTTCAGCCACCACGGTGACATCGGTCATGCCGTTAAAGTCTGCCACCGTGGTACCGCCGCTGTCGCGAACCTGACAGGAGATATACGGCGCAGAAGGCTTTTCCTTATAGCCATGGACACGATCCATCCCGGTCAGTGTTTCGCGTTTAACGGTTGAAGGACTGTATTTGAACTGCCCGGCGACCATGATTGTGACGCCATTGGTCGTCACCGACGCGGTGCCCGCCAGGCGGTTGGAAGTATCACCCATTTTTTTTCCTTACGCCGCGGCTTGCAGGCGGAACTGGTTGAGAAGAGCAAATACACGCAGCTGGTTGATAAGCACACCATCCCACAGCACATCGACGCGGTTCGGATTGGTCGTGCTTTTCGTCACAACCAAACCGGCGGCGAAGGCTTTGGAATCCTGCACATATCCGTTGTACTCAAGTTGCGTGTACTGGGCGATCATCTCAGCGCGGATAATGTTCGGCGTCACAATTGAGGCCCCCGGAGCGAAACGGATCCCATCGGCGGCCAGTTTCATTCGCGCAAATTTCGAGGTGACCTGCGTGCGGATAAAGCGGGTGACGAACATCAGCAGGAATAACGTTTCCACCTGCAGATAGCTGTCATCAGCATCCCCGTACTTGTTGGTCTGATAAGTAGTGATCAGATTTTCCACCTGCACCGTGCTGTCATCAGCCACAGTGAAGGTAGAAATGCCGCTGTAAAGCAGGTTGTTGCGCTCGGTCAGCTCGAAACGTGAAGCCAGTGGAGGCGCCAGCACGCCGGAAATGGTGAGTGTTTGCAGAGGACGTCCCGGATCATTGCGCAGGCTACCCGCAACAGCACCCGTTGCGGCCGCTGCCCAGACATAAGCTGGCGTTGGGGAGTCATAAACCCCCAGCAGTGTTGCATGCTGATCATTGCGGGCTTCACCAATGGTGGTCAACTGACCATAAGTGCCGGATACCGCTCCGAAAACGTGACCGTAAAGCTGGTAAGCGTAGCTCCATCGACCGGTGCTGTCTGACAGCAAGCTTTTCAGCGCATCCAGAGAAGTCGTGTCGGTATAAGGGGTAACGATAAAATCAAAGGTCCGGTCGCCGAGATTTGCCAGGGCTGTTGTCATGTCCGGTGACCCAGCGCCGCCAGTAAATGCAGCGAGCGTAATGCCCAGACCATCAGGCGTTACTTCCCCGCCAGCGCTGCCCAGATAATTCAGCCGCAAATCGAGGGTGTTACCATGCGCGCCTTTATTTTTTGCCGTCAGAGTAATGACGCCAGCGGCAGATGCTGCTGTCACTGGTAACTCGATTTTGGCATTGATTGCTGCGGCTAACGCTGCTGCCATCGTCGTCACGGTGTCTGTACTTAAGACGGTGATCTGCACGCGCTTACCCGCGACATACAGCGAAATCACCCCGGTTTCACTCGGTGCCGTGGTCAGCGTAATAGTGCTGGTCGCCGCAGTCATAGAGGAACCATCCAGCAGTGGGAGCAGGTAAATTTCACCAGAAATATCATTTGCCAGATATGCTGCAATCTGGTTATGAAGCATAGACCCGGCGCCATAAATACCGGCTGTGTTTGAGGCTGATGATTCAATAACCGGAATATTTGGATTCACCGCCGCATTCGTCAGCATCTGACCAATGATCAGGGTACGCTGCGTCGCCGTCGCGGTGTTCGCCTGCGAGTTATCGAACTCAGCAAAAAACAAGGGGGTCCGAATGTTGCTGGGGATCTGTTGAAAATTCATTAGCTCGCACTCCCGGTATCAGTTGATGCGGCAGCTTTTTCAGCGCCTGCATCGGTATTTTTTACAGCGGTTGTCGACTTCGCGGCGGCTGCTGAAGCATCAACGGTGATAACGTCACCATCACGCAGCCGGCGATCCCAAAACGTACTTTTAGCGACCTCTGCCCCTTCTTCGGGCAAAAAGGTGCCTTTAACCGGATCACGCACTGTGCGCCCGGCTACGGGTTTAACAAACATGGGATACTCCAGATAGTTATTGAGGCAGGTCGATGGTTACGCCGACTTCCGGCGTGCCGTCAGGCTCGATAATGGTGACATCAATCCCCTGAAACGGGTCCGCTTCGATAGGGTAAAATTCTTCCGGGCCCTGGTAATACTCAATATCCAAGTCCATCAGCAACTGGGCGGTATGCCCTTCACCGGCGGCATTGATACCGATCGTTGAGCGTATCTGCAGGAACTGCTGAATTTGGCGGGTCAGGTCATAACTGTTGATTACCGCCCGCTCAATCTGCTCCCTCAATTGCTCAAGTGATTCTTCCGCTTTGACAGCGCCGTTATCCTCAGCGACATCATCAAGCTCCTGAAGACGGCCAGTGATCCGGACTGTCGTTACCGTATTGAATTGCGGCGCATTTCTGCCCAGTGAATTTTTCTGATCAAAAGGGGTTTGTACAAGAATAGCCGGGTAGATTTCTTCAGTAGTCGACCAGTCTCGCGGCGAATACACCCGATCTTCTGCATCGGTTTTGCCCGCCAGCGCGCTGATAACAAGTTGCCGGATTGCTGCTGCGTTCATACTTTTACCCTGTTGAGGATGAGCTTTGAACCACCATGACTGTCAGGATTGACATCGGCGATAGTAAACAGCGTATTCACTGCAACACCGCCAACAACACCAATAAATACCCGGTCTCCTTTTTTAGGAGGGGAGCGGAAATCACCATCCATAACACCCAGCACAGGGGCCGTGGTATTTATGTTGCTGCCATCATCTAAAGGCTCGACTTCCTGCGTATAGGCGCGGTCGAAAATCCCGCTGATGGTATAAGCTTCACCACGAGCGGGCCGGAAATCAACCGGGTCACCAAATACCCCATGTAGTGGACGAAGCAGATGCTGATCCCAGTTGATACCCATCAGACTGCTCCGTTATCAGGTGTCTGGGTTGCTGGGTCTGAGGTTGTGATGGTAGTTTGACTGTCTGTCTGGGTCACAGAAACTTCCTGCGGGCCAGCGCCTTCCAGTTCTTGCTGCAAATCAGAAAGAGACTTCACGAAACCCAGCGCAATGAGACGCTTTGAAGCCGCTTCGGATAACTGGACTCGCGTATTCTGAGCGTATTCCTCGCCGTCATGCCGGAGATGTTTCCCCTTGAGAACAACCACGCTGACCAGGTCAGCGGCCTCTGAGGCCGCTTCAGTTGTTTTATCTTTTGCCATGATTACACCACCGTCGCACAAAGAGCCGCGTTAACCCGGCTTGGGATAACGATTGGAGAAGACTGCATCATCAGAAAACGCTGGGCAGGGTCTTCTTTCAGCCAGCTTTTCGGTGCATAAGCCATCGGGCCATAGTTGAAAGCAGGATCCATAATTGCCCCAAAAGCACGGGTACCCATCAGATCAGCGCCAGACATGATCACCGAACCATCGGCAAGCATCGGGGTTTCAATGCCGGTATCCGGGTCAATGAACCAGTCGTTGTAAAGCCAGAGGTCGAACTGCCCCCAGCGCCCTTTATATACCGCCCCCTTCTGTACGCGCGCGCCGGCGTCAATCTGATTACCGAACGGGCTCAGTGCAGGAAATACAATGGCGTTGTCTTTGATGGTGGTATCCAGGCGAAATGCCTTCCAGGACTTGTTGGTGAAAACCAGATCAGTCGGCGCAGCGCCTGATTTTTGCAACACCAGCGTCTGCCAGGTTTCAACGTCGTCAGAGGGCTGGGTGTTTGTCGCGCCAGCGGCGAGACTCGTCGGCCATTTATCAGAACCGCTGAGCGCAATGGTCAGGGAAGGGTCGCGGCCAAAGTCAACGACAGTGGTCGGGAAGCCTTCGCCTTTAATGGTGACGGTACCGGTCGACAGCGCACTGCATCCCATCCACTCGAGGCGGCGATTCAGAATATCGATCTGGTCACTCATCTCGAACTGGATGTTCAGCATTTCACGCTCAGCAGCGGTGTATTCCCCCCCAATGCGCTCGCCGATCTGGCGACGGATAGGCTTACGCAGATCAGGCGCGCGCTTGTCTTTGATGTAGGCCGGTTTGAACTTGTCGGTCTGATAACGTCGGCTTTCGACCAGCTTACCCTCGACTAAAGGCGAGCAAAACGGCGCCATACGACGGAGACCTACGTCAACATCGATCGCCACATATTCATCGTTACTGGTCTCGATGTTTGGGAAGAAACGGTCGAGGATCCAGTTTTGTGACGTCATCAGGTTTGGAACCAGCCCGACAAGCGACACCGTATCGTAAATAGATTGAGACATAGCGTATTCTCTCTGTGTCCCGACCTGTTGGTCGGGATAAAAAATGGATGCATTACGCCCTACCCGGTTAAGGGCATGCGAAGAAGTCGATTAAAGGGTTTTAGCTGGCAGGAGCCTGAACGCTACCACGCAGGAAAATACCGTAAGGGCGCAGTGCTGTTTTGAGCGTAGCCAGCGTCCAACTCGGGTCAAAGGTAATGCGGTTCTGGTTGATTTCAGCCATGAGATACACACCAGCCAGAACATCTGCGGCCGTTGCATCTGCATCATCAGCTAGAATAGCTTTAGGGACCTGACTACCATCGGTGGCGGTCGCCACACTCAGGGTGTATTTACCCGATGCAGTAACCACGCCAAGCACGGTACCACGCTTATAAGTTGCTGCTGATCCGGTCAGAATGGTGACCGTATCAGAGACAACCTGCAAAGGACCGGACAGCAACTGATCCGGAATGAAGGTGTCATGTTGCACGCTGGGCACCCAGGCGTTTTCGCCTACCTGATTCACAGTCATTATTTTTTACCTTTTACCTGGTTGTAGAGAGCGGCCGCTTTGGCTACCACGGAGTTTACGGCAGGGCCACCGGCATCAGCATTACCCAACTGATGGTTTTCGACTTTTGCCATACGCTCGTCCAGTGACATACGGCGGGGTTGCGATGCTACCGGTGCAGGGCCAGAACTCGCCATCACCCGGATGGCGGCTGCGGAACTCATGCCGGTAGTAATCGCCAGTGATACGGCCAGGGGACCTTTACCTGTAGCATATTTACTGCCAAGGATACGGGAGATGCGATTGCGTTCAGCGCGGCGACCTTTTTTGACGTCATGATCATCTTCATCATCGTCGCCGTCGCCGTCATCGCCTTCATCTTCTTCGGCATCCGCATCATCGTCGTCATCTTCCGCACGACGGGATTTGGCTTTTTTAGACTTTTCCTTGTCTTTATCATCTTCATCGTCAGAATCATCGCCATCTTCTTCTGCACGCTGAGATTTTTTAGACTTGTCTTTTTCGTCCTGATCGTCCTTATCATCCTCTTCCGCACGGCGGCCTTTGGCTTTTTTGGACTTTTCTTTTTCGTCTTCATCATCTTCGGACGCATTAGCACCGCGGCCAAAAAGGTGACCAAAGCCTCTGATTTTCATCGACATCTTTATTCTCCAACTAGTTGTAATAAATCGCGGAATGCCGCATCAGGCGAGGCTACTTGATCGGCCAGCCCCAGTTGCACACCGTCGGCGCCAAGGAAACAGGCGGCTTCGGTATCCCGGACGGTTTTCTCTGTGATCCCGCGATTGCGGGAGACGGTACTCACGAACAGGCGGCCCATTTCATCAATATCTGACTGAATGGCTTTACGCGCCGTCTCGCTTAATGGTTCATACGGATTGGACTCGGCCTTGCGGTCGCCGTAGGTAATGATGGTGACCTGTAACCCGTCATTTTTGATTTTCTGTGACCAGTCAACGTGCATCACGATGACCCCGACCGAACCGACACCACCGGTACGCGGCACGATTATCTTGTCCGCCGCACTCGCCAGTGCGTAAGCAGCGGAATAGGCGCTTTCGGATAAAATGGCCCAGACCGGCTTACTTCCGCGGGCGGCATAAATCTCGTCTACGAGGTCAAAACACCCCGCGACTTCGCCGCCGGGCGAATCGATGTCCAGACAGATGGCTTTAACTTCACCGTCATTCAGCGCCTGCAGGAAGCAGGCGCGAATACCGTCATAGCCAGTCATCCCGCTGTAGGGCCGTAAGGTGCCGAGTTTCTGCACCAACGTGCCCTGAATTGGGATCACAGCGATACCTTCCACTACGTCATATCCTGTATCGCGGGCCTGCCTGGAAAATGAATCGTCATCATCATCCCAGTCAGACATAGACTGTATGCGTGTCAGGCCGAAACGGTCAGTCAGCGCAGCCATCACCACTTCGGCCTTGCGGGGATGCAGCGCCAGCGGCGTATTAAACAGGCGCTGTGCTAAGTGCGGTAAATTCACTGTGCCTCCGGATCTTTAATTGTTTGCGGTGCAAAGGTGTCTGCCTGTGCCCAAGTTGGAACAGGCAATCCGCGTTCTTTGAAAGCTTCAATTTCGCGGGCGCGCTGGTCTAACAATTCTTCCCAGTCCTCGCCAACGTTTTCTGATACTTCCATTTCCAACGTAGACATGCCGGAATCCATACCGAGGATCGCACCCTTTTTCTCTGCAACCGGATCGACCCAACCACGTCCCGGCCCCATCCACTGCGCACGGCAATAGGCAGCTTTGGCCGCCAGAAATTCCGGGGCACCAGCAGGAAGAGGCACCTCACCGAGGTCATGGAGTTCTTCGATAAAGCTGCTGAAGATAGGTTGTGCAAAACCGCTGGCAAAATCGTCACGACGACGTGTCAGGGTTTTCCACGCTTCCAGCATCGCGGAGCGCGCTGAACTGTAGTTAACGTCGGACCAGTCCTGTGTTAACTGCTGCGTGGAGATGCCCAGCGCGGCGGCGCAGTTACGGAGCGCGGCGCTTTCGAAAGCGACAAAGTTACTGATCGGGCGCGTTGCATTAACGGTCGTTATTTCTTCACCAGGCGCAAGAATAGGAATGCGCGCCCCGCTCTGCAGAGACAGGCGGTTATCCTGATGAAACTCTGTACGCATATCCTGATATTCGAGCACGTCATCGGTTTTGAGTCCGTCTTCGAATAGCCGTGGATCGTATGGGGAAGTGACGTAAGCCCCAAAGATAGCGTTGAGGATTGATGCTTCCAGTTCGACTTCATCGTACTTGATCAGCATTTTTAAGCGCTGAACAATGGGCGTAAAAATACTTGTTCCCCGGTGCTGGGCAGCCCTGTCACCGTCAAAATCGTGGACAACGATCGGGCGGCCCCAGGATGTTTCACGCGGAACGCGCTCCCACGTCATTGTTTTCTCGGCGCTCCACCAGTCCCCCATATG
>Ga0247732_10000294_pt1 | contig 28628 bp, 24 predicted proteins | sample UWRJL163409C2_FD_180940 | JGI IMG/M metagenome (GOLD analysis project Ga0247732, IMG submission 180940) | Plant litter microbial communities from Arlington Agricultural Research Station in Wisconsin, United States - UWRJ-L163-409C-2 | ecosystem: Environmental > Terrestrial > Plant litter >...
GTCGGTCGCGCTCACCGAGCGCCGCCTCAAGGCCGTCTCGGCGGGCGTCTCGTCGCTCGTTCCGGTCTACGCGGCGGATGCCGATGGCGGGGTCGTCGTCGATGTCGACGGCAACTCGTTCATCGATCTGGGCGCCGGCATCGCGGTCACCAGCGTCGGAGCATCCAACCCGGCGGTCGCCGCGGCGGTCACCGAGCAGTCCACGCACTTCGCGCACACCTGCTTCACGATCACCCCCTACGAGGGCTATGTCGAGGTCGCCGAACTTCTTGCAGAGCTGACTCCCGGCGACCACGAGAAGCGCTCTGCGCTGTTCAACTCGGGCGCCGAGGCGGTCGAGAACGCCATCAAGGTCGCCCGCCTGGCCACGGGGCGCGACGCGGTCGTCGCCTTCGACCACGCGTACCACGGTCGCACCAACCTCACGATGGCGCTGACCGCCAAGGCCATGCCCTACAAGACCAACTTCGGCCCGTTCGCGCCCGAGGTCTACCGCATGCCCATGTCGTACCCGTTCCGCGACGAGCCGGGCCTCTCCGGCGTCGACGCCGCGAACCGCGCCATCCTGGCCATCGAGAAGCAGCTGGGCGGCGATCAGGTCGCGGCCCTGATCATCGAGCCCATCCAGGGCGAGGGCGGCTTCATCGTGCCCGCTCCGGGCTTCCTCCCCACGCTGAGCGCGTGGGCCACGGCCAACGGCGTGGTCTTCATCGCCGACGAGGTGCAGACGGGCTTCGCCCGCACCGGCTCCTGGTTCGCCAGCGACGACGAGGGCATCGTGCCCGACCTCATGACCCTCGCCAAGGGCATCGCGGGCGGGCTTCCCCTGGCGGCCGTCGTCGGCCGCGCCGAGCTGATGGATGCCGTGCACGCCGGCGGCCTGGGAGGCACCTACGGGGGCAACCCGATCGCGTGTGCCGCGGCCGTCGCATCCATCGCCCAGATGCGCGAGCACGACCTGGCCGGCCGCGCGCGCCACATCGAGGAGATCGTCGTGCCACGGCTGCGGGCGCTGGCCGACGCCACCGGCGTGATCGGCGACGTGAGGGGCCGCGGCGCGATGCTCGCCATCGAATTCGTGCGGCCGGGCACAACAGAACCGGATGCCGACATCACGAAACGCGTGGCCGCCGCGGCCCTCGAGGCGGGCGTCATCATCCTCACCTGCGGAACCTACGGCAACGTGATCCGCCTCCTCCCCTCGCTCGTCATCGACGACGCCCTCCTGCTCGAGGGGATCGGGGTGCTCGACGACGCCGTCCGCTCTTCCCTTCGACAGGCTCTCTGAACGTTCCCTGAGCCTGTCGAAGGGCACTAGATAGAAGGATCAAACCGATGACATTCCACCCGCTCGACCCGCTGAACGCCGACGAGTTCCGCGCCGCATCCGCGATTCTGAAACGCGAGAAGGACGTCGGCCCCGGCTGGCGCTTCGCCTCGATCGAGATGATCGAACCGTCGAAGGCCGCTGTGAAGCAGTTCGAGGCCGACGGCACGGTTCCCGAGCGCCGGGCGCGCCTCGTGGTGCTGAACCGCAGCGAGAACGCGACGTACATCGCCGTCGTGTCGCTCGCATCTGACGCCCTCGAGGAGTGGACGCACGTGCCCGACGTGCAGGCCAACTTCACCGTCGACGAGTGGGAGGAGGCCGACGCGGCGCTGCGCGCGAACCCGCAGGTCATCGCCGCCCTCGCGAACCGCGGCATCACCGACCTCGAGCTCGTCTTCATGGACACGTGGACCTACGGCGCCGCCGTGATCCCTGAGAAGTACAAGGGCCGACGCCTCGGCTGGAGCGACACCTGGGTGAAGTCGCAGCCCGGCGCCAACCCCTACGCCGGACCGGTCAACGGTTTCCACTGCGTGATCGACGTGAACACCATGGAGCTGCTCGAGATCGAGGACACCTTCACGGTCGAGACGCCGCAGATCATGGGCGAGTACGTGCCGCACCTCATTCCCGAGCGCATCCGCGAGCACTACAAGCGCCCGCCGCTGAAGCCCCTCGACATCGTGCAGCCGGAGGGCCCCAGTTTCTCAGTCGACGGCAACCTCATCGAGTGGCAGAACTGGTCGCTGCGGGTGGGCTTCAACTACCGCGAGGGCATGACCCTGCACTCCATCTCCTACAAAGACGGCGACGAGGTGCGCTCCATCGCGAACCGCCTCTCGTTCTCCGAGATGGTCGTGCCCTACCGCGACCCGAGCGTCGACCACTTCCGCCGCACGGCCTTCGACATCGGCGAGTGGGGCCTCGGGTTCATGACCACGTCGCTCGAGCTCGGATGCGACTGCCTGGGCGAGATCCGCTACATCGACGCCGTGATGCACGACTCGAAGGGCGAGCCCTACGCGATCCCGAACGCCTTCTGCATCCACGAGGAGGACAACGCCGTTCTGTGGAAGCACGTCGACCACGACGCCGGCGCCGAGGTGCGGCGCATGCGCCGGCTCGTGGTCTCGTTCCATGTGACGGTCGCCAACTACGAGTACCTCGTCTACTGGCGCTTCTATCAAGACGGAAACATCGAGTGCGAGGTTCGCGCCACCGGCATCATGGTGGTCACCCACATCGACGAGGGCCAGGCGCACCCCAACGGAACGCTGGTCGACAACCGCACCTACGCGCCGTTCCACCAGCACTTCATCGTGGCCCGCATGGACCTCGACATCGACGGCACCGAGAACACGGTGTACCGCTCCGAGACACAGATCGTGCCGATCTCCGACGAGAACCCGCACGGCCTCGCGCTCGTGCAGGCGAACACCCCGATCGAGGTCGAGGGCCACGACGACTTCGACTGGAACACGCAACGCGCCTGGAAGGTCGTGAACGAGAACAAGCGCAACACCATCGGAAACCAGGTGGCGTACAAGCTGGTTCCGGGCGGAGCCATCCCCTCGTTCTTCGCCCCCGGCTCGGCCGTGCTCGAGCGCGCCCAGGTGATCGGACACACTGTCTGGGTCACGCCGAACGACGAGAACGAGCGCTGGCCGGCCGGCGAGTTCGTGAACCAGAGCTCGATCGACCACGGCCTGCCCGAGTGGATCGAGGCGGAACGCCCCGTGCGCAACACCGACGTGGTGCTCTGGTACGTCTTCGGAATCCACCACATCACCCGCCAGGAGGACTGGCCGATCATGCCGAGCGACACCGTGTCGTTCTGGATGAAGCCGGTCTCGTTCTTCGACCGCAACCCGTCGATCGACGTGGAGCCGAGCCCCGGCGCGCACTGTGCGCCCGGGCACGACCACGCAGCGCACGACCATGCAGACGGTATGACCCACGACCACTGATCGAAGGAGCATCGAAGTGACCCGCACAGCGAACTACGTGGTGGCATACGAGGCCACCGAGCGCGGCCGCGAGGCCGTCGAGCTCGGCATCGCGCTCGCGCGGCTCACCGAGGCCGAACTGCGCATCTGCCTCGTGCTGCCGCAGAGCACCGCGGTGCCCGCGAAGGTGCCGGCATCCGCCGCCGACTACGAGGGCATCATCGCCCAGCAGGCGCAGTTGTGGCTGGATGAGGCCATCCAGAACGTGCCCGCCGACGTGACGGCCACCACCCACGTGCTGTGGGCCGAGTCGACGTCGGAGGGCCTGATCGAGGCGGCCGAGGCGTTCGACTCCGACCGCATCGTCGTCGGAGCCGCCCGCACGGGAATCCTCAAGCGCTTCTCGATCGGCAGCGTGGCGAACGCCCTGCTGCACGCCTCGCCCGTTCCCGTGGCGCTCGCACCGCGCGGCTACCGGGCGCCGGAGCGCATCAGCCGCATCACGTGCGCCATCGGCACCCGCGTGGGCTGGGAGGCCCTGCTCGACTCGATGGTGGCGATCTCCGAGGGCCTCGACGTGGAGCTGCGCTTCGTGACCCTGGTCGAGGTCGGAGCGGGCGAGTCCCGCCCGATCTCGAGCGACGAGCACCTGCTCACCGTGCTCGACTACTTCTCCGAACGGGAGAAGACGGAGGGCATCCTGTCGACCGAAGTCGCCGAGGGTCCGAGCGTCGAGGCCGCGGTCGAAGCGCTCGGCTGGCGAGACGACGAGATCGCCTTCGTCGGATCGTCGAGGCTCGCCTCGCCCAGCCGCATCTTCCTCGGCGCCACAGCCAACCGCATGCTTCACTCCCTTCCCGTTCCCCTCATCGTCGTTCCCAACGACGCCGACTAGCGCCTCCTCACCAGAAGGATCGACACCATGGCACGCAAGAACACAGCCCCTTCGACAGGCTCAGGGAACGGGAGTGGGGGCGGCTCAGGGAGCGGGAGCGACGCGGGCGTCGACTTCATCGATGCGGCCGATGCGAAGACCGGTCTGTCGTCGAAGGGCCTCTCGGCGGGCTCGATCGGCCTGCTCGGAGCCACCGTCATCGGCATCTCCTGCATCGCACCCGCCTACACGCTCACGGCGTCGCTCGGCCCCACGGCGGCAGCCGTGGGAACGCAGATGCCCGGCATCTTCCTCGTGGGCTTCCTGCCCATGCTGCTGGTGGCCCTCGGCTACCGAGAGTTGAACAACGCCATGCCCGACAGCGGAACTTCGTTCACCTGGGCCACCCGTGCGTTCGGGCCCTGGCTCGGCTGGCTCGGTGGATGGGGTCTGATCGTCGCCACAGTGGTGGTGCTCTCGAACCTCGCCGGGGTCGCGGTCGACTTCCTGTACCTGGCGATCGCTCAGATCACCCAGAACCCCGACATCGCCGACCTGGCGGGCAACATCCCGATCAACATCCTCACCTGTCTGGTGTTCATGGTGGGCGCCTGTTACGTGTCGTACCGGGGCATGGAGACGACCAAGTCACTGCAGTACTGGCTCGTGGGATTCCAGCTCGTGGTGCTCGTGTGGTTCGCCATCGCCGCCATCGTGCATTTCGCAGACGGCTCGGCCTTCGACGCCACGCCCTTCAGTCTCGACTGGTTCAACCCGTTCGGCGTTCCCTCGTTCTCGGCCTTCGCCGCGGGCGTCTCGCTCTCGATCTTCATCTTCTGGGGCTGGGATGTGACGCTCACGATGAACGAGGAGACCAAGAACCCGAAGACCACGCCCGGCCGGGCCGCCACGCTGACCGTGGCGATCATCTTCGTGCTCTACATCCTCGTCGCGGTCGCGTCGCTGATGTTCTCGGGCATCGGAACGGGCGAGCTCGGACTCGGCAACGAGGATATCTCGGGCAACGTCTTCGCGGCGCTGGCAGGCCCGATCATGGGACCCTTCGCCATCCTGCTGTCTCTGGCCGTGCTTTCGAGCTCGGCCGCGTCGCTGCAGTCGACCTTCGTCGGTCCGGCCCGCACGATGCTCGCCATGGGCCACTACCAGGCGTTCCCCAAGCGCTTCGCGTCGATCAGCCCGCGCTTCAAGTCGCCGGGCTTCGCGACGATCATCGCCGGGGTCGTGGCGTGGGGCTTCTACGCGGTGATGCGGGTGCTGTCGAACGACGTGCTCACCGACACGATCCTCACGCTCGGCATGATGATCTGCTTCTACTACGGGGTCACCGCGCTGGCCTGCGTCTGGTACTTCCGCAAAGAGGCCTTCTCGGGCGTGCGGTCGTTCTTCTTCAAGTTCCTCGCCCCGCTCGTCGGCGGCATCATCCTCGCCGTCATCTTCGTGACCACCCTCATCGACTCGATGAACCCCGACTACGGCAGCGGATCGAACATCGGCGGCCTCGGGCTCGTCTTCATCCTGGGCGCGTTCCTGCTGCTCGCGGGTGTGGTGCTCATGTTCGTGATGCGCGCGGTGAATCCCGCATTCTTCACCGGACAGACCCTGAAGCGCGGAACCTCGACCGACTGAGCCTCGTCACCGCTCGCGGGGCGGGGCAACCGACCCGCGCTCGATCAGCTTCTGCGACAGCACCTTGCGCTGCCATCCGGCAGGTGCCCCCGCAATGCGCGCGAGGAGCATCCGGGCGGCCTCGGCCCCCAACTCGTAGATGGGCTGCGACACCACGGTGATGGGCGGGGAGGTGATGGAGGTCCAGTCGGCATCGTCGAACACGATCAGGGAGACGTCGCCCGGGATGCTCAGACCGAGGTCTCGGATCGTGCGGAAGATGGCGAGGCCGACGAGGCTGTCGCTCGCCAGGAAGGCGGTGACGGGCTCCTCCCCCTGCAATGCCTGCCGTGTTAGGACGTCGATGCCGTCGCGACGGGCATTGAGTCGCACGAAGTTCTCCGGCTGCTCGATGCCGGCCTCGGCCAGGCTCTCAGTGAATCCCGCGATGCGGTCGGCGACCGACGACGACCCGACGACCTCGCCCGCGGCGAACGGTCCGTCATGAGCGATGGTCGAGAGGAACGCGATGCGCCTGTGGCCCGCATCCAACAGCATCCGGGTCGCCGCCACCGCACCGAAGCGGTTGTCCGCGATCACCGTGTCGGCGCCGAGCGCGTCGTTCGACCGGTCGAGGAGCACGATCGGGCGACCCGCGGACCGCACCGTTTGTAAACTCTGGGTTTCGAAAGAGGATGCCGGACTCACGATGAAACCGTCGACCCGCTTGTCGAGAAGCACGTCGATGGCCGCGCTCTCCGCGTCGGCCTCCTCGTCGGAATTGCTGAGGATGAGGTCGAATCCCGCGGCGCGCACGACATCGGATACACCACGTGTCGCTTGCGCGAAGAAGGGGTTCTCGATGTCACCGATGATCACGCCGATGGTGTTCGACTTGCCCGTGTTCATGCTTTTCGCCAGGGCATTCGGTCGATAGCCGAGCACCTCGGCCGCGTGCTGCACGCGTCCGCGCACGTCGTCGCTGACGGCGCCGTACGAGCCCAGCGCGCGTGCCGCTGTAGCTTTCGATACCCGCGCGGCCCGCGCCACGTCCGACACCGTGACCTCGCGCCTGCCCCCGTCGCTGTCCGTCGCCATTGCCCCTCCGTTCGTCGACATCGTTCGTTGACTCGACCTCTGATCGAGAGTACAGTCCAGAAAAACCAATTGAGACCGGTCTCAACCTACAAGCTTGAGACCGGTCTCACCAGGGGCCGCCGTACCGACACACCGATTCCGGCACCACGCGGCTCCGCACCACGAATACGGCACCACGAACACGGCACCACCCACACGCACCACGAACACAGCAACGAGGCTGACGGCGTCTGCACGACCTGAGCCGCTCGAAGCGCACAACGACCCTCATCTCCTCTCCATTCGCAAAGGACACCTCTCGTGACGAAACGCTCCCTCCTCCGCCGCACGGCGCTCGCCGCTGCGGTCACGGCCGCGGCCCTCATCCTCTCGGCCTGCTCAAGCGGCTCCGGCGACGCCTCGTCGAACGCCGAAGACAATCCCTACGGGCTCATCACGCCCGGCCAGATCCGCGTGGCCAGCCTCGGAGATTCGAAGCCCTACACCTTCACCGATGAGACGGGCACGTTCACCGGCTTCGATGTCGAACTCTTCACCGACGTGGCCAAGCGCATCGGCATCGACGACGTCGTCTTCACCGGCCAGGACTTCTCGGGTCTGCTGTCAGCGGTTGCGAACGGGCAATTCGACGTCGGAGTCGCCGCCATCGGCATCACCAAGGAGCGGGAGCAGACGGTCGACTTCTCCGACGGCTACCTCGCCGGCTACCTGACCGTCATGACAGATCCTGATTCCGGCATCGCCGACGCCGACGATCTCGCAGGCAAGCGCCTCGGCGTGGTGCAGGGAACGCTCCAGGAGGCCTATGCGGTGAAGAACTTCACTGATACCGAGCTCGTGCGGTTCCCCGACAACAACTCGGCCATCTCCGCCGTGACCAGCGGCAGCATCGATGCTCACTTCCTCGACTACGAGGCCGCGAAGGAATACGCCGCGCAGTACGGACTCGTGAACGCGATCGACATCCCGTCGTTCGACGCACCCGCCGGCTTCGCGATCGCCAAGGACAAGCCCGAATTCAAGAAGGCACTCGACGACGCGCTGGCCGACGCGATGGAGGACGGCACCTGGAAGACCCTGTACCAGAAGTGGTTCCCGGGCTCGCCGATGCCCGAGCAGTACCTGCCGAAGGCCGAGCAGACCTCGACCCCGACGCCTACCACCGCCGGCTGATCCGGCTTCCCGCGGCGCGGGTCTCTCACGTGGACCCGCGCCGCTCCCATCCACTCTTCTCAGGAGCAGACAATGGACTGGCTCGACAACATCATCAAGACCTTCCTCGACTTCGACGCCATGTGGCAGGTCTTCCCCCAGCTTCTCGGCGTTGGCCTCGTGAACACGCTCGTGATCTCCATCGCGGCGACCGTGATCGGCGTCGTGCTCGGCATGATCGTGGCGATCATGGGCATCTCGCCGTCGCGATGGCTGCGCGTGCCCGCCCGGATCTACACCGACGTGTTCCGCGGCCTCCCGGCGATCCTCACCATCCTTCTCATCGGGCAGGGTTTCGCCCGCATGAGCCAGCAGATCTTCGGCCCGTCGCCGTATCCCCTGGGCATCCTCGCGCTCAGCCTGATCGCCTCGGCCTATATCGGTGAGATCTTCCGCGCCGGAATCCAGAGCGTCGACCGCGGTCAGCTCGAAGCCTGCCGCGCTCTCGGCATGAGCTACGGAAAGGCGATGCGCCTCGTCGTGGTGCCCCAGGGCATCCGGCGCGTTCTGCCGGCGCTGGTGAATCAGTTCATCGCGATCGTCAAGGACTCGAGCCTCGTGTACTTCCTCGGCCTGCTGGTGAGCGAGCGCGAGCTGTTCCGGGTCGGCCAGGATGCCGCGGTGCTCACCGGAAACCTGTCGCCACTCGTGATGGCCGGGCTCTTCTACCTCGTGATCACGGTGCCCCTGACCCACCTCGTGAACTTCTTCGACAACCGCTTCCGCACCGGCCGTCGCAAGGCGACCCCGCCCAAGAGCGGCCTCGACGAGCTCGATGAGGTTCCCCCCACCACTCCGATCCTGACCGGGAGCAACACATGACCTACACCTCTCCCGTGCCCGTCACCGACGGACACTTCTATCGGGGCTCGAGTCTCGAGCTCGTCGACCTGACCATGGCCTATGGCGACATCGAGGTCATCCGGGGCGTCAGCCTGGAGGTCGCTCCCGGCACCACCACCTGCATCATCGGTCCGTCCGGCTCGGGCAAGTCGACCCTGCTGCGCGGCGTCAACCGCCTGCACGAGCCGAAGAGCGGCCAGGTGCTGCTCGCGGGAGACGACGCCCTGCGCATGAAGCCCGAGTCGCTGCGCACCCGCGTGGGCCTCGTCTTCCAGCACTTCAACCTGTTTCCCGACCACACGGCCCTCGAGAATGTCGCCCTCGCCCTGCGGAACGTCAAAGGCATGTCGCGGGGCGAGTCGTTGCGGGTCGCAGCGGAGCGCCTCGACGACGTGGGTCTCGGCGAGCGCAGCGACCACCGCCCCCGCGACCTCTCCGGCGGCCAGCAGCAACGCGTCGCCATCGCCCGCGCGCTCGCCATGGAGCCCGAGGTCATGCTCTTCGACGAGGCCACGAGTGCCCTCGATCCCGAGTTGGTGAAGGGCGTGCTCAACCTCATGGCCGGCCTCGCCCTGCGCGGAATGACCATGCTCGTCGTCACGCACGAGATGGGCTTCGCCCGCAAGGTCGCCGACCAGGTGGTCTTCATGGACGAGGGCCTCGTCGTCGAGGCCGGCAGTCCGGCCGACCTCTTCGACAATCCGCAGAGCCCTCGCCTGCAGCGCTTCCTCTCCGAGGTGCTGTGACAGGCGACACGCGCCCGATCCGCCAGCCCTCAGGCACTCCCGAACAACGCACTCACGCACAGAAGAGAGAACTCGTATGAGCACCACCCCGACCAGCCCGCGCGTCATCGTCATCGGAGCCGGCATCTTCGGCACCTCGACCGCCGTGCACCTCGCACGCCGCGGCGCATCCGTGACCCTCGTGGCAGACACCTCGCCGGCCAGTGGCGCATCGGGCCGCTCGCTCGCCTGGCTCAACTCGGCCGCGAAGCGCACCGCGGAGTATCACGCCCTGCGCGTTCTCGGCATCGACCGCTACCGCAGCTTCGCCGCGCGTGTGCCGAGCACCGACTTCCTGCGCTTCGACGGCGGACTGATGTGGGCGCCCGAGGGAGAGTCCTACGCCGACATCTTCGACTACGAGCGCTCCATCGGCTACGACGCCCTCTGGCTCGCTCCCGATCGCATCGCCGAGGTCACGCCGGGCGTGAATCCGGATGCCGTGGCGGACGAGGGCGCGATCTTCAACCCGGGCGAGGGCTGGGTCGACCTGCCGTCGGTGATCGCCGTGCTGGCGAAGGAGTTCACCGCTCGCGGCGGCCGAATCGTCACGGATGCGCGAGCCACCGTCGCCGTGCGCGACGGCCGGGCGGTCGGAGCCGACCTCGCCGACGGCACCCGGCTCGACGCCGATGCGGTGCTTCTCGCCACGGGCCCGGATGTTCCCGCCCAGCTCGCGACGCTCGGCATCGAGGTGGGCGACCAGAGCCCCGCCGCGTTCGTCGCCTTCACGAAGCCCGTGGAGTCGACGCTCACCGCCGTGCTCAACACGCCCCGTGTGGCCGTGCGTCGCACGCCCGACGGCTCCCTCGCCCTCGACTCCGCCTGGAGCGAGGAGGAGATCGTGGTGCGCGACGACGGCTCCCTGCACATCGAGGACTCGACGATCGAGCGCCTGCTCGAGGAGGGCTCGCACGTGCTCGACGGCACCCCGCGCCTCGAACTCGACCGCATCGGCGCCGGCTACAAGCCGATCCCGGGCGACGGCGAGCCGGTCTTCGGCGAGCTGCAGCAGCTGCCCGGTCTGTTCGTGGCGTTCAGCCACAGCGGCGCGACCCTCGGCCTCATCGGCGGAGAACTGCTGGCGGACGAGATCGTCGACGGCAGCCGGTCACCGCTGCTGGCGACGTTCCGACCCGAGCGCTATGCCGCGGAGACCGTCAGCGCATAGTCGCTCGCGGCACTGAGGTGCGGAGAAGTGTCGCTTCCCTTCTTGTCGAAGCGACACATTCCCGCACCTCAGTGACGCACGAGAGCGAGGGGCAGCGTTCCGCAGGCCACGCGCTCCCCGGCCACGGGCAGCGCGGTGTCCTCGGCAAGCAGGGTGCCCGCCGCAATCGTCGGGTCTGTCGAGAGCACCACCCTCGACTGCGCGTTCACCAGAGTGACGCGTTCGCCGAGCCGCGCGAATGCCGGCAGGAACCGGGCCTCGAGGGCCGACACCGTCACATCCACGCCCGCGACGCCGGGCTGCGCGCCCGACGCGTCGAGCACGGGCATGGTGAGGGTCAGGATGAACTCGTCGGTGCAGAGGTAGTCGACGTAGGGGCCGGTGACATGGCTCGCCTCGCCCGACGCCACACCGCGCCACCACTCGAGCCGGGTGTAGTCGCGGAAGAACTCGGACTCGGGGTCTTCGACCACGGCCAGCTGTCGGGGCGGGAGCCGCTGCACGAGCGGGTCTCCGGCCTGGCGCACCCACCATGCGAGGTGCCAGGCCGCGTCGTCGACGAATCCCGGCGTCGCCACGAAGCCGGCCCCGATCACGAGCTGGGCGCCGGCGCTCAGCTCGGCCTCCGCGAGGGCGCGCACGCTGTCGTCGAGTGCGGCCCGGGTGATCGGATGCGCGAGGCCCGCGAGCGTGGTCGCGAACGCGTCGCGGGCCCGGCCCAGCGCGTCGAAGACGGTGTCGAGCGTGTCGACCACGAGGGATGCGCAGTCGTCGAGCGTGAGGATCGCGCGAGCGGCGGCATCGGGGGATGCCGCATGCGCCTGCCCATCGGAGATGGAGATCGCGCCGGCCGCCAGTGCCGAGAGCTGCTCGTCGACGATCGTCCGCGCCCCTGTACCATCGCGCCGGGCGAGCGCCTCGACCAGCGCGAGCTGCGCGTCGCGAACCGCATCGCGCAGGGCCTGGTCGCGCATGCCGAACCACAGAAGAGGACCGAACTCGGCCTGAAGGCGCAGCTCCTCGGCCACGAGCCGGGGCGACTGGGCGGCCGCCGCGACCTCGACGCGGAAGAGGGCCTCGCCCCGGCGGGCGGATACCTCGTCGCCGAAGTCGATCGACTCGGTGATGGACCGCAGGCTGTCGAGGTCGGAGCTCGTGGCGCGCGTGGCGGCGGCGGCCGCGACGGAGCCGCTGATCGCACCGAGCTGCAAGGCGAGGTCGTGCAGCTGAGCCCTCGAGAAGCGCGAGAGGCGGGCCGCGAGAAGCTCGCGCTGCCCCTCCGCGCTCGAGGTGATGAAGCTGCCGCCGTCTCGTCCGCGGGTCGTGCGAACGAGCCCCTGGCCGCGCAGCGCGTCGAGCGCCTCGCGCACCGTCGACACCGCCACACCGAACTGGCGCGCCAGCTCCGTCTCCCGGGGCAGGCGCTCGCCGTGCCCGACGAGACCGAGCACGATGGCCTCGCGCATCCGCTGCTCGACCTGCTCGCTGCGGCCGGGGCCGGCGAGCGGCGCGAACACGGCCGAGCGGGCCTCCGCGGTGAGGCCGAGCGAACGCGACATCTGGCCTCCCGGAGCTGGATTCGACGCTATCACCCGGTGGTCTCGATACGCTCGTTCCTCGCTACTCGACCGGCGCAGCGTTCCCTGAGCCTGTCGAAGGGCCGGTCAGCGCTTCGTGCTGCGCGTCACCGTGAACTTCGCGTTCTGCCCGACGACGTCGGTCGGCCCCACGATTGTGCGCAGGGTCGCGGCGTGCGAGAGCGAGCTGTTGAACACGGTCCAGAGCTCGCCGCCCGACTCCAGCACACGCGCGGCGTCGCGGAACAGCCCGAGGGCGGCATCCGCGTGCACGGCCGCGCCCACGTGGAACGGCGGGTTGCACAGGATCAGCCCGGCCGACGCATCCGGCTGCGAGCGCAGCGCGTCGTCGCGAACGACCTCGACCCGGGCCTCGAGCCCGTTGAGTCGCATGGTCTCGCGAGCGGATGCGACGGCCGACGACGACTGGTCGCTCGCGATCACGCGTGCCTCGGGTCGGGCGCGGGCGATCTCGGCGGCGAGGACGCCGGTGCCGCATCCGAGGTCGATCGCCACATCGGGGTGCGCTGTCATCTGCGGAATGAACGACAGCAGAAAGCGGGTGCCGATATCGAGCTTCGTGCCCGCGAAGGCGGTGCCCTGGGCGGCGACCCAGAGCTGGATATCGTCGTGGAACTCGGTGCGCATCGCGGCGGCCTCGGAGTCGGACCGCGCGTCGGCCCGAGGCGCGGAGGCCACGAGCACGCGCGACTTCTGCCGTGCCAGGCTCACGCGCAGCTCGGAGAAGTGCGTGGTGAGCACGTCGTTCATGCTGGTCGAGAGGTGCTTGATGCGCCCGCCTGCGAACACCACGACCGACGGATGCGCGTGGCGGGCGATGAGGGCGGCCGCCTGCTCGAGCGCGGCGAGCGTGCGCGGCAGCTGCATGAGCACCACGGTCGCCCCCTCGACGAGCGAGGCGTCGAACGGCATCGACTCGTACGAGTCGGCGAGCCCCGTGCGGTCGGCATTGCGGGCGAGGGCCCGCTCGCCCGTCAGTGCATCCTGCTGAACCCGGAGGCGCGTGGTCCCGTGCAGACCGGCCGCGCCGAGCGTCAGCGCCCCGTAGCGATCGCCCAGCACGGCGACCTCCCCGGGAGCGGCCGCGGCGAGCGCATCTGCCGCCTCGTCGAGGATCAGCCTGTCGCTCGCATCGACCGCGAACAGGTTGGGGGCCTCGACGTCGGGAAAGCGGCGGAGGTCGTCGAACGAGAAATCGGGCATCCCCCCATCCTGACAGGGATACGCCGCGACTGATATTCTGGCTGGCTGCCCGGGGGCGGCAGGAAGAGGCCGACGATGACCGACTATCTCAACGCGAACCGCGACAACTGGAACGATCGGGCGTCTGCGCACGCCACCCGCAGCGGAGTGGGCTACCAGGTGCAGCGGTACGTCGACGATCGGCGGCTCATCTCCGACGTCGTGAGGTTCGACCTCGATCGACTCGGCGCCGTCGAGGGGCTGCGCACCGTGCACCTGCAGTGCCACATCGGCACCGACACGCTCTCGCTCGCCCGCCTCGGCGCCCGTGTCACGGGGCTCGACTTCTCGCCTGTCGCGCTCGACGAGGCGCGCCGACTCGTGGCAGAGACGGGCGACGACGTCGAGTTCGTCGAGGCAGACGTTTATTCGGCGCTGTCGGTGCTCGAACCGCGGAGCTTCGACCTCGTCTACACGGGCATCGGCGCTCTGTGCTGGCTGCCCAGTGTGAAGCGCTGGGCGGCGGTCGTCGCGGGCCTGCTGAAGCCGGGCGGCCGACTCTTCATTCGCGAGGGCCATCCCATCCTGTGGACGATGGACGAGCGCCTCACAGACGACCTGCACCTGCGCTTCCCCTACTTCGAGCGGAAGGATCCGCTCGAGTGGAACGACGAGGCCAGCTATGTCGAGACCGATCAGCCCATCACCGCGACCACGACCTACGAATGGAACCACGGCATCGGCGAGATCGTCACCGCGCTCCTCGATGCCGGGCTCAGGCTCACGATGCTCGTCGAACACGACAGCGTGCCGTGGCGAGCGCTGCCGGGCCAGATGCTGCTGCGCCCAGACGGCGAGTTCGCCCTCGATGCGCTCGCCGGCGTGGCGCCGCTCAGCTACACGATCCAGGCTGTCGCACCCTGAGTCCGGCCCATGAATCACGTCGTGCGACTCATGCGACACCCGCGGGGATTCCAGTGTCCGCGAAGCGACGGTCAGGTAACGGCAAGGTGAATCCCTGCTCGCTCGCAGGCATTCGACACTACGGTCACAAGAGTGGCGACAACCGATACAGCGATCCAAGGCCTAGCGCCGCAGGGCATCTACGACCGATTCATCCGACCCGCACTGCCGGAACCTGAGATCTTCGAGAAGCCGCGCAACCTGCTCTGGGGCTTCGTCGGAATCCACGTCGTGTACCTGCTCGGCCTGCTGCCCAACATCGTCGCCGGAACCGTCGAAGGCGACCTGCCTCTGTACCGTCGCTGGGCCATCGCCGCCGAGAGCTTCGGTCAATGGCCGGGCATCCACTTCGAATGGGTCTACCCGATCGGGGCGATCCTGCCGATCGCCATCTCGAACATCGCGGGCCCCCAGTTCTATCAGCTGCTCTGGTTCGTGCTCATCGCCTCGCTGAACGCGGCGTCGATCCTGGTTCTGTCGAACCGCGGGCGCTCCCGCCGCGGAGTCCTGGCCTCGTGGTGGTGGCTCGGAATCCTCACTCTCCTGAGCCCTGTGGCGCTGCTGCGCCTCGAGGGCATCACCGCTCCCCTGGTGATCATCGCCCTCGTTCTGATCGCGCGACGGCCGATCGTCGCATCCGTTCTTCTGGCCCTCGCCACCTGGATCAAGGTGTGGCCCGCCGCGATCTTCCTGGCCATCGTCGGGGCGTTTCCGCGCCGCCGCATCGCGGTCGCGACCGGCGCCGTGTTCTCGGTGGGGGTCGCCGCCATCGTGTGGGCCCTCGGCGGCCTGCACTACCTTCTCGGCTTCGCGCAGATGCAGACCTCGCGCGGCCTCCAGCTCGAGGCGCCCGTCACCACGCCGTGGCTCTGGCTCGCGATCCTGAACAGGCCGGGCAGCCACATCATCAACAACACCGAGATCGCCACCCGCGAGGTCGTCGGCCCCTACGACCACATCGCCGTCTCGCTGATGACGCCGGTCATGGCCCTCGCCGTCATCGGCGTGCTGGCCCTCGTGGTGTGGGCCAAGCACCGCGGGGCGCAGACCCAGAGGCTGCTGCTCGTCGCCTCACTCGCGCTCGCCACCACGGTGGTCGTGTTCAACAAGGTGGGCTCCCCCCAGTACATGCTCTGGCTGGCCCCGATCATCGCCGTGGGAATCACGCACGGATGGCGCGCCTGGAGAACACCCGCGCTGCTCATGGTCGCCATCTCGGTGCTCACCACGTTCGTGTTCCCGATCCTCTACATGCCGCTCATCGCCGGAGACCCCGGAGTGGCGCTGCTGCTCACCGCTCGCAATGTGCTTCTCGTGGTGCTGCTCGGCTGGGCCGTGCGCGAACTCGTCTCGCTCGGTGCGCGCGCGGCCGGCGCGGAGCCCCGCTTCGAGCGCCGGGCCCGCGAGCGGGAGCAGCGCCGGGCGGGCCTCGTCGCTTAGACGGCGCCTGAGCACCTAGATGCGGCGCTCGTAGCAGAGCGACTCTGCGGCTCCCGCGTAGGCGCCGAAGTTCGGAATGAGCCTGTACCCCTCGCGTTCGTAGAAGCGCACGGCGTCCGGCTGCGCCGTTCCCGTCTCGAGCCGCAGGGTGCTCCAGCCGCGGCTGCGAGCCCGCTCTTCGAGCGCGTGCAGCACCGCGACCGACACACCCGTGCCGCGCGCATCCGGAGTCACGAACATGCGCTTGATCTCGGCGCTGGCGTCGTCGAGCTGTCGCAGGCCGCCGCATCCCACCGGTCTTCCCGCGTCGTCGTAAGCGACGACGAAGACCGGCACATCGGATGCCGACGGCTTGGTTCCCGGCTCGGTGTCGCCGCCGTAGCGCGCGTCGATCTCGATGCGCTGCGCGGCCCGCAACGCCTCGGAATCGGGGTGGTCGAATGCTGTGTCTCGGATCTCGATCGATGCAGTGCTCACGGGCGACAACGCTACCCTTTTCAGTCATGCCCCTCCCGACGCCGCCCCTCGCTCCGACCACCGTCGTGGGGGCCCACAACTATCCGGTCGATCTCGTGGCCGCCGTCGTGCGCGCGACCGAGGCCGCGGCATCCGCGTGCCTGCCCCTCGTGGGGTCGGGTGACAAGAACGGCGCCGACGAGCTGGCGGTCGCGGCGATGCGGGATGCCCTGGGCCGCGCCCCGTTCGACGGCACGGTCGTGATCGGAGAGGGCGAGAAGGACGAGGCCCCGATGCTCGCGAACGGCGAGCGGCTGGGCACGGGTGCGGGGCCGGCGTGCGACGTGGCGGTCGACCCGCTCGACGGAACGCGGCTCGCGGCGGAGAACCTTCCGGGGGCGGTGGCCGTGATCGCACTCGCACCGCGCGGAAGCATGTTCGACCCGCGTGACGTGTTCTACATGCAGAAGCTCATCGCCGGAGCGGCGGGGGTCGGCGTGCTCGACGTGCTCGCGTCGCCGACGCAGAACGCGACGCGGCTCGCCGGCGCTCTCGGCACGCCGATCGACGAGCTCGTCGTGGGCGTTCTCGACAAGCCGCGGCACGCATCCCTCGTCGCCGAGCTGCGCGGGCTCGGCGTGCGCGTGCACCTGGTGGGCGAGGGCGACGTGTCGATCGCGATCGCGGCGGCCACGCCCGGCTCGGGCGTCGACGCCGTCATGGGAACGGGCGGCACTCCGGAGGGGATCATCGCGGCGTGCGCCGTGCGCTCGCTCGGCGGGTTCATGCAGGGGCGCATGGATCCGCAGTCCCAGTCGCAGAGAGCCGCGGCCGTCGCTGCGGGCCACGACCTGAACCGCGTCTTCACCCTCGACGAGCTGGTGGCGAGCGACCGCGTTCTCTTCGTGTCGACCCCTGTCACCTGAACAGCAGGTACCCGCGCGGACAAGGGGTACCGGCGCACCGGGCACTACTGACCGCAGGGGTACCCACTGGTCAGTCGGTGGGGCGCCAGATCACGACCTCAGTGCGGCGGGCCGTGCGCGTTCCGTGCTTGAGCGACACCACGTCGCCCTGCACGTCGGCCGCGAAGACCCGACGGTTCGGGCGGTTGAGCAGTTCGTCGGCGAGTGCGCTCTCGAGCTCGCGAACGCGGCCGGTGAGGGCGCTCACCTGATTCTCGAGGGTCAGGATGCGGGCGATGCCCTCGAGGCTCACGCCCTCAGCCGAGAGACGCGCGACCTCGCGCAGCTGCACCACGTTGCGCATCGAGTAGCGACGCGACTTGCCCGCCGTGCGGGTGGGGCTCACGAGCCCGATGCGGTCGTACTGGCGCAGGGTCTGCGGATGCATGCCGGCCAGTTCGGCGGCCATGGCGATCGCGAACATCGGTGAGTTCTCGTCCATGGCCTGCCTTTCTGTCCGGTCTATTGAGGGCTTGCGAGTCAGACCCCATGTGAGGGGTGCGATGACGAGGCGAGAGGCTACTCGTGCGCCTTGGAGAGCAGCTCGAGGCGCGGGTTCTCCTGCGGCTCGACCGCGTGGAACGCCTCGAGCGCCTCGCGGGCCTCGGGGCTGAGGTGCGCGGGAACCGCGACCTGCACCACGGCGAGCAGGTCGCCGGTGCCCTTCGACGTCTCGACGCCGCGGCCCTTGACCCGCAGCACGCGCCCTGAGGGTGTTCCGGGAGCGACCTTGAGCTTGACGGGATCGCCGCCGAGGGTCGGAACCTCGATCGTCGCTCCGAGCGTCGCCTCGACGAAGGTCACGGGAACGTTCACGCGCAGGTTCAACCCGTCGCGTTCGAATACGGGGTGTTTGCGCACGGTCACGGTCAAGACGATATCGCCTGGCTCGCCCCCATCGGGACTGGCCTCACCCTTGCCGCGCAATTTGATCTTCTGGCCGTCGGAGACGCCGGCCGGAATCTTCACGGTGATCGGGCGCCCGTCTGCGGTCTGCAGCTTGATCGTGTCGCCCTTGGTGGCCGTGAGGAAGTCGATGGTGGCTCGGGCCGTGACGTCGCGTCCACGAGTCGGTCCGCCGAACCCGCGGAAGCCTCCGGACGAGCCGCCGAAGAGGCCTCCGAGCAGGTCGTCGTACTGGCTGCCGGCACCGGGCTGGGTGTAGGTGTACTGCTGGCCCCCGCGGCCGCCGCCGCCCCCGCCGAACATGCCGCCGAAGACGTCTTCGAATCCGCCGCCCTGCTGGCCGGGAGCCTGGAATCGGGCCCCGGAGCCCATGGCGCGGATCTGGTCGTACTCCTTGCGCTGTTCAGGATCGGACAGCACCGAGTTGGCCTCGGAGATCTCCTTGAACTTGGCCTCGGCTTTGGGATCGCCGGGGTTGGAGTCGGGGTGATACTGGCGTGCGAGCTTGCGATACGTCTTCTTGAGTTCGGCCTCGGAGATGTCCTTCGAGACGCCGAGCACCTTGTAGAAGTCCTTGTCGAACCAATCCTGGCTGGCCATTTTTTCCTTGTTGATCAGTGGTGCCCCTCGACAGGCTCGGGGAACGGTTCGTTCCCTGAGCCTGTCGAAGGGGCTCTACCAGGTTGTGTCTTAAGCGCTGACCGGGGTCGAGACGACGACCTTGGCAGCACGCAGAAGCGTGGAGCCGAGGTAGTAGCCCGTCTCGACGACGTCGGCGACCGTCTCGACCTCGACATCGGCCGACGGCTGCTGGAAGATCGCCTCGTGCAGCTGCGGGTCGAATGCATCGCCCACGGCTCCGAACGGCTTCAGTCCCAGACGCTCGGTGCCGCCGCGCAGCTTCTGCGCGATGGATGCGAACGGGCCGTCTCCGAGGTCGCCGTGCTTCTCAGCGCGGTCGAGATCGTCGAGCACCGGAAGCAGGACCTTCACGACCTCGCCGACGGTGCGCTCCCGCTCGACCTCGCGGTTCGCCTCGGTGCGCTTGCGGTAGTTCGCGTACTCCGCGGTGACCCGCTGCAGGTCGGCGAGCCGTTCTGCGGCGAGCACCTCGTCTGAGGCCGTCGACGACGACGCACTCGAGGCGTCTTCGAGAAAACTCAGGTCGGCGTCGCTCAGCGAGGTCTCGACATCGGGGCCTTCGGCCTCGATGAAGTTCGCATCGGGATTCTCACCATCGACGGGCTGCCCTTCGACAGGCTCGGGGAACGATTCGTTCCCCGAGCTTGTCGAGGGGGTGTCGACCGGCTCGTCGGGCCCGTTCTCGGGGTTCGAGCGATCGGTCATGGTTACTTGTCCTTCGTGGGCTCGTCGTCTTCGACAACCTCGGCGTCGACCACGTCTTCGTCGCTCGCGGCGTCCTGAGGTGCGTCGGTCGGTGCGTCGCCTTCGGCGGCCGCATCGGCCTGGCTCGAAGCGTAGATGGCCTCGCCCAGCTTGCCCTGGCTCTCGTTGAGCTTGTCGAACGCGGCCTTCACGGCCTCGTCGTTGTCTTCTCCGGCAAGCGCCGTCTTCAGCTCGTCGACGTCGGCCTGAACGCTCGTCTTGACGTCGTCGGGCAGCTTGTCCTCGTTCTCCTTGATCAGCTTGTCGATCGAGTAGGCGAGCTGCTCGGCGTTGTTGCGCACCTCGGCGGCCTCACGACGCTTCTTGTCTTCGGCGGCGTGCTCCTCGCCCTCGCGGACCATGCGGGCGATGTCCTCCTTCGAGAGGCTCGATCCACCCGTGATGGTCATCGACTGCTCCTTGCCGGTGCCCTTGTCCTTTGCGGACACGTGCACGATGCCGTTGGCGTCGATGTCGAAGGTGACCTCGACCTGCGGGATGCCGCGCGGGGCCGGCGCGATGCCGGTCAGCTCGAACGTTCCGAGGTTCTTGTTGTCGCGGGTGAACTGGCGCTCGCCCTGGAACACCTGGATCGCGACGGACGGCTGGTTGTCGTCTGCCGTGGTGAAGGTCTCGCTGCGCTTGGTCGGGATGGCCGTGTTGCGCTCGATGAGCGTGGTCATCATGCCGCCCTTGGTCTCGATGCCGAGGCTCAGGGGGGTGACGTCGATGAGCAGCACGTCCTTGCGCTCACCCTTCAGCACGCCGGCCTGCAGGGCGGCGCCGACGGCGACGACCTCATCGGGGTTGACGCCCTTGTTGGGCTCCTTGCCGCCCGTGAGCTTCTTGACGAGCTCGACGACGGCGGGCATGCGGGTCGATCCACCGACGAGCACCACGTGGGCGATGTCGTTGACCGAGACGCCGGCCTCGCGGATGACGTCTTCGAAGGGCTTCTTGGTGCGGTCGAGGAGGTCGGAGGTGAGCTCTTCGAACTTGGCGCGGCTGAGCGTCTCGTCGAGGTTGGCGGGGCCGTTCTCGGTGAGCGACAGGTACGGCAGCTGGATGCTGGTCGAGGTCGACGACGACAGCTCCTTCTTCGCCTGCTCCGCAGCCTCCTTGAGGCGCTGCTTGGCGATCTTGTCGCCGGAGACGTCGACGCCCGTAGCGTCTTTGAAGCGCTTGATCAGGTAGTCGACGACTCGCTGGTCCCAGTCGTCTCCACCGAGGCGGTTGTCACCGGAGGTGGAGCGCACCTGGATGGTCGAGAAGTCGTCGTCCTTTCCGACTTCGAGGAGCGACACGTCGAACGTTCCGCCACCGAGGTCGAAGACCAGGATGAGCTCGTCTTCCTTGCCCTTGTCGAGGCCGTAGGCGAGAGCGGCCGCGGTGGGCTCGTTGATGATGCGCAGAACGTTGAGGCCCGCGATCTCACCGGCCTCCTTGGTGGCCTGGCGCTCGGCGTCGTTGAAGTAGGCGGGAACCGTGATGACCGCGTCGGTGACGGTGTCGCCCAGGTAGGACTCGGCGTCGCGCTTCAGCTTGGCGAGGATTCGAGCCGACAGCTCCTGCGGAGTGTAGGGCTTGCCGTCGATGTCGACGGTCCAGTTGGTGCCGATGTGACGCTTCACCGACGAGATGGTGCGGTCGACGTTGGTGACGGCCTGGCGCTTGGCGGTCTCGCCGACGAGAACCTCGCCGTCTTTGGTGAATGCGACCACCGAGGGGGTCGTGCGGAAGCCTTCCGCGTTGGCGATGACGGTGGGTTCTCCACCTTCGAGGACCGCGACCACCGAGTTGGTGGTACCGAGGTCGATTCCTACTGCACGAGCCATGTGAGTGATTTCTCCTTGTTTTGCTGGCGGGACCGACGTTCTCACTTCAAGAATGTCTAAGTTCTCACAAGGGTTGAGCCTTGTTGACTCAAGCTTGCCAGCGACCGAAATCCCTGTCAAGTCTTCACAGCTAAAGTTGAGCTAGCACGACTCAACTTTGAACGACAGGCCGCCGATCGGGTCAGTCCCGGATGCGTGAGGGGTGCGACAGCCGCGCGTCTCGCGCCGCGAAGACGGCCCCGTCGACGACCCTCGAGGGATGCGACGGCAGGGCGATCACCTCGACATCCGCATCGACGGAGGGGGCGACGAGCGTGCCGAGCACGCCGAGGTAGCCGTCGAGCACCACGATCTCGGCCCCGACCACCGCGACGGCGGCCTCGATCGCCTGCGACACCGAGGCCATGGCCGCGGTCACCGCGGCCGCGGCCGCCTCGTCGCCTTCGGCCACGGCGGCCAGCAGCACCGACAGGGCCTCGCGAGGGAATCGGTCGACGAGGTCGGCGGCCTCGGCGTCGGATCGCACACCCGCCGTCGTCAGCAGCGCCGCCAGGGCGACCACGTCTCCGAGTCGCCGCGACGAACCATCCGCGACCGTCACAGGGATCCGAGCGAAGTCGGCCTCGCCGAGACCGCCGGGGATCGCCGGCTCACCGGCGACGAGCACGCCGCCGGCCACCGCCCGCTCCCCGCCGAAGTACAGCATGGTGCGTTCGCCGATGCGCTCGCGCAGTTCGCCGCGCACGAGCCCGAGGGCGGCCGCCGCACTGTCGCTCACGACCTGCACCACGGCCCCTCCGCAGCCGTGCGCAGCCAGCTCATCGCGCACCCCGCGCGCGATATCGACGTCGGCCCAGTCGAGGGCATCGGACCGGACGACGACGTCGCCCCAGGGCGATACACGTCCCGCAACCGCGACGCTCACGGCCGTCAGGGATCGCGGGGGATCCACCGACTCGACGATCCAGTCGATCGCAGCCTCGAGCATCCGGATCGCCTGTGCGGGATCGCCGCCGCGCAGATCGGCGCGATCGGCGTAGCTGCCCAGGTGATCACCGCCCACGGTGGCCGTCTTCGCTCGAATGCCGTCGACATCCACCCGGAGCCCCGCGACGACCCAGCCGTCACCCGACAGCGACACGGCGTGCGTGGGGCGTCCGAGACGGGACTGCGTGTCGGCAAGCCCCTCTGTCACCAGATCGAGGGCCTTCAGCTCGCCGATCATGCCCGTCAGCGTCGACAGGCCGAGCGTCGACGAATCGGCGATCTGGGCTCTCGACGAGGGGCCGTGGTCTCGCAGATAGCGCAGCACCAGCGCGAGATTGTGCTCCCGAAGATCTGCTGTGTCCCCTCCGCGCCCCCGCACGAAGAGGCCCCCCGGGTGCCGATTCATGGGTCTAACCCTAGCTGGGAAGATCACGGCGGCACGGGCGATTTCACCTCGTGTGCACGCGTTGTCTGCTGCCTCGTCTCGGCTCACGGCTACTGTGTGACCATGACTCCGAATTCCGGCGACGCAGCCGGCCCAGACGACGCCTCGACACCGGCGGCGATGCCGCTGGTCGCCAACACCGGCGCGGCCCTGGCCGTGGGGCTCGACCTGCAGGTGGAGCCCGTTCCGGCGAGGCAGGTTCGGTCGTGGGCGCTGTGGGACTGGGCCACCCAGCCCTTCAATTCGGTCATCCTCACCTTCATCTTCACGGCCCTCTACCTCACCACCGACGTCTTCCTGCCGGCCGACGTGGCCGCGCTGCCCAAGAACGATCCGGTGAAGGTCGCCGGCCTCGCCGAGCTGGCCAGCGGATTCGGCTTCGCGATCTTCCTGGCCGGGCTGGTCATCCTCGTTCTCGCGCCGGTGCTCGGCCAGCGCGCCGACCGCACGGGAAGCCGCAAGGGCGGCCTGCTGGTCTACACGGTGCTGCTGGTGCTGTGCATGGGCGGCCTGTTCTTCGTGCAGGGACAGCCGAGCTACTTCGTTCTCGGCGCGTCACTCGTGGCGATCGGAAGCGTCTTCAGCGAGCTCGCCGGAGTGAACTACAACGCGATGCTCGTGCAGGTGTCGACGAAGAAGACGATCGGGCGGGTCAGCGGGCTGGGCTGGGGCCTCGGCTACATCGGCGGCATCGTCGCCCTGGTCGTCGTGGTCGTGGCCTACAGCGCCGACTGGTTCGGGCTGTCGCAGGAGAACGGCCTGCCGTTCCGCGTCGTCGCGGTCGGCTGTGCCATCTGGACCGTGATCTTCGCCATACCCATCTTCGTGTTCGTTCCGGAGCTGCCACCGGCGCCCTCGGTCGGCGCCAAGGTCGGGTTCTTCGCGAGCTACGGGGTTCTCGTGCGAGACATCGCACGCCTCTTCCGCGAGAGCCGGCATACGTTCTGGTTCCTCGTGGCCAGCGCCGTGTACCGCGACGGCCTGGCGGGCGTGTTCGCGTTCGGTGCGATCATCGCCTCCGGCACGTTCGGGTTCGAATTCCTCGAGGTCGTCGCCTTCGGAATCGCCGCCAACCTCGTGGCCGGAGTGAGCACGATCATCTCCGGGCGCTTCGACGACCGCTTCGGGCCGCGGGCCGTCATCCTGTTCTCTCTGATCGGCCTCGTGGTGGCCGGCACCGCCGTCTTCGCCCTGCACGACGGTGGCAAGATCGTGTTCTGGATCGGCGGCCTCGCCCTCTGCCTCTTCGTCGGCCCCGCGCAGACCGCATCGCGCTCGCTGCTGGCACGGGTGTCGCCCGCGGGGCGCGAGGGCGAGATCTTCGGCCTCTACGCCACGACGGGCCGAGCCGCCAGCTTCATCTCCCCCGGCCTCTGGGCGCTGTTCATCGCCGTGGCCGGAGCGCAGTACTGGGGCATCCTCGGCATCGTGCTCGTGGTGGCGGTGGGCCTGGTGCTGATGCTGCTCGTGAAACTCCCCGACCTGCGCGCCGCCGCCGACGCGCCCTAGCCGCCCCGGGCATCCGCTGCCCCGCGCCCCGCGCCCCTCGCCTTTGCCGCCGGTGCCCGTCGCCCGGCCGGTGAGATGTCGCAGATGGCGGCCTGATTCGCGAAGAACCCACCATCTGTGCCACATCAACCCCTCGCGGCCTTCGGATCTCCGGGTGAGGTGTCGCAGATGGTCGTCCGATCCGTCTAGAAGCCGCCATCTCTGACATCTCAGTCGGCAGGCGGCGGGTCTCGCCCTGTGGAGAATTGCCGACGCGGATTAACGGCCTCGGCGACACTGATCGGATGCCGCATCCCTCCCCACTGCCCGAGGGCCTTCGCGGCGCATCCTTCTCGGTGCGCGCAGCCCGCGATCGCGGAGTGAGCCGCGGCCGGCTCCGCGCATCCGATCTGGCCGCCCCGTTCTACGGAACCCGTCTCGCCTCGACCGCGCCGACCCTGAGACAGCGCTGCCTGGCCTGGCAGTCCGTCGCTCCGCCCGACTCGTACATCAGCCACTCCACTGCAGCGCTCCTGTTCGGATGCCCCCTGCCGCGGCGACTCGAGAGAGCCGCCGACATCCACGTGACGGTGGTGCGCCCGGTCCGGCCGCCTCGAGCACGCGGGGTCACCGGCCACTCGACGGCGCCACGCCCGACCCTGTGGCTCGATTCCCGCGGGCTCCGGATGTCCACCGCAGAGCAGACCTGGCTCGACCTCGCGACCCAGCTCGACCTCCTCGAACTCGTGGCGGCGGGAGACTACCTGCTGCGCGGATTCCGCGAGGCCGACGGCACGCGCCGCCCGTTCACCACACCGCAGCGGCTGCGCACGGCGGCATCCATCCACCCCGGCCGTCGCCACCGCAGCCTCATCGCCGAGGCGCTCGATGCGGTGCGGGAACGGGTGGACTCCCCGAAGGAGACGGAACTCCGGCTCCTGCTGCAGAAGGCCGGCTTCCCCGAACTCATCGTCAATGAGCCGGTTCGCGACGAGAACGGCCGCATCCTGGCGACGCCCGACCTGCGCGTGCGCGGCTTCCCCCTCGGCATCGAATACAAGGGGTTCGTGCACGCGACGAACCATGACGCGTGGGAGAACGACATCCGGCGTCAGCGCAAGCTCGACGCGATCGACTGGAAGACCATCGATGTCATGCGCTCTGACCTGCGTCAGCCGCACCACATCCTGCTGCTGATCGAGAGCGAGCTGCAGAAACGAGGATGGACGGGCCGCTCGACGTGGCCGAATCTGCACTACGAGCCCGAAGGCTGAGACCTCGACTCAGGGAACCAGCACCCAGAGCCAGATCAGCAGCATGGTCACCACGAATCCGCACACGAAGTTGAACAGCAGGAAGCGTCGCCACCCGGTGTTGGCCCGCTCCGCATCGGCGTCGGCGATCGACCAGTACGGCAGCACGCTCAGCGCGTACGGCAGCACCAGCAGTCCTCCCAGTGGGCCCGGCCACGTGGTGAAGAGCATCAGCACTCCCCCGAGCAGGTAGGCCACGAAGGCGAAGCGCACGGTGGCCGCGCCCCCGATGACGGTGGCGATCGACGCGATGCCGCCCTCCCTGTCGGCCACGATGTCCTGCACCGCGCCGAACGCGTGGCTGGCGACGCCCCACAAAAAGAACGCAGCCAGCACGGCCCAGAGCGCGGGCGTGAACGTCGCCCCGGCCAGCACCAGCCCGTAGACGGCCGGACTCACGAAGTGCGTGCTCGAGGTGAGCGAGTCGATGAACGGGCGCTCCTTGAACCGCAGCTTCGGAGCGCTGTAGGCGAGCACCGCGAAGAGGCTCACGGCAAGCACGAGCCACGACAGCGGCGATCCGACCAGCACGAGGTACACGATGAACGGCACATTCGTGATGACCACCGCCCAGAGGGTCGGCCGATGCAGCGACTTGTCGAGCACAGCACCCTCGACGCCGCCCTTGCGCGGGTTGCGCATGTCGGACTCGTAGTCGAACACGTCGTTGATCCCGTACATCGCGAGGTTGTAGGGAATAAGGAAGTACAGGGTGCCCAGCACGAACACGAGATCGACCTCGCGCGTGACCAGCAGGTATCCGGCGGCGAACGGGAACGCCGTGTTGACCCACGAGAGGGGCCGCGACGACAGCAGCAGCTGGCGGATCATGCGCGCTCCTCCGATCGTGCGGCGGCACCGGATGCGCGCGAGCCCGCGGGCAGCAGCATCCAGAGCGACGGCAGCAGAACGGCGGCCGCGATCGCGTAGGCGAAGTCCTCGAGCGGCGCGATGCCGATGAAGGCCCCCGAGATGAGGGAGGGCTCGTAGCCGACCAGCCCGATTCCGATCATCACGTTGTCGAAGACCGCGGTCATCACCAGCAGAACGCCGAGGGCGATGGCGACCGCCACCCACGGCCGGGCGTTCCGGATGCGCACGGCCGCGACGACCGCGACCAGCGCGACGGCCGCGAGGAAGATCGCGTTGAGCGTCCAGTAGGTCACGGGCGCACCTCGTCGCGACGGGCGGCGCCCGCGCGACCAGCAGCCGCGCGACCAACAGCGTCGCGACCGGCGGATGCACGCGTCAGGAACCCGAACAGGTTCATCGCGAGATAGCAGAGCAGGGTGAGAAAGAAGATCTCCTCGACAGGCAGCTCGGGCGCCAGCTGCAGGCCCGTCATGAACGAGGTCTCTCCGCGAAAGAAGATGCCGAGCCCGATGCCGGCCAGATCCCAGCCGACGAAGAACACGAGCCCCGCGACGAGAACGATGGATGCTCGCCGCGCGTCGCGGAAGAAGAACAGCCCGAATCGACGGTCGAGCACCACCATGCCCGTGATCGAGACGAGGAGCGCGAGCAGGTACAGCAGACCCATCAGTCGCCGGGCTCCGCCAGTGCTCCCGTGCTGGTGTCGCCGCGCAGTCGCTTGATCACGAGCTCCGCGCTGATCAGGCACATGGGCAGGCCGATACCGGGAATAGTGGATCCTCCGGCGTAGACGAGCCCGTCGACCTTCTTCGACACGTTGCCCGCTCGGAAGAACGCGCTCTGCCCCAGGGTGTGGGCCGGGCCCAGTGCGGTGCCCTTCCACGAGTTGAGGTCGTCGACGAAGTCGGCGGGCCCCACGGTGCGCCGCACCACGATGCGGTCGGCGAGGTCGGGGATGCCGGCCCACTCGGCCACCTGCGCGATCGCGGCGTCGGCGATCCGCTCGACCCGGGCATCCCCCTGGCCGTTCTCGCCGCCGTGGCCGATGCCGGGGTCGGCCGGAATAGGAACGAGGACGAAGATGTTCTCGTGGCCGTTGGGCGCGACGGTGTCGTCGGTGGCGCTGGGCCGGCAGACGTAGATCGACGCGGGCTCGGGAACCGACGTGGCCCCCTTCGGCCCGAAGCGCCCGAAGCGGCTCGCTCCGAAGATCTTGCCGAAGTCGCCCTTCCAGTCCTTCGTGAAGAACAGCGAGTGGTGCGCCAGCTGGGGCAGCTCGCCGGAGACGCCCAGGTAGACCAGCACGGCGCTGGGGCCGGCGGTCTTCTTCTGCCAGTACGACTCGGGGTAGGTCTGCAGTTCGGGCAGCAGCATGGTGGTCTCGACGTGGCGCAGGTCTGCCGTGGCGACGACCAGGTCCGCCTCCAGCTCGTGGGCGCGCCCCTCGTCGTCGACGTAGTGCACGCCGCCGACGCGGCTGCGATCGGATGCCGGTGGCCCGGCCACGACGTCGGTCGCCGTCACCGGCGCGGGTGCCGGCGCAGCAGAGCCGGGCGCATCCTGCTCGGCCTCGAGCATGCGCCGCAGCTCGTCGCGATCGATCACGTTCGTGTCGAACTCGGTGGTCTCGTAGTCGTAGACGCTCTTCTCGGGCTCGGGGGCCTTCAGCGCGGGGTCGAGTTCGAGCACGATGCGGGTCACGGTCGCGCCGGTGCGGATGTCGACACCAGCGTCTCGAGCGATGGTCTCGATGCTGGCGATCACCTGGCCGAAGCCGCCCTGGGGGTAGAGCACGCCGTCGTTCATGTCGAGGTGGCTCATGAGGTGATACATGCTCGGAGCGGCATACGGCGACGAGCCGAGGAACACGGCGGGGTAGCCCAGGATCTGCTGCAGGCGGGGATCG
>Ga0247732_10000297_pt1 | contig 28308 bp, 23 predicted proteins | sample UWRJL163409C2_FD_180940 | JGI IMG/M metagenome (GOLD analysis project Ga0247732, IMG submission 180940) | Plant litter microbial communities from Arlington Agricultural Research Station in Wisconsin, United States - UWRJ-L163-409C-2 | ecosystem: Environmental > Terrestrial > Plant litter >...
AGTGCCTGTGCCGTTTTCATCATCTGGTCAAGACGTTCTGGGGGTGGTCCGACGAACAACTCGTCGACGGCACCGTCATCTGGACCTCCCCCGCCGGGGACCGATACGTCACCCACCCCGGCAGCGCCATCGTCTCCCCATGGCTGTGCGCCCCGACCGCCCCGATGGTCCTCGACACCCGCAACCAAGCCCGCACCGAGTCCGGCCGGACCGCGAAGATGCCACGACGCCGGAGCACCCGCGCCCACCAACGAGCCCACGACATCACCGCCGAACGGCGTGCGAATTACCGCCAACGCACCACCACACCCACACCCGCCAACGTCACCGACGACGACCCCAGCCCACCACCGTTCTAGGCGGTTCACACCGTCATGACCTGACGACGAGTCACGCGCGCCCTGATCGTCGGTGCCGCGGCGACCGGGGTGAAGGGCGTCGCCATCGGGAAGTCCGGGTCCAGGGATTGATCAGGCGTTCATCCGCGCTCGCGCGCATCCGGCGCAGAACGGCGACGAAACCTCTGGTATGCGCTTCCACGTCTGATACCGAGGGCATCGCCGATGGTCTGCCAACTCATTCCGTAATCGTTTGCCAACACGACGGTGGCGCGGAGATCTTCCTTGGCGAGCGCAACGGCATTGCCGTCCATAGATCGTTTGGCCGAGTCGACTGCAGTAGCCGCATCGGTGATTTCCCGGATCGCATCCCTTGACATTCCGTGGCGTCTTTCCATGATGTCCCCCGGCTAACTGGCTTCCTGCTGCGGCTGAGTTTTGGCCTCACAGTTCAGCGCGAGCCCGCGGGCGTCGCAGTCTCTAGCCTCTCCCAGCCAAGCATTCGCGGACCAGGGCCTTTATGCCTCCATACGCCGACGAACGTCCCCGGCTCGAACCCGGCGCCATTCCGCGTCTTCGGGCGCCGACCGCCCCAATCGTCCTCGGTGCCCGAGACCGTGCGCGCGGGCAACGATCCCCCGGAGCGTCAAAATAAAATGACCGACCCCGCCATAATTTTCGGACATCGACATTCGCGACGACTTTTACCCGCCGGGACAGTCGACTCCATTGAAGTAGCCGACCACCCGAGAGGAACCCCCATGGCAATCGAAGTAGAACCGGCCGTATCCCCCTACCTGATCGTCGACGACGCCGCGGCGGCCATCGACTTCTACGTCGCCGCGTTCGGCGCCGAGGAGCTCGGCCGGGTGCCAGGTCCGGATGGCAGGCTCGTCAACGCGGCCCTGCGGATCAACGGCTCGGTGGTGATGCTCAACGACGACTTTCCCGAGATGACCGACGGCAAGTCCATGACCCCCAAGGCACTTGGCGGCACACCGGTGACGATCCACCTCACGGTGACCGACGTCGAGGAGAAGTTCCAACGGGCAGTCGATGCCGGCGCCACCGTCGTCGCCCCTCTCGAGGATCAGTTCTGGGGAGATCGCTACGGCGTACTCACCGACCCGTTCGGGCACATGTGGTCGCTCGGCCAGCCGATTCGCGAGGTCAGCCCCGAAGAGATCAGCGCGGCGATGGCCGCCATGGAGTAGGTCGCGAAACGGGTTGGCCCCATCCGCCCCCTAGGTTATAGTCAAATCGACTTTAACCTCGGGAGGTCCGATGCTCGACTGGCTCGCGGAGTTGATCCGCCCCCTGTCCTCGGTGGCGTTCACCATGGCGAACGAGCCGGTGAGCTGGGTCGAACTGCTCGGATTCCTCACCGGCGGACTGTGCGTCGCGCTGACCGTCCGCCGGAACGTATGGAACTTCCCCGTCGGCATCGCCAACTGCGCTTTCTTCCTGCTGCTCTTCACCTCGGCACGCCTCTGGGCCGACGCCGGTCTGCAAGTCCTGTTCATCGCGCTCGGCGTCGTCGGGTGGTGGCAGTGGGTACGGCACCGCGGTGGCCGGGCGCCACTCGTCGTGACTCACGCCCCGCGGCGCGAGATGGCCTGGTGCGTCGGATTCGTGGTGCTGGGCACCGCCGCACTGTTCGTCGTCTTGCGCGCCGCGCACGACTCCGCGCCACTGCTGGACGCGTTCACTACGTGCCTGTCCGTTAGCGCGCAATGGCTGTTGAACGGCAAGCGAATTCAGACCTGGTACTTCTGGATCGCCGCGGACTGCGTCTACGTCCCCCTGTACGTCTCAAAGGACCTCAACCTCACCGCGATCGTGTACGTCATGTTCCTCGGGCTCTGCGTCGCGGGTCTACGGTCGTGGCGTCGCGCCGCGAAGGACGACCCGTCGGTGCGGCGCGAAGGAGTCGGCGTCTCGTGACCACGTATCGGCACGGCCTGTTCATCGGCAAGTTCTACCCGCCGCACGCCGGGCATCACGCCGCCATTCGCCTCGCCGCCGCACAATGCGACGAGGTCACCGTGGTGGTGATGTCGTCGGCCTGGGAGACCGTCGCGCTCACCGATCGGATGTCGTGGCTGCGGGACGAACACCGCGCGGAGGCCAACGTGCGGATCGCCGGAATACCCTGCGACGCACCGCTCGACGTCACCGACGACGCCGTGTGGACGGCCCAGGTCGCCGCGATGCGAGCGGCGCTGCGCGCGTCCGGCACCGACCGTCCCGTAGACGCCGTGTACTGCGGGGACGCCTACGGTGACGAACTCGCGCGACGCTTCGGCGCCGCGGCGGTTCCGCTTCGTCGCACCGCGTCGAGCAGCACGGCGGTGCGACGCGACCTCGCCGGCCGCTGGCACGAACTGGCACCTGCGACGCGCGCCGGCCTGGCCGTCCGCGTCGTGGTGGTGGGCGCCGAGTCGACCGGGACGACCACCATCGCCAACCTCCTGCGGTCGCACTACGCCGCCCGCGGCGGCACATGGTCCAACACCCGGTGCGTGCCGGAGTACGGACGGGACTACACCGCCGCGAAGTGGGCGGCCGGCACCGACCAGCCGCTGATTGAAATGACCTGGGACACAGCCGACTTCGATCGGGTAGCCGCCGAGCAGACCGCGTCGGAGGAACGGGCAGCCCGGACGGGCTCCCCGCTGCTGATCTGCGACACCGACGCGTTCGCCACCGCCGTGTGGGAGCGCCGCTACCTCGGCTCCGCGGCCCGCACCGGACAGCCCTGGACGGCGGTGCCCACGCGCGCGGTGTACCTGCTGACCGACCACCGCGGCGTCCCGTGGCACGACGACGGCATGCGGGAGGGCGACCTGGAGGTGCGGGCCGCGATGACCGACTGGTTCGCCGACGCCCTGACCGCGGCGGGACGGTCCTGGGTACTGCTGACCGGATCGGCGTCGAAACGGCTCGACCTCGCCGTCGCGACGGTCGACCCCCTGCTGCGGCTCGGCATGCACTTCGGCGAACCGCTTCGCGGACCCGGCTTCGAGGCCACCCCGTGAGCCGGCCACCCGACGACGAGCCGACGTTCCTCCGCGGCTACGACCCCACAGCGTTTCCGCCGTTCGCGCTCACCGTCGACCTTGCGGTGTTCACCGTGCGCGCCGACCAACTGTGCATCCTGCTGGTGCGACGCGGTGAGCACCCACACCGCGGTCGCTGGGCGCTGCCCGGCGGCCACGTCAGGCACGGGCAGGAGTCCGCCGAGGACGCGGCGCATCGGGAGCTGCTCGAGGAGACGGGCGTCGACGCCCGCCACGCGCGGCCGCACCTCGAACAGCTGGCCACCTACAGCGACCCAGCCCGCGATCCACGGATGGCAGCCGGCCTGCAGGTGGTGTCGGTCGCGTTCGTCGCACTGGCGCCCGACCTGCCAGAGGCGGTCGCGGGTAGCGATGCGTCAGAGGCGAGGTGGACCCCCGTGCCCGACGTGCCCCGGCTGGCCTTCGACCACCGCAAAATCGTCGACGACGCCCTCGAGCGGGTCCGCGCGAAGCTCGAATACACCACGCTGGCAATGCACTTCGTCGGGGAGCCGTTCACCCTCGCCGAGCTGCGCCGCGTGTACGAGGCCGTGTGGGGCGTGCCGCTGGACGCCGCGAACTTCCGCCGCAAGATGCTCGCCACACCGGATCTGGTGCAGCCCGCCGACGGTGCACCCGCACCATCTGGCCGGCGCGGAGGCCGACCGGCCGAACGCTACCGGCGCGGCACCGCGAGCCTGATCGTGCCGGCGTTCTACCGCCCGGTTCCACCGAACAGGTAGGACGCCAAGAGCGTGGCGGGCAGGGCGTTGGCCGTGGTGATCTGGCTGATGGCCGAGATGCTTGCCGGCTTCGGCGTGCGCTCCAGTTCGGGGGTGGTCGGGTCGGAGCCGTACAGCCCGAACTGGAGGTCGTAGCCCTCGGCCCACTCGAGGTTGTCGACGAACGACCAGTACGTGTAGCCGAGGATGTTGGTGTCGTGGGCGACCATGTCCTGCACCACCGCCACGTGGTTGACGATGTACGGCGGGCGCTTCGAGTCGCCGGCGTCGGCGATGCCGTTCTCGGTGACCCACAACGGCTTTCCGTACGCCGCGGCGAGTTCGAGCACCTCACGAAAACCGCCGGGATCGGTGGGCTGCTTGAAGTCGCTGCACGTTGGGGACGGCGTGCACCGCACCGGCAGCCCACGCAGGAACGGGAAGCCGGGAATGGGCGCCACACCGAAGCCCTGCATCGGTTGCGAACCGTAGTACTGCACGCCGATCCAGTCGGCCTTGCCGGTGAACTCGGGGTGGACCTCGTCGGCGGTCTTGACGCCGTCGAAGTTCGCGTCCACCCAACCGTCGATCACCGCGTTCGGAAACCAGCCGTTGTAGAAGGCGTTCCACGCGTCGGCGGCCTGCACGTCGAGCGGGTTCACCGGATCTGCGGGACGCGCCGGGATCATGTTGTTGGTGAAGCCGACGAACGCGGCGGGCTTGTCAGCGGTCGCAGAGGTGTTGTCCCACAGGTGAATCGCATCGTATGCCGCGACATGTCCCCTGGCCTCGTTGACCAGGAACATCGACGCGAGATCGGGCCGCACCACGCCGGGTGGCCAGGCGGGGACGAGTCCCGGGATGGCGAGGAACTGGGTGAGGACGGGCGAGAACGGTTCGTTCAGGGTCGCCCAGTCGTCCACCTGGTCGCCGTACTTCCAGGCGACGTACGCCGCGAACTTCTCGAACTCGGCCGGGGTGGACGGCGTCAGCCAACCCGCCGCCGGTGCGGGCAGCCCGAGCTGGATCAACGGCCGCGCGGTGACCGGGTCGTTGACCCACGCCGGCAGCGTGAAGTGGTTGACCGTGACGAGCGGTTCGAGCCCGTGCGCGCGCAGCGATGCGAAGACCGCCCGGTAGTGCGCCACCTCGTCCTGGTTGGCCAACTGGTCGAGGGCTCGCAGGTCGGCGAGGCTGACGGTGCCGCTCTCGTCGGAGACGTTCACCGCCGCAGTGGAATTGGGGAAGATCCGACTCCACTCGATGCCCATCCGGAAGGTGTTCATGCCGAGTTGGTCGCGGGCGAGGGCGGCGTCGGTGTCGTAGGAGACGTAGGTGCCCGGTCCGTTCTCGGGCACTCCGTGGGTGAGGCCGAGGAATTGGTTGACCGGGTCGTGCACCCACCGGTACCAGTCGGAGTTGGGGTCGACCGGCGACCCTGGTCCCCCTTCGGCCTGGAACCCGGCGTGCGCAACGCCCCAACGGAAGTCCACGGGCAACGACAGGTCTACGCCGCTGACGGGGGTGACCGTGACGGTGATCGTCTCGGCGACGCGATGCCCGGCGCTCGGATTGATGAAGCTCCCGAGGATGGGGACGAACTGCAGAAGTCCCAGCGGTCCGTGGAGGTGGAATCCGGCAGCCTCGTCGCTCACCACGACGGTGAATTGATCGGTTCCGCCGACGGCCGCCATTGCATTCATCGGCCGATAGGTGAAGTCGCCGTTCGCCTCAACGGTGACGGTCCCGCCGTTGCGTGGCCGACCGACGACGGTGTAGGTCGTCGCGTCACCGTCGGCGTCCGTAGCGCCCACGTTGCCTCTGACCACGACGTCGCCGTCGAGCAAGCTCTGCGTCTGCGGCCGCGCGGTGACCGTCGGCGACTCGTTGAACAGTTCTCGGCGCACCCAGGCCAGCAGCGCCCATGGCGTCGGATCCGACGGCAGGGCGGGGGCGCCGGCGGCGAACGGGCTCAACACCGCGTTGACCACGCTCGACACCAGGCCGGTCACGTAGGTGACCACCGTAACGGGATCGAACGCGGTGGGCCAGGGCCGCAGGGACGGCACGGTGGGCTGGGACGACCGTTGCACCGCAGCCGGTGTGGACCGCTGGACCGGAACGGCCGAATCCGATTGCACGTCAGCGGTTTCCGCGTCGACCCGCACCTCGTCGGCGGCGACCTTGCTGACGGGCGCCGTAGCCGTCTTGGCAGTCGCGACGGCCGCCTTCTTGGTCTTGGGCTTGGCCACGGTTTCGTCGACGGGTTCGTCGACGGGTTCCACCTCGGCCGCGTCCTCGGGGTCCTCGGGGTCCTCCACGTCCTCGCCTGCGGTGACAGTCACCGTGGACGCGCTCACCGTGGACGTGGGGCCCGGGTTGGTCGACGATCCCGTCGCCGGGGCCTTGGTCTCCGTGTCGGGCGAGCCCGAATCAGACGCCGACGACGACGCAGCTGCGGGCGCGGAGGCGGGTGCGGCGTCCGACGACTCCGAGCCCGGGTCGGCCCACGCCGTCCCCGTCCCGGTGAACAACGCAGCGCCGACCCCGAGCGCCACAGCCAACTCACCAACGCGACCGACGAACGCCGAAGCTCTCATCCATTTTGCATACGCGCGCTCCGAGAAGCGCGCGCCCTTTTCGGAAAATGGTCGGGTAGGACTAGAGGCGCAATCCCGAAAGCAGCCGCTGGCCCAACGACGGAGTCGGCGCCGTTGCCGCCGCCGCGACCATGTCAGGGATGGCGGTGAACTTGTCGCGCGGTCGGTCTGGCCCACCGCGGGCGATCTCCGCGGCGTCGATCGCCTTCCACCCCGCCGCGTCGACGACGGCCGGTTGCCTGGCGCGGACCAACCTGTCGAGCGCCGACGGGCGCTCGCTGGGATCGGGCAGAAGACCCGCGTTGTAGTCGGCGACGAGGTTGTGGACGGTCTCCGCCGCACAGGACTTGTTGGTGCCGATGAACCCCGTCGGGCCGCGCTTGATCCAGCCTGCGACGTAGACACCCGGCGCCCCGGCGACGCGTCCCCCGTCGTTGGGCACGATCGCGGCGCCCTCGTCGAACGGCAGATCGCGAATTGGCTTGCCGCGGTAGCCGATCGAGGTCAGCACCATGCCTGCGGCGAGCTGTCGCACCTCATCGGTTCCGGTGACGGTGAACTCGAGGCCCTCGACGTGGTCGTCGCCGAGCACCCGCAGCGGGGTCATCCGATAGGCCAACCGGATCCGGGGTCGACCGATCGGACCCGACGCGTCGCCGAGCTTGGCAAGCACCTCGAGCTTGTTGCGGGTCAAGGGGTCCGACTCGGTCGTCAGATCCTGCTGCACCAGTGCGTGGTCGTCGGCGGACAGCACCACCTCGTGGGTGTTGGTCAGTCCGATCAGCTCCGGCAGCGTGAACGCCGACGCCGATGGCCCGCGACGCGCGGCCACGACCACCTCCTGCACCCGCGACGCGCGCAGCGCGGCCAGGGCGTGATAGGCGACGTCGGTGCGAGCCAGCGCGTCGGGATCGGTGGTGAGAATGCGCGCCACGTCGAGTGCCACGTTGCCGTTGCCCACCACCACGACGCGCTCGACACTGAGATCGACTGGCAGATCGGTGAATTCGGGGTGGCCGTTGAACCAGGCCACCATTTCCGTGGCGGTGCCGGTCCCCGTCAGGCCCATGCCGTCGACGTCGAGGCGACGGTCGGTCGGCGCGCCGACGGCGTACAGCACGGCATGGTGGTGCTCGGCGAGTTCGGCGAGCGTCACGTGCCGCCCGACCTCGACGTTGAGGTAGAACGTGAAGCCCCGTAGCCCGGCGATGCGGTCGAACAAAGCGGTGACCCGCTTGGTGGTCTGGTGGTCGGGCGCCACGCCCGCGCGCACCAAACCGTATGGCGTTGGCAGCTTCTCGAACACGTTGACCCGAACGCCCTGCTGGGTCAGTAGTTCGTCCGCGGCGTACATGGCGGCCGGCCCCGAACCGACGACGGCAACGGTGAGCGCTCCACCTGCCCGCCGGTGTACGGCGGGGGCGTCTGCCACCGGCGCCAACTTCGACGTCGGCGGCAGCTTGCCCTCACGCTTGGGATAGAACGCGGCGTTGAGTTCGACGAACACCTGCTGGCTCTCGTCGAGCTTGCTGTCGGGCAGGATCGCACCGACGGGGCACGCCGAGACGCACGCGCCGCAGTCCACGCACGCCACCGGGTCGATGTAGAGCATCTCCGCCGTCGCGAATCCCGGCTCGTCCGGCGACGGGTGGATGCAGTTGACCGGGCAGGCGTACACACAGGACCCGTCGCTGCAACAGGACTGGGTGATCACATGAGGCATGTCGGTCTACGCGGCCGGCACCAGGTGCTGGCGCTGCGGCTCGCTGCGGTAGCGGCTTGCGTCGCCGTTGATCCGACAGATCCGCCACATCAGCTTGGCAAACGGATTCATCAAGCCGGTCTCCTCGCACAGCATCCGCACGTCGCCGAACATGTCGCGCAACATCTTTCGCGACTCTGGCGACTTGAAGAAGATGTCCTTGCGGACCGAGCGCGGGATGTCGAACTCGGCCCAGAACGCGCGCGGCGGCACGATGATCGCCGAGCACAGGACGCGCATGGTCACCGGCACATATAGCGAGAGGAAGAAACGCTTCGTCCGCGACAGGTGGGGCACCCGCTTGCGCAGGTACTCGTGCGCGAACGAGATGTGCCGCGCCTCCTCGGCCACGTGGATGGCCATCACGCGCTCCATGATCGGGTGCAGGGCCTTGCCCTCGCGCAGCACGTTCTTCTGCGTATGGTCGATCGGCTCCTCGCCGGCGAGGATGCCGAACCAGAACGGGATGGGCAGCGGTCCGGCCACCAGCGGGATGAGGGGCTGCACCCACTTGAGCATCTTCGGCATGCCGGGGACGTCGGCGCCGATGCGGTTCACCATCTCCTGGAACATCAGGGTGTGGTTGCACTCCTCGACGGCCTCATGCAGGCAGTACCGGTATTCCGGCGAGTTGTTGGGCGTCCAGAACGAGTACTCCATCAGGCCGCGGATGAGGATCGACTCGAAGTGCAGGCCGACCTTGGCCACGTTGCCTTGGCGCCACATGCCGATTTCGATCTGGCGCTCCGTTGGCTGCGCCCGGTACCAGGAGTGCTTGCCGATCGGGTCGGTCGCCGGCAGGATCCACCGCTCGTCACCCGGGGTGACGGCGAACTCCGGCGTATCCCAGTCGATGTCGGTGTAGGGGTTGAAGTTGCGGCGGACGGACCCCTCCGAAAGAGTGGTCAGCGTATCGACATACGCGGTGTCGTCGAGCACGTCCATGTTCTTGCGCCAGCGGCGGATGATGCGAGTGCGAGCGGTCTTGACAGCCATTCGAAGCCTCCCGTGAGGTTTACATTCGTCGTCTTGTTGTCCACGACGGTACCGGAGGTCCCACGAATTGAACAGGGCGTTTCCCTGTGTGTGCGGTGATCGGGTAATCCACGTCACATGTGACACAGCCCACACGCGAACGGCCGGCCCGCACCTGCGGACCGGCCGTTCATGCCCTCCTGCGTCAGCTGACGGTCACCGTCACGCTGACCGGCGTGACACCTCCGTGGCCGTCGTCGACGGTCACCACGAATGTGTCCGACTTGTCCGCCGCGGTCGCCCCGGCCGCATTGGCGGCGGCCCGCGCCGCAGCCGTCGGCGTGTAGGAGAACACTCCGGTGACGGGGTCGATGGTGACCGCTCCCTTGCTCGTGCTCGCCGGTGCGGCGTAGGTCAGCGTGTCTCCGTTGGCATCGCTGCCGGTCATGCTGCCGTTGACGACGCCGCTCGGGTTGACGTTGTTGAGCACCTTGACGTTGTCGATGCTGAGCTTGGCGCCGGCCGCCATTCCCTTGGTCGCATCCCACGTACCGGACACGAAGACGAACTTGTAGTTGCCCGCCGTGTTGACGACGTAGTTGACCACCGTGACGGGCTGAACGGTCGCGGCGTTGACGCCGGTGGCATTCAGCATGATCTCGGTGTGGCCGGTGTCTACGTCGACGATGTAGCCGACCACGTCGAAGGCATCCGAGCCACCGCTGGCCTCCCAGTCGAATTGCACGGTGGCTCCGGCGCTGATCGCCAACGGATTGTTGGACACCACCACCGGGCCGTGCACCACGCCGCCGCTACCGGTTGGGGTGTTGTTGACGCCGCCCAGATCGGACACCATCGTCGCCCGACCGTTGACGACCGAGGTGTTGTAAGTTCCTGTGCCGCCGGTGGATTCAGTGCCGCCATCCGGTGCGCGAGTGGGGTCGGTCGGCGTCGGCCAACCCGCGACGGTTCCGCCGCCGCCGAGGATCACTCGTCCGTTGATGACGGTCCAGCCCGTCAGGTTCTGGGTGAAGTCGCCGTTGGCGAAGGTGTTGACGTTGGCCGTCGCGGTGGGTGCCACGTTGTCCGGTCCAATCACCAGGCTGACCGGCACGACGACCGTGCCGCCGTGTCCGTCCGCGACCGTCACCGAGAACGTGTCGGTGGTGGCCGACGCCGGGGCGCCGGTGACCGCCGCATCGTGACGAGCCGCCGCCGTGGGGGTGTAGACGAAGTTCCCAGTCGCCGCATTGAACGACACCGTGCCGCCCTTGGCCGTCGTCGTCGGGGCGGTGAACACCGGCGTATCCCCGTCGGCGTCGGTGACCACGATGCTTCCCGCCACCGCGCCGTTGCCACCGGTCGGAGCGGTCACGTTCGCCACGGCGGTCGGACCCGAGTTCGCAGGGTCGACGGCGACGGTGACCACCACCGACGTCGTACCGCCATGCCCGTCGGCCACCGACATGGTGAAGGTGTCGGTCTTGTCGGCAGCGGTGGCACCCGCCGCGGACGCCGCATGCCGCGTCGACGCCGTCGGCGTGTAGGTGAACGTGCCGGTCGAGGAGTCCACGACGACCGTCCCGCCCTTGGTGGTCGTCACCGGTCCGGTGATCACCACGGTGTCCCCGTCCGGATCGGTCGCCGAGACGCTGCCTGCGACACTGCCGTTCGCGCCGCTCGGTGCGCCCACCGATGCGGTGGCGCTCGGGCCCGTGTTGGCCGGGGCGACCGCAACGGTGACCGCCACCGTGGTCGTGCTGCCGTGGCCGTCGTCGATCCTGACGTTGAACGTGTCGGCGAGGTCTGCCGCCGTCGCACCGTCCGCTGCCGCGGCGTGCCGGGTGGCTGCCGTCGGCGTGTAGGTGAACGTCCCGGTGACCCGGTCGAACGACACGGTGCCGCCCTTGACGGTGGTCACCGGCCCGGTGAGTACCAGCGTGTCGCCGTCGGGGTCGACCGCGGTGATGGCGCCCGATACGGAACCGTTGGGCCCCAACGGATTTGCCACGTTCGTGGTGACGGTCGGTGCGGCGTTCTGTGCAGTGACGGCGACGCTCACCGGAACCACGATGGTGCCACCGTGGCCGTCGTCGACGGTCACCGCGAAGGTGTCGGTCTTGTCGTCGGCCGTTGCGCCGTCCGCGGCTGCGGCATGGCGGATGGCCGCCGTCGGCGTGTAGGTGAACGTCCCGGTGACCGGGTCGACGACGACGCTGCCGCCCTTGGTAGTCGTCACCGGCCCCGTTATCACCGCGTGGTCACCGTCGGCGTCGGTGACCACGACCGCGCCGGTGACGGTGCCCCCGACTGCGGGCGATCCGACGTTGACACTCGCGGTTGGCGCGGCGTTGGCCGGCGCGATGGCCACCGTGACGGGGACGTTGACGGTGCCACCGTGTCCGTCGCCGACGGTGAGAGTGAAGCTGTCGGTCTTGTCGGCCGTCGTCGCGCCGGCGGCCGCGGCGTCGTGCTGCGCCTGCGCCGACGGGGTGTAGGTGTAGGCGCCGGTCGCGGGATCGACCACCACCGTGCCGCCCTTGGGCGTCGTGACCGGTGAGGTGAACACCGGTGCGTCGCCGTCCGGATCGACGATCGAAACGGTGCCCGTGACCGTGCCGTGCGGACCGCTTGGCGTTCCGACGGTTGCCGAACCCGAGGTCGGGGCGCCGTTGGTCGGCGTGACCCCCACGACCACCAGGACCGCTGCGGTGCCGCCATGCCCGTCGCTGACCATGACGGTGAATGAGTCGACCAGATCGGATCCGGTCGCACCGGTGGCCGCGGCGTCGTGCCGGGTCTGCGCCGACGGGGTGTAGGTGAAGGCACCGGTGACCGGGTCGACCGTGACGGTGCCGCCCTTGACCGACGTGGTCGGGGCACTGAACACCGTCGTGTCGCCGTCGGCGTCGTGGCCGCTGATGACTCCGCTGGCCACCCCGTTGCCCTGGTTCAACCCGGTGACGATTGCACCGGCGACGGGAGCCACGTTGCTGGCGACCACCGTGACCGTGACGGGCACCGTGTTCGTCCCACCGTGACCGTCGCTGACGGTGATGTCGAAGGTGTCGGTACGGTCGGCGACCGACGCGCCGTCCGCGGAGGCAGCATGCCGAATCGCTGCGCTCGGGGTGTAGGTGTAGGCGCCCGTGGTCGGGTCGACCGTGACGGTGCCACCCTTGGTCGAGGTGACCGGCCCGCTGTAGACCGCGGTGTCACCGTCGGCGTCGTGACCACCGACGATGGAGCCGCCGATGACACCCGTGCCCGGGTTGACGTTGGTCACCGTCGCCGAACCCCCGGTCGGGGCCGAGTTGGCCGGCGCGACGTTGACGACCACCAGTGCGGAGACGGTACCGCCGTGACCGTCGCTCACCGTGACGGTGAATGAGTCGGTACGGTCGGCGGCCGTCGCACCGGTGGCGGCGGCGTCGTGGCGCGCCTGCGTCGAGGGTGTGTAGGTGAACGCGCCAGTGATCGGGTCGACCACCACGGTGCCGCCCTTGACTGTCGTACCCGAGCCGCCGTAGACCGCGGTGTCACCGTCGGCATCGTGCACGGCGACGGTACCGGTGGTGACGCCGGTGCCGGAGTTTTGTCCGGTCACGCTGGCGCCAGCCGTTGGTGCAGTGTTGTGCGGAACGACGGTGACGCTCACGGGTACGACGGCGGTGCCGCCGTGCCCGTCGCTGATGGTGATGTCGAACGAGTCGGACTGGTCGGCCGCGGTCGCACCGTTGGCCGCCGCGTCGTGCCGCACCTGCGCCGACGGGGTGTAGGTGTACGCACCGGTGACGGGATCGATGGTGACCGTGCCGCCCTTGACCGTGGTGGTCGGCGCGCTGTACCGGGGCGTGTCGCCGTCGGAGTCACTGCCGCCGACGAGGGTGCCGCCGACGACACCGGTGCCGGTGTCGACGCTGGTCATGGTCGGGACACCCGCTTGGGGCGCGGAGTTCGCACTGCTGATGGCGACGCTGACCGGAACGGTGATGGTGCCGCCGTGACCGTCGGAGACGGTGATGTCGAACGAATCGGTCCGGTCCGACGCGGTAGCACCGTCGGCGGCGGCGTCGTGCCGCACCTGCGCCGACGGGGTGTAGACGTAGGCGCCGGTGGTCCGGTCGATCGTGACCGTGCCGCCCTTGACGGTAGTGCCGGAGGTGCCGAACACCATCGAGTCACCGTCGGAGTCGACGACGTTTACCGAGCTGCTTACCGAACCGGTGCCCGTGTTCGTGACGGGAGTGCCGGGAGCCCCGACCGTCGGGGCTGCGTTGGCCGGCGTGATGGTCACGCGGACCGGGACGCTGAGCGTGCCGCCGTAGGCGTCGGAGACGGTGATGGAGAAGGAGTCCGACTTGTCGGCCGCGGTGGCGCCGTCGGCGGCCGCGTCGTGCCGGGCCTGCGCCGTCGGCGTGTAGGTGAAGGCGCCGGTGTTCGAGTCGACCGTGACGGTGCCGCGCGTCGGGGCGCCCGAGGTGCCGCCGGTCGAGTAGGTCAAGGTGCCGTTGCCCGGTGCGGTGGCCGAGATGGTGCCGCCGACCGCACCCGTCAGCGGATCGGGTCCGCTGGTGCTGTACCCGGTGCCGTTGGCGCGGGGACCGACGGCATTGACCCGCAACGACACCGATGCGGTGCGCGGGCCCAGAATGCCAAGCAGGCCAAGGAGTCCGGCGACGTGAGCGGGTGTGCCGGTGGTGTCGCCGATGGAGACGGTGAAGCCGTCGAGACCACCGGCGGCCGCCGTCAGAGCATCTGGCTTGTAGGTGAAGTTGCCGTTCGCGTCGACGGTCACCGTGCCGTGGCCGGGGCCCGCCTTGACCGTGTAGATCAGGCTGCCGTCGTCGTAGTCGACGGCGTTTAGCGAACCGGTGATGGTGCCGTCGGCAGCCTGCCCGGTGATGGTCGGCATGACGTCGGCACGCTGGTTGTTGAGGATGTACTTCACCTCGCGAATGAACTGCCAGGTGGACGCGAGCGGTTCGGGCACGCTCAGCGGTGCAACGGCGAGCCCGTCGGCGAACCGACCGAGGCCGACCCAGTGCAGCATATCGGCCACGATGGTGCTGAGGTTGACGTCCGGCGACTGTCGGCCCGCCGTCGGCAGGGTCGCCCCGGTCGGCGAGACGGTGACCATCACCTGGCGCGGCCCGATCACACCGAGACCGCCGAGCAGACCGTGGTAGTGCCAGGGGGCGCTGGCGACGTCGTCGCCGACGGTGACCGTGAAGGTGTCGGCCGTGGCAACGGTGCCGACGTTCGGGGTGTAGACGAAGTTGCCGTTGCCGTCGACCACGACGGTGCCGTGCGCGGGGCCTGCGGTCACCGCGTACGACAGGGTGCCGTCGTCGTAGTCGACGGCGTTGAGACTGCCGGTAATGGTGCCGTTGGTTCCTGCCGCCGCGACAGTGGGTGCGGCGGAGGCACGCTGATTGTTGAACGTGTACTGCACCTGCCTCACGAACAGCCACAACGACTCGATGGGCGCCGGAATCGGATCGGTCGGCAGCACGACGTTGCCTGCCAACGAGCCGAGCCCGAACCAGTGCAACAGGTCGACGACGATGCTCTGCGCCGACACCTGGGCTGCCTGCCGCTGAGCGGTGGCAACGGCGACGGGGGCGGGCGCTGCTGCGGCCAGTGCGGTGGGTGCGGTCCTGGACTGAGACGGCGACGGGACCGTGTCGACCTGCGTCGACGAAGTAACCGCCGCTGTCGTCCCGACGGCCGCGGGTTCGTGCGCGACCGTGCTCTGCTCATCGGTGACATGGGTCGCCGACGACGCTGGCGAGGTGTGAGCGACGGCGGAGTCATTGCCGTGGTTGACCGGTGTGGTGACGGTCGGTGTCGGCTCCTCCGTCGTCGGCGATTCGGTGGGTGGTGTGGCGGGTTCGGTCGAGTTCTCGGCGGACGAACCACCCGCCGGATCGGCAGGAGTCAGATCGGTGTCCGGGTCGGCGACCGCGGTGTCGCTGCTCGAACCATGGGTGCTCTGGGCACTGACGGTGGTAGCGGGGGAATTTCCGCCACCCGTCGTGTCTGTCTTGGTCGATCCAACGGCAGTCTTGCCGGGGTCCGTCTCGGCAGAGGCCGCCCCTGCGGATGCCGGGCCATTCGACGGCGACGTGTCGGGCTTGGTGGTGTTGGGCTTGGTGGTGTCGGGCTTGGTGTCGGGGGTCGACCCACTGGTCGAAGCGCTGCCCGATTCGGCCCCGTCCGCGTGCGTAGACGTCGCGTCCGCGAACGCGATGCAGGGGCCGGTCGCCAAACTCGCAGCTCCGAGAGTGAAGGCGACCGCTCCGACGCGCAACCAGCGCGCATAGGACTCCATGTCCAAACCGGTGCCGCTGTGGCGCCGATGCATGGGCGAGTGCTTTTGGTAAGTGTGACGTCCGGACATCGTGGAGTTCCCCCGTTGCAGTTTTGTGGAATTGATGTGGGCACGCCGAATGTCCGCAATGCAGCCATCAGCTACTCGGCTGGGCGCCGCCATCCTCCGGGCCCAAGGTTCATTGGCAAATTCAAAATCAGGGACGAACGTGAATCCACCGACCCCCAAGAATTTGCTATACGACCTGCCGGGCGGAAACGTAGCACGACTAAACCAAAGGCTGCAAGAGATCAGATTTGTTCACTGTGAACGTGTCGGCGGACGCTTTCCGAACCGGAGGCTACGACATTCATCCGCAGTTATCGCGTCTGAACTGCACTTATCCGTGATGATCTGGTTTTTCTGCAAGATCAGGCCGCTTCTTGCACTGCCTGCCAATGGTTTGCTGAAAACACACCGTCGTGCACGCACTCCACCATCGTGTAGGGACGCCGTCCTGCACTTAACTCGTCGTAACCATTGAGACCGTTGACAGCTAAATCATTCCAAAAGTATTTTGACAGTCGATGTCGCGAGGTTCCTGTCGCTTGCCGCCCCTAGACCACCACCCCCGGGGGATGGGGGCGTGAAGTGCGGCATTAGGGCGACGCTCGAACCCGTTGTTGACGCTGCCGCAAATATTGGGATTTGCCAGAATCGCGCAGCGCTGCCCAAGCGGTTGGTCGGCTGGCTGGCCACCGCACCCTCACGTCGCAGTCTTGTCACCAGAACGCCGAGCTGCCGGCGGCCAATCACCCCGCCCCGCCCACGGTTGACGCGAACGTCAGTGATTTTTGCCGACCGGTCGCAGGCGTCGATATCGCCTACCGCTCCCTCAGCGGCCACCCCGCGGCAACTACGCTTGCCGCCATGGCCGAACTCGTGATTCCCGCCGACCTCCAGCCCAAGGACGGACGCTTCGGCTCTGGCCCGTCGAAGGTGCGTCCCGAGCAGTTGCAGGCGCTCGTCGACGCCAGCCATCTCTTCGGCACCTCGCACCGGCAAGCGCCGGTGAAGAACCTGGTCGGCCGGGTACGCGACGGCGTCCGTCAGCTGTTCTCGGTTCCGGACGGATACGAGGTCATCCTCGGCAACGGCGGGTCGACGGCGTTCTGGGACGCCGCCGCCTTCGGACTGGTCGACAAGCGCTCACTGCACCTGACGTTCGGCGAGTTCAGCGCCAAGTTCGCCTCGGCCGTCAAGGCCAACCCCTTCGTCGGCGACCCCATCATCGTCAAGGCCGATCCCGGCAGCGCACCCGAGCCGCAGTCGGACCCTTCCGTCGACGTGGTGGCGTGGGCGCACAACGAGACGTCGACCGGCGTCGCGGTGCCGGTTCGGCGACCAGAAGGTGACGCGCTGGTGGTCATCGATGCGACGTCGGCTGCGGGCGGCCTTCCCGTCGACGTCAGCGACACCGACGCCTACTACTTCGCTCCCCAGAAGAACTTCGCCTCCGACGGCGGCCTGTGGCTGGCGATCATGAGCCCCGCCGCACTGGCACGTGTCGAACAGATCGCGGCGTCGGGCCGCTGGGTGCCCGACTTCCTTTCGCTGCCGATCGCCGTTGACAACAGCCTCAAGAACCAGACGTACAACACCCCCGCGATCGGCACGCTGGTGCTGATGGCCGACCAACTCGACTGGCTGAACGGAAACGGCGGCCTCGACTGGGCCGTCGCCCGCACCGCCGACTCCTCGGGCCGGCTGTACGACTGGGCAGAGTCGACCGCCTACACGACGCCGTTCGTCACGGACCCGGCCCTGCGGTCACAGGTCGTCGGCACGGTCGACTTCACCGACGAGGTCGACGCCGCCGCCGTCGCCAAGGTGCTTCGCGCCAACGGCATCGTCGACACCGAGCCCTACCGCAAACTGGGCCGCAACCAGCTCAGGGTCGCGATGTTCCCGGCCGTCGACCCCGACGACGTGAGCGCGCTGACGGCGTGCGTCGACTGGGTCGTCGAGCGCCTCTGACCGGTCGAGCGTGTCAGCACGGTTACGGGGCGATAACGAAGTAGGGTGACCGCTGAGCTGCCCTAGGAGGTCGCACATGCGAGAACTGAAGGTCGTCGGACTCGACTTCACCAACGGTCGGTCTGGCACACGCATCATCTGCGAGACGGCCGAGGGCACCGAGAAGTTCGTCCTTCGTCCGGACGACCGCCTCCGCGCCGCGCTGAGCGGTGACGCCATGCCAACTCAAGCCGATGCCGAGGTGCCGAACGTGTTGACCCCCAAGGAGATTCAGTCCAGGATCCGCGCGGGCGCATCGGTTGAACAGGTGGCGGGCGCGGCAGGCGAAGACGCCGCCAGGGTCGAACGATTCGCCCACCCCGTGCTGCTGGAACGCTCCCGCGCCGCCGAGCTCGCGACTGCGAGCCACCCCGTGCTGGCCGACGGCCCCGCGGTGCTGACGCTGCTGGAGACCGTCACCACGGCGCTGGTGGCCCGCGGGCTCGACCCCGACGCCACGTCGTGGGACGCCTGGCGCAACGAGGACGGTCGCTGGACCGTTCAGCTGACGTGGAAGGCGGGCCGTTCCGAGAACGCCGCCCACTTCCGCTTCACCCCCGGCGCGCACGGCGGCACCGCAACGGCGTTCGACGACGCCGCGGCCGAGCTCATCGACCCCCACTTCGACCGCCCGGCGCTGCGCTCGGTGGCACCCGTTCCCACGCTCGACCTGTCACTTCCCGAGCCCACACCGGCAACACCCGAGCCGGTAACCGCCCCGACGCAGGAGCCCGCGAAGGCACCGGCCAAGGCCCGCACGCGCAAGCGTCGCGCGGAGGTTCCCGGCTGGGAAGACGTCCTGCTGGGCGTGCGGTCGGCAAACCAGCCCTGAACTAGGCCACCGCCGCCTGGATCGCCATTCCGAGAAGGGCCAGCCACCCGACGGCGACCCCGATTCCGCTGCCGAGCACGAACCATCGCCACACCGGTCGGGCGCGCCAACCCCACACCGTCGGGGCTAGCCCGCCGACCGCCACCAGGTTGAGCCCCACCGCGAGCAGCGGGTTGACCCGGGTCAGCCCGAGGCTGAGGACGACGATCGCGCCAGCCGTCACCGCCGCGACGAACGCGGCCACGGTGAGGCCGGTCCCCCACGGGGTCGCCGTGTCCTCGCTCATGGGGCGAGCCTAGCCCGCTCGTAGAAGGCCATCGCCGCAGCGGTGGCCACGTTCAGCGAGTCGGTCCCCCGCGCCATCGGGATGCGCACCCTGACGTCGCTGGCCCGCATCGTCCGCTCGTTCAGACCCGGCCCCTCGGCGCCGACGAGGATCGCCACCTTCTCCCCTTCCAGCGTTGCCATGGCCGCGGCCAACGTCGGAGCCGCCGGGTTCGGCGTCATCGCCAACACCCGGAAACCGTTGTCCCGCAACACTTGCAGCTCTCTGGGCCACTCGGCGGTCCACGCATAGGGCACCAGCAGGGCATGCCCCATCGACACCCGCACCGCCCGGCGGTACAGCGGGTCGGCACACCCGAGACCGAACACGATCGCGTCAACACCAAGCCCGGCCGCGTTGCGGAACACCGAGCCGAGGTTCTCGTGGTCGTTGACACCCTCGAGCACCGCGATCGTCCTGGCCCCCTGCAAGATCTGCGGTATCGACAGCTCCACGGGCCGCGGCGCCGCCGCCAACACCCCGCGGTTGAGGTGGAACCCGACGACCGCCGCCATCACCTCGGCATTCGCCAGATAGAACGGTGAGTCGGTGGTCCGAAGATCGTCGGCCAGCTCGCCGAGCCTGCGCTCGGTGCCAAGGAACGCCCTCGGCGTGAAGCGCGACGCCAACATTCGCTGCACCACGAGGACACCCTCGGCGATGACGAGACCCTTGCCGCTGGGCAGGTCGGGCCTGCGGTCGATGCTGTTGAGATCGCGGAAGTCGTCGAGCCGGGGATCGGCGGGGTCGTCGACGACGACGACGTTGTCGTGGTGGTTCAAGCGCCGCCGTCGTCCACGATCGCGGACATCAGGTCAGCCGCCGCCAGCAGGGTCTTCCGTTCGTCTGGGTGAAGCTGCGCCAACCGCTGCTGGAGCCATTCCTGGCTGGCGCGGCGTTCGACGTCGAGCAGGTCGCGCCCTGCGGCCGACACCGACACCAGCACCTGACGGCCGTCGTCGGGGTGCGCGCAGCGGTCGACGAAGCCCAGCTCGGCCAGCGACGCGATGACCCGCGTCATGGACGGCGGGCGCACCCGCTCGCGAATGGCCAGCGCACCGGGCGTGATCGGGCCTTCCTTGTCCAGCGTGGCCAGCGCCGACAGCTGCGACAACGACACCGGGGAATCCGGGCGGCGGAAGCGCAGCTGGCGCGCCAACCGCACCACGGCCAACGAAAGGTCGCTGGCCAGCCGCGCGTCGGGGTCGTTCACGACGCAAACAGTACCGACACCGCTGACGGGAATCGATTAGGTTGTCCGCAATGGACGCAATGCCGCCCGAGCCGCAGCCGGTTCCCCCGGCACTGCCCGAGATCCTCCTGCGGCCGTGGCCCGTGATCTACGTGATCGCCGCCGGCTGGCTCGTCGCCGCGGTGCTCGCCTTCACCGTGCCCGGTCTGCACGACTGGCGTCCGGTGACCGTGGCCGGTCTCGGGGTGGGGGTGCTCGGTACGTCGATCTTCCTGTGGCAACGTAGCGCCGTCCGCCGCGGCTCCCGTGGCGCACAGCAAGGACTCGACTGAACTCGACGGAGGAACACCATGGCGCAACCCCTACTGCAGGCACGAATCGACATCGACGCATCGCCTGAGGCGGTCTGGGCGCTTGTGTCGGACCTGAGTTTGATGCCCAAGTGGAGCCCTCAGTGCAAGCTGATGAAGGTCTTCGGCCCGCTGCGCCCCGGCGCCAGGACCGTCAACGTCAACCGCCGCAACTATCTGGTGTGGCCGACGACCAGCCGTATCACCGAGGTCGTCCCGGAGCGCAAGCTGGCGTTCCGCGTCAACGAGAACAACACCGTCTGGAGCTACGAACTGGAGCCGACCGCCACCGGCACCCGGCTGACCGAGAGCAGGCACGCCGAGAACGGCGTGAAGCCGGTGTCGAACCTGTTGGTCAACGCCGTCATGGGTGGAGTACCGAACTTCGAAGTGGAGCTGGTCGACGGGATGAACGCATCCCTGAGCCGCATCAAGGCGGCCGCCGAGAGTTAACCCTCGACGGGCTCGGGTTCGGCGGGCTGGGTGAGATCGATGACGCCGTCGTCGAAGGGCTCGAACATGGGTGAGCCGATCGTTGCCGGCTGCGGCGTGTCGGAATGCGCGCCGCACCCGTACTCACTCGCGACGACGTGACCGTCGGCCGACATCTCGTTGGCGCAGACACCGAAGAGCGTGCCGAGCGAACCCGTCAGCGACAAGTAGTAGGCACAGTCGCGGCACACCTTGCGGGTGGCGCGGGCCATCGCCGACCCGGGTCCGTAGTCGCCGTCGTTCCAGCGTTCAGCCGCTTCGATGCGGCCCCACTGGCTGAGGACCTGGCGTCTGCCGAGGCCCACCTCGGCCGCCAGCTCGTCGAGTTCCTCGTCGCCCGAGGACATATGGCCCGGCACCAGGCGCGGGTCGTCGGTCGGGGTGGCCAACAGATCGCCAGGGCTCAGATCGCCCGGCTGAATGCGTTCCTGCCACGGCACCCACTGCGGCGCCAGCAGCGCCGTCGGGCCCGGGAGCAGGACGACTTCGCTGATCGTGGCGTGATCGGCACCCGGATACGCGGCGACGACAACCGCCCACTGCCAGCCCTGATATCCGGGCATCGCGGCGAGGAATCGATGCGTCGCGGCATACGGATCCTCGAAGGCGGCGCCGAGGTACTCGCCGACCAAACCCTCTGCCGCGTCGCCGCCCTCGAATTCGACGATCGCCGAGCGCGCGACGTCGACCGCACCCATGAGCACGGCGGCGAGTTCTGCCGACGGCTCCGGATGTTCGGTCTCGAGGTTCTGGGTGGGTTCGATCATGCTGTCCATCACCCCTAATACTGCCTGACGACCCTGGAGCAAAGCCACACCGGCTGCCCTGCGGGCAGTGGTACCTCCCATGGGGAACAATCAGGGACGTGGATGACTCGCGAGACCCCCGCTACCATCCGCCGCGTCCACCCGGCGGTCATCGCGGTGAGCATCCCGGCATGGCGAACTACCCGAGCAGCCCGTCGAGCCCCCGCCAACCGAGCGCCAACCGGTGGCTGCCCCCCATCGAAGACCGTCAACGTCCTCGCGACGACGACGCATCCGAACCAGGGATCGGAGCGGACGCAGGCAGACCCCGGGGTGCCGCAGGCCGCGGCCGCGAAATGGGCTCGAAGATGTACGGGCTGTTCCAGAAGGCGGCCACCGCCGACGGCGCGGACAAGTCCGGTCTGACGGCGCTGACCTATCCGGTGATGGCCAACTTCGCCGCCGACTCCGCAATGGCCGTCGCGCTCGCCAACACGTTGTTCTTCGCGGCCGCCTCCGGGGAGAGCAAGAGCAAGGTCGCGCTGTACCTCGTCATCACCATCGCCCCGTTCGCGGTCATCGCCCCGTTGATCGGCCCCGCGATCGACCGGCTGCAGCACGGCCGCCGCGTCGCACTCGCCACCTCGTTCGCCATCCGCACCGCGCTCGCCGTGGTGCTCATCGCCAACTACGACCCCGCCACGGGCAGCTTCCCGCCGTGGGTGCTCTACCCCTGCGCGCTGGGGATGATGGTCCTGTCCAAGTCGTTCAGCGTGCTGCGCAGCGCCGTCACTCCCCGCGTGCTGCCGCCCAGCATCGACCTCGTCAGGGTGAACTCCCGTCTGACCATGTTCGGCTTGCTCGGCGGCACCATCCTCGGCGGCGCGGCCGCGGTGGGCGTCGAGTATCTGTTCGGACTGTTCCGGCTGCCAGGCGCGCTGTACGTCATCGTCGCGATCACGGTGGTGGGAGCGGCACTGTCGATGCGCATCCCGAAGTGGGTCGAGGTCACCACCGGCGAGGTCCCGACCACGCTGAGCTACCACGGGCCTACCGAACAGTTCGGCCGCCTGCCAGAGTCCGCCGTCACCTCCAAGACCCGACAACCGTTGGGGCGCAACATCATCACCTCACTGTGGGGCAATTGCACGATCAAGGTGATGGTCGGCTTCCTGTTCCTCTACCCGGCCTTCGTCGCCAAGTCGCACGACGCCAGCGGCTGGGAACAGCTGCGCATCCTCGGCCTCATCGGCGCCGCCGCCGGCATCGGCAACTTCGTCGGCAACTTCACCGCGGCTCGCCTCCAACTGGGCAATCCGTCGCGGCTGGTGGTCCGGGCGGCCACCGCGGTCACCCTCATGGCGCTGGCAACCGCCGTGTTCGGGAACCTGTACGTCGCCGCACTGGCCACCCTGATCACTTCAGGCGCCAGCGCCGTCGCGAAGGCCTCCCTGGACGCCTCGCTGCAGGACGACCTGCCCGAGCAGTCGCGAGCGTCGGCCTTCGGGCGTTCGGAATCACTTCTACAACTCGCGTGGGTCGCGGGAGGAGCCATGGGCGTGCTGATCTACACCGACCTGTGGGTCGGGTTCACCGCGATCACGGCGCTGCTAATCCTGGGACTGGCCCAGACCCTGGTGAGCAACAGCGGCGACTCGCTGATCCCAGGGCTCGGCGGCAACCGGCCGGTGTTCGCCGAGCAGGAGAGCCGCGGCACGGCGTCGGCGGTCCGCGAATGAAGCGCGTCGCAATCGTCCTCGCGTGCGTGACGCTGGTGGCGTCGTTGCTCACCGGCGCCCTGGTGTGGCAGCTCAGCCGTGCCCCTCATCCCAAGCATCCCGAGATCAGCGCATACACCCGCGAACAGCTGGTGCGAGTCGGCCCCTACCGGTACTGCGACGTCTTCGTCATTACGAACTGCGACATCCCGAAGACGGTCGGCACGTTGGTGGTGAACTGGCGAGATCCGATCCAGCTGTCGGTCCCGCCCGCCATTGCCCGGGCACCGTGGGTGCTGATTCGCGCCTACGAGGGCGACGCCGAGCCTGCCGTCTCGGAGTTCCGGCCCAACGCCACGCTCGCGGTCACCATCCCGACGGTCGACCCTCGGCGGGGCCGGTTGACCGGTATCGCGGTTCAGCTGCCAACGCTGGTGCGCGACGCGCAGAACAACGAGTTCCCGTGGCCACACGCCGAGTGGTCGATCGCCACCGTCTGGCCCTAGGCCGAATGCTCGGCGGGCACCCGCTCGCCGACGCGAGTCGGTCCCGGCGGCGTACCGTCACCGAACGGCTTGCCGCCCAACGCTTCCCGGCCATGCGGAGTCAGCCAGTTGGCCAGGTCCGGGCCCTTCGGCACGACCCTGGTCGGGTTGATGTCGGCGTGCACGACGTAGTAGTGCGTCTTGATCTGGGCGAAGTCGACGGTGTCGCCGAATCCGGGGGTCTGAAAGAGATCGCGGGCGTAGGCCCACAACACGGGTAGCTCGGCGAGCTTCTGCCGATTGCACTTGAAGTGCCCGTGGTAGACGGGATCGAATCTGGCCAGGGTGGTGAACAGCCGGACGTCGGCCTCGGTGATGGTGTCGTCAACCAGGAAGCGTTGCCCGGCAAGCCGTTCCGACAGCCAGTCCAGCGCGGTGAACAGCCGGTCGTAGGCGCTGTCGTAGGCGTCCTGCGATCCGGCGAACCCACACCGGTACACGCCGTTGTTCACCTCGGTGTAGATGCGCTGGGACACCTCGTCGATCTCCGCCCGCAGCGGTTCCGGGTACAGCTGCGGGGCGCCGGGGCGGTGGAACTCGGTCCACTCCGTGGACAAGTCGAGGGTCAGCTGCGGGAAGTCGTTGGTGACGACGGCGCCCGTCGGCACGTCCACGATGGCCGGCACCGTGATGCCCTTCGAGTAGTCCGGGAACCTGGCGAAGTAGGCGTCCTGCAGCCGCGGGATTTGCAGGACGGGGTCCACACCGCCGGGGTCGAGGTCGAAGGTCCAGCTGCGCTCGTCGTGCGTCGGCCCGCAAAAGCCAATGGACAGAACGTCTTCCAAGCCCAGCAGGCGCCGAACGATGATCGCGCGGTTGGCCCACGGACACGCCCTGGCAACCACCAGTCGGTAGCGACCGGGTTCCACCGGGTACCCGTCGCGGCCGTCGGCGGTAATGCGGGTCTCGATGTACTTGGTGTCGCGGTTGAAGTCACCCTCGGGGTTGACGTAGCTCACGGCCTCATCATTCCCGGCGAACGTGGACTTATGCGCGGTATCCCAGTGAGAATTTGCGCAAAAGTACACACTCGGCGAGGAACGTCAGGCGTCGAGCTCCTGAGCAACCGCCTTGACCACCTCGGAGATACGACGCGCGGTCTTGCGGTCGGGGTACTTGCCCTTGCGCAGCTCCGGCTGAACGGATCCCTCGAGAAGGGTGATCATGTCCTCGACCATGCCGTGCAGTTCGTCGGGGGTGTGCTTGTGCTCGGGGGTCGACGCCTCGCGACGTGCGCGAGCCACGCTTGGGGGCGGTTCGATCACCTTGAGACTCAACGCCTGCGGGCCGCGGCGTCCGGCGGCGATGCCGAACTCGACCTTCTGGCCCGCCTTGAGCTCTTGGACTCCAGCCGGGAGCGCGGAGGACCCCACGTAGACGTCCTCACCCTCCTCCTGGGACACGAAGCCGAAGCCCTTCTCGGCGCTGTACCACTTCACCTTGCCGGTCGGCACTGAACTCACCCGCTCGTTTCGCAATGAACGCGTCCCACTCGTGCGGGACGCGAATGCCATGATCCTACAAGGACGCCACCTGCAGCCGTCACTGCTCGACCACCTGTCGGTAGGCTGGGAGCCACCGCTGGAGGAAACATGCGCTTGATACTGAACGTCATCTGGTTGATCTTCGGCGGCCTCTGGCTGGCACTCGGATACTTCCTGGCCGGAATTCTCTGCTTCATCCTCATCGTCACCATCCCGTTCGGTTTCGCGGCGTTCCGCATCGGGGTCTACGCCCTGTGGCCGTTCGGCCAGACCGTGGTCGACAAGCCAGGAGCGGGCGCCGGCGCCATGATCGGCAACGTCATCTGGGTGGTGCTGTGCGGCATCTGGCTGGCAATCGGGCACGTCGTCACCGCGGTCGCCATGGCCATAACGATCATCGGCATCCCCCTCGCAATAGCCAATCTGAAGCTCATCCCGGTGTCGCTATTTCCACTCGGCAAGGAGATCGTGCCGACGACGAAGGGCGTCTTCGCGTGACGGGGACGGCCCTCGGCATGCCGTCGGTGCGGCGGGCGACTCCCGTCGGCGCCCCGTCGGACGGCCCCCTGCTCGACACGTTCGGCAGGGCCGCGACCGATCTGCGGGTGTCGCTGACCGACCGCTGCAATCTGCGCTGCACCTACTGCATGCCCGCCGAAGGTCTCGACTGGCTGCCCGGTGACGACCTCCTGAACGCAGACGAACTCTCCCGGCTGCTCACCATCGCCGTCACCCGCCTGGGCATCACCAACGTCCGGTTCACCGGCGGGGAGCCCCTGCTGTCACGGAACCTCGAGGGCGCCATAAAGGCGGCGACGTCTCTGCTGCCACGCCCGCAGACGGCGGTCACGACCAACGGCATCGGCTTGGTCCGTCGCGCGGCCGCACTCAAGGCCGCCGGTCTGGACCGGGTGAACGTCTCGCTGGACACCGTGAACCCCGAGCACTTCGCCCGCATCACGAGACGTGACCGCCTGAAGGACGTCCTTGCAGGCCTCGCCGCGGCGGCGGAGGTCGGGTTGTCACCGGTGAAGGTCAACGCGGTGCTCGATCCGGTGACCGGGCTCGACGACGCCGTCGCACTCCTGCGGTTCTGCCTGGACCACGGCTATCAACTGCGCATCATCGAGCAGATGCCGCTGGACGCGGGGCATCAGTGGCAGCGCGACAAGACGATCGACGCGGACCTGATCCTGAGCACGCTGCGCCGCGAATTCGACCTGGTGCCCGACCCCGCCCCGCGCGGTTCCGCGCCTGCGCAGCTGTGGCGGGTCGACGGTGGGCTCGGCACGGTGGGCGTCATAGCGTCGGTCTCCGACGCGTTCTGCGGTGCGTGTGACCGGACCCGGCTCACCGCCGACGGCCAGGTGCGCAGCTGCCTCTTCTCCCGGGAGGAAACCGACCTGCGGCTTCTGATGCGGCAGGGCGCCGACGACGACGCCGTCGAGGCCGCCTGGCGGGCCGCAATGTGGGCCAAGCCGGCCGGCCACGGGATCAACGATCCCGGCTTCCAACAGCCGGACCGCCCCATGAGCGCCATCGGCGGTTGAGGGTGGACGTGAAGGTGCGTTACTTCGCCGCCGCGCGCGCCGCCGCGGGGGTGGACGCCGAGACGGTGTCGTTGGCGGCTGGCGCGACGGTGGCCGACCTCGTTGCAGATCTCCGCACGCGCAGCACCACGCTGTCGACGGTGCTCGACCGGTGTTCGTTCCTGTGCGACGAAATCGCAGTGCGCGACGCCGGAAAGACGCTCCAAACAAACCAGACCGTCGATGTCTTACCGCCCTTCGCGGGCGGATAAGAGTGATATGCGTCACATAACGGAATGATCACAAATTGTCACACGCGCTGTTCACCGCGCGGATTCCCTGCGTAAACGTCGCGCCGTGCTGCCGTTTTAACGTTCTCATAAGATTTGCTGAGCAGGGAAACACGGACACCTACCAAAGGTGCCGAAAAACGAACTACCCATTACCGTCCTATTCCAAGCCATTCGACCCCAATCGTGGCCCGCCATGCCCAGTTACGCCGAGCTCCATCCGTTGGACATGGTCAAGACCTACCTCAGGGATGGAGGCGGGGGACCCACCGGTCCACCGATACACAGGACTCGGAGTCACGTGCGAAGCGCGAGATTCCTTGGGGTGAAGCCGAAAGCCGCGAGGCCAAGGCCGGGCAACCTCTCAAGCCCGAACCCGACAGCTGACCTCGTAGGCGTGGACGAGAGGACTTTCTACACCCATGAGTGGACGGCATCGCAAAACCCCCAGTTCGGCAGTAAACGTCGCCAAGATCGCCTTCACCGGCGCCGTGCTCGGCACGGGCGGCCTCGCCCTCGCCGGACACGCAAGTGCCGCGACCGACGGCGAGTGGGACCGAGTCGCCGGTTGTGAATCCGGCGGAAACTGGGCCATCAACACCGGCAACGGCTACCAGGGCGGGCTGCAGTTCTCCCCCGGTACCTGGTCCGGCCACGGAGGCGGCGAGTACGCCCCCGCTGCCCACTTGGCCAGCAAGGACGAGCAAATCGCCGTCGCGGAGCGCGTCCTGGCCACTCAGGGCCGCGGAGCGTGGCCCGTGTGCGGGCGCGGACTCTCCAGTTCCACCCCGCGCAACGTCGTCGCCGACGCCGCCCCTCTGGACAACCCCGATCTCGGCGGTGACGTTCCCCCGCCCCCGGCAGATGCCGCCCCGCTCGACGCGCCGCTCCCCCCGCCGCCGCCAGTCGACGAACTGCCGCCGCCGCCCCCGGTCGACGCCGCCGCTCCCCTCGACGCAC
>Ga0247732_10000298_pt1 | contig 28145 bp, 27 predicted proteins | sample UWRJL163409C2_FD_180940 | JGI IMG/M metagenome (GOLD analysis project Ga0247732, IMG submission 180940) | Plant litter microbial communities from Arlington Agricultural Research Station in Wisconsin, United States - UWRJ-L163-409C-2 | ecosystem: Environmental > Terrestrial > Plant litter >...
GAGCAGCGCAGCGCCGATCGCGATGCCATCGCGGCCGATGCGGGAGGGCACGAGGTCGAATTGCGCTGCCGGCCTCGCCAGCGCGAGGCTGCGGGTCGCCTCGGTGATCGCATCGAGGTGGCCCTCGGCGAGCTGAAGTCCGGCCCACCCACCGAGCACGATGCGCTCGGGGTTGACCAGGTTGACGAGATTCGAGAGGCCGAGGCCGAGAATCTCGATGGTCTCGTCGAGCACCCGGGTGGCGGCGGCGTCACCGGCCGTCACGGCGGCGAGCAGTTCGCCGAGGGCGAGCTCCTCGTTGGCTGAGGGCTGGGCGCCGGTCTCGCGCCAGCGGCGGGCGATCCCGCCGCCGCCGACATAGGCCTCGAGGCAGCCGCGGCTGCCGCAGTTGCAGATCGGGCCGCCGAGGGTCACCTTCATGTGTCCCCACTCCCCCGCGCTGCTCGCTGCACCCCGAAGGATCTGGCCGTCGCTGATGATACCGAGGCCCATTCCGCGCCCAAGAAGGGCGACGACGCCATCGGTCACATCGCTTGCGGCCCCGAACCAGGTCTCTGCCATGGCAAGTGTCTTCGCGCCGTTGTCAGCGAAGATCGGAATGTCGGTGCGACCGTAGATCGCGTCAAGGCGGGTGGGCGGCCAGTTGAGGCTCTGCGCGTAAATGGTAATGACCGACTTGTAGTCGATGTCGCGCTTCGACTCGATGATTCCTGGCATGCCAAGGCCGATTCCGTAGATGCCCGCAGGTGAGCCGGCGGCGGCAATCGCCTCATCGACTGCTGCCGAGAGCGCAGAGCCAAGCTCGGCCGGCCCGACTCCCCGCGATGGCACATCGCGAAACACCGTGGACACCGGTGCGAGCGCGAGGTCGAAGACCTCGACGGTCACCCCGTGCTCGCCGACATCAGCGCCGACGAAGTATGCGCCCTGCGGCCGGATTGACAGCGTGATCGTGGGGCGGCCTCCCTCGGAAGGAAGGCTGCCCGTCTCGTGAGCAAGCCCCTCTGCCATGAGGTCGGAAACGACGTTGGTGACCGTAGCCGGCGAAAGGGCGAGTGCGGTGGCCAGGTGGCCGCGCGTGGTCTCGCCGTTGCGCAGCAGTTCGCGAAGCACCGCAGAGCGGTTGCGCCTTCGCAGGTTTCTCGTCGTTGAGTCGGGGGTGCCCATGGGCTTCTTCCGGGTTACGGGGTTAATTTACGACTTACCGTAACTCGTAATCAAAGTGCGCGCAACTCCTATATTCGTTGCTGCTCTACCGCGAGAAGCTCGAGCCAGCGGGCAGAACGCTCCGTCTTCCACCGCTTCCAGTCGACCGGGTGGCCCTGCAGCAGCTCAGCCAGCTGTTCGAGACTGAGGCGCCAGGTTGCCGAGATCATCGGCGTAAATTGCAGATCTGCAAGGGCATCCACCGTGATGGAGACGCGGGTCTGGCGGTTGCCGATGGCGGCGAGCTCGAACGAGGTCACCCCGAAGCTGTCCGTGTCGACGACCAGCAGTCGGGGCTCGTCGAACTCGGCAATCTCGCCGACAGTGGTGCGCACGAGGGCGAGATGCTGCCACTCGAGGTCATAGTGGCCATGCAGCCGCGGTTCGATGTCTGCTTCGGCAAGCCAGCCGCTGACGAGATCCGAGTCGACAAGGGCGTCCCATACGATCTCGCGCGCGAAGTCGTAGCTGCGCTCAAAGCGAAGCTGGGAACCGGGCACGCCCTCAGCCTACGATCGCTCCTCGAGGTCCTGTTCGATGTATCGGGGTTTGCTCAGGATGATGCCAAAGGGAATGCCGACGACGGCGACTGCGAGACAGAACAGCAGCGGCACCGTCCACCCACCGGTCGCCTCGTGCAGCACGCCGACCACCAGCGGCCCCAGAGCACCAAGGGTGTAGCCGATGGCCTGGGCAAAGCCGCTCAGCGCCGCAGAGGCTTGCTGTGACCGCGTGCGCAGGTTGATGAGGGTGAGGCACACCGGAAAGAGCACCGGTCCCATACCGATGAGCGCAACCCATAGCCAGGTCACAGTGCCGGGCACCAGCAGCAATCCGCTGTAGCCGACAATGAAGAACAGCACGCCCGCCTGAATGATCCAGCCCGGGTGGCGCATGCGCGTCACCAGGATTGGCCCGATGATCGAGCCGGGCACCGCGATGAAACTGTAGATGCCGAGCAGTACTCCAGCCTCGATATTGCTGACCTTGACGGTGTCGACCAGTATCTCCGGCAGCCAGGCGAACATCGCATAGGCGTTGAGCGAGGTCACCGCGAAGGTGATCGCGATGGCCCACGCTGTGCGCGAGTGCCAGATGCGTCCGACGAGCGCGGTCGGCGCCTCGACCAGCTCGGGAGCCTGATCGCTCTTCGCGCGTCGGTGCCGCGCTATCAGCAGCGCCCACGGCACCAATGCGATCACGGCGGTGAGTGACCACACACCGAGCGAGAACCGCCAGCCGTAGGCCTCTGCGAGTGGCGCGGCCCCGAAGGCGGGCAGTGAGGTGCTGACCGACATGATCGTGACGTAGGCCGCGGTGATGGCCCCGATCCGGTCGGGAAAGTACCTCTTGACCGCTGGAGGCAACAGCACGTTTGCGATGCCCATAGCGGCGAGGGCGAGGCCGCTGCCGAGGGCAAGTACGAGATACGAGTCGGCAAACGCACGGATGAGGTGACCAGCCACGATGGCAACCACCGCGATGCCGATCGAGAGCTCGAGCCCCACCCGACGCGCGATGGCCGGTGCGACTATGCCAGCAATGGCGAAGAACACGGGCGGCAGCGCGCCGAGAAAGCCGACCCCGACCGAGTTCAGCGGAATGTCGACGCTGATCTCGGAGATGATCGGCGAGACGGCGGAGACCGCCGAACGCAGACTCAGGGCGAGGGTGATGATGCCGAGAAGCGCGACGGCGCGCCCCGTCCAGACGGGGTTCACTGGCCGAGAATGGAGCGGATGCGCAGCTCGTCGGCATTCATCTGCGTGACGAGTGACTCTGTATCGGGAAACTTCTTCATCGGCCTGATGTACTCGACAAACTCGAGCTCGACAGTCTTGCCGTAGAGGTCGAGCTGCTGATCGAGCACGTGCGACTCGACCGTCTTGTCGGCGACCCCCTCGAAAGTCGGGTTGTTGCCAATCGAGGTGGCCGCCCCGTACTTCTGGCCGTCGATGACGATGCGCGTGGCGTACACGCCGTCGGCGGGCACGAAGCCCTCGACGTCGTGCGAGAGGTTGGCCGTCGGGTAGCCCATGGTGCGGCCACGCTGGTGGCCGCCGACCACGATCGCGCGAATCGAGGGCGGGCGCTCGAGAAGGCGGGTCGCCTCGGCGACCTCGCCGGCATCCAGCAGCTCGCGGATCCAGGTAGAGGAGGCCCGGCGCTGCCCCGACGTGACGTCGTCGATGCGCTGCACCCGAAAGCCATGCTGCTGCCCAAGCTTCTCGAGCAGGGCCACATCGCCCGCGCCCTTGAATCCAAATCGGAAGTCGGCGCCGACCAGCAGCACTCTCGCGTGCAGGGTGTCGACGAGCACCTCGCGCACGAAGTCCTCTGGGGACTGGGCGGCGCGCTGCTGGGTGAACTCGAGCATGAGCGTGGCGTCGAGGCCCGTCTCGTCGAGCAGCTCGACCTTCTGCGCGTTGCTCAGCAACGGGGCCGGGCAGATCTCGGGGCGAAGCAGGCTCAGCGGGTTGCGGTCGAAGGTGACCGCAACCGAGGTGAGGCCTTCGGCCTCGGCGACCGCGCGCAGCTCACTGATGATGCGGCGGTGTCCGGCGTGCATTCCGTCGAACTTGCCGATCGAGACCGCGCTCGGGCCGAAGTCCGCCGGCATCGTTTCGGGAGACTCAAATAGCAGCATCACGAGCCCCCGATGTGCGCTGCAGGCGCAGCCAGATGAGTCCAAGAATGGGCAGCACGAGCGGCACGAACCCGTAGCCGCGGCCGAAGAACGACCACACCGTCTTCGCGGGGAACAGCACCGGGTCGACGACGCTGAGGGTACCGACAACGAGAACGCCGAGCAACTCGAAGCTGATGGTGACGACAGCAATGCGATACCAACGGTCGCCGGGAGCAATGAGCGCGATCGTGGCGACGATGTAGATGAGGCCGGCGAGCGCGGAGAGCGTGTACGCGAGCGGTGCGTTGTCGAAGTCGGCAAGCAGCTGGTAGACGGAACGACCGGTAGCGGCGAGCGCGAGAAGCCCATAGACGATTACGAGAACCCGGCCGAGGCCTTTCGAGCGGTTCGAGACTGACGTGCTCATTGACTACAGATTACGCGACCTGAACGAACCAGATTTGATGCATGCGGTAGACCATCACCGCGATGGCGAGGCAGCCGACGCCGATCACCACGGTGCTCCATCGGCTGCCGCGCTCCAGCAGCGACCAGAGCACCGCGAGGGGCACCAACACCGCTGCCGTGACGAGGTAGACCCAGAACTCGAGGCCGCTGCCCGTCGGCACGTTGCCGAAGGCGGGGGCGGCAATCGCCACGACGATCTGCACGACGATGAGCAGTTCGACGATGGCTGCTGCTCCGAGGCTGAGGTCACTTGGCTTGCGCCCTGCGAGGCCGAGCACGACGCACAGGGCGCCTGCCGCGACCGCGGCCGTGACGATCGCGATGGTCAGCCAGTCGATCACGTCAGTGCCTCATCCGTCGGAAAGTTGACGAGAGCCTTGACCCGTCCGCTGGCAATCGTAACGAGGCCAACCAGTCGCCCGCTCGTGGTCACGGCCGCCACCGGGCTGCCGTCGGGCGCGTCGACGCCGAAGCGCTTGCCCTGCGTGAGCTCGAGTGCCTGCTGGTCGGTCAGCACAACCTGATCAAAGAGGGCGGATGCCGCATCAGCCGGGCCGATCAGTGCGGCGTCGACATCAATGCTCTCCAGCTCGTGCGCCCCCTCGATCGCGAAGGGACCGATGCGCGTGCGGCGCAGCGCCGTGAGGTGGGCGCCCACCCCGAGGTGCGCGCCGAGATCGCGGGCAAGCGCGCGAATGTAGGTGCCGCTCGAGCACTCCACCCTGACTTTCACATCGTCACCGTCGCGGCTCAGCACCTCGAAGGCGCTGATCGTGACCGGGCGCGCCTTGAGCACGACCTCCTCCCCCTCGCGCGCAAGGGCGTAGGCGCGCTTGCCGTCGACCTTGATGGCGCTCACCGTGCTCGGCACCTGGCTGATCGGGCCGCGCAGGGTGGCGATGCCGGCCTCGATCTGCGCATCGGTGATCGCGCTGGCCGAGATCGTCTCGAGAATCTGGCCGTCGGCGTCATCGGAGTCGGTGCGCTGGCCGAGACGGATGGTCGCGAAGTACTCCTTGTCGAGGCCGACGAAGAAGGTCAGTAGCCGGGTTGAGCTGTTGATGCCAAGCACGAGCAGGCCCGTCGCCATCGGGTCGAGGGTGCCGGCGTGGCCGACCTTGCGAGTGCCTGCCGCCTTGCGGGTGCGCGCGACAACGTCGTGGCTGGTGAGCCCCTGCGGCTTGTCGACGAGCAGGATTCCGCTTCTCACTTTGGCTCCGGTCGGTGGGAGTCGCCGAGCCCGACCACGATGTCGAGCTTCTCGGGAAAGCAGGCCACAAGCAGTTCGTGGGCGATCGGGCTCGCGGCGTCCATGTCGGTCATGCGCAGACCGATCATCGTGTTCGAGAGCATGCCTCCTGCAAGAAACTGGCCAGCCTCATCGGCGCTCATACCGGCTTCGGTGCGCAGAAACTCATAGACCTCGAGAAAGCCAGAGCGTGCCTTCTCACCGATCACCGGGTCGCTGCCGAGAACAAAGGCGTGCATCAGCGAGAGCAGCAGTCCCCGGTGCTCGATCAGCGCAACGTACGAAAGCCCGAGCCGGCGCATGAGGGGCTGCCCGTCGTCGGTGGCCAGCGCCGTGCGAAAGGCCGCCATCAGCAGCTCGAGGGCTCGCTCGAGCACCTCGACGAAGAGCTTCTCTTTCGTGCCGAACATGCGCACAACGTAGGGCTGGCTGACTCCGGCGGCGCGAGCGATCTGGTCGGTCGTGGTGCCGTAGTAGCCGTAGTCGCCAAACACCGCGGTGGCTGACTCAATGATGAGGCCCCGCCGGTCCTCGGCCCTCATTCGTGTGATGGGCACATCCGATGCGGTCATGTTTGACAGGTTATCAAACGATTACTAATGTCGGTTATGTAATCATTCAATAACCTCCTAAGGACCCCTCATGACCGCAACGCTCGAGGCCCCACCCCTCGCGACCACGCGTCGCATCCCCGTCTGGCTGGCAATCGTCGCTGCTTCGCTGCCCATGTTCATGGCCACGCTCGACAACCTCGTGATGACCAACGCGTTGCCCTCCATCCGCGTCGACCTCGGCGCGAGTGTTGAGGAGCTGCAGTGGTTCGTCAATGCCTTCACGCTCAGCTTCGCCAGCTTCATCCTTATGGCGGCCGCTCTCGGCGACCGTCTCGGGCGCCGCACCGTCTTCGTCGTCGGCATCGTGATCTTCACCATCGCCTCGGTGCTCTCTGCCCTCAGCTACGAGCCGTGGATGCTCATCGTCAGCCGCGCGCTGCAGGGCTTCGGCGCTGCCGCGGTCATGCCGCTCTCGCTGACGCTGCTCGTCGGCTCGGTCGAGACAAAGTTTCGCCCGCTCGCCATCGGCATCTGGGGCGGCATCACCGGCCTCGGGGTCGCCCTCGGCCCGCTCGTCGGCGGTGCGGTCGTGGAAGGCTGGAACTGGGAGGCCATCTTCTGGCTGAACGTTCCCGTGGGTATTGTCGCGATTCCGCTTGCCCTCTTCGCGCTGCCCAACACCTTCGGCGAGCGCCTTCGTGCAGATGTCGTTGGCGTGCTACTCGCCGGTGCCGGTGTGCTCGGCGTGGTCTACGGCATCGTCAGCGGCAACGACAAGGGCTGGGACAGCATCGAGGTGATGGGCTCCCTGTTGGTCGGTGCTGCGCTCATTGCGGCCTTCATCATCTGGGAGTCGCGCGTCGAGGCTCCGCTGCTGCCGCTGCGGCTGTTTCGCGACCGCAGCTTCAGCGTCGCGAACATCGTCGGCCTGACCTTCAGCTTCGGCGTCTTCGGGTCGATCTTCATCCTCATCCAGTTTCTGCAGGTCGTGCAGGGCTACACGCCTCTCGGTGCCGGCGTCGCGACCATGCCCTGGACTATGGCGCCAATGGTCATCGCGCCGCTCGCCGGCCTCATCGCGCCGCGGGTCGGCACGCGCCTGCTCATCATCGTCGGGCTCGCGCTGCAGGCCTTCGGGGTGCTGTGGATCGCGGCGACCCTCTCGGCCGACGTGTCGTACGGCACCATGCTGCCCGCCTTCATCGCGGCAGGCATCGGCATGGGCCTCGTCTTCGCCCCGATCTCGACGGCGGTGCTTGCCACCATGTCGAGCGCGGACCACGCCAAGGCGTCGGGCACCAACTCGACTGTTCGCGAGGTGGGCGTCGCCCTCGGCATCGCCGTGCTGACCGCGATCTTCGTTGGAGCGGGCGGCGAGCTCACCCCCGACCTCTATGTCGACGCGGCCAAGCCCGCGGTCTTCATCGGCGGCCTCGTGCTCGCCCTCGCCGCGGCGCTCGCCTTGCTGTTGCCCTCTGGGCGGGCAGCTAAAATCTGAGGATGCGCATAGCGGTGATTGGAGCCGGTGCGGTGGGTGGCGCTTTCGCCGCCCGCCTCGCCGGCTCCGGCCACGAGGTCGCGGTGACCGCCCGCGGGGCGCACCTAGCGGCTATCCAGCAGGGCGGCATCCGTCTGCGTGGCGCGTGGGGTTCTATCGACGCGACCGTCTCGGCGTCACCGCTTCTGCAGAGCACCCCCGAGATCGCAATCGTTGCCACAAAGGCACAGGATGCGGCAGCCGCCCTCAGAGACAACGCCGACCACCTGCACGGAATCCCCGTTCTCGTGGTGCAGAACGGTCTCGACGGCCTCACCACCGGACGTCGCGAACTGCCCGTGTCGGTAGTGTCGGGCGGCCTCGCGATGTTCGCGGCAAGCTACCTCTCCCCCGGCGAGATCACCATCACCGCCCCCGGTCCGACCTTCGTCGGCGGTGATGGCGCCGCCTGGATCGCCTCCGCGCTGCCCGAGCTCGAGCTGCAGGTGGTGCGCGACTTCACAGGCGCGCAGTGGTCAAAACTGGTGGTCAACCAGGTCAACGCGCTGCCCGCCATCACCGGGCTCAGCGTGCAGGAGGTGGTCGCCAACCGGCGCCTTCGTCGCCTGCTGACCGAGAGCATGCGCGAAACAGTCGGCATCGGCCTCGCCTCGAAGGTGCGCTTCGCCAGCCTCAGCGGTCTCTCACACGGGCTGCTGCGCGCCTTCCACGTTGCGCCGCTCTGGATGGGCGAGGCGCTGCCCCGCCTCATGGCCCGCCGCATGGGCTCGGTGCCCAACCCCGGCTCGACCCTGCAGAGCATCAAGCGCGGCCAGCTGAGCGAGATCGACTACCTCAACGGGGCGGTGGTCTCGGCGGCCAGCGCGCTCGGCGTCGAGGCTCCCGTGAATGCGCGGCTGGTCGAGTTGGTGCACGAGGTCGAGCGGACGGGCGAGTTCATCGAGCTTTCGTCGCTTTGAGCTAGGGTTCGAGCATGAAGCGCTTCGCAGTTGCCGCCCTGCTCGCCGCCACTCTGCTCGCCGGCTGCGTGCCGACCGGTCCGAGCGCACGCGAGGCTACGGAGGCGTTCTTCTCCGCGGTCAACGACGGCGACGCCTCAGCCGCGATCGCTCTGACCACCAGCCGCCCATCGGATTTCGCCTGCACCGAGTTCGAGCCGAACCTCGCCGCGGTGAAGATCGGGGATGTCGTCGAGAACGGCGACACCGCCGTGGCCAAGGTCAGCTACGCCGTGTTCGGCGAGCCGGTCTCGGAGTCAGTCGAGCTCAGTAAGAAGAACGGCGAATGGCTGGTCGAGCTGCCCGACTCGTACCGCATCACCGTGCCCATCGAGAAGGACGTCGTTGTCGAGGCGACCTTTGAAGACGAGTGCACGATAAGGCCGGTCGACGGCGCCATCGAGTTCCTCGCGCTCCCCGGTGCCTACTCGGTGACCATCGACGACCCGACCGGGGTCTTCTCGGTCAGCGCGCTCGGGTTCGTCGCCGTTCCCGATGCCAGCACCGCAGTATACGTCGAGGGCTTCGAGGTATACATCGACCAGCAGGACCGCGACATTGTCGCCAACCTTCTGCAGGTCGGCATCGACGACGCGGTCATCGCGTGCATCGGGGATCACTTCGCGGGAAGCACCTGCCCCGACGGAATCCCCGCCGGCGATCTGGATCAGGACGTTGCACGCTACCCGGACATTTACCCCGACGCCGCCCGGGCGGTCGACATTTTCTCGCCCGACGGCGAGACGTGGCACTTCACGACCAACGAGGCGATCCTGAGGGTTCAGCAAGGCGGCGCGCTCACCGACGTGCCCTTCAGCTACAGCGGTGTGATCACCGTGGCCGACAACGGCGACCTCGTACCAGTCTTCGACTAGCAGGCGTCAGCAAAGACCCTTCGCGGGTGCTCGAAGTCGTTGTTGTCGATGATGGCGGTCGCCGCGGTGCGCGGCTTCGCCTCCTTTGTGTAGAGCGCCTGCCCCTTGGTGTAGCGCTCGCCCACGCCGCTCTCGCCGTCGCGCGCGAGGCAGCGCTGATCGGCGACGGTGCGGTCAACGTCGAGCCAGATCGAGTAGTTCCACAGGCCGCGCAGCTCGGGGCGGTTGAGGAAGATGCCGTCAAGAACGAGTATCGTGTCGGGCTTGCCGGTGATCCATTTGGGCTCGACGGGGGCATCCCGCCGGTGGTCGAAGGCCTCGAGAACGAAGCTGCCGGTTCCGCCATCCTTGAAGGGATCGAGAAGCACCCGGCGGAACGTCTCGTAGTCGTAGGAGTCGCGGTAGAAGCCCTCTGGGGAGCCCTTGCCTCGCTCGTGGCGCTTCGCTCGCGGGTTGTGGAAGCCGTCGATCGAGGCGCGCACCACAAAATGTCCCGCGCGGCGCAGGGCGTCGGCCAAGGCGTCGGCGAAGTGCGTCTTGCCTGCGCCGTCGATGCCGTCCACCGCGACGACGACGCGCCCCTTGCCGTTGTTCTGCAGAATCTCGGCGGCAAGTGCGTCGAGCGTGTCGATCTTGGCCGGTGCCCACTTCGTCATAGGCAAAGTCTAGGTTTGTCAGGTGAGCATTGCCGGGCCCGTGATCGACTGGTTTGCGGTCAACGGCCGCGACCTGCCGTGGCGGCGCCCCGGCTTCACCCCGTGGGGCGCGCTGGTGAGCGAGTTCATGCTGCAGCAGACACCGGTCAACCGGGTGCTGCCCAAGCTCGCCGAGTGGCTCGATCGCTGGCCCACCCCGGCCGCGCTGGCCGCCGCATCCCCCGGCGATGCCGTGCGAGCGTGGGACCGCCTCGGGTATCCGCGGCGCGCGCTCAACCTGCACGCGACCGCGGTTGCCATCGTCGAACGCCACGGCGGGGTGGTGCCTTCGCAGGTCGACGAGCTGCTGGCCCTGCCCGGCATCGGGGACTACACCGCGCGGGCGATCTCGGTCTTCGCCTACGGGCAGCGGCATCCGGTCGTCGATATCAACATCCGCCGGGTGATCGCGCGGGCCGTGCTCGGGCTCTCCGACCCCGGGCCAGCAGCCAAGCGCGACCTCGCCGACATGGAGGCGCTGCTGCCCGAGTCCGACGCCGACAGCAAGGCCTTCAACGCAGGCATCATGGAGCTCGGCGCCCTCGTCTGCGTCGCCCGCACTCCGCGCTGCGAGGCCTGCCCGATTGCGTCGCAGTGCGCGTGGAGACTGGCCGGATACCCAGAGACGGATGCCGCGAAGGCCCCGAAGCAGAAGAAGTACGAGGGCAGTGACCGGCAGGTTCGCGGCCTCGTGCTCGCAGAGCTGCGCGCCTCAGATGTGCCGGTGACGCGCGCAGAGCTCGCCCTCGTGTGGGCCGACGCCCCGCAGCTCGACCGGTCGATCGCCGGGCTGATTCTCGACGGGCTCATCGCCGACACCGGCGATGGGTTCGAGCTGCCCAGCTAGGCTGACCGGGTGCCATCGACCTCGGTGCGGCTCAGCGCCGACAGCCCAGAACTGACCGCCGCCCTCGCCGAGATCACCAAGGATCTTCCTCGCGACTTTGCGCCAGCGGTGCAGGCGGAGGCAGAGGCCGCGCACCCGTCGCTGCCGGATCGCGATCTCACCGACGTCGAGTTCGTGACCATCGATCCGCTCGGCTCGACCGATCTCGACCAGGCGCTGTTCCTCGATCGTCGCGGTGACGGGTACCGCGTGCTGTACGCGATCGCCGACGTGCCCGCCTTCGTGCGGCCCGGTGGCGAGCTGGATGCCGAGGCGCGTCGGCGCGGGCAGACGATCTACGCGCCGAATGGCCGCATCCCGCTGCATCCCGCCGTCATCAGCGAGGGCGCCGCTTCCCTGCTGCCCGGCCAGCTGCGATCCGCTTTTGTCTGGGATCTCGAGCTCGACCCCACTGCCGAGGTGACGCAGGCGCACGTCTATCGCGCTCGCGTGCAGAGCCGCGAGCAGCTCGACTACGCGACAGCCCAAAAGCGACTGGATGACGCAACCGCCAGTACTGTCCTTCAGCTTCTCAAGGAGGTCGGCGTCAAGCGGGTCGCCCTCGAGCGCGAGCGCGGCGGCGCCAGCCTCGGCACGCAGGAGACCGAGATCGCACTGGTCGACGGCGAGTACTGCCTGGTGCGCCGCACGCCGCACCCCGTCGAAGACTGGAATGCGCAACTCAGCCTCATGACCGGTATGGCGGCCGCGCGCATCATGCTCGACGGCAACGTCGGCATTCTGCGCACCATGCCGCCCGCCGACGACGAGGCCGTCAGACGCTTCCGCCGCCAGACCGAGGCACTCGGCACACCGTGGACCGCGGATGTGCCCTACGGTGACTACCTTCGGTCGCTCGACGTGACCACACCCCGTCACCTCGCCATCATGCATGCCGCCGCGTCACTGTTTCGCGGCGCCGGCTACTCCCCCTTCGACGGAGCACCGCCGTCGCAGACCGAGCAGGCCGCCGTTGCCGCCCCCTACGCGCACGTGACCGCTCCCCTGCGTCGCCTGGTCGACCGCTTCGGGCTGGTCATCTGCGCGGCGCTTTCGGCCGGCGAGCCGGTGCCGGAGTGGGCGCGAGAGGCGCTGCCCGAGCTGCCGTCCCTGATGAGCCGCTCGAGCCAGATCGCCGGACAGGTGGATTCGCAGGCCCTGAACGTGGTTGAGGCTGCCGTGCTTGCGGGGCGGGTTGGTGAGGTTTTCGAGGTGACCGTGCTGTCCGCTTCCGAGTCGTACGGCACAGTGCAGCTCGCGGACCCGCCGGTTGTCGCGCGGTGCAACGGCGTGCTGGAGCCGGGTGCAACAGTGAGCGCAACCCTCGAGACAGCCGTCATTGCGACGGGTACTGTTCTGTTTCGTGCCTGAACTGCCGGAGGTCACCGCGCTCGTCGCCGATCTCGGCGCGCGCCTCGGTGGTCGCACGGTATCGTCGCTGCAGCTGCTCTCGTTCGCCGCGCTCAAGACCTTCGACCCTCCGGTGTCCGCGCTAGCCGGCCTCACCGTCACCGGGGTGTCGCGGCACGGCAAGTTTCTCGACCTCGCGATTGGCGACCTGCATCTCGTCATTCACCTCGCGCGTGCCGGCTGGATCCGGTGGCGACCCGATGCCCCGAAACCCTCGAAGGCGCTCGGCAAGGGGCCTCTCGCGGCTCGCCTCGTGCTCGAGGATGGTTCGGGCATCGACATCACCGAGGCCGGCACGAAGAAGAGCCTCGCCATCTACCTGGTGCGCTCGGTCTCTGAGGTGCCGGGTATCGCGCGCCTTGGGCCTGACCCGCTGTCGCTTTCTCTGCCTGCCTTTGCCGCTGTGCTCGGTTCGCAGGGGCGCAGCCGCATCAAGGGTGTGCTGCGCGACCAGGCGACGATCGCGGGCATCGGCAACGCCTACTCCGACGAGATTTTGCACCGGGCGCGTATGTCACCCTTCAAACCGGCATCAATGACAGCGGATGAGGTGGCCACTCTGCACAGCGCGATGCTGACAACGCTGCAGGAGGCCATCGATCGCGCCGACGGATTGCACGCCAGCGAGCTCAAGGCCGAGAAGAAGTCGAACCTCCGCGTGCACGGACGCACCGGCCTCCCCTGCCCGGCCTGCGGCGACACGGTGCGGCAGGTGATCTACGCCGACAGCACGTTTCAGTACTGCCCGACGTGTCAGACGGGCGGCAAGCCGCTGGCGGATCGGGTGCTGTCGCGGTTGTTGAAGTAGTTGGTTTACCCGCCTCCTCGCTCTCTACGTCGCCCGCTTACCTTCCCCGCTTCCCCTCTTCCCTTTTCTCTTTTCCCCTTTCCCCCTTTTTCCCTCTTCCTTCCCTCTTTCCCTCTTCCCTCTTCCCTCTTCCCTCTTCCCCCTTCCCCCTTTTTCCCTCTTCCGTCCCTCTTTCCCTCTTCCCTCTTCCCTCTTCCCTTTTCCCCCTTTTCCCTTCTTCCCCGCTTCTCCGCTTTCCCGAGGCGTTCACACGCCCGCTCTCTGTCTTCTCCTCCCCAACGCGCTCCCTTTCCAGATCGAACAAACGTTCGAATAATGTCAGTGGCTGGGTGTTAAATCAGACCATGCAGACCACCGAGCAGCAGCCTCTTGAGCTCGCCGCTGCGATGGCGAACACGCTCAGCGAGCTGGTCGACGGCATCGCCGCGATCACCCGCATGGAGGCATCGCTCGCCGCGTACAAGGCCGAGCTGATCGACCAAGCACGGCGGTGGAGCGAGGTCTCCGAGGGCGCGAGCTCCCCGGGCGGCTGGAGCCCGGAGGTGCGCGCCCGCCGCGTGCTCGTCACCGAACTCGCCTGCGCGCTGCGCATCCCTGAGCGCGCTGCCGAGACACTCGTCGTCGACAGCCAGACGCTGCTCACCGATCTGCCCACGACCTTCGCCGCCCTCAGTGGAGGTTCGATCAGCTGGCGGCACGCGCACGTGCTTGTCGACCACGCCAGCTCGCTCGCCCCCGAAAGCGTTACCGCGTTCGAGGCCGCAGTGCTCCCCCTCGCCGAGACGCTTACCGTGTCAAAGTTCGACCGCCAAGCCCGAGCCGAGCGTGAACGAGCGCACCCCGAGTCGATCGACACCCGGCACCTGCAGGCCGTCGAAAAGCGCTCAGTCGACCTGCAACCGGCCCGCGACGGCATGGCCTGGCTCAGCGCCTACCTTCCGGTCGTTGTCGCGCAGGGCATCTACAACCGCCTTACCGACACTGCGATGGCCCAGAGGGCACCCACCGAGAGCCGCACGCTCGCCCAGCTGCGCGCCGACGCCTTCGCCGAGCTGCTGCTCGATGGAACCCTCACCGACCGTCGCGTGTCCGGCATCCGGCCTCGCGTGCTCATCACCGTGCCGGTGCTAACCCTGCTCGGCCGGGGAAGCGAGCCGGCGATCCTCGAAGGCTACGGCCCCATCGACCGCGAGACCGCCCTCGAGCTGGCCGCATCCGCACCCAGCTTCACCCGGCTGCTCACCCACCCCGAAACCGGAGCAGTTCTCTCGGTTGGTCGAAACAGCTACGCGGTTCCAGCCGACCTCCGCACCTGGCTGCGGGTGCGCGACGGAACGTGCCGGTTCCCCGGCTGCAGCCGGGCGGCCCGCAGCTGTGAGATCGACCACACGAGGGACTGGCAGTTCGGCCACGGCACCAATCACGACAACCTCGCCCACCTCTGCCCCGCGCACCACCACCTGAAACACCAGACCGGATGGTCGGTGCGGCAATGCGGGGCCGGCGTGCTCGAATGGACCTCCCCCAGCGGCCACGTCTACACGACCGAGCCCGAAACGCGACTCGGCACCGAGGTCGCGGCGTAGGGTCGAGTTGTGAACCTGCAGCCGATCATCGAGCAGCTCGACGCGTCCGGTCTGCCGCAGGAGGCACTCGGGGTGTGGCGTCGCGAACGCAAGATCTTCGGCGTTGCCCGGCCGCCGGTCATCGACCCGGCAGGTCACGCCTGGCGGGTGGGGGCTCTACTCATCGGCAGCGACGGGAGCCTCTACGCCACAGGCAAGGTGACCCGGGCGGTCGTGCCGAAAGACTTCAACTCCGACAAGTCGATCGCCGGCGAAGAGCGCCGCGAAATTCAGCGGGCGGCGGCGCGCGGTGCATTCCGCCCGGGCGAGTCCGTCAACTACGAGTGGGTTCCGCTCACGACCGACGAAGCCGACGCTCTGGTCGCACCCGTGCCGCTGGAGCAGTACATCACCGAGCGACTGACGCTGCTTAGCTAAACCTTGCGAGCGGCAGCGAACTGCCGAAGAGCGAGAACCACGTCGAACACGGTGGTGCCAAGAAGAACCAGAAAAACAGGGTTCGACGTGAAGATCGAAGCGGCAACGCCTGCGACGCCAAGAAAAGTTCCCAGGGCAAGCAGGATGTAGCCGAATCGGCGATAGCGCGAGGCCGCGGCAAGACGCTCATCTTGGCTGAGCGCTTTCGCACTCTCTGCAGGGTTAACCGCGGAAGACTGCGTCATCGTCGTCATCCTCATCGTCCTCGTCGATAACGCGCGGCTTCACGTACGGGTCCTCGTCGCCGGCATACTGCGCCGACTTCGCCAGGCTCTCGACCTCGGCGTCGCGCGCCGCAGCCTCCTGCAGCAGCGAGTCGATGAGTAGCGCGTTCTCGGGAATTCCATCGGGGATGAACTCGAGCGACGGCGTGAGCCGAGCGGTGAGGTGCTTGCCGACCTCGGTGCGCAGCATGCCGGTAGCCGCCTTGAGGGCCGCAGCGGAATCCGCTCGCTCCTCATCGCTGCCGTAGACGGTGAAGAACACGGAGGCGTGCTGCAGGTCGCCCGTCACCTTCACGTCGGTGATCGTGACGAAGCCCATGCGGGGGTCGCGAACTCCGCGCTCCAGCCGGCGCGCAACAATCTCTTTGATTCGATCCGCCATCTTGGCGGCCCGAGCTGCATCAGCCATGAAACTTCTACCTCCGTGAGAGATTGGTTGCTCTTCCCATGTTTCGCATGGGAGAGGCGGCGGATGCCGGTGTCGAGGTAAGGAGACTCGGGGCAGGGGCCCCGTTCTCCGTGCTCGGCACCGGCATCCAGGGCCGACTAGGCCCGCGGCTTTTCCTTCATCTCGATCGTCTCGATCTCGTCGCCGATCTCAATGTCGTTGAACTTGCCAAGACCGATACCGGCTTCGAAGTCCGTACGCACCTCGGTGACGTCGTCCTTGAAGCGGCGTAGCGACTCGATGGCGAGGTTGTCGCCAACGACGATGCCGTTGCGGATAACGCGGGCCTTCGCATTGCGCGTGATCGTTCCCGATCGCACGATGACACCTGCCACGTTGCCGAACTTGGAGCTGCGGAAGATCTCGCGAATTTCTGCGACACCCGACTGCACCTCCTCGTACTCCGGCTTGAGCATGCCTTTGAGGCTGTTCTCGACGTCTTCGAGCGCGGCGTAGATGACCGAGTAGAACCGAACATCCACTCCCTCGCGCGAAGCGCGGTCGCGGGCCTTCGGGTCGGGGCGCACATTGAAGCCGATGATGATGGCGTTGTCGACGGTCGCGAGGTTGACGTCGCTCTCGGTGACAGCACCGACACCACGGTGAATGATGCGCAGCTGAACGCTGTCGTCGACCTCGATCTTGAGCAGCGACTCCTCGAGTGCCTCAACGGCACCGGAGACGTCACCCTTGATGATGAGGTTGAGCGACTCGACCTTGCCGTCTTCGAGGGCCTTGGTGAAGTCCTCGAGGCTGATGCGCTTGCGGCTGCGGGCGAGCAGGGCGTTGCGCTCCACGGCCTCGCGCTTCTCGGCGATCTGGCGGGCGGTGCGGTCATCGTCGGTGACGAGGAAGGTGTCACCGGCGCGAGGCACCGAGGTGAGTCCAAGAACGGACACCGGACGAGCCGGGGTCGCGAACTCGACAGGTACACCGTTCTCGTCGAACATCGCGCGAACGCGGCCGTAGGCCGTTCCGGCGACGATCGGGTCGCCGACCTCGAGGGTTCCCGACTGGATGAGCACGGTCGCAACCGCGCCGCGTCCCTTGTCGAGCTTCGCCTCGATGGCAACACCGCGGGCATCCTTATTCGGGTTGGCGCGCATGTCGAGTCCAGCGTCTGCGGTGAGCAGCACAGCGTCGAGCAGTTCGCGGATACCGATGTTGTTCAGCGCCGAAACGTCGATGAACATCGTGTCTCCGCCGTACTCCTCGGCGACGAGACCGAACTCGGTGAGCTGCTGGCGCACCTTGGCGGGGTTGGCCCCCTCCTTGTCGATCTTGTTGACCGCGACCACGATCGGCACATCTGCTGCCTGCGCGTGGTTGAGCGCCTCCACCGTCTGCGGCATGATGCCGTCGTCGGCCGCGACCACGAGGATCGCGATGTCGGTCACCTGCGCACCACGTGCACGCATGGCGGTGAACGCCTCGTGACCCGGGGTGTCAATGAAGGTGATGGCGCGCTCGACGCCCTCGTGCTCGGTCATGACCTGGTAGGCACCGATGTGCTGGGTGATGCCACCCGCCTCACCTGCGACGACGTTCGCCTGGCGAATCGCGTCAAGCAGCTTTGTCTTACCGTGGTCGACGTGACCCATGACGGTGACGACCGGCGGACGAATCTCGAGGTCCTCGTCGCTCTCGTCTTCGAGCTCCTGGTCGAGGTCGAGGTCGAAGCCGGCGAGCAGCTCGCGGTCCTCGTCCTCGGGGCTGACCATGTCGATCTTGAAGCCGAGCTCCTCGCCGAGAATGGCGAAGGTTGCCTCGTCGAGCGACTCCGTTGCCGTGGCCATCTGGCCGAGGTGGAACAGAACCGTGACGAGGTTGCCGGGGCTGGTGTCGATCTTGTCGGCGAAGTCCGTGATGGAGGCACCGCGACGAAGACGGATGACGGTGTTGCCGTCACCACGGGGAACGCTGACGCCACCCAGCGACGGGGCTTCGCGCAGCTCGAACTCGGCGCGCTTCGTGCGCTTCGACTTGCGGGCCTTGCTCTTGCCGCCACCGCGACCGAAGGCTCCTGCGGTTCCACCGCCGGGGCCGCGGCCGCGGCCGCCTGCGGGCGGACGGTTCGGGCCGAAGTTGGATCCCGGGGCACCGGGACGAGCGCCCGCTCCACCGGGAGCGCCACCGGGACGGAATCCGCCGCCGGCGCCACCCGGGCGGAAACCACCGCCGGGTGCGGGGCGCTGGCCGGTCACCTGCGGGCGACCGCCCTGGCCGGGGCCACCGGGACGCGGAGCGCCGGGGCGCGGCGCGGCCGGACGAGGGATGCCCGTGGCCGACTGGCCCGGACGCTGCATGCCCTGGTTGGATGCGAAGGGGTTGTTACCTGGACGCGGGATTCCGGGGCGCGCACCACCCTGGCTTGTGCCGAAGGGGTTGTTGCCGGGGCGCGGGGTGCTGGGACGCGGCGCGTCATCGGCCGGTGCCGGGTTCGCAGCGGCGGCCTCGGCCTGGGCCTGGCGCTCGGCGACCGTCAACGGCGGCGCGACAACGGGTGCCTCGTCGTCGTACTGCGGAGCCTCGGCAACCGGCGCGGGCGCCGGAACGGGCGCAGCGGGGGGCTTGGGGGCAGCGGCCTTCGCCGGAGCCTTGGGCGCGGCAGCAGGCTTGACGCCGGCTGCCTCGAGCGCCGCCTTCACCTTGCGGGCGACGGGCGGTGCGATGCTGGAGGACGGTCCCTTGACGAACTCGCCCATGTCCTTGAGCTTCTCAAGAACGATCTTGCTTTCAATGCCGAGTTCACTTGCGATCTCGTGCACGCGTGGGTTGGCCACAATTCTCCTGTCTGGGTCTGCACCCAGATGGGAGCAGACGATTAGTGGACGGAACTCATTTCGAGCCGCTCATTAGTTGTCCATGTGTCAATCAGCCATTTCTTCGAGGGGGTCGGATGACGCCCCAGCCAATGCAGTACGCGTTGATGTGGTCGTGACAAACCTCAGTAACGAGATGTTGTCGGAATGCAGACGGCGACCAAGGCGCGTTCTTGCGCCTTCCATGATACTCCTACTCTGCAGGGAGAACAGGCGCGTCGACGAACTCGCGTAGTGGCGCGGGATCGAGTGGGGTGGTGCTGCGCAGCGCACGCCCGAAGGCCCGGCGCTTGATGGCCGCGTCGACGCATCCGATCGTGGGATGCACCCAGGCACCACGACCGGGCAGTGTCGCCGAGGGGTCAGCGGTCACCGTGCCGTCGAGCGCGACGACCCGCAGCAGCGATGCCCGATCAGCGCGAAGACGGCAGCCAACGCAGGTTCTGGTCGGCTGCACTAGTCCTCGAGAATCGAGTCCGGCTGAATGTCGATGCGAGCGCCGGTCAGCTTGGCAGCGAGGCGGGCGTTCTGGCCTTCCTTGCCGATCGCCAGCGACAGCTGGTAATCGGGAACGAGCGCGCGAACCGCCTTGAGCGACTCATCAATGATGAACGAGCTGGACACCTTGGCCGGCGACAGAGCGTTGGCAACGAAGGTCGCCAGGTTCTCGGAGTAGTCGACAATATCGATCTTCTCGTTGTTGAGCTCTGCGGTGACCGCACGCACCCGCTGGCCGAGCTCGCCGATGCATGCACCCTTGGCATTGATGCCTGGCTCGGTCGCGCGCACCGCCATCTTGGTGCGGTGGCCGGCCTCGCGGGCGAGCGAGACGATCTCGACGAGACCGCTGGCGATCTCGGGCACCTCGAGTGCGAACAGCTTGCGCACCAGTGCGGGGTGGGTACGGCTCACAGTGATCTGCGGGCCCTTGGTACCACGGCTGACGCTGGTGACATAGACACGGATGCGGGTGCCATGGCTGTAGTCCTCCCCCGGCACCTGCTCCTCGGGCGGCAGAACCGCCTCGATGGTTCCGAGGTCGACCTGGATCATGCGCGGGTTGGGACCCTGCTGGATGACGCCGGCGACGATGTCGCCCTCGCGCCCCTTGAACTCACCGAGCACCTTGTCGTCGCCGATGTCCCGAAGGCGCTGGTTGATGACCTGCTTAGCGGCGAAGGCGGCGATACGGCCGAAGTCCTCGGGAACATCCTCGGCCTCGCCGATGACGTTGCCCTCGTCGTCGTGCTCTGCGACGAACACGGTCACCTTGCCGGTCTTGCGGTCGAGCACAACGCGCGCGTGCGAGTCAACGCCTTCGCCCGCCTTGCGGTCGCTCTCGCCGCTGTGCTTGAGGTAGGCCGTGAGAATGGCCTGCTCAATGATCTGCACGAGCTCCTCGAACGGGATCTCGCGCTCGCGCTCCATGAGTCGCAGTACGCTCAGGTCGATTTCCACTGAGGGCCTCCGATATTTAGATTGAGTGGTTGCGCGCGAAGCGCACAGTCAAGGATAGCCGACTAGCGACCGAGCGCTGCCGCCACCTCCGCGATGGGCAGCTTGGTGCGCTCGCCCGTACGGCGGTCCCAGTGCTCGACCGTGCCCTCGGCGGCATCCCGTCCGACGATGATGATCTGCGGAACGCCGAGAAGCTCTGCGTCGCCGAACTTCACGCCGGGCGAGACCTTGGGGCGGTCGTCGAACAGCACGTCGAGCCCCTTCTCCTCCAGCGACGAGATCAGCGACGAGGCGACGTCGTAGACGACCTCCTCGCGACCGGCGGCGATGACGTGCACGTTGAAGGGGGCGATGTTCTCGGGCCAGATCAGCCCGCGGTCGTCGTTGTTCGTCTCCGCGATTGCCGCCATCAGGCGCGTCACGCCGATGCCGTAGGACCCCATGGTCACGGTGACGAGCTTGCCGTTCTCATCGAGCACCTTGAGGCCGAGGGTCTCGGCGAAGAAGCGACCGAGCTGGAAGACGTGTCCGATCTCCATGCCGCGGGCGAGCTCGATGGGTCCGGAGCCGTCGGGCGCGGGATCGCCGGCGACGACATCCGCCACCTCGACGATTCCCTCACCGGCGAAGTCGCGGCCGGCGACGAGGCCGAAGACGTGGCGTCCGTTCTCGTTCGCACCGGTGATCCAGACCGTTCCATCAGACACGCGCGGATCGAGCAGGTAGGGAATCTTCGCGTCGTACTTGGGGCCGATGTAGCCCTTCACGAGGCCGGGGTTCTTGGCGAAGTCGGCCTCGGTGGCCGCTTCGACCTCCGCGGGGGCAAAGGCGACCTCGGCGCGCTTCATGTCAACGCCGCGGTCACCGGGGATGCCGACGACGACGAGAGAGCGGTTGCCCTCGAGGTCGGTGAGGGCGAGCACCACGTTCTTGAGGGTGTCGGCGGCCGTGTAGTTGCGGTCGGGGTGCAGCGCGTTGGCCGCGGCGACCAGGGTCTCGATGGTCGGGGTGTCGGGGGTGTCGTGCACCTCGGAGGCGGGCAGGCCCTCCCACGAGACAGCCTCGGGGGCCGCGGTCGTGAAGGCCTCGACGTTGGCGGCGTAGCCACCGGCCGAGCGCACGTAGGTGTCCTCGCCGACGGGAGTGGGGTGCAAAAACTCCTCGCTGCGGGCGCCGCCCATGAGACCGCTGTCAGCCTTGACGATCGCGTACTCCATGCCGAGGCGGGCGAAGATGCGCTCGTAGGCGTCGCGGTGCTGCTGGTAGCTCACGTCGAGCCCGGCATCCGTGTAGTCGAAGCTGTAGCTGTCTTTCATCGAGAACTCGCGGCCGCGCAGGAGGCCCGCGCGGGGGCGCGCCTCATCGCGGTACTTGTCCTGGATCTGGTAGATCGACAGCGGCAGGTCTTTGTAGCTCGAGTAGAGGTCCTTCACCAGGAGGGTGAAGACCTCCTCGTGCGTGGGGGCCAGAAGGTAGTCGGCGCCGTTGCGGTCTTTGAGGCGGAAGATGCCGTCGCCGTACTTGGTCCAGCGTCCACTCTGCTCGTAGGGCTCACGGGGCAGTAGAGCAGGAAAGTGAACCTCCTGCGCGCCGAAGGCCTCGAGCTCCTCACGGATGATGGCCTCGATCTTGCGCCGCACCTTCAGCCCCAGCGGCAGCCACGCGAACACGCCCGGGGCTTGACGGCGGATGTAGCCAGCGCGCACCAGAAGGCGGTGGCTGGCTACCTCGGCGTCGACCGGGTTCTCGCGGAGGGTGCGGACAAAGAGCTGGGAGAGGCGTGTTGACACCCTACAAGTCTAGGTGCGGCGCCTACCAAGGCTTTTCGACGAAGTCGTCCAAATTGTCGTACGCGCGGTCGGCCGCGTCGTTCTCCTCTTTGTCCTGTGCAGACTCCTCGAGCAGATCCTCGAGGTTGTCGATGGGGGTGTCACCCTCCGACTCGTTGCTGTCATCACCCGGGTCCTGCGGGTTCTGGCCGCCCTGCGGGTCACCCTGGTCGTCAGCGTTCTGCTGCGCCTGGTCCGCTTTCTCCTGCAGTTCTTTCTGGCGCTCGTCGCTCGGCGGGCACGACTCGTCGGCCTCCTGCAGCACCACGATTGCCTCGCGGTAGAGGTCAGCCGCCTTCTGGAAGTCGCCCTCGCCGTTGGCGGCATCGCCGAGACCCTCGATGGCATACGAGAGGTTGAGGCGCACATCGCAGGAGTCGGGAAGGGGCGCCGTCTCGAGCGCGATCTCGAGCTCGTCGCGAGCCTCCTGGTAGAGCGTGAGGCCGAGGTAGGCGGTGCCGAGGCCGAAGTGGGCCTTGTGCGGTTCGATCACGTTCGCGGTGAGGTTCCACCGCGAGTACTCCGCACTCTTCTCGTAGTCGCCGTCGTTGAAGGCGGCGAGGGCAAGCGCGGCGATGATCGTCATGGCGATGAACTTGACTGCGACGACGAGCAGGGCGAGCACGACCGGGAACGACACGATGCGCATGATCGTGGCGAGCCGACGTGAGGCTTCAGTTGACTTGGCCATCAGCGACGCCTCCCTATGCCCCGCGAGTTGACCATGGCAACGACAACGGATGCGGCCTCCCACATCAGCAGCACGAACGCCGCAAGCGCGAACACCCAGTACAGGGGTATGACGGTACGCGCCTCCTGCTCGGTGATGGCCTCATCCGCGGTGTCCTCGATCGCGTCGAGGCCGGGTATCGCACCCGGCGCCGTGCGGTGGGCGTAGCTGATACCAAGCTGCTCGGCGATGTTCTTCAGGTTTTCTTCGTCGATCTTCGACAGGGCGTCCTGCTCTGGTGTCTTCGAGCGATCCTGGATGTACTCCGGCTCGTCGTCCCCGTCGGCGTAGAGGCCGGCGTTGGCGAGCATCTTGCCGCCCTTCTCCGTGCCGTAGCCAAGCACGACGCCCGCACCGGTGAACTCTGCGGCGTTCTCGAAGGACTCGGGCTTCTCAGCCACCGTCTGCTCGCCGTCGCCGAGATAGAAGACGATGCGGCGGTGCTCGGGGTACGCGTCCTCCGCGTCCGCAAGCGTCTGGGTGAGCAGCTCGCGCGGCTCGCTGATCGTGGTGCCATGGGAGTACAGCGTCATCTCGGGCTGCACGACCTCCATCGCCGAGACGAGGGCGCTGGTGTCACGGGTCAGAGGCACGCGAACAAGCGAGACCGCGTCGAAGGTGATGAGGCTGAATCGTGCGCCCGCGAAGTGCTCGACGATCTGCGCGACGTCGCTGCGCATGCCTTCAAGGCGCGTGTCCTTGCCATTCCAGTCTTCGGCCGAGACGCTTCCCGTTGTGTCGAGCACGATGAAGATGTCGTTGCTTGAGGTGAAGGTGGTCTTATCGGCCGGGCCGTAGTAGCCGGGACCGATCGCGACGCAGAAGAGCGCGACCGCGATGAGGCCCCGGCGAATGGCGCTGCGCAACTTGACCTTGCTGATGATCGTCGTCGTGACGATGAACGCCAGCGCGATGACAAGGAAGAAGATGGCCCCGCCGACGGGGGCGATGGGTTCGAAGGTCACTGCTTCACCCTCCAGCCGATCACGAGCAGAAGCAGGAAGGCGAAGACCGCCCAGCCAAAGGCAGAACCGGGGATGTCGGTGAACTCGATCACGGGAGTCGACTCGAACTCACTGGCTTGGTCCTCAAGCACGCCGTCGACGATTCCCGACACCGCGTCGGGATCATCGAGTGTGTAGTACCCGCCGCCGGTCTTGTCGACGAGCTCCTCGAACTCCTTGGCCTCGCTGGGGGCGCTGGACTCGAGCGGGTTGATGCCGAATACCTTGACGTTGCGCTCGACGGCGAAGTCGGCCGCCTCCTCGAAGGTGAGCAGGGGCTCGCCGTTGATGACGTTGTCTGTCGCGAGCACGATGGTGCGGCTGCGTTCGGTCTCGACACGGTCGAAGCGCAGCACGCACGAGGCGAGCCCGTCGCCGATGAGCGAGGCGCCGTCAGCGACGAGCGTTCCGTTCCAGTAGTTGTAGTTGCCGGAGTCCGCGTCGTATGCGCCCTCCATGCTCTCGCGCACCGTGGCGAGCTGGTCAGAGAGGTAGTCGTAGTCGTCGGTCAGCGGAAAGACCTGCGCTGACGAGCTGTTCCACAGCACGAGCGCGATGCGCTCACCGTCGAACTCGTGCACGAGCTCTTCGAAGGCCTCGATGACGAGGGCGTCGTAGTCGACCATCGAGCCGCTGACGTCGAGGCAGAGCACGATGTCGCGGTTGTAGTTCTCGGGGTGAACGATGGTCGACGAGACAGGACGCGACGCCACGATGCCCACAGACACCGCCGCGAGGATCACGACGACGATCAATCCCGCGAGCAGCGCGCGGTAGGTGGCCAGCACCGCGCGAAAGCGCGGCAGGGCCGTCAGTCGGTCGCTGTGTGCGATCGGGGCGGCAGATCGGCGGGCGGCTCGGCGCATAAGCAGCACGACGGTGACCGCGATGGCAGTGGCGACGGCGAGGCCGACCAAAACGAGCGGCATCCAGGGCAGTGCTAGCTCCATGCGTTCACCGCCTCGCGTGCAATCTGCGGGGCCGGTCCGAGCTCGGTGAGCTCTTCCTCCTGGAAGGCGATCGGGTAGAACTGCGCAACCGCGGTCGCAACGATGGTCATGTCGTGCTCCCGCAGCTCGGTGAGTGTCATGGTGCGGGCGTCAACGGGCCGGTTCTCTGACGCGAAGCTGCGCACGATCTCGCTGAGGCGCAGGTGCGCCTCGCGCACGGTGATGCTGCCGGCGAGCGCCTCGCGCTCCACCTCGTCGATGGCCTGCAGCGATCCACCACGACCACGGGCGGCGGCACGGGGGCGCTCGACGACCTTCTTCGGCCGACGGCGGCTGAAGACACGCGACAGCAGCGGCACGAGAACGAACCAGGCGATGACCACCAGAATCGCGACCCCGCCGAGGATCGGCCAGAGCACGTTGTACTGCATCGGCAGGGCAAACTCATCGACGGGCATGGGCTCTCCTCTGCAGCATGGCGAGGAGGCCGGTGACGACCGTGGCCTCTGAGGTGAGTCGGGTGTGGCTGATGCCGAGCACCTCGAGGGCACGCCCGATGCGGCCAGCGCGATCGGCGGCCGCCCGGTCGAAGTCGGCAAGGAGACTGCGGTTGTTGCGCACGAAGTCCGGAATGTACGACTCATCGGCCACGTCGTACATCGCTTTGCCGCCGGCGACGCCACGAACGAGGTCCGCGTCGGCAACCGTGCACCAGAGCAGCTCGTGCCGCGCCTGCAGCAGGCGCGTGGTGGCCTCGAGCTCGTCGGTCATGCCGATGTCATCCGCGATGACCACAACGATGCAGCGGCGGCGAACGGTCGTGAGAACGCTGCGCAGCAGACCGGGCAGGTCGCTGGCCGGGCCGCGCAAAGTCGGGGCATCGTGGATCTGCCGCAGGTGGCCCTCGAGGCGCGCCTCGGTGGTCGCGGCCTTGAGCCGGGTGAAGCCGTCGGCGTTGCCGTGGATGACCGAGACGCGGTCGCCGTGCCGCAGAGACAGGTAGCCGAGCACGCCAGCCACGAGAACCGCAAGCTCGCGCTTGGGCTCCCCCGACTCGGCGAGCGCCGCGAGGTTGCGACCGGAGTCGACGACAAGCAGCAGCTCGTGCTGGCGGTCGGCGGAGTAGTTGCGCACCAGAGGCGTGCCGTGTCGTGCGGTCGCCTTCCAGTCGATGTCCTTGACCTCATCGCCCGCGACGTAGGCGCGCAGGTCGTCGAAGTCCATGCTGCGGCCGCGGCTCAGCGACGCGTACTGGCCGTCGAGCAGCCCCATCACGCGTCGGTTGGCGCGGATGAAGACCTTCGACTTCACGCGCACGAGCAGCTTGGTCATAACGGCAGCGCTTACGGAGCGGGGATGGCGGCGACGATCGCGGAGACGATCGCATCGGTGGTGATGCCCTCGGCATCCGCTTCGAATCCGAGGATGATGCGGTGGCGAAGAACGCGGTGCGCGATCGCCTTGACGTCCTCGGGGATCACGTGGCCACGGCCGTTGAGCAGCGCGTAGGCGCGGGCGGCCTGCACGAAGGCGATGCTTCCGCGAGGGCTCGCGCCCACCTCGACGAGGCTGCCGAGCTTGTCGCCGATGACTGCGGGGGCGTTGCGCGTCGCGCTGACGAGCGAGACGATGTAGCGGCGAATCGCCTCGTCAACGTAGATGCGGCTGGTGAGCGCCTGCAGAGCGAGCACGTCGTCGAGGCTGATGACGCCGTCCGTCGCGCCGTGCGCGCCAAAGACACCCTGGTCGAGGCGGTCGAGAATCTCGAGCTCCTCGTCGATCGTCGGGTAGTAGACGATCTCTTTAATGAGAAAGCGGTCGAGCTGGGCCTCGGGCAGAAGGTAGGTGCCCTCCTGCTCGATCGGGTTCTGTGTCGCGATCACCAGGAAGGGCGTCGGCACCTTGTAGACGGTGCCGCCGATCGAGGTCTGGCGCTCCTGCATGGCCTCGAGCATGGCGCTCTGCGTCTTGGCGCTCGAGCGGTTGATCTCGTCGAGCAGCACGAAGTTCGCGTGCACTGGGCCGAGCTGCGTCTTGAAGGTGTTGGTCTTGTTGTCGAAGATCTGCGTGCCGGTGATGTCGCTCGGCAGCAGGTCGGGGGTGCACTGGATGCGGTTGAACTGCCCACGCACCGAGGTCGCGAGCGTGTTGGCCGCCATCGTCTTCGCGAGACCGGGAACACTCTCGAGAAGCACATGTCCGCCGGCGAGCAACGCGATCAGCAGGCTCCACCGCAGGTTGCCCTGCCCGACGATGCGGCTCGAGAAGCTGTTCGACACAGCGATGAGCTGTTCGACCGCCTTCGCGAGTTCCGCTGCGCTGACCTGTTCTGCCGTACTCTGCTCTGCCACGTCTCTCCCCGGAACTCGTCTGGGTAACGAACTTACCTCAGGTCAGCTGAGGGTCCGACGGGCAGGAGTACCCATTGCGGCACGCGGCCGGCTATGCGGAGACCTCACGTCGCGTTGGCTCCGACACTGGAGGTGGCGAGCCACAGGTTCAGTAGGCTCGACGCTCCGTTGACCGCCGAAATGCGCACGGCGGAAACAAAGAACTCGTCGACCTGGGGTGATGCGCTTGGCTTCGCTCCCCCGCCGGACTGGTCGGGCTGGCTGTTCAAGGTAATGCTGAGCAGGGTGCCAAGTGCCACGAGCAACGGGTTGAGCACGCCGACCGCCGTGGCCTCCAGCGCGGCCGCAGCAGCAAGTGTTGTGTCGAGCTGCGTGCCGAGCAGCTCGTCAAAGGCCTCGGCCTGAGCTGTATCGAGCACGGTGGTCGTCACGGCGCTGAGGGTTCCGAGAACTGTGCCGAGCAGGTTCGTGATGCCGAGGTTGGTGAGCGCGGTCTGCACGAGACCGGTGCCGAGTACCGAGATCGTCGGCCCCGTTACCGTCACGAGCGGTGTGGTCGAGGTCCCGTCGACGAACTGCTTGAGTGTTCCGGCGTAGGCGATCGCGACACTGAGCACATCGGCAGATCCCGCTTTGATCGCCAGTCGAAGGTTGACCGTCACAGTCGCTGACTCGAGCGCCGTCTTCAACGCGGTGCGAATCGCAGTGATCTGATTGGTCAGCAGGGTGTTGACACGGGCAGCAACGTTCAGCACCTCGGCGTCGGTCAACAGCTCGGTGTTGGGGAGGCGGTTGTTGAGCCCGCCGGACAGCGCACCGATATCGACGCCGATCTGGCCGTTCGCGAGGTTCACACTCACAACGCCGTCGGTGATGGTGCTGCTCAAGAGGGTCGTGACCGGCGCGGTGTTGACACTAATCACGGTCGTTGCCTGGTTCAGCGGGCTCGTGCCATTGACCGATAGCGAGACACCAAGCGCACCGAGAGTG
>Ga0247732_10000299_pt1 | contig 28104 bp, 22 predicted proteins | sample UWRJL163409C2_FD_180940 | JGI IMG/M metagenome (GOLD analysis project Ga0247732, IMG submission 180940) | Plant litter microbial communities from Arlington Agricultural Research Station in Wisconsin, United States - UWRJ-L163-409C-2 | ecosystem: Environmental > Terrestrial > Plant litter >...
GTCGAGGTCGCTCCGTGTCAACACCCGAGAGCCTGCTCGACGGACTTGACGAGCAGCAGCGCCAGGCAGCCGAGACCCTGCTTGGGCCGGTCTGCATGCTCGCGGGTGCCGGCACCGGCAAGACCCGTGCCATCACCCACCGCATCGCCTACGGGGTGGCGAGCGGCGTCTACCCTCCCGGGCGGGTCATGGCGCTGACCTTCACCAGCCGCGCGGCGGGGGAGCTGCGATCGCGGCTGCGCGGTCTCGGGGCGGCGGGGGTTGCTGCGCGAACCTTTCACGCATCCGCTCTCTCGCAGCTGAACTTCTTCTGGCCGCAGGTCGTCGGTGGCACCATGCCCAAGCTCATCGACAGCAAGGCCCGCCTGCTCGCCCACGCCGCCGACGCGCTGCGTCTCAAGCTCGACACGGCGACACTGCGCGACGCGGCCGCCGAGATCGAGTGGCGCAAGGTGAGCCGGCTGAGCATCGAGCAGTACGCGGCGAGCGATCGGGTGATGCCGCCGACGCTGACGGTCGAGAAGTCCGCCGACCTGCAGCGTGCCTACGAACGGCTCAAAGACGACCGCCGCCAGCTCGACTTCGAAGACGTGCTGCTCGCCGCCGCAGGCATGATCGAGCTCGAGCCGCGGGTCGCGCAGCAGGTGCGCGAGCAGTACCGCTTCTTCGTCGTTGATGAGTACCAGGACGTCTCGCCGCTGCAGCACGACCTGCTCACGCTGTGGCTGGGCGAGCGCAGCGACGTCTGTGTCGTCGGCGACGCGAGCCAGACGATCTACTCGTTCGCGGGGGCGAGCCCCGACTACCTCCTCGGCTTCCCGGCAGCCTATGAGGATGCGGTGGTGGTGCGCCTCGAGCAGAACTACCGGTCGACGCCGGCCATCGTCGACTCCGCCAACCGCCTCATGCGCGGGCGGCCGGGAGCCCTGTCGCTGCACTCGCAGCAGGAGGTCGGCCCCGTGCCGCAGGTGCACTCTGCGCAGAATGACAGCCAGGAGGCGCGCTCGATCGCTACCTCGATCGCCGCAGAGATCGCCGCGGGCACACCACCGCACGAGATCGCCGTTCTCTACCGCATCAATGTGCAGGGCACCGCGATCGAAGCAGCCTTGAACGACGCGAACGTCAGCTATCAGCTGCGTGGGGCGACGCGCTTCTTCGACCTCAAGGAGGTGAAGGAGGCGCTCATGCTGCTCAAGGGCGCGTCGGTCACGACCGCGGCCACCGAGCCGCTGTTCAAGACTGTGAGCGACGTGCTGCGATCCCTCGGCTGGACGCAGGAGGGCCCTGAGGTGCGCGGCGCCGTGCGCGACCGGTGGGAGAGCCTCAACGCCCTCATGGGCCTGGCCGAGGAGACCCCAGCCGGCACGACTCTTCGCCAGTTTGTCGACGAGCTGTTCGAGCGCCAGCAGGGGCAGCACGACCCGACGCGCGCCGCGGTCACGCTGAGCACCATCCACGCCGCCAAGGGCCTGGAGTGGGACTCGGTATATCTCACCGGACTCAGCGAGGGCCTGCTGCCAATCAGCTATGCCCGCACCGAGGAGGCCGTCGAGGAGGAGCGCCGACTGCTCTACGTCGGCATCACCCGTGCGCGCCGCCGCCTCACCCTGTCGTGGTCAGGGCAGCAGGGGCGCAAACCCAGCAGGTTCCTCGCTGAGCTGCAGCGCTAGGCAGCCGCACTCCGGGTGCACGGCGAAGGACCGACGCGACAGCTGCCCCGTCTGCGCATCCACCGAAATCTGATCGGATGCGGGGGAGCCGCTCAGCACCATGCGCGCCACAGTCGCCGCGACCTCACTCGCCACCAGCTCGGTTTCGGCTGGCGATCGCCGCCCCCACAGCTGGCTGGCGATCGCGGGCGACGCGGGGTCGGCATCGCTCGCGTGGCGCTGCAGGCAGTAGAGGCAGGCGGTGCGGCCAGGCTCGACGAGCGGCCCGATCGCGACCGAGCTGTCGCCGAGGATCACCGGCAGGTGCGGCACGTCGCGTCGCAGCCACAGCCCGTGGAGCGCCGGATCGAGCACGTAGTGCCCGATCACGATGGCGAAGCCAGCCTCGGCGAACTCGGCCGCGGCGGTAGACCGCGCGAGCAGCAGGGGTACCCCCGCTCCGGCGAGCAGCCCTGCGAGCCGGTCGGCGAGCAGACCGCTGCCGGCGATGACGATGGGATCGGGAACGGGCGGATGCGGCGGCAGCATCACCGGCCGCAGCCGGGTGAGCAGGGCCTCCACCGCATCCTCAGTCGCCCCCGCCGCGCGAGCGATCATGGCGAGCCCCGAGCGTGAGACCCCCGCCGTCAGGGCGGCGATCATCTTCTCGGTGGCGAGGTCAAGGTCGTGCAGCACGACCGTCGGTCGGGTGACGCCGAACTGGATGCTTGTCGGTGTGCGCCACACCACCGGAAGCTGCGGGTCGAGTCGAAGAACCATCCCGTGAGGGTGGCAGGTCCACGCCAGCCGGGCGCGAACCGTCCACACGCCTAGCTCTCGGTCGGGCGCTCCGAGCTGTCGTCGTTGAGCAGGTCTTCGAGGGCACGGTCGACGTCGTCGAGCTCGGGGGTGCCGCCCGTGAGGCGCGCCAGCAGGGCGGTCGGGTCGGTGATGTCGTCGGCGGTGGGAACGACGTCGGGGTGCTGCCAGAGCGCGTCGCGCGCGTCGGCGCCCACCGCATCCGTGATCTTCTGCCACATGGCGGCAGCCTCGCGCAGTCGCCGTGGGCGCAGTTCGAGGCCGACGAGGGTGGCGAAGGCGGACTCCGCGGGCCCGCCCGAGGCGCGGCGCCGACGAACGGTCTCGGCGATCGCGTCGCTCTTCGGCAGGCGGGTCGTAGCGCTCGCCGTGACGACGTCGACCCAGCCCTCGACGAGGGCGAGCTGTGTCTCGAGGCGGGCGAGGGCAGCAAGCTGCTCCTCGGACTTCGGCGGAATCAGGGCACCGCTCGTGAGGGCCGCGCGCAGCTCTTCGGGGTTCGACGGGTCGAGGTCACCGGCGAGCTCTTCGAGGCGCTCGGTGTCGATGCGGATTCCGTGGGCGAACTCGGTGACGGCCGACATGAGCTGCAGCCGCAGCCACTTCGCGTGGCGGAACAGGCGAGCGTGAGCGAGCTCGCGCACCGCGAGGTAGAGCTGCACCTGGTCGATGGGAATGTCGAGGCCGGCACCGAAGGCGGCAACATTCTGCGGAATCATCGCGGCCTGCGTGTCGTCGGACGAACCAAGGAGGGGGATTCCGATGTCGCCACCGCTGACCACCTCGCTGGCGAGCTGCCCGACAACCTGGCCAAGCTGCATGGCGAAGAGGGTGCCGCCGACGTTGCGCATCAACTGGCCCGCGTTGGCCATAACGCCCTCGAGGGCGTCGCCCGCCTGCTCGGTGATGACGGAGGTGAGGGCATCGGCGATGCTGTTGGCCACCGGCTCAGAGAGCTGGGTCCAGATGGGCATGGTCTCGGTCACCCACTCGGTGCGGCTGATGAGACGCGGGGCGGTGGTGAGCTCGCTGATGTCGGTTGACTCGGCCAGCCAGAGCGACGCAACGTGAAAGGCCTGCTCGAGCTGCGAGCGCTCTGCGGGCAGCGAGACGACAGTGGAGCGCTGGGCGAGACCGGTGGCCTGCTCGAGGGCGAGGCCCCAGTTCACACCGTCGCTGCTCGATGAGAGGGCGTTCTGCAGTTGGCTGATCATCTGGGCAACCATCTCGGGGTCGCCCGGCAGCCCGGCCGCCCCCGCAAGCTTTGCGGGGTCAATGTCGCCGTTGCCAGAGAGAAACTCTCGAAGCATGTCGCGTAGTTCGTCGTCTGGCTCGTCGTCCATGACTGCAACGCTAGTCCTCAGCAAAGCGCCCTCGCTGGGTTTTCACCTAGGCTGGAGGGTGGTCCTGTGCGCCCGTGGCGAACAGCACACCTACCCGGCTTCAACAAAGGATGACGGTGGCTTTCTACCGCTACGACGACGACCCCGAGCCTCGACGGCGCCTCGCGGGCGGCTGGGTGTTCTGGGGCGTGCTCGGTCTGGTGTCGGTTCTCATCGTCGGCGCCTCCCTTGTTCCGTCGAACTACGTAATCGAACGGCCGGGCGAGGTGCACGACGTTCTCGGTGACATCGACATCGACGGCAACCCGGTCGCGCTCATCGACATCCCCTCGCAGCAGACCTACCCGACGACGGGCTCGCTCGACATGCTCACTGTGTCGACTGTCGGCAATCCCGACGGCACGCCGTCGTGGTTCCAGGTGGCGGGCGCGTGGATTGATCCGTCGCAGGACATCGTGCCTCTCGCCGAGGCGTTCCCCGACAACCAGACCGCCGAGCAGTCGACCGACATCGCCGCGGCTCAGATGGCCCAGTCGCAGCAGACGGCCATCGCTGCGGCCCTCAGCGCGACGGGGTACACGTACCAGACCACGGTCTCGGTAGGCGCGCTCGCCGCCGGCGGTCCCTCCGAAGACCTGCTGCAGGTCGGGGATGTCATCACGGCCGTCAACGCCTCGCCGGTCGACGACCCGGTCACTCTGCGCGCGGCCATCGCGGAGTCGGGCGCAGAGCAGCCCCTTACTCTGACCGTCACCCGCGATGGTGCCTCGGTCGATGTGACCGTGACACCAGAGCTCAGCGAGGGGGATGACCCGCAGCCCGTGATTGGCATCGCGGCGACGACGAACTTCATCTTTCCCTTCGAGGTCAGCATCGAGCAGGGCAACATCGGGGGGCCGAGCGCCGGCCAGATCTTCGCGCTCGCCATCATCGACAAGCTCACCCCCGGAGCCCTCGTCGACGGCCTTGCTGTCGCCGGCACCGGCACCATCACTGCCGATGGTCAGATCGGCCGCATCGGCGGAATCACCCAGAAGCTGTACGGAGCACAGCGCGCTGGCGCCAAGATCTTTCTCGCGCCAGCCTCGAACTGCCCCGACATCGCCGCAGGCTCGGTTCCCGCCGGACTCGACATCTACGCGGTGACCACGCTGGCCGACTCGCTTGCCGTGCTCAACACCCTCACGAGCGGGGCAGGCACAAGCCTGCTGCCGCGCTGCCCTGCCAACTAAACCGCAGGCATTTACTCAGTCGCGACCACTTAAGATGTGAGCGACCGCCAACAACAGCCAGGAGCGATCGCGTGACCACCACAGCCCAGCAGCCCGCCAACCGCACGAGGATTGCCCTCACGATTACCGCGGTGATCGTCGCGGCGCTCGTCGTGCTTTTCTTCGCCTTCTCCAACTTCTATGCCGACGTGCTGTGGTTCGACCAGCTCGGCTTCCTCAACGTGCTCACGACGCAGTGGACCGCGACCGCGGTCATGTTCCTCGTCGGGTTCCTCGGCATGGCAGTGCCGGTGTGGGTGGCGGTCGAGGTTGCGTTCCGCGCGCGTCCCGTTTACGCAAAGCTCAACTCGCAGCTCGACCGCTACCAGCAGGTGATCGAGCCCCTGCGCCGTCTGGCGATGTTCGGCATCCCGGTTGTTCTCGGCGTCTTCGCCGGTGTGTCTGCGGCTACCCGCTGGCCGGTCGTTCTGCAGTACCTCAACCGCACGAGCTTCGGCACGACCGATCCGCAGTTCGGTCTCGACATCTCGTTCTACGTTTTCGAACTGCCGTTCTACATCGGCGTTGTCGGCTTCGCGTCGGCGGTCGTACTGATTGCCGGTCTTGCCACGCTCGCCACCAGCTACCTCTACGGTGCCATCCGTATCTCCGGTCGTGAGGTGCGCATCTCGCGCTCCGCCCGGGTGCAGCTCGCGGTGCTCGCCGCCCTCTACGTCGCCCTCTGGGCTGTCACCATCTGGCTCGACCAGTACACGACCCTCGTCAATGAGAGCTCCGGATTCCTGACGACCGGCGCCGGCTTTGCCGAGGCCAACGCGCTCATCCCGGGTCGCGCGATTCTCGCGGCGATCGCGGGTCTCGTCGCCCTGCTCTTCGTGGTCACTGCCATCATCGGTCGCTGGCGCATCTCGGTCATCGGCACGGCCCTGCTGCTCATCAGCGGCATCGTCGTCGGCGGCATCTACCCGTGGGTGATTCAGCGCTTCCAGGTCGAGCCGAACGCGAAGACCCTGGAATCCGAGTACATCGAGCGCAGCATCAACGCGACCCGCGATGCCTACGGTGTCGCCGACCTCACGACCGTGCCGTACAACGCCGTGACGGACACCGAGCCCGGCGCCCTGCGCGAAGACGCGGAGACGACGGCCAACATCCGCATCATCGACCCGGCACTCGTCAGCGACAGCTTTGCCCAGCTCGAGCGTTTCAAGCAGTACTACCAGTTCGTTGACCACCTCGACGTCGACCGCTACGTCATCGACGGCAAGACCCAAGACACGGTGCTTGCCGTGCGCGAGCTCGACCAGGCCGGTCTGGGTGACTCGCGCAGCTGGTACAACGACACCCTCGTCTACACCCACGGCTATGGTCTGGTCGCCGCCTTCGGTAACCAGCGCACTGCTGATGGCCAGCCGGTCTTCCTCGAGTCGGGAATTCCGAACGACGGATCCCTCGGCGACTTCCAGCCCCGCATCTACTTCGGCGAGGAGTCACCCACCTACTCGATCGTCGGTGCCCCCGCGGGTGGCAAGGCCGTCGAGCTCGACTACCCGTCGGGTGACGATGAGTCTGACAAGAACTCGAACAAGACGACCACCTTCGATGGCGACGGCGGGCCGAAGCTCGATAATGCTTTCAAGAAGCTCGTCTACGCGATCAAGTTCCAGTCGGAGCAGATCTTCCTCTCTGACGGGGTGACCGACCAGTCGCAGATCCTGTACGAGCGCGACCCGATCGCCCGCGTCAACAAGGTGGCGCCGTACCTGACGACCGACAGCGACACCTACCCGGCCGTTGTCGACGGCGAGATCGTCTGGATCGTTGACGCCTACACGACGACGGCGAACTACCCGTACTCGCACGTCGAGCAGCTCTCGAGCGCGATCGCAGACACCTACACGGATGCGCCGGCGTACGCGGTCGACGACGTCAACTACATCCGCAACTCGGTGAAGGCCACTGTCAACGCGTACGACGGCAAGGTGACTCTTTACGCGTGGGATGACAAGGACCCGATCCTGAAGACGTGGCAGAAGATCTTCCCGTCGACCCTCAAGTCTGTCGACGACATGAGCGACGACCTCAAGGCGCACGTGCGCTACCCGGCCGACCTGTTCAAGGTGCAGCGCGCCATTCTCGGCTCGTACCACGTGACGGATGCGGCGAGCTTCTACTCGAGCGACGACCAGTGGGTCACGCCGAACGAGCCCACTGCGACCGGCACGGACGCCCCGAAGCTGCAGCCGCCGTACTACCTCACCATGCAGGTTCCCGGAACGGATGCGCCCGCCTTCACGCTCTACACGACCTTCATTCCCCGGGCGAGCGCGAACTCCTCCTCGAGCATCCTCAACGGCTATCTGGCCGCGAACTCGGACTACGGCGACGACTACGGCAAGCTGACGCTGCTCGAGTTGCCCAGTCAAGACACGGTGCCCGGCCCCGGACAGATCGAGGCGAACTTCACCTCGGATACCGTGGTCGCCAACCAGCTGGCGCTGCTGCGGCAGGGAGAGACGAGCGTCAAGCTCGGCAACCTGCTGACACTGCCGGTGGGTGGCGGTCTGCTCTACGTGCAGCCGGTCTACGTGCAGGCCACGAGTGAGACGAGCTTCCCGCTGCTGCGCAAGGTGCTCGTCGCGTTCGGCGACCAGATCGCCTTCGAGGACACCCTCGATGAGGCGCTCGACGAGCTCTTCGGCGGTGACTCCGGAGCGGATGCGGGCGACACCGGAACAGAGACGTCGCCCGACCCCACCGACACGTCGACCCCGGCACCAAACCCGACGACCGACCCGGGATCGACTCCGTCGGCCGATGGTGAGCTCGCTGATGCCCTCGCGGACGCCAAGGCGGCCCTCGCGGAGCGCACGGCGGCCTATGCGGCGAACGATCTCGTCAAGGCGGCCGAGGCCGACAAGAAGCTCATCGACGCCCTCAACCGGGCGCTCGAAGCCAGCGACTAGCGATGACCGATCTCACCAGCGGGGAGTGGCTCGACGCCAATCGCGCGCAGTGGGATGAGCGAGTGCCCGTGCACCTCGCGAGCGACTTCTACGATCAGTCGAAGCTGCGCGCGGGGCACGGGCAGCTCTACCCGCTGGAGGAGGCGGAGCTCGCGGCGCTCTACCCTGACGGTTTCGAGGGGCTGCGTGTGCTGCACCTGCAGTGCCACTTCGGGGCGGATTCCCTCGTGCTCGCGCAGCGCGGAGCCACGGTCGTCGGTATCGACTTCTCGAAGCCAGCGGTGCTCGCGGCCCGCTCGCTGGCGGCGGAGGTTGGTCTCGCCGAGCGTGCGCGGTTCATCCACGCCAACGTCTACGACGCGCGCCACATGCTGCCGGAATCCGAGAGCTTCGACCTCGTGTACACGACGTGGGGAACGATCGGCTGGCTGCCCGATGTGGGGGAGTGGGCGCGCATCATCGCCTGGTACCTCAAGCCCGGTGGCCGGCTGTATTTCGCCGACGGGCATCCAACCGCCTTTGTCTTCGACGGGCTAAACGAGGCGGGTCTTCCTCTCTTCACGTACCCGTACGACTCCGATGGCGCGCCAGATGTTATCGACGACGCGACGGACTATGCGGATGACGGGGCCGCGCTCGAGAACACGAAGACCTTCGAGTGGACGCACCCCATCGGCGAGACGCTGACCGCGCTGCGGGATGCGGGGCTGGCCATCGACTTCTTCCACGAGCACTACGAGGTGCCCTGGCGCATCTTCCCCTCGGTCGTACCGAAGGGGGAGGGCATGTTCGGCTGGCCCGAGAAGAAGTGGCTTCCGCTGTCGTACAGCCTCAGCGCTCGCGCCGAGCTCTAGCGCAGAGCCGAACCGATACGGATGAGGTTGTTGTCGGGGTCGAAGAGGGCGAACTCCCGCTTGTTCCAGGTCTGATCCAGCGGTCGGGTGATTCGGGCGAGCGACTCGCCCGCCTTCCACGCGGCGTGCAACTCGCCAGTGGTGCGCACGGGAAACCCGTCAGCGCCGAGAGCCTGCGGCACGATGGCGGTCGCGACAATCGACTCGTAGACGGCATCGGCGTGGGGAACCGTGAGGTAAGCCATGCCAGCGCTGACGAAAGGGTCGAGCCCGTCGCTGAGGCTGTAGTCGATGGAAATGCCGTCGCGGGTGTCGCCGGGGTAGACCCAGGCGTAGCCGCCGTCGTCCTCCCAGATCGCGGTGGTGAAGCCCAGGATGCCCCAGAATTCCACGGTTCTATCGATGGACGCGGTGGGAAGAATCGGGTCGGCACGACCGTCCCAGAGCTGTGCAATGCGCCCTGGATTCATGGGAGCAAATCTACTGTGCTAGACTCGATTCTTGTGCCGCGGGGTGGAGCAGTTCGGTAGCTCGCTGGGCTCATAACCCAGAGGTCGCAGGTTCAAATCCTGTCCCCGCAACAGAAGAAAAGTCCCGGTCAGTTCTCTGACCGGGACTTTTTCGTTAGGCGAAGCGCCGCTCCCCGGGCGGTAACCCGCGTGGCTTAGGGTGACGCCATGCCCATCGTTGACAACGCCATCTACCGCGACGGTGTGCGCCTTGTGCACCCCGTCACCCTCGAGGCAACCTACGAGGAACTGCGCAATCGCGGCGGCTTCGCGTGGATCGGGCTGTACCGCCCGACGGACGACGAGCTGCGGTCGGTCGCCACCGAGTTCGACCTGCATCCGCTCGCGGTTGAGGATGCCCTGCTCGGCCACCAGCGCCCCAAGCTGGAGCGCTACGGCGACACCCTCTTTGTCGTGCTGCGGCCGGCCCGCTATCTCGACGGACCGGAGGAGGTGGAGTTCGGTGAGGTGCACCTCTTCGTCGGACCCAACTTCGCGATCACGGTGAGGCACGCCGAAGCCCCCGACCTCGCGCGCGTTCGGCAGCGCCTCGAGGCGACGCCGGAGCTTCTCGTACTGGGGCCGCAGGCGGTGCTGTACGCGGTCTTCGACGAGGTCGTCGACAAGTATCAGCCGGTGATCGCGGGCCTCGAGAACGACATCGACGAGATCGAGACCCAGCTCTTCAGCGGCGACCCGAGCGTCTCCCTTCGCATTTACCAACTGGCGGGGGAGGCAATGGCCTTTCAGCGGGCAACGCACCCGCTGGTCGACATCCTCAGCGCGCTCGAGGCCGGCTTCGACAAGTACGACGTCGACCTCGAGCTGCGGCGCAACCTGCGTGATGTGCTCGACCACGTGCTGCAGACCGTGACGCGCGCGGACTCCTTTCGCATCGTGCTGCAGAATGCGCTGACCGTGCAGTCCACCCTCGTCATGCAGGGCCAGAACGACGAGATGCGCGCGCTGGCGCTCGCGAGCGTTGAACAGGGCGATCAGGTCAAGAAGATCTCATCGTGGGCCGCGATCCTCTTTGCGCCGGCGCTTATCGGCACGATCTACGGCATGAACTTTCGCTTCATGCCTGAGCTCGACTGGCCCCTCGGGTACCCGCTCGCGCTCGGCGCGATGGTGGTCTCGGGGGTCGCCCTGTTCTTCGTGTTCAAGAAACGGGACTGGCTGTAGTCAATGGCTAGTGGACTCGCGAGGCACAACGAGGTGCGGCGCGACGACCTGCTCTGCGGGGGAGTCAGGTGCATCGATGCGAGCGAGGATGCGCGACACCGCGTGCCGCGCGATGAAGGGCGTGTCGAGCGAGACGGTGCTGAGGCTGGGTCGCGCGTAGCGTCCCTCCTCGATGTCGTCGATGCCGATGATCGCGACGTCCTCTGGCACCCGTAGTCCCGCGTCGAAGACAGCGCGCATGGCGCCCATCGCGAGAAGGTCCGAGTAGCAGAAGATGGCGTCAGGGCGAGGGTCGAGCTGAAGCAGGGCGACGGCCGCCTCATAGCCGTTGGCGCGATGGTAGGTCGCTGCCGCGATCTGCAGTCGAGGGTCGAGTGCGATGCCAGCCTCGGCCAGGGCCGACTCGTAACCCGCGGTGCGCTGCTGGGGAGTGGCGTAGGTCTCGAGGGGCTGCGCGCCGATGGCCGCTATCCGCCGGCGTCCAATGTCGATCAGGTGCCGCGTCGCGTCGTGGGCGGCACGAACGTTGTCGATTGCGACGTGGTCATACCGACCGTCGAACTCGTGCTCGCCGAGCAGCACGAGAGGCATGGTGCGCCGGGCGTCCATGTCGAGCAGCTCCGACGAGGTGACGAGTGGGCTGAACAGCACGCCATCGAAGAGCATCGTTCGGTCGCCGCCCGTCAGCAGCTCGCGCTCGCGTTCGTGGTCGTGCCCCGTCTGGTCGATCATCACGCGGTAGCCGTGCTCGGCGGCGGCGGTGATGACGTCGCGAGCCAGCTCGCTGAAGTAGGGCGCGTCAATCTCTGGCACGACGAGCGCAAGCAGACCAGTGCGCCCGGTGCGCAGCGTGCGGGCGACAGGATTGGGGCGGTAGTCGAGCTCGGCAATGGCGGCGAGAACCTTCGCGCGCATCCGCTCGCTGACGTGTGCGTAGCCGCTGACCACGTTCGAAACGGTGCGCATCGAGACGTTGGCGAGGTCGGCCACGTCGCGCAGTGTTGCCGGCATCAATGCCTCCCAACTCGGTGTGTGGAGCCAGTAAAGCAGCTATTTGCAACGTTGGCAAAGCTGGTATATGGTTTTGCACACGTTGGCAAACGCGCGGCCTCCCGCACCCTGGGGATGCCACATCACAAAGGAGTGTTATGCACCAGCACAGTCCGCGACGGTCTCGCATCGTCGCCCGCGTCGGCGCCCTCGGCGTAGCCATCGCCGTGAGCATCGGCGTCACCGCATGCGGGCCGAGCATCGGCGGCGGCGATGAGGCCGCGACCGACAAGCTCGCTGTTCCGACCGAGACCAGCGGCGAGATCACGATCTGGAGTCGCTCGGGGGACCTCTACGAGGTATTCGACGGCGTTATCGACCGCTTCAACGAGAAGTACCCCGACATCACCGTCAACCATGAGGCCGTCGACATCGGCGCCAAGCTGCAGAACACTCTCATCACCGGCACCGACGTGCCCGACGGCGTCTTCCTCGATGACCAGCTGGTGCCCGGCTTCGCCGACTACCTCTGGGATCTCAGCGATGTGCTCGCCCCGTACACCGCCGACATCGCGCAGCAGAAGCTCGACGTCAACTCGGTCGACGGCTCGATCTACGGTGTGCCGTGGGACCTCAACCCCGGACTGCTGTTCTACAACGCGACAGCGCTCGAGGCGGCGGGTATCGACGCCGAGAGCATCGAGACCTATGACGACCTCATCGCGGCCGCCGAGGACTACAAGGCGTTCCGCCCCGATGCTGGCCCCATTCACCTCGAGCAGAGCGCCTTCCTCGGTCAGCTGCAGCTCGAGATGTACGCGAGCCAGCTGGGCACGAGCATCGCTGACGAGAAGGGCGAGCTGCGCCTCGACTCTCCGGAGTACGAGCAGATTCTCGGATTTCTCGACACGGTCAACAAGGACGGCCTCGGCACGCGCGCCGAGTACCTCGGCCCGACCGACATCGCCGCGCTCGAGTCCGGCCAACAGGTTTTCTACCCATGGTCGATCTGGTTCGACTTCGCGCCGCAGCAGCTGCTGACCGAGACCAAGGGTGACTGGCGCGCCATGCCGCTTCCCGCATGGGAAGACGGCGGAGCCCGCTCCGGTGCCATGGGCGGGGCGTCGTTCATCCTCCCGAAGGACGGCGAGAACTCCGGTCTGGCCTGGCTGTTCTACGAGTTCCTCGTTTTCGATGAGGAGGGCTACACCGCCGTCTATGGACCGAACGACATCTACCCGACCGGACTCAACACCTCCATTCCGAGCTATGGCCCGGCCGCGCAGGCTGACAAGCCGCTGTTCGGCGACGTCGAGGCTCTCGGTGGACAAGACCTCTGGAAGACCGCGGTCGAGGCCGGTGCCGAGATTCCGGGCAGCGTGCCGACACCATCGTGGTGGGGTGGGGCCGTGGACTACCTCGGCAACAACGTGCAGAAGATGCTCGACGGCACGATGACGCCCGATGAGGTGATCTCGACGTCTACAACTGACATCCAGACCAACCTCGTAGACCGCCAGTAATCACATCAGGGAAGCAACGCCATGACCGCAACGCCGCCTCTCGAGACCCGAGCGGCATGGCGACCCTCGCGACGGGGGCCACTCCGGCCCCCGTCGCGCAGGGCCCTCGCCCCCTACGTATTCATTGCACCGTTCATCGCGATCTTCGCGCTGTTCAGCATCTACCCGCTGACCTTCGCCCTTCGGCTGAGCTTCACGGACTGGCGGGGTGCAGGATCCGCGAACTGGGTGGGGTGGGACAACTACACCTACCTACTCAGCAGTCCAGGCTTCTGGGCGTCGCTCGCGAACTCCGGCATTCTCTGGCTGTTGATCCTGCCCGCACAGGTCGTTATCGGGCTGATCGCCGCGGTGCTGCTCAACAACGCGAAGCTGCGTCTTCGCGGCTTCTACCGCACAGCGTTCATCGTTCCCTTCGTCACGCCGCTCGTGGCCATCGCCCAGATCTGGGTGGTGGTGTTCGACCAGAACTTCGGTCCCGTCAACGACCTGCTCAATCTGGTCGGTCTTCCCGACATCGGATGGCTGACGACGAGCGAGTGGTCGAAGGTGACGCTGGCCTTCCTCTTCCTGTGGAAGACGACGGGATTCGCCATCATCATCCTGCTGTCCGGGCTGCAGTCCATCGATGGCTCGGTCTACGAGGCGGCCGCGCTCGACGGTGCATCGCGAACGCGCCAGCTCTGGAGCATTACCGTCCCACTGCTGCGCCGCACCCTGATGTTCCTCGTGGTGCTGCAGACCCTGGCGGTGTTCCAGATGTTCGCAGAACCGGTGGTCGTGACCAATGGCGGGCCCTACGGGTCCACAACGACCGCCGGCGTCTACCTCTACAACCACATCTCTCGCGCCGACCTCGGCACGGGAGCCGCCAACTCGTTCCTGCTGGTGATCGCCGTGATGGTGCTGTCGCTGGTGTTCGTACGCGTGTTGAGGCCGAAGGACTGACATGACCACCGCATCCGCACGCCGCACGCGGCCCCCGATCGTCTCTCAGGCGTTTCTCGTGCTGCTCACGCTCCTGTTCCTCAGCCCCGTCATCTGGGCGGTGGTGTCGTCGTTCAAACCGGCGATCGAGATCATCCGCGACCCACTTGGCTTCGACCCGACCGCGTTCACTCTCGACAACTTCACCGGGATGTTCGACCACGTGCCGCTCGCCTCCGGCTTCATGAACACGGCCATCGTGCTCGTGCTCAAGGGCGGCATGATCCTGTTCCTCGCCCCGCTCGCCGGCTACGCCTTCGCGAAGTACGAGTTTCCGCTGAAGAACCTGCTCTTCGGCACCGTTCTCGTGACCCTGACCCTGCCCATCATCGTGTTGATCATCCCGCTGCTTCTAGAGATGAAGGAGTTCGGATGGATCAACACCTATCAAGCGCTGGTGCTGCCGGATTCGTTCGGGCTCGCGTTCTCGATCTTCTGGATGCGGCAGGTCATCGCCTCCGTTCCCGACGAACTGCTCGACGCGGCTCGAGTGGACGGCTGCAGCGAGTTCGGCATCTTCTGGCGCATCGTGCTGCCGGTCATTCGCCCGGGGCTCGCAGGCCTCGCGGTGCTGACGGTGATGAACATCTACAACGACTTCATCTGGCCGGTTGTGGTCACTACGAGCGACACCATGCAGACGCTGCAGGTGGTGCTCTCCACTCTCGCGCAGAACATCACCGGACAGGCAATCGGGGCTGACTACGCCACGGTGACGGGCGAGCTGCTCGCGGCCGCGTCCATTGCCCTCGTTCCCCTCCTCCTCATTTTCATCGCCCTTCAGAAGCACTTCATCAACGGCATCCTCGCCGGAAGCGTCAAGGGCTGACCATCATGACGACTGTGAAAGGCACCACCATGTCCACGACCATTCCCAAGCCCGAGTACCCGCGGCCGGACCGCGACCGTTCCGAGCAGTGGCTGACCCTCAACGGAACCTGGAACCTCACGACCGAAGACGGCACCATGCCGATCACGGTGCCGTTCTCGTGGGAGACGCCGGCATCCGGAGTTGGGCGCACCTGGCTTGAACACGCGACCTACACGCGGGCGATCGAGCTGCCGTCGGGCTGGCACGGTCGTCGCGTCTTCCTGGAATTCGGAGCAGTTTGGCACCGCGCGGTCGTGAGCATCGACGGGCAGGTGGTGGGGGAGCACGAGGGCGGCTACACCTCGTTCGAGTTCGATGTCACCGATCACCTTCGCGAGGGTGTGGCCGCAGAGCTGCGGGTGGAGGTGCACGCCCCGTCTGACAAGCGCGCGCTGCCCCACGGCAAGCAGCGCTCCATACCCCGTGACGATTTCGACGGTGTCGACTTCACTCCGACCTCGGGCATCTGGCAGAGCGTGTGGCTCGAGGCGCGAGGCCGCACCTGGATCGATGAGGTGGTGGTGCGCGGTGACTCACTCGAGCACTTCGTCGTGAGCGGTACCGTGCGCGGAGACGCCCCGGCGGGCGCGGTGGTTACGGCCACACTGGATGACACGCATGTCGTATTCACTGCTGATTCCGACGGCAGATTCACGGGAACGATAGCTCCGCACCGGCCGCAGTTGTGGTCACCGACCGGTCCGCACCTCTACGACTTGGGCTTCACCACCGCGGATGACTCGGTCTGGGTCACCGGCGGGCTGCGGCACTTCGAGGCACGCGGCGAGCAGCTGTTTCTCAATGGCGAGCGGTTCTACATGCGGGGCGTGCTCGACCAGGGCTACTGGCCGCAGTCGGGGCCGACGGCTCCCAGCGACGCCGCGCTCATCACCGACCTCGAGCTCGCGCGCGACGCGGGCTACAACCTCGTTCGCAAGCACTACAAGTTCGAGGAACCACGCTTCTTTCACCACGCCGATCGGATGGGCATGCTCACCTGGGCAGAACCGGCCGGCACCAGCCGCTGGACGCCCGAGGGCGCGGCCAACTTCGAGGCGCAGATCGCGCCGATGGTGTCGCGCGACGGCAACCACCCCAGCATTGTGATCTGGGGCCTGTACAACGAGGAGTGGGGACTCGACTGGGACATCGCAGCAAGCCCAGAGCGGTCTGGCGCGGCGATCGACGCCTACGACCTGCTGCGCGCGATCGATGACTCCCGACCGATCGTCGAGAACTCCGGTTGGTCGCACGTCAAGTCCGATCTTGTCGACTGGCACTACTACGACGAGAGCAATGCCTCGTGGGCGGCCAATCTGCGGTCGCTTGCCGAAGGCTCGCGCGACCACTGGGAGGTCAACCTGGGCCGCGGCTTTGTCGTCGACAAGTCGCTGTACGGCAGCGCGGACTTTCCGCGGGAGGGGGTTCCGATCGTCAACAGTGAGTACGGGGCCGGCTTCACGCCCTTTGAGCGCTCGTGGAACGTGCGCTGGCAGACGCAGGAGCTGCGACGCCACGACCGCTTCGCCGGGTATGTGTACACCGAGCTCACCGACGTGGAACACGAGCCCGCGGGGCTCTTCGATGTGAACCGCAACCCGAAGGACTGGGGCGGACTTGACCCTGCGGATGCGAATGCGGAGACCACCCTGGTGATCAACCTGGTGCCGCTCGAGGCAGGGGCTGACATCGAGATGCCCGCGTCCGGCTTTGCCGTCGATCTGCACGTCTCGCACCACGGCGCTGAGGCGCTCACCGGTGCGGTCCATGCAACGTGGGTGTCGGCGGGGCGGCCGTTTCCGACGGCATCGCTGACGGCGGCCGCGGTGTCGAATGCGGTGACAGCGGAGCCCTTCGTGCTGTCCGAGTCAGTGACCGTCGCGCTGGAGCCCCCTCGCGGCGTCGCTGCGGCCCGCCTCCTGCTCTGGCTTGTCGACGACATTGGCGCCGTTCGCGCTCGCTCGTTCATCGACGCTGCGCCCGTGGAGCAGCCGAACCGGCGCGGAGCGCGCCGCCCCTGAGACGGTGGCGCGCGCCTCCCGCCAACGTGGCGCGCGTCACTCCCGGCTAGTCGTCGATGACGTGCACGAGCTCCTCGATGAACGCCCCGAAGTCCACCGACTTGCGAATGAGTTCGAGCACCTGCCCGCGCTCGCTGAACACGTCGACGATCTGATCGAAGACCGTCTGAAAGGATGCGCGCCCGCTCGATGAGAAGGCGATGAGGGCGATGACGTTGACGCGGCTCTCGCCCCACGGCATCGGCTGCTCATTGACGGCGATGGCGATCGAGGTGTGTGAGGCCGTCATCGCCATGGCATGCGGCACCGCAATGGTGTCGGTGAAGGCGGTCGACGAGAGCAGCTCCCGCTCGATCGCGCCGTCGATGTACGACTCGTCAATGACGCCGCGGTCGACCATGAGGGCGCCAAGCGTGCGGATCATGGCGACCTCATCGTGCGCGACAACGTTGCGCAGAAACAGGCTCTTGTCGAAGTAGCGCAGCAGGTCGTCCTTGATCTGCTGGCGGCGCTTGTGTCGGCGCAGCCGCGAGATCGCCTTGCGGATCGCCTCGACGTCACCCTCGGTGAGGAAGGGCTGGATCACGACGACGTTCTCAGCGAAGGCGCGGTCGGTAATCGTGGTGAGTACGAGGTCCGTCGAGAAATCGTCCCAGTTGACGTCAGTTCGGGTGACGACGATCTCGACCGAGACCTCCTCGCCGAGGGCGGTCTCGACCTTCTGCCTCAGCACCTGATGCAGGTCGTAGTAGCCGGGAAGCACGATCGCGACGCTGACGCGTTCCTCGCGGCGGTTCTGCCTTTCGAGGTGGCTGCCGAGGTGCAGGGCGAGGTACGAGATCTCGTCGTCGTTGATGGTGATTGAGCGCTCGCGCTGAATGAGGCTGGCCATGAAAACCGCGAGGTCGTAGATCATCGGGTAGCTCGTCTTGATCGATCGCCCGAGCGGGTTGCGAGAATACGAGTTGTCGCTCGCCCGGGCCACGAGGTTGCCGAGGTGCAGCGAGAGGCGCACCATGAACGCCTCGTCGTCGAGGTCGACGAGGTACTCCTGCGCGACCTGGTCGACGATACGGCGCACGGTCGCGAGATCCTCGGGCACGACATGCTCATCGATGATGGCCTGCACCGGTTTGTCCTTGCCGCCGGTGATGACGCGGGTGGTCAGCAGCTTGGCGATATACTCGAGGTCTCCAGCGTCGAGCGCGACCTCGAAATGCTGACGGATGAGGCCGGCCAGCGAATCGCTGATGGCATCGCTCGGCGCGGTGCCGGCCAGCACTCGGTGCTGCCCGACCCGCTCGACGGCGATGGCCACATGCAGCAGCACCGAGTTCACGCCGTACTCGTTGACGAAGTACCCCTGCGAGTCGAGCATGGCAATGAGGTCGGTCTTGAATGCGCGCAGACCGTCGTTGTCGAACTGGTCCTCCAGCTCGAGAAAGCCCTGCGCGCTCTCGCTGCGAAAGAGCCGGCTGAGCAGCTTGCGATGATCGCCCTCGCTGCCGGCGAGCGTCACACGGCTTCCCGTGCGGGTGAGCGTCAGCCCGGCCTCGTCACCGAGCGCCTTCACCTTGCGTAGGTCGTTCTCGATCGTCGACTCGCTCACATAGAGGCTGTCGGCGAGAGTGTGGATGTCGAGCCCGTCCGGTGCCTCCGTCAGGCGACGAGCGAGGTGGTGCACGCGGTCCTGCGGGGTGTCGAGGCGGCCATCGCGACTGCGGTTCTCGCTTGAGAAGGTGGCATAGGCCTCGCGGTTGAGGCGGTATCCGCTCGTCGACGCGGCGATGATCGGCAGGGGATGCGCCGCGGCCTTCGCCGCCGTGACATAGCTGCGCACACTGCGCGTCGTCACGCCCAGCTGGTCGGCGAGCTCTGCTGCGGTAACCCAGCCGTCTGTCTGCGACAGGTAGTCAAGCAGGCGCTCATACTTATCGCTCATCCCGACCAACCATGCCATGTTCCGTGTCGCAGCGGGGGTTTCCGCCCCTGCGGAAGCAGGTCTACTGGCATGCGTGCGCATGGACTAGGAGAGTGGAAGACGTACGCCAGCACCACCCGAGGAACGCAAGGAGGCGATCCCTACATGCAGTCTGTTCTGATCGTCTGCGGTGCCGGAGCGTCCTCCACCTTCCTCGCGAGCCGCATGCGCGCACTCGCCAAGGCTCGCGGCCTCGCGATTGCCGTCTCGGCCGCGAGCGACAGTGACCTGCCTTCGCTGCTGCCCTCGGCATCCGTGCTTCTTGTCGGGCCGCACCTCGAATCGTCTTTTGCCGCCCTCAAAGCCGACGCCGCTGCCGTCGACATTCCGGCCGCGCTGCTGCCCTCGACCGCCTTCGGGCCCGAGGGAGCGCAGCAGGCCCTCGACCTCGTCGACAGCCTCGTCAGCATCGAGCCGGCATCCACCACCTCCGCAGGATCGAACTAAAGGAAACTCATGGCTACACGTACCCTCACCGTCGCATCCGCTCACGGGCTGCACGCCCGCCCCGCCTCGCTCTTCGTGCAGGCGGTCTCGAGCTCCGGTCTCACCGTCGAGCTGACCAAGGGCGACAAGACGATCAACGCCGCGAGCATCCTCGGAGTTATCTCGCTCGGCATCGAGCACGGCGACGAGATCACCCTGACCGCAGAGGGCGAGAACGCCGACACGGTCCTCGACCAGCTCTCTGAGATCATCACGACGGACCAGGACGCATGAGCTCTTCCCTGAGCGGTGTCGGCATCGGCCGCGGACTCGCGATCGGCGAGATTCTGCGCATGCCCGACCCGCTGCCCGAACCCACGGATGCGGCGTCAACGTCGACCCCGGACGCCGAGAAGGTACGCGCGGCCGGCGCTCTCGCCGCAACCGCCGCCGACATCCGGCTGCGTGGAGGACGTGCTGGTGGCGCGGCCAAGGACGTGCTCGAGGCCCAGGCCTTCATGGCCGAGGACCCGACCCTCAAAGACGACGTCGACAAGCGCATCGACGGCGGAAAGACCGCCGAGCGCGCCGTGTTCGAGGCCTTCGCCGCGTTCCGCGACCTGCTCGTGAGCATGGGTGGCTACATGGGGGAGCGCGCCACTGACCTCAACGATGTGAGCCAGCGCGTGGTTGCCCACCTGCAGGGTGTCGCCGCCCCCGGTGTGCCGACCCCCGACCACCCCTTCATCCTCGTCGCCCGCGACCTCGCCCCGGCCGACACCGCCCTGCTTGATCTCGAGAAGGTGCTCGCCCTCATCACGAGCGACGGTGGGCCTACCTCGCACACGGCGATCCTCGCCCGCGAGAAGTCGATCGTTGCGGTCGTCGGCGTCGCTGGGGCCCTCGAGCTCAGCGATGGGCAGACTGTCATCGTCGACGCAACCACCGGTGCCGTCACTGTCGACCCGAGCGATTCCGAACGCACCGCTGTCGAGACGACACTCGCCGACCGAGCCGCTGCGGGAGATGTTCCGGTCGGTCCTGGAGCGCTCGCCGACGGCACCCCGGTACCGCTGCTCGCCAACCTCGGCACCGTCGACAAGCTGGACGAGGCGGTCGAGAAGGGCGCGGAGGGCGTCGGCCTATTCCGCACCGAGTTCCTCTTTCTCGACGCCGACAAGGCGCCAACCTTGGAGGAGCAGAAGGCCAAGTACTCCGCGCTGTTCGCGGCCTTCCCCGGTAAGAAGGTCGTTGTCCGTGCGCTCGATGCCGGAGCCGACAAGCCCCTGCACTTTCTCAATGACGAGCCGGAAGAGAACCCCGCGCTCGGCCTTCGCGGTCTGCGCGCGCTGCGGGCCAACGAGCCGATCCTGCGCGATCAGCTCACCGCCATTGCCGCCGCGGCAGCAGAAAACGAGGCGGATGCCTGGGTGATGGCCCCGATGGTCAGCACCGTTGAAGAGACCCGCTACTTCACTCACCTCGCCAAGGAACTGGGCATCAAGACGGCCGGCGTCATGATCGAGGTTCCCGCAGCGGCGCTGCTCGCCGACCGCATCCTCGCCGACAGCGACTTCGCGTCGATCGGCACCAACGACCTCACGCAGTACACCCTCGCGGCCGACCGGCTGCTGGGCTCCGTTGCCTCCTTCCAAGACCCATGGCACCCCGCGGTGCTTCGGCTCGTCGGTGAGGTTGGCAAGGCGGGCGCGGCACTCGACAAGCCCGTCGGCATCTGCGGTGAGGCCGCAGCAGACCCGCTGCTCGCGGTCGTGCTTGTCGGTCTGGGGGCGACATCCCTGTCGATGTCTCCCGCGGCTCTCGCCGACGTGCGCGCAGAGCTTGCCCGCTTCACCCTGAAGCAGGCCCAGCAATTCGCCGAGCTTGCACTCTCGGCAAATAGCGCCGTCGAGGCCCGCGTAGCGGTGCTCAACGCGGCCACCCCCACCACAACACCCAGCACAGAATCGGAGAAATAATGACGACGACGTCAGCAACAACGACGGGCGGAGGTGCTCGTGTCGGTGTCCAGAAGTTTGGAACCTTCATCAGCAACATGGTCCTGCCCAACATCGCGGCCTTCATCGCCTGGGGCCTCATCACCTCGCTGTTCATCAAGGACGGATGGCTCAACGGCATCTTCGGCTACGGCCCCGAGTGGGTTCAGCTTCTCGGCGGCTGGAGCAACGACCCCGACGTCGAGAACACCGGCCTTGTCGGCCCAATGATCAACTTCCTGCTGCCGCTGCTGATCGCGAACACCGGAGGCCGCATGGTCTACGGCGTGCGTGGCGGCGTCGTCGGCACGATCGCGACAATGGGTGTCATCGTTGGAGCGGGCATCCCGATGTTCCTCGGTGCCATGATCATGGGCCCGGCCGCGGCCTGGGTCATGAAGAAGATCGACAAGCTCTGGGCAGGCAAGATCAAGGCCGGCTTCGAGATGCTCGTCGACAACTTCTCCGGCGGCATCGTCGGCATGCTGCTGGCGATCGTCGGCTTCTTCCTCATCGCCCCGGCAGTCTCCGGAGTGAGCGCCTTCCTCGAGGGCGTCGTCGGCTTCCTCGTCAAGAACGGCCTGCTGCCCCTCGCGAGCGTTTTCGTCGAGCCAGGCAAGATCCTGTTCCTCAACAACGCAATCAACCACGGAGTCTTCACGCCGCTCGGCACGATCGAGGCAGACAAGGCTGGCCAGTCCATCCTGTTCCTCATCGAGGCGAACCCCGGTCCGGGCCTCGGAATCCTGCTCGCCTTCTCCGTCTTCGGTGTTGGCCTGCTGCGCGCGTCGGCTCCCGGTGCGATCATCATCCAGTTCCTCGGTGGAATCCACGAGATCTACTTCCCCTACGTTCTGGCCAAGCCGCTGCTCGTTCTCGCCGCTATCGCGGGTGGAGCAACCGGTGTTCTCACCAACGTGATCTTCCAGTCCGGACTGCGCGCTCCCGCGTCGCCCGGGTCGATCATCGCCGTGCTCGCACAGACGCCTCCCGGATCCTTCCTCGGCGTCATCCTGTCGGTTATCTTCTCGGCCGGAGTGTCGTTCCTGGTGGCCTCGGTCATCATCCGCTCGAGCCGCAAGCGTGACCTCGCTGCCATCGAGGCGGGCGAGGACACCGCTCTCGCGGATGCCGTTGCCAAGAACGAGGCCAACAAGGGCAAGGCGTCGTCGGTTGGCGGCCTGCTGGGCACCACCGCGACGGCGACGAAGATCAACTCGATCGTCTTCGCGTGCGATGCGGGCATGGGCTCGAGCGCCATGGGCGCGACGGTTCTGCGCGACAAGCTGAAGAAGGCTGGCATCACCGACGTCACCGTCGAGAACAAGGCCATCGCCAACCTCAGCGACGACGTCGATGTGGTCATCACGCAGAAGCAGCTGACTGACCGTGCCAAGGAGAAGACCCCGGGTGCCCAGCACTTCTCGGTCGACAACTTCATGGGCAGCCCGAAATATGACGAGGTCGTCGACCTCGTAAAGTCACAGCAGAAGTAGCAACGACGTAGCCGGAAGAAACCAGGTATAGCAATGGGTAACGTACTCGAGCTCGCACAGATCGATCTCACCGGTTCGGCGGCATCGCCGAGCGCCGCGGTCGATCAAGCAGGTCAGCTTCTCGTTCAGGCGGGGGCAGTCGACCCCGAGTACGTGCAGTTCATGCATGACCGTGAGGCGATGATGTCGACCTACATGGGCAACTACCTGGCGATTCCGCATGGCACGAACGAGGGCAAGGACACCATCCGTGAGTCCGGGCTCTCGTTCGTGCGCTACGACGACCCGATCGACTGGGGCGGCAACGAGGTGCGCTTCGTGGTCGGCATTGCGGGCAAGGACGGCGGCCACATGGAGGTGCTGTCCAAGATCGCGCTGGTCTTCAGCGACGAGGAGCAGGTCAACGCCCTCCTTGCCGCGAAGACCCCGCAGGAAGTGCTTGACCTTCTGGGAGACGTGAACTCCAGATGAAGGCCGTGCACTTTGGCGCAGGCAACATCGGCCGTGGCTTTGTGGGGCTGATCCTCCACGACGCCGGCTACGAGGTGGTCTTCGCCGACGTCAACGCCGACCTGATCGACGCGCTGCGCGATACCCCGAGCTACCTCGTTCGCGAGGTGGGCGCCGGCGCGTCGACCAGGACGGTGAACAACTACCGCGCTCTCAACTCGCAGGCACATGAGGCGGATGTGGTGGCCGAGATCGCCACGGCCGACATCGTCACGACCGCGGTCGGCCCCAACATCCTGCGCTTCGTCGCCCCACTCATCGCTCAGGCGATTGCGGCGCGATCGAGCGCCCTCGCCCCTCTCGCAGTCATGGCCTGCGAGAACGCGATCAACGCCACTGACCTGCTCAGGGCCGAGGTCGAGAAGGCCTCCTATGGCGGCCTCGACAAGGCAGTCTTCGCAAACACGGCTGTCGACCGCATCGTGCCGATTCAGGCCGAGGGTGCTGGGCTCGACGTGACCGTCGAGACCTTCTTCGAGTGGGCCATCGAGCGAGGCCCGTTCGGCGACTCTGCCCCGGTCATTCCGGCAGCCCACTTCGTCGACGACCTTGCTCCCTATATCGAGCGCAAGCTCTTCACCGTCAACACCGGCCATGCCACCACCGCGTACCACGGCTTTCTTGCCGGGGCCTCGTCGATCAGCGAGGCCATCGCGATCCCGTCGGTTCTCGCCGAGGTGCGGGCCGTGCTCGGCGAGACGAGCGCGCTGCTCGTGGCGAAGCACGAGTTCGACCCGGCGGTGCAGCAGGCCTACCTCGAGAAGAACCTCGAGCGCTTCGCCAACCCGCACCTGACCGACACGGTCGACCGGGTGGGGCGCCAGCCGCTGCGCAAGCTCAGCCGCAACGAGCGATTCATTGGGCCCGCCGCGCAGCTCATCGAGAGCGGCACCGAACCGGTTGCGCTGGTGCGCACCATCGGCGCGGCGCTGCGGTTCGACGTTGCCGAAGACCCCGAGAGCCAGGAGCTCAAGGCGAAGCTAGCGACGCTCTCCGCAACCGATTTCGTGACAGAGGTGACCGGCCTCGAGGCCGATCACCCGCTCTTCGAGCTTGTGCTCGCCGAGGTGGAGGCCGCGAAGGCGCAGTAGCTGCCCCTCCGCGGCCGTCGCTCACTCGATTGGCAGCAGAATGTCCTTCACGCGAGGGTCGGTCCGCAAGAACTCCTGCACGCGCGGGTCGCTGAACGCGTCAACGAGCGCCGCGATGTTCTCGGTGTCGGCGAAGTCCGAGCCGATCGTCAGCTGCCCGGCGAACTCGTCGGGTGCCGCGGGGGCATAGATCTGGTACTCGATCGGAATGTCGGCGGCGAGGTAGTACTCGGTGTAGCCGACTGCGGCATCCAAGTCGGGCAGCGAGCGGGACTGCGCGGCAAAGTCGAGCAGGATGATCTCGAGGTGCTTCGGGTTCTCGGCGATGTCGTCCTGGGTGGCGTGCGCCTTGTCGATGCCGTCCTTGAGGGTGATGAGGCCGGCGCGTTCGAGCAGCCAGAGGCCCTGCGCCTCGTTCGCCGGGTCGGAGTACAGCGAGACCTTTGCTCCGTCAGGCAGATCCGCGACGTCGGTGTACTTGTCTGACCAGAGACCGAAGCCCCAGCGGAAGACGCCAACGGCCGCCTCCTCCTTGAAGTCGGGGTTCGCCTCGAGCACCTGACCGAGCCAGAGCTTGTGCTGGTAGATCGTGCCAGCAACCTCGCCCTCGCTGACCGCCCGATTGATCGTGTTGCTGTCAGAGAGTCCCTTGAACTTGACGGTGATGCCGTAGTCGGGGGCGACCTCCTCAGCGATGTACTCGACGAGCGCCTGCTCGGCGGCATTGCCTTCCGCCGTGGCGACGTAGAGCGTTGCGCCGCTCACCAGGTTCGCGGACTGCACCGGATTGAGCAGTGGTACGGCGATAGCCGTCGCGACGCCGACGGCGACAGCGGCACCGATGACGACGAACGGCCATCGTCGGCGCTTCTTCAGATCGAAGCCGAGCTCGTTCTCTGGGGTGGGGGTAGAAGTGGTCATGGCAGAGTTCTCTTTCTGGTGGATGGTGGCGAGGTAAAGGACTAGACGGAGGCGGTCGCGAGTCGCCGCGAGCCGCGAACGTGCGGGGTAGTCAGCCGCACCAGCGTGTCGCCGAGCTTCTGCACACAGGCGACGAGCACCACGAGCACGACGATCGTTGCGAGCATCACGCCGTGATCGAAGCGCTGGTAGCCGTAGGTGACGGCGACGTAGCCGATGCCGCCGGCGCCGATGCTTCCCGCGATCGCCGAGTACTCGATCATGGCGATCGTGTTGATGGTGAGGCCGCCGATGATGCTCGGCACCGCCTCGGAGAGCTGCGCGGTGCGGATCACCTGCAGGCTCGATGCCCCCGAGGCCCTGGCGACCCGGCTCAGCTCCGGCGGCACGCTGCGCAGCGAATTCTCGACGATGCGCGTGAAGAAGGCGATGCCGGCGATCGACATGGGCACGACCGCCGCGGCGATGCCGATGTTGGTTCCGGTGATGAAACGGGTGAAGGGCATGATCGCGGCCATGAGGATGAGAAAGGGCAGCGAACGCCCGATGCTCACCACCCAGCTGATCACCCGGTGCAGGTGAGCGTGCGGAAATAGCCCGTGCGGTGCGAGGTTGTGCACGATCGCGCCGAGGGGAACGCCGACAATAACGACGATGGCCATGACGATCGACACCATGATGAGCGTGTCGAGCAGGGCAGGAAAGACGAGAGCGGGGATGTCGATCGGGTCGACATTCTGAAGGTGCACGATCACGATGCGGCCTGCGTCACCGGCTCAGCCTGCGATTCGCGGCGGGCATCGAGCCCCAGCGAGTCGAGCGCGTGGTGGACCGCAGAATCGTCGGCAGCGCTGATGCCGATCGTGGCGTGGCCGACGGTTGCGCCGTGCAACAACTCGATGGATGCGCCCAGCAGCGAGATGTCCGTGCTCAGGGTGGAAGAAAGGCGGCCGAGCCAGTCACTGGGAACCGTCGCGGCGCGATAGCGCACAAACCAGGTCGACCCTGCCGTCGAGGGCGAGTGTGCTCCTCGCGGCTGCAGCGATCGCCCCAGCTCTGAGGTGGGGTCGTGCAGCAGGCTCACGAGCGATCCGCTTTCGACGATGCGGCCGTGGTCGAGCCGCGCGACCGAGTCGGCAACGCTGCGCACGGTGTCCATCTCGTGGGTGATGAAGACGATCGCAAGGTCGAGCTCGTCGCGCAGCTCTTTGAGCAGGGTGACGACGGTCGCGGTCGAGTCCGGGTCGAGTCCGCTGGTTGCCTCGTCAGAGATGATCACGCTGGGGCGCAGCGCGAGCGCTCGGGCGATGCCGACGCGCTGGCGCTGGCCACCCGAGAGCTCGTGCGGAAAGCTGCGGGCCTTGTGCGAGAGTCCCACCCGGTCGAGCAGGTCGGCCACCCGGGCGCGCGAGTCTGCCGCCGTCACACCGAGGTACTCGAGCGGTAGTGCGACGTTCTGCGCGACCGAGCGCCGGCTGAACAGTCCGTCGCGCTGAAAGATCGTGCCGATGCGGCGGCGCGCGACACGCAGCTGCGCGCTCGACAGCGACGAGAGGTTGTCGCCGTTGACGATGACCGCCCCGCTCGTCGGCGGCTCCAGCAGCGTGATGCACTGGGCGAGGGTGCTCTTGCCCGCGCCGCTGGGGCCGACGACGGCAAAGATCTCACCGGCGTCGACGCTGAAGTCGACGCGGTCGAGCACGGTGGTTTCTCCGTACTGCTTTGAGAGCTGCTCCAGGCGAATCACGGTCGGTCTCCAGACGGGGTGGTGGGTGGCATGCAGACGACCGTAGGGGTGCGCTCGGCTCGCACCACGTGAATTGGTCGCTCCGCGTCGCCGTGTGACGAGTTGTGTCGGCGCCCCTCGCGCGGAGGGGCGCGCTCCGTTCACCATGGGCGCATGACTCGACAGATTCGCTTCAACGCCTTCGACATGAACTGCGTCGCCCACCAGTCCTCTGGCATGTGGCGTCACCCCGACGACCGGTCGGAGAACTACAAAGACATCAGCTACTGGACAGAACTGGCGAAGCTTCTCGAGCGCGGCACCTTCGACGGCATCTTCATCGCCGACGTGCTCGGTACCTACGACGTCTATGGCGGAACGAACGAGGCAGCCATTCGCAACGGCGCTCAGGTTCCCGTCGGCGACCCGGTGCTGCTCGTCTCGGCGATGGCGGCGGTCACCGAGCACCTCGGGTTCGGGGTGACGGCGGGTACGGCATACGAGCATCCGTATCCCTTCGCCCGTCGCATGTCGACCCTCGACCACCTGACCAAGGGGCGGGTCGGCTGGAACGTGGTGACGGGCTACCTGCCGTCGGCCGCGCGCAATATGGGCAACAAGGATCAGCTGGAGCACGACGAGCGCTACGACCACGCCGACGAGTACCTCGAGGTGCTCTACAAGCTGTGGGAGGGCTCGTGGGAAGACGACGCGGTGCAGCGTAATCGTGAGACGGGCATCTTCACCGACCCGTCGAAGGTGCACGAGATCGGGCACGTCGGCAAGCACTTCACGGTGCCCGGCATTCACATCTCCGAGCCGAGCCCGCAGCGCACGCCGGTCATCTACCAGGCCGGAGCCTCGGGGCGAGGCATCGCCTTCGCGGCAGGCAACGCCGAGGCGATCTTCGTCGCCGCGCCGACGAAGGCGGTGCTGAAGAGCACCGTCGCCAAGGTGCGTGACGCGCTTGAGGCTGCCGGGCGTGACCGCTATGCCGCCAAGAT